>WNGA01002506.1_pt1 | contig 39030 bp, 50 predicted proteins | sample 5400061 | NCBI WGS metagenome assembly WNGA01 (sample SAMN13153366, study PRJNA577476) | soil metagenome | isolation source: 100 cm soil or saprolite under grassland replicate 2 | place: USA:California | collected 2016-06-15
GCTGCTACGGCAGGCTGGACAGACCCGGATCGCTGCCGGGTTGCGCCACATCGGTCGTGATCCTGCCCGCGCGCTGGCGTTCCTCGGCCTTCCATGAGCTCCCGCGAACACCCCAAACACGATCAAGCCGAGGCCCTGATCCCTGGCCTGAGAGGTGATCCATCGTGGTAACTCCCGAGGAGGCGCAGCGGCTTGCCTTAATCCGCTACCAGCTCACTCTCGCGTTGCAGCAGGCCGAGCAGCCCTCACCGAGGAATGGGCTGAGCATCCTTGGGTTTCAGGATGTCCTTGAGTCGTTCCTGTATCTTGCCGCGGAGCACTTCCACGCTGCGGTTACGAGGAAAATGGAGTTTGACAAGCTAATCGACGCTGTCAGCGAAAAGATGCCGGACGGACGGCCTTTGGGTTACCGTGCTCAATTACTGGCGCTGAATAACGCTCGCGTTAATCTCAAGCACTACGGCAACTTGCCTGATCAGCGAACGGTCGAGCGTCACCGCCTCAGTCACTGGCATTCTTGGAAGAAGAAACCTCCCGCGCATTCGGGATCGGGTTCGAGGAGATCTCGCTCGCAAGTTTCATCCGTGACGCGGCTGCCCGCGACTTGGTAGAGGATGCGGAACGCGCTTGGCGAGATGGTGAGGCTGATCAGGCAATGGGGGCGTTGCGCCTGGCATTCGACCGGCTTCGCAGGGACTATAGAGAGCGCAAGGATCGCTACCCCGGCCGAACCCTGTTCACGCTTAGGCCGACCTTCAACCTTCCCCCCCGTCACGAATGGCCCAAGCTTGGTCTCCAAGGAATCATGGATTGGCTTGAGGCGTTTGACGAGCGTCTGGCGCTGTTGTCGATTGGGGTGGATCTTCGGCGCTACGTTTTCTTCATCGCGAGTACTCCGCGCCTTTCACACACGGTCGCAGGCACTTCCGTGGTGCCCCGGAGCCCGAACGAAGTGGTCGAGGTTGACCAGCAGGTCTATGACCTCTGCCGCGACTTCGTGATCGACACGGCGTTGCAGTTCGCTGAGGTGGATTACGATCAGGACGGCCGGGCACAGCGCCGCGTGAGCCAGAGCACTGAGGCGTGATGTCCCGTGTCTGCTGGTGCGGATGACAGAGGAACCGGCCTTATCCTGTGGCGCCGGCGCCGGGGAGGCTCGGAAACCCGGGTTCTGCAGCTCTGGCGGCGCATAGTCCGCGGATCTGGCCGGTGACCTGCGGAGATGGGCGATGGCACGCGCAGACGGCGTGTATCTAGGCGCGAGCGTTCGTCCTGGTCAGGAGGCTGGGGCTGTCGGGGTGAGCTGCCAGAGGCGTGGGGGCTCGGCCAGCTGGAGCTTGGCCAGAATGGCGCGCTGGGTGGTGGTGAGCTCGGTGCGCTGGCGGAAGGTCCCGGCGGGTCCGGCGAAGGTGCCCAGCTTGATGCGTTCCAGCTGGTGGCGAAGGCTCGGCCAGGTGTCGCCGCAGGTGGTCTCGATCGTGCGGGTCAGCAGCAGCGCCAGCCAGCACAGCAGCACGTGGGCGCGGATGCGCTCTTCCTTGCGGTGGTAGACCGGGCGCAGGTCGATCACCTGTTTCATGTCGCGCCAGCCGCGTTCGACCTGCAGCAGTTGCTTGTAGCCCAGCGCGATGTCCTCGACCGACAGGTGGGGGTCGCTGGAGCGCAGCAGGTACGTGCCGTCGAGGTTGGTCTCGGCCTTGATGGCCCGCTGGTCGGTGCGCAGCAGTCCACCCGGCGTCACCCGCAGATAGCGGTGCAGGCCGGGCTTGGTGGAGATGACGCCGCGTAGCTCGGCCCGCTTGGTCGCCGGCAGCCTGTCGGAGCCGGTGATCGTCTCCTGTAGCTGGGCCAGCAGCCGCTCGCGGACCGCGGCGTCACGGTCGGCCTGCTCGGGGTTGTGGCAGATCACGAACCGCTCGGCGTCGGAGATCCGCACCTCCTTGACGCGCAGGTTGTCGGCCACGACCTGGTAGCGGCCCTGGCGCTGAAGGGCCGCGGTCGCCTCGGCCGAGCCCGACCGCAGCCGCTCGCCGATGATGTAGTGGTGGTCACCCTTGCGGAGGTAGCGGCGGTTCTCGGCGGAGGCGAAGCCGCGGTCGGCCACCCAGATGACCCGGGCCAGCGTCCAGTCCCGCAGGTCGGCCTTGACCTGGCGGATCAGCGCCGAGTCGGTGGTGTTGCCGGGCCAGCACCACACCCGCACTGGGATCCCGGTGCGGGTGACCGCCATCCCGACCACGATCTGCGGCAGGTCGTCGCGGTGGTCCTTGGAGTGGCCGTAGCTGCGGAACCCCGCTGTGGGCACACCGTTGGCCGCGGCGGCGTCGCTGGGCTGGGGCAGCCGGTGGCCATGCTGATCCCGGGCGGTCGGGGTGTCAGCCTCATCCAGCTCGAAGTAGGTGGAGGTAGTGTCGAAAAACAGCAGGTCGACCTCGAGGTCCAGCAGCGTGGCGAGTTGGCCGAAGATTTCGTGTTCCAGCTCGTGGTGGATCTCCAGCAGCCAGTCCATCGCCCGGTAGCAGGCATCGTCGCTGGTCTGGGCCAGCCCCGGGATGGCCACGTCGTCGCTGATCCAGCCGGCAGCGGCCAGCTTCGACGACGGCGCCAGCGCCCGGTTACAGATCAGCCCGAACAGCACCCGCTCGGCCCGCTCGTCCAGCCGCCGCCCGGCCAGCAGCCGCCGCATCGTCTGGTCGATGCCAAGGCGGTGCCACAGCCCGTCCAGCACCCAGGTCCCACCCAGCGGCCGCGACTCGACAAACGCCAGGCCCTCGCCCGCGGTGGCAGCCAGGGCCTGGTCGGGGTCCAGGAACCGCGTGATGGAGGCGACCAGGCGCTGCAGCGCGGCGCGGTTGTTGGCGTCTTCGCGGCCGAAGTTGTAGAGGACCTGCACGCGTGAGCGTTTGGCCGTGGGGTCCCAGGTGTTGTGGGCCAGCTGCAGGTAGCGCACCACCGAGCCGTCGTTGTTGCGCCGTGGGGTCGTCCGCAAGTACATGGACTAGACACTTTCACATCTTCCGAGGCAGATCAACATGTCCAGGTGCTAGCGTGTATCTATGAGGAATCGGGATTCTTACCAGACCGCAGGCCGCCTACCTGCGGTTTCAACGCCACCCGTAGCCCAGAACCCCGATTAGCTGCGGAACGCGGGGGAAAGGCTCCAGTATCGGCCAGCAGCGGGGCGCTCCGCGATCCTCCTGGGGCCCTCAGGTGTCGGCGGTGGGGACGCGCCGGTGGGTGATGCAGCCGCCGGGCCGGCGGGGACCGTACGCCTCGGGGCGGAGCTGACGCTCAAGCTGCATGAAACTCGAGACCTTGACGCCGTCGGCGCGGAGGCACGCTCCTCCATGTAGTCCGCGGCCAAGGTCGCCAGTTCGATCGTCTCGCAGGCTCGCGCCGTTCGAGCTTGGCGGACGGGGCCGAGGACTGCCCAGCGATCAACATTCAGTGCAGGAGGCGAGGGCAACTATGCAGACCTGCTTGAACCCGCCGCCCTTCGACGTACAGGCGGGTACATCGAATTCCAATGAGAGTGTCCGCGATGCTCCCTGCGCCGAGGCGCATGGGCCTTCACCGAGCCGCCGACGTGCTGGTCTGCTTCGGCTGGTAGCTCCAAGTGGCTCCACATGTAGAGCATCGCGGACACTCTCAATCAAGAGCATTTGAATTCAGGATCGTGCTCCTGCCTCGCCTCTCTGAGTAAGGCGACCTACAGTCTCGCTGCCCTTCGCCGTCTCGGGGCCGCTTCGGCTAGTCGAGTTCATGGACGTCGATCGACGACGACCAAGAGCTGCCGGCGTCGAGGCAGGAGAAGCGCCCTGAGGGGCACATCGACATAGTCCTTGAGCATCCTGCGGCATCAGCCCGAAGGATCTGAGATGCTACAACATCCCACAAGGGACGTAGCCACGCGGTTCGACAGGACTGTGACGTTATGACGCTTCCTGACGCATTGCCACATTGAGGCGTCAGGATGACAGCAGTGGGTTGAGACGGAGGCATCGCATGATCGATCTGGTTCCGAATATCGGCGTGGGTACGTTGCTTGAACGCACACTGCTGGCCGACGATCGAGCGGTTCGGATCGGGGCGATCCAATCGTTGGACTACAACCGCGCCGTCGTGGTCACGCATGACCGCTGGAAGGCCAACACCGGCGGCATCCCGCAGTTCGCCTTCCTGCTCGCCACCGCGCGTGAGATCGGGAGTGGGGGTGGGGACGACGACGAGGTGCTGTTGCTGCGGGTGGAGGGCACGGCGCCGCTGTCGCTAGAGCGGGACCTGCTCGGCGTCCGCGAGGAAGCTTTGCGAGACGCGCTGTCCAGAAGCGACAACCCGTCGCCGTCGGGAGTGCTCGATGTTGAGCTAGACCCGTTCACAAGGAACAGGATCTCATTCACCGGTCTGGACTGCCGCATCCTTGGCACCTTCTATGAGGAGACTCAGAGCGGCCGCCAGGTGCTCGAGTTCGGCCACGACGTCGACAACTTCTACGCCACCTCGACCTACCGGGTCTTCAAGCCAGTCGGGGATGGGCTGTCGGCCGTTGCCTCCTACATCAAGCCGACCGACGAGCCCGTCGAGCTGGTGCGGATCGGCACAGTCCGGTACTCCTCGACCCGCCGTCGCGCGATCGCCGCAAAGCAGGCAACGGCGCCGGTGGCGGTGAACGTGCACGACTTCATCGGCAACAAGACCGGGATGTTCGGCATGACCCGCATGGGCAAATCGAACACGATGAAGACGGTCGCCGCCCGCGTGTTCGCGGTCTCCGAGCGTCGGCGAGCGACCGGGGAACCGCCGGTCGGCCAGCTCATCTTCGACCCACAAGGCGAATACGCCAATCCGAACACCCAGGATGGTACCGAACTCGCCGCGATCGGCCTGGACCACGTCGTGATCTACAAGTTCGGCGCGGACGGCAGCCAGCCCAACGTCCGGCCGCTGGGCTTCAACTTCTTCGACCCTGCCCAGATCGATGCGGTGAAGGCGGTCATCTCGGCCGCGCTTGCTGACGTCGCGGCCGACTACGTGCGCGCGTTCGTCCAGGCCGACTTCACCGGCGACCCTGTCCTTGGCGAGTCCACCGAAGAGGCCGAGCGGCGCAAGGCCCATGCCAGCCGTGGGAGGTTGCTGTTGTACGGCGCACTCGCCAAGGCAGACTTCACCGTGCCGCAGCACCACTACGACGCCAATGAGAAGCGGTGGCCGTGGCGCGCCTGGCTCGCCATGCGCCGCGAGCTGGCCGACGAGCTCGAGCGCCAACTCGGCCCTGGGCGCATCACGAGGGCAAGCTCTGGACGCCAGGTCGGCATCGGCCGTTCGTCGCTGGTGCCCGTCATCGACTGGCTCATCCAGCGTGCTGAAGCAAACGATCTCACCGGAAATGCGGCTGAGGGGCTGCGGTCGATCGTGTCCGGCGACGCCTGGCGGTCGGCCCTACCGATCTTCACGCAGGAAAACCAGGGCCGGTCGGTGTCCGGCTACACTAAGTTGAAGCCGCTGAGGCCGTTCCACACACCCTCGTCGCGGAGCGACTACCGCAGCGAGGTCTACGACAAGCTCGTGGCGGGCCGGATCGTCATCGTCGACCTGCACCTCGGCCCCGATGCGGTCATCCGCCGGCTTTCGGAAGATCTGGCGGCCTATCTCATGGAGCAACAGACCACCGTGTTCACCTCCGGCGCCGAACCGCCGCACCTCCAGGTTATCCTCGAGGAGGCCCACAACCTGTTCTCCTCTGAGCGGTACAAGGACGAGCTGGACGTGTGGGTGCGGCTGGCCAAGCAGGCAAGCAAGCTCCACATCGGGATGCTGTACGCCACCCAGGAGGTCACCGGGGTCGACCATCAGGTGCTGTCCAACACCAAGAACTGGGTGGTGGCGCACCTGAACAACGTCCGCGAAGTGAACGAGCTCGCCAAGTTCTATGATTTCAAGGCGTTCGGCGCTGCGATCATCAGCCACGAGGACAAGGGCTACGTCCGGCTGAAGACGATGTCCTCGCCCTACATCGTTCCAGTGCAGATCGACCGCTACGGCCTGGAGCTCGTCAATGAGGCACGTGCCGCTGCAGGGCAAACGTCGCTCATCCCCACGGGCTCCTGAGGGTCAGCGCCATGCCGTACAACACCGTCTCGGGCGGCTTCGAACACGCCTCGCGGCTTGGCCACATGAACGCCATCGTCCGAGCGATGGCCGACCGATCCTCGTTCTACGTCCCGGCAGAGCATGTCCGCGACCTGACATGGCTCATGCCCAAGATCCGCAGCCGCTCCAGCCTGCCCATACCAGACAGCGCCGACGAGCTGGTAAGCGCGATCGGGGTCGACGGCTCGCTGATGGTCGTTCCAGTCCGCGACGGACTGCCATCAGTGCGCTACGGCTATGCACAAGCCGCGGCGATCTGGCTTGACTTGGAGGCAATGGAGGCCCAACGGCGTGAGCGGTTCGTCGACCCGGTGGCCTTGAGCCAGGCGGTCAACTCCGCCTTGGTCTCCTACGATCTGCCAGTCTCGGGCGCCTACCTGCGCCCAGGCATCTCCCTCCGCGACTCGTGGCGGGAAAGCATCGACGAGTTGTTCCGGATCAAGAAGGTCGAGGTCAACCGGCTCGATCAGAGCCTGCTACAGCTCCTTATGCTGCTGCACGGCACGCCTGGCGCCCCCGCCGCGACCCTGCCGGTAAACTGCCCGCACAGCGGCTGCACTGAGCGAGACATCCCAGTCAGCGAGGCCGGGCGCGACTGCCCGGGGTGCGGCCACCGGGTGTTGCCTACCGATGCGCTGCGGATCCACGAGGAAGTTGTCGAGGACGCCAGCAACGAGGGACCGCTTGGCCGGCTCATGCAGGTGGTGGAGCTGCTGGTGACGGTAGGCCTTACTACATTGTTGTGGGAACAATCGCGAGAGTTGCTGCTGCGCAGCACCCTGTTCGTCCTGGACGGCCCCATGGCCGTCTACGGACCGCCCGCGAAACTGCGCGCCCGGGCGCTTGACTACTTCCAGCGGATGGCGGCCACGACCCCGGGGGCCGGCCCGTACCTGTGCGGCATCGAGAAGACGGGCATCGCGGTTGATTACGCGGCCTCGCTCGCCCGCCATGGCGCCCTCAAACCCGGTGACCTTCTCGTGGTGGACGCCGAGGTCCTCGGTGCCATTACCAATAGCGACAACCCCACTGCCTACGGCTCGGAGACCTACTGGGGCCGCAAGTTCCTGTACCGCTCCCTGGATGGCCGAACCGTCGTAATCACTGTGCTTCCAGCATCGGGAGCGCCATACGACGACCACGGCGGGCAACCCGACCCGACTGCCTACCCGTCGTTGCCGACGATCCTTGACGTCATCGACCGAACCGGATCAGCGATGTACCGCGACGGCATCATTCCCGTCGCGCTCGCACACTCCAAGGCGGCATACCCCATCGGGGTCGGCACCGACGTCCTTCGGCTCGTGGCACGACGGAAGCTCGGCCTCGACCGGGCTCCAACGCCGCCATCCACGCAAGCCATGCGCCAAGGATGACGACCGACACACCAGTGCGCCCAAGCGCGCACCGACTCAGCCCACCGGCAGCTGCGCCGCGACACATCGACGCGACCCCCCGGCTGCTCGCCAAGGTCGCTGCACTTCCGAATGCCACGCTGGCCTCGATGCGCTACCAGTCGCCGCTACGCTATCCCGGCGCCAAATCCGGACTCGCCAGCGCAATCAGCCACCTGGTGAAAATGGCGTCCGCCTCCATCGGCCGGCCGCACCTATTCGTCGAGCCGTTCGCCGGCGGCGCGTCGACCGCTCTGCGCCTGGCTGGCGCTGGTGTGGTGGACCGGGTACTACTCGCCGACGCTGACCCGCTCGTTGCCCGCTTCTGGCAAGTCGCCGCAGCCAACACCGACTGGCTCATCGACCGCATGTGGTCCGAGCCCGTCACGCTCGAGCGCTGGGACTATTGGCGATCCTGGACCCCGACGCGAGCCGACGACTGCAACGTAGCCATGAAGTGCCTTTTCCTGAACCGGACGACCTTCTCCGGCATCCTTCACGGCCGGGCAGGGCCCATCGGCGGGCGCCAGCAGACAAGCCAGTACGCCATTGACTGCCGCTTCAACAAACAAGCGCTCGAGCAGCGGCTGCAGCTGATCGGACACCTCTACGCCACCAATCGCCTGGTCGACGTGTGGTGCAAAGACTGGCACTCAACACTGACCGATGTCGCAGAGTGGTACCCCCAGCTCTTGCCGAACCGGGTCGTCGCCTATCTGGATCCGCCCTATCTCCAGAAGTCGGAACGGCTCTACGCCCACTCCTTCGACCCAGCGGGTGGCTACGCTCCCGCGCACGCCGAGCTTGACCCACGCGACCCACGCGACTGGACCGAAGGAGCCGCCCACTACCGCTTGGCCGAATACCTGCGGCGTCGCGCACTCTACCGCTGGGTCCTCTCCTACGACCATCACCCCGCTCTCACCGCGGACCCCGGCCTATACGCAGCCAGCCAGATGACACCAACCGACCAGGAGAAGGCTGACCTGGGCGTGCGGTCTTGGCGGATCTCCAAGCGGCTGGTAAAGCTGCACTACAGCGTCGCCAGTACCGGTCGAGGAAAGCGGGCAGAGCTGCTGATCACAACACTCCCGCCCAAGAGTGTTCCTACGAGCGATCGGTTTCGTCTGCTTGCGAGGTGACCCGCTTAGAACCCCTCACGCTGACCGATAGGAGAAGCGTGGAGCTGCGGCCTTGCGTTCTTTCCGTTCCATCGTCGCTGGTCCCGAGTGGACAGTCGAGACGACGCTTCTGCGGCTACCTAGCCCGCTTGTACATGCATGACCGATTGTTGACGACTAGCCCTCTTTGGGACCATGCTGCCTGCTGCGCCGAGCGCGGACCGCGGAGTGTCCAAGGAGTGGAGGGCATATGAGGCTCTTTCGACAGAGCGAAGTCGACCCCACGAACGTCGCTGTAGCTCTTCCTGATACTCCTGGCGTGGCGATTCCTACCTCGGCCGAGCTTGGCGTGACGCCGTTTGCAGTGGTCGATATTGAGACCACTGGATTTTCTCCCCGCCTCCATGACCGGATGATCGAGATCGCTGTCGTCCGGCTCGACTGCAGCGGGGAGATCGAGGACGAGTACGTGACCCTGCTCAACCCCGGCCGGGACATCGGCGCCACCGCCGTGCACGGCCTGACCGCAGCCGATGTCTTGGAGGCGCCCGCCTTCGTCGAAGTCGTCGGGGACGTGGCGGCACGCCTCGATGGGGCGATCCTGGTTGGCCACAACATCCGCTTCGACCTCAGCTTCCTGCTCGCCGAGTGCACCCGGGCGGGATATTCGCTGCCAGCGACGCCAGCCCTGTGCACCTTGCGGCTCGCCTACCTGCTGGCGCCTGGGCTGGCCAGCCGCAAGCTCACCGACTGCTGCGCGAGCGCAGGGATCAGGTTGGAGAGGGCCCATTGCGCGTCTGGGGATGCCCGGGCGACCGCCCAGCTCCTGGTCGCTTACCTGGGCGCCGGCCGCGCCCGTGGCCTGGACAGCCTGGAGGCGTTGGGCTGCCAGCCGCTTACCCTCCCAAGCGGGGGGTGGTGCCGGGCGACGCCGTCGGGCCGGTGCCTGCGTCGCGACCAGGCCACCATGACGCGACAGGAGCGGGCGACGTACCTGGCCCGCCTGGTCGACCGGCTCGACACCACCGGGGTCCCCAGTGCCGAGGTCGCTGCCTACCTGGACATGTTGGATCGGGCGCTGGAGGACCGGCGGATCACCGAGGCGGAGACCAACGCCTTGGTGGCCACCGCCCGGGAGTGGGGGCTGTCTCGCGGCCAGGTCACCAACGCCCACCAGCATTACCTGCGGGCACTGGTGGCAGCGGCGTGGGCCGACGGTCAGATCAGCCCGGCGGAGCGTCGCGACCTGGAGGGAGTCTGCACCCTCCTGGGGATGGAGGCGACCGTGCTGGCATCACTGCTGGCGGCCCCTCCGCCGGCGACTCGCCAGGCGGCGTCAGGAGAGCAGCGAATGGCTGGCAGCCGGCTGGCTGGGCAGACGGTGTGCTTCACCGGTGCGCTGTCTGGCCGGCTGGGCGGCGAGCCGATCACCCGTGCCCAGGCTGAGCAACTGGCTGCTGCGGCTGGCTTGGTTGTGGCACCCCGGGTCACCAAGGCCCTGGACCTGCTGGTGGTGGCCGACCCCGACAGCCTTTCGAGCAAGGCCCGCAAGGCGCGGGAGTATGGGACGCGGATCATGGCGGAGGCTGTCTTCTGGCAGGCGATCGGAGCCCCGGTCGAGTAGCCACCGCCGCGATGCTTGCCAGATAGTGCAAGCGGCGAGGACCACAGATGCAGAGTTGCTCGAACCCGCCGTCCCTCCACGTACGGGCGGGTACGTCAACGCCAGAACTGCGGTGGCTACGCCACCTGCCGCAATCGGGCATTGGCCCAGCTGGTTGGGCGTGAACAGCCACGGGTGGCGGTCCGGCTTGGCGGCTACGTCGGCCAAGCGGTGATCGCCTGCATCGATGCGCAGGAACGCCACGGCCGGGAGCTGTACGCGGCGCACCTAGCACCGGCTCAAGGTTGGAGAGCGGCCTCGTGTAGCCCTCCAACCACCCATCTCGCATTGGGGTTGGGAATTACTACGCTAAGCATGATCGCAGATAGCGAGAAGACGCATCGGAAGAGCATAGTGCCGCAGGTATGAGTACATTGGTGACGAGGTAGACTCCTGTCCTCCGAAGATCCTGTAGAATTGCCATCCAACAAGCTGGTGTGTGGGGGTTATCAGTGGCTGAGCAGGAGGCAAGCTCACGCACATATCAGATAGCGCGAATGTCTGGTCGCGGTGACGTCGTAGACCTTATACGTGCATGCAAGGGAGCGCTTGCTAGCAATGCGAGCGAGCTGGTCCTAGACATGAGCGACGCAGAACGGGTTTATCCCAATGGCTGTGTACCAATGGCAGCCATCGTGCAATACTATAAGTCGATTGACCTTCGTATACGCATCGCGAATGAGTCCTTCTTGGTCAGCCGCAGCCACTTCCGCAACCCACTGGAGGCAACCAAGGAGAATCTGTCTGCCGCTGAGGATCGACTTTCGGTCCTTTGGGTATATTTCAATTACGAGCAGTGTTTTGACCTGGCGAATTGCCTAATCGAAGAATTAAGCGAGCGCGTCGAATTTGGTGAAGGCGTTTTGCCAGCCCTCAACTGGTGCTTATTCGAAGTCCTAGATAATGTCTTCGAACATGCTCGATCCGACGTCGGTTATGTCATGGCTCAGGTCCTCCGAAACAGCAAGAGGCTCCTGGTGTGTGTCGCTGATACCGGAATCGGGATACATCGATCATTCCTTCTTGGAGGGCACTACCGTCCACCGAACGTTCTCGACTCGCTAACCCTGGCGGTTCGCAAGGGCGTGACGAGCACCGGCGATCGCCGCGGCAACGGCCTCTATGGTCTCAGGGGCGTCGTGGAAGCTAATGGGGGCAGGCTGGAACTTACATCGGGGCGAGGTGCCTTAAACCTGTCAGGCACTGTATCCCTTCGAAGGCTTGGCAACGGCATTGTGCTCGACGAAGATCATCACTGCACAGTCGTAGATTTCCAACTCGATGTCAGCCGCCCTGTAAGCCTCAATGAAGTTCTTGGCATGCCGATCATAGATACGCGTCTCGAACGCATTGAAAATGACGCCGGTCAACATGTCATCGCTATACGAGACTACGCGCAAGGCACCGGCACTCGAGCCGCGGCCGAAAGGCTCCGCAACTTCCTGGTGAACTATCTCTCGGAGGGTGCTCCCTCTCTACTGCTCGACTTTGATGGGGTTGACATGGTCTCTTCGAGCTTCGCTGATGAGACGATCGGCAAGCTGGCTGAGAAGTTTGGACCTGTCGGCTTCTTTCAGCGATTCAGACTGGTCAATATGAGTCCGACCGTCCAGGGGCTGCTTGACAGGGCCATTGGTCTTCGCCTAAGCGATACCTACTTCAGAGATGATAAGTCTGAGTAGAAGAGCGGCCGACGCTCGTCGGTGATCTCGCCCACCAAGCCGCCCGGCGACTCGGGGTGCCCCTACACACGGTCATCAAGCGCCTGCACCCGCGCGCCCACCCCCAGGCCGAGCTGTTCCCCCGTTGGCGCTCCACGCGTTTGTCACCGACCGGGTCGGCACCACGGTCGAACTGGACCAGGATCACCGCGCCATCACCGAGCGCGCCTCCTGCCCGCTGAACTGGACTGTTCCTGCCCGAGCGCTGGGACGATAAGAGTCGCTACAGGCTTCCTACAGCCCCAACAAAAGAGTCGGCCAACACCCCCCGATATACCCCTAACGTTCGATCTTGGATTCTAAGTCCTTAAGGTCCAGATGGTCGCCTTCCCGCGAGGAACCAAACGCGAGGAGGAAGAGCAATGCCGCCAATGAGGCGCCGTCGTCGATCTGTCGCTGTTCGACCAAGGCGTGGACAGCCGAGACCGGGAGCCATTCGATCCGTGAGGACTCGGACGGATCAGCTGGAGGTCCTTCGTAGGTGGCGCCATCGGCCCAGTAGAGGTGGAAACGCGAATCGCTGATGCCGTGGTCGGAGCTGAACGAGCACATGAGGACGAGCGGGCTTGGTCGCCACCCCGTCTCTTCGAGAACCTCTCGCCGGCCGGCCGTGGCGGGGTCCTCGCCCGGCTCGACCCAGCCGGCCGGTAGCTCCCATCCCCAGCGGTCGGTGATGAACCGGTGTCTCCAGAGCATCAGCACCCGCTGGGACTGGTCCACGACTGCCACGACCACGGACTGTCGTGGCATCCGCAGCACGTGATGTTCGAGCCGCTGGCCGTCCGGTAGCTCGACGTCCGCCAGCTCCACGTTGACCCAGGAGCTTTCGTAGACCGGCTGGTGGCCATGGACCTTCCACTGCATGGTTGCTCCTTGCCGTCCCGCCAGGTGCGGGCTATCGGTGTCGGCTGGCCGACTTCTGCGGAGACCGGATCTGGCGCTCGACCTGCTCGGCGACGGCGATCCACCGAGCCGAGTCACTTAAGAGAATCGCAGGGCTGGCCTCTCCGCGCACGACGTGGCCGACGTGCTCGATCTCCCGGCGGAAGCAGTCGTCAGTCGGGAGCTCAACGACTCGGGTCTCCCCTCCTGCGTCGACCGTGGCGGCTGCGGCACCGGTCGCGCGAAAGGGAGCCTTGAGGTCTAGGACGCCACCTTCGCCGACGATCGTGAGCTCCTGGGATATAGCGGCGTCGAAGCTCCACCAGGCGGTGGCGAGCACCCCCGAGGCGAAGCGAAGCTGGACCGCGGCCGACCAGTCGCAGTCATCACGCAGGTCGCCCATCGCCTGGATCTCGATTACCTCGCCGAGGCGCCAGCTCAGCAGGTCTAGGCAGTAGCAGCCCGTGTCCCAGAGGGCGCCACCGCCGAGCGCGGGATCTTCCCGGATGTCTCCCGGCCGGTCGAAGGTAAAGCTGAGGCGGACATGGGCCGTGCGGATCGGCCCGATCTCTACAAGGAGCTTGTCCCAGTTCCCCGCCTCGTACTGCGGATGGAACCGGTACATGAAGCCCTCCATCACGACCCGGTGGGCCTCCGCGGCGGCTCTCATGAGTTCCTCGACGTGCATCTGGCGCATCGCCAGCGGCTTCTCGCAGAGCACGTGCTTGCCGGCGGCGAGACTGGCGAGCGTCCACTCGAAGTGGAGGCTGTTCGGCAGCGGGATATAGACCACGTCGACCGCTGGATTCTCAAGGACCCCCTGGTAGGAATCCACCGGGCGGCCCTCACCCGCCTGCTCGACGAGTGTGGCTGCACGCTCGATCTTCCGAGAGCCGACGGCAGCCAGATAGCCGTTGGTGGATTCAATGAGGGCCGGCACGAATCGCCGCGTCGCAACACCGGCGACTCCAAGCACGCCCCAACCGACTCGTCCCTGCCCGTCCACGTCACTCCTTCCGTTCGCCTGGAAAGGCCTCGTTGAACTCTCGGACGGCTCGCGTCGATGCGAACGGTGCGAGCGCCGCCCGGAACGCCTCGCCTCGCGTGGAGAGTCTAGGAGCTGGCCCACGCTCAAGGAACTTGAACGGATCCTTGGCGGCGTCGCATGCCGCGTCGAGGTCTCCTTGCTGGACGAAGGCGGTCGCGCGATCCAGCAGCACGAAGGAGCGGCTCCGCTCGTGAGCTGGGTCAAGCATGGTGAGCGCCTCGTCGGATGCGTGGAGAGCCGCCGACGGATCGGCGAGCATGACGTGACACGAGGTCTGGTAGGCCGCCAGCCTCGCCGTACCGAAGAAGTCGATCCCCTGCCGCCGTGCGGCCATGTCCGCTCGATCCAGAAGTTCGTCGGCGGCGTGAAGTGCCCGTCGGCAGCCGGACGCATCACCGACGACAGCATGCGCCTCAGCAGTCAGCGTCGCGATCCACGCACGCTGCGAAGTTACGCGCGCGGTCTGGCCCGCTTGGTCCAGCGCCGTCTCGAGCAGGCTCAGCGCTTCCTCAGGCTCGCCCCCGTACGTCCGGAGGAGGCTCTGGTTTGCGAGGAGGTAGGCAGACAATGCCGCATCGTCACTCTCGCTCGCGGCATGGAGACCTGCCCGGTAGTAGGCGTCGGCGGCCACCGGATCGCCCAGGTCGTACCGCAGGACGCCCGCCAGGCCGGCAAGCTGTCCGGCGACGGTGCATAGGGTCCTGCGTTGCCCACTCGGCTGCGAACCGTCGAGAAGAAGGATCACACGGCGCAGGCGCCGGCGGACCCGTGGAAGCATCAGGCCAGGCAGCGTACTGGGGTACTGCTGCCCGAAGCGTGCGGTCTCTTCTTGAAGCTGATCGAGAGCGTGACGCCCGACGTTGGATGCCTCCAATGCGCGGTCAAGCTCCCAGGCTTCGTCACCCTGGTCGTCGATCACCGGAGACCAGGACTCGAATCCGAGCGCGGCCGGCGGCATCCCGAGCGCCATCGAGAGCACACGCTGGTAGAAGGTGTCCGGCTGCTCCCTGCTGTTGACCCATCTGCTGATCATGCTGATCAGGCTCTCGGTCTTCGGCAGTCGCTCCCCCTGCTGGCTGGCGACCCTCCGCATCTCGGCAATCAGGCGTGTGTAGGACCAAGCCCTCTCGTTGAGGGCTGCCCGCAGCCGGCTGCTGTTGGAGCCCGTGGCGATCGACTCCCTTTGCCCTGAGCACAGACCTCACGGTGAGGTCTGTGGGCGTTGACCCGCTCCTCAAGTCCCGTCAAGAGCCGTCCACTCCCAGGGACCGAACGGGTGCGCTTAGCTGAGCAGCGTAATACTCGCGACCCACACGAGAGGACAAGCCACGATGACCCCGCCGAACGGCGTGAACGCTTCCGGTGAGCAGTTCCGTCGAACGGTCGCGCGGCTCCGAGAGGAACTTGCCGAGACCCGTGCTTGGTGCACGAGCCTTGAGCAGCAGCAAGCCCAGCTAGCCGCCGCCCTGCTACTTGCCACCCCCGCGGCCCGCAGGATGCTGACCCGCTTCCCGCTCAGTGCGGCGTTGCCGGAGGAGTTCCCGGTACATGGTGGCCAGTAGCTCTCGCTCCCGGGCGCCAAGCCCTGGGTCAGCCATGATCGCATCCAGGACGCCGACCATCTCGCGCTGCATGGTGGCAACCGGCATGTACCCGAGGAGACGCGACAGGGTGCCTGACTCGAGTTCGAGGACACGCTCGAGCTCGACGACGTTGGCGGGCTCGGGCAATCCTTTGCCGAGCTCCCAGTACGAGATCGTGCTGTGGCTGAAGCCAAGGGCTCTGGCGAGCTCGCGTTGCGACAAGCCCCGTTCTCGGCGGGCACGTTGTAGCGCTCGCTGGAAGGCTCGCCTCTGCTCGTCGGTCGCTCTCATTCCCCGAGGGTCTCTCCGTGGCGCCTGTGGTGTGCCGTCTGGAGTATCGCCGATCCACAGGATGCGCCGCAGTCGCCCCGGTGTCGGTGGTGTGGACGAAGTCCTTGACATTCGGACGAATATCCTGCCACTCTTGGCAACGGCCAATGAGACAGGTCACGCCAATGGCTCTGACGAAAGGGGGATCGTCGTAGTCACCGGAACGTAAAGCGGCCTGGGACAGCTCTCACCTGCCCCAGGCCAAAAGCACCTGAAAGGACCACTCCAAGTGCGCTCTCAGCGTACCAATTCCGCTGCGCCTGTCCAGGACGCGCAGCTCATCTCGCCTGCCGACTCGGCCTACCTGTTCACCAGCGAGGTCGCCGAGCTCCTGCAGGTCTCGCCCAAGACAATCGCCCGCTGGGCGAAGGAGGGAAAGCTGCCGTTCCGCCGCACGCTCGGCGGCCACCGGCGCTTCCCCGAGAGGACGATCCGCGAGCTGCGCGACAGCTTGCAGGTGTCGTGATGGTGGGCGCGGTCGGCCTGGTGTGGGGCGAGTTCATCGAGGCGGTCAAGGCGGCGGGGCTGTTCCGTCTGGCGTATCCGGTCCCGGAGGCCGCTCGGCTGCTGGGGATCTCCCGCAGCTATGCCTACGCCCTGGTGACCGCCGGCGAGATCCCGAGCGTGCGGATCGGTGGGAAGCCAGTGATCCCGGCCATGGACGTGTTCGCGCTGGCAATGGGCGCGGGCTCCCGCGCCACCGGCGACGCCACGCAGGCCGCCGACGCCCCCACACCGACGGCGCCAAACCCCGATGAGGACCCGACGGCATCCGCGGCTAACGCGCGCACGCGTCGCTAGCCCGGCTGCTGTCTAACGCAACGAGGAGATCTGTCGTGCTCATTCTCGGTATCGCGTTGGGTGTGGTGATCGCGGTGCTGCTGGAGCGGATCAGCCAGCAGCCCAAGAAGCCCGGGAAGATCAGCGTGCAGCAGCGCGCCCAGGTCCTGGCGGTGACCGCCGTGGTCCTGTCGGTCGGGCTGGGGATCACGCTGGCCAAGACGCCGGTGGTCGGTCAGGCCCTGGACGAGGGCGTGAACAAGGCCGCCGGGTTCGTCACCGCCCGCTACCAGGGCGGGTCTTCCCCCGACACCACCGAGCCCAGCAAGCCCAAGGCCAGAGGCGGGCGGCCTTAGCCATGCCTTGGGGCCGGCGGCACCGGTCTGGTCGCCGGCCTCACCTTCTCGACCTCCTGGGAGGCTTGGATGTCTGTTCTGACCTGCGACGATCCGGCGGCACGGCTGGAGCTTGGTCGGCTGCGGCGTGCGGTGGCGGCGCTGGATTCGAGGTTCCGCCGCGACCTGCGCACGGTCGCTCATGATCCGTCTCGCGTTGGCGCGGCCGGCCTGACCGCCGGCGTCTACGCGATCGTGCGCAGCCCTGAATGGCTCGGCCGCTGGGCCTGCCCGACGACCTGCGTGCTGCTGCTGCGTGGCGAGACGACCTGGCCCGCGCTGAGAACGTACCAAGCAACCTGCTTTGACGCGCTCTATGAGACTGCGACCTGGAACGACTGGTCCCAGCTCGGCGCGGCAATCGAGGACTTCCAGGAGACTCTCGACCAGTTCGCCGACGCGGCGGGCTGGGCACGGCCGGGACGTGGCCCCCAGCCCGACGACCGAGCCGCAGTGTCCGCCGCGTTGCAGGGTCTGCTGCTCCGGCTGTTCGACGAGGTGGACGGGGGGCGATCGTCGTGAGCCTGCTTACCTCGCCGTTCGTCGTTGGCCTGGGCGCGTTCTATCTGCTGACGGCGCTGCCGGGACCGTTCCTGGCCCGTCTGGGGCTGTGCGCAGGCCTGGTCATCGGCTGCATGGCCTGGCGACGGCGCGACAGTGCCACCTCTGTGGTCGACGAGACGATCTGGGCTGACGACGACGGCTGGCTCGAGGACGACCCTGCGATGGTCGGGGCCTCGGCGGTCAGCGAGCCAGGCTGGACGGTGACTCGTCCTCGGGCGGGTCGCCGGGCTGCCCCGCCGGCGCCTCCCCCCGCTGCGGCAGCACTGGCGGAGGGGACCCGCGAGCTGCAACTGGTGGCGGTCCTGACCAACCAGGCCGGGCAGCGGGCGGAGGTCCACCTTGCGCCGGGGATGGCTACGCTGCCGGTCGCGATGCTTGCCCGGCAGGCCGCCGGGCTGCTGGCCGCCGAGCAGGGCGACACCGGTTGGCGACTGGTAGCCCTGGAACTCCTCCACCCGACTCATGCCAGCCACCAGTCTGCGCCGGCGCCGTGGGGGTGGGGCGGATGAGCCGCGCGGCTCGCCTCTGCAAGGCGAGGTCGCGAATCAGCCCGCTTCCACGAGGGGAGTCCCGGTGAGCCGGGCAGCGGGCGCCGGCGGGACCGGACTGCGGGACTGGCTGATCCGGTTCCTTTTCGGGTCGACCGCCATCCAGAGCTTCGACGGGTTGGTGCAGCGCGCCGCCCGGTACCAGCAGTTTGGTGCCGATGGCATGGCCGCCACCTGGCTGCCGAGGCTGTGGGCCGCGACCATCGACGTGATCTGGTACGCGGGGCTGCTGGGCATCCAGCGGTACGGCGGCCGGGACTGGCTGTCGTGGGTGGCCTTCGTGGTCGCGTTCGGCGCCTCGTTCGGCTTCCAGGTCTTCGGCGCCAAGGATGTGCCTGTGGCTGCCGTTCCGCCGGTGGCGTTGCTCCTGGTGCTGATCGTCATGCACGCCCCGCGGCGTGCCCAGGGCGATGTCGAGGCGGAGGTCTCGGCGGCCGCTGTGCCGCAGACCAGCAGCCCTGGCCCTGGCACCGCGCACACCACGGGCACGGCCGGCGCGGAGCAGCGGAGATCGGCAAACGTCCCGGCGCCAACAGCGGCCCTCGACCAGCGCGCACTCCCGGCGCGCCCGTCGGTCCCGGTTGGCGCGTATCCCGCAGAGCGGGAACGGCCGACAGAGGCCGGTTCTCCAACCGTTCCCGCCGCTCCTTCTCGCGAGGCTCGGGCGGGAACGGCAGCGCTCGATCCGGACCAGATGATGCGGGCGCACTGGGCGGCCGAGCGTTCCCGGGGGCGCACGCCAAGCGGGGCGGAGCTGGACCGGGTGGTGGGCCGCAATCCCGACAACGGTACCGGCCGCAAGGCCCGCTCCCGCTACCTGCGGGAAGAGGCCGAGGGCCGGTTTGCCGTGCCGACCAGCAGCGTTCCCGGTCCCGCCGTCGTCCCCGGGCTCCGCGTACCGGTCACGGCGGGAACCACCCGAGATCGGGAGCGGACCGGGAACGCTGTCGTCAGCCTCCCGCTCGCGACCGGGAAGGCGCCGACCGCCGGTCCCGCCGCCACGACGGCCGCCGTGAACGGTGGCCCCGCCCGGCCGGTCGTGCCGGCCCGGCTCGACCGGTTCCCTGGCCGCCACGAGCGGGAGCGGTCCGATGCGTAAGCGGCTGCTGATCGCGGTGGCGGCCGTGGCGCTGTTCCTGAACGCGCCCAAGCTGAATCGGCCGCCCAGCAACTCGGCCACGCGGCCGCCGGCGCGGCTGACGTTCACCAACGCGGCCGGCTGCCAGCCCGCTGGCGACTACGCTTCACCCCGGCTCGACCGCCGCGTCCGCGCGCTGCTGGTGGCGATCGCCGCCCACCACCAGGTCCGTGTCTCGTGCATCCGTACCGGCCACTCCCGCTACGTGGCGGGCACCCACCGGGTCTCCAACCATACCGTCTGGCGGGCCGTCGACGTCGACCAGGTCGACGGGCAGGCGGTCAGCCCCTCCAACCAGGCCGCCCGCGCCCTGGCGCTCTGGATCGGCCGCGGCGGCACCGGCGTTCGTCCAAGCGAGGTGGGCTCGCCGTGGGCCTTCGGCCGGCGGCCGTGGTTCACCGACGCTGGCCACCACGATCACCTGCACGTCGGCTTCGCCGGCCCTACCCAGGCGGGAGGTGGCCGGTGAACGAGCGGCGCGGCGATGGCGTCTGGCTGCTGATCTTTCTGGCGCTGCTGATGGGCGCCAAGCCCGCCGCCGATGCCGCCACGCCTCCGCACCACAAGGCCAAGCGCCCTGCGCCGCTGGCCAAGCCGGCGACTCCCCCGCTGGTGCTGCCAGGGTCCGCGGCGCGCTTGGCGCCGGAGCGGATCTACGCGTACAGCCGTCGCGCTGGCTTCTCGTCTGATGAGGCGGTGACCGCCACGGCGATCGCCTTGGCGGAGTCGGACGGCCGGCCGCGGGCCCACAACCCCAACCCGCCCGACGACAGCTACTGCCTGATGCAGATCAACATGCTTGGTCGCCTGGGGCCAGAGCGGCGCGCTCGCTTCCACCTGGGCAGCAACACCGACCTGTACGACCCGGCCGTCTGCATGCACGTGGCCTACGGGATCTCCGCTGGCGGCTCGGACTGGCGGCCATGGACCACCTACACGCGCAGCACCTACCGGCGCTACCTCGACCGCGCTCACCAGGCCGGAGGTGACCACTGATGCGCCGTCTGCCGTGCTGGTCCTGCGGCCGCCCCACCCTGGCCGCCGATCTGGTGGAGACGCACGTGCGCTCCGGCCAGACCAGCCGGGATGGCTGGTGGCTGTCGGCCGACCGGGTCGTGTGGCTGTGCCCCTGCTGCGCCGCCCTCTTCTCAAGCCTGCCCGCCCCAACCCCCGCGAGAGGAGGTGAATCCCCTATGTCCGCACAGCTCATCGCCGCCGGCGTGATCTTCGCCGGCTTCGTCGCCGTCTTTCTGGCAGACCCGACCGGTGCCCGCTCGGCCAACCGCCGCTCCGCCGCCGTGGTCGACGAACTCGAGCGGCGGCTGGACAAGCGCGAGCGCCGGCTCGCCGAGCGCGAGCGCCGGCTGGAGCGCAACACCTAAGGCACAGCCCGCCGCACCGGACCAACCACTTCCACCGGGCGCCAACGAAAGGAACCTCAGTGCCCAACGATCCAACCCGCCACCAGCGGCCCCGCATCAACATCGGCGTGGTCGCCGGTGGGATCACCGGCGGCACGGTCATCGCTGTCGGCCGGCCCGCCGGTTCCGACGCCGACGACGAGGTCTCGATCGACCTCCTGCTCGACGGCGAGGTCACCGTTGACGACCACGACAGCGGCGAGCCGCTTCGCTGGCAGGCCACCTACCTCGAACGCGCCGACCGCCAGCAGCGCAGCGATGGACCCTGACGCCTGCCTGAGCCGAGTCATTGACGCCGCCATTGCCGGCGACGCCGAGGAGCTGCGCTGGGCCGCCGATGACCTGGCCGGCTGGCTCGAGCGCGGCGGCTACCGGCCGCGCGACCCCCGCCCACCCCGCCAATGACCAGGCCAGCCCGACTGCGGGGGCGTGGACCCGGGATCCCGCCAAGGACGGACACGCCCCCGCCGCCAACCCACCAGCCCCGGGAGAGGAGGTGATCGCATGGACGTGACGGTCGAGGTTCCGCGCCAGCAGAGCGCCAAGCCGGAGGTCGGCGAGTACGGCGGCTACCAGGTTCGGCTCAGCGAGTGCGCATGCGGCGGGTTATACGCCGACGCCGACCAGCACGCCCAGACCATCAAGCACAAGGCCTACAAGGCCGCGACCGCTACGCCCGCCTCGGCGGCGTAGCGCTCCGGAGCGGTGGCGCGGACCCGGAACCCCGCCAAGGACGGTCGCGCCACCGCCACCAACCTCCAGCTCGTCTCAATGAGGAGCCCACGTGATGTTGATCAGCACCCCGATCCCCGCCGACCCCGCCGACCGAGCGACGGTGCTGGCCGGACGGGCCACCGCCGGCGCCGCCCAGCTCGACAGGCGGCAGCCCGGCTGGGCAACCAGGATCGACCCCGACCAGATCGACCTGGCGAGCGACCGCGGCAATCCGCTCACGCTGCTGTGCGGCGACTTCTACGAGGGCCTGCTCGGCCTGGTCCACGCCGATCCAGATCCCCAGGTCCGCAGTCACCCCTACGACTGGGCGGTCGCGCACGGCTTCGACATCGACGCGTCCGTGGTCGATGCGACCGCCGCGTATGCCGAACTGGACGCCTGCTGGCGTAGCGAGATCGGCAAGCGGCGCGGCATGACTGTGGGTGAGGCCAGGTGACCCCCACGGCAGAGCAGCAGGCCATCGTGGAGGCCTACGGCGCCAGCAAGAACCTGGTGATCGAGGCAGGCGCCGGTACCGGCAAGACGTCCACGCTGCGGATGACCGCCGCAGCCCGGCCCAAGCGACGCGCGACCTACATCGCCTACAACCGCGCGATCGCCGACGACGCTCGCCGCTCCTTCCCGCCCAACGTCCAGTGCGCCACCGCGCATTCGCTGGCGTTCCGCGCGGTCGGGCGGCAGTTCCGCCACCGGCTGAATGGGCCGCGGATGCCCGCCCGCATGACAGCGAAGCTCCTGCGGGTCGACCCGCTGCGCGTCAGCGAGGACGTCGTGCTCACCGCCCAGCAGGTCGCCCGGCTCGTCACCGACACGGTCGCCCGGTTCTGCTACTCCGCCGACCCGGACCCGCACGGCGGACACGTCCCCGCCCTGCCCGGCGCGAACAGCCCGGCCGCGCGTGCGGTGCTGCGCCAGGCGTTGGTGCCACTGGCCCGCAAGGCGTGGGCTGACCTATCCCACCCCAACGGCGAGTTGAAGTTCACCCACGACTGCTACCTAAAGCTGTGGCAGCTCAGCGGCCCCGTGCTTGACGCCGACACGGTGTTCCTGGACGAGGCGCAGGACGCCAACCCGCTGATCGCCGACATCGTCGAGCGGCAGACCCACGCCCAGCGGGTCCTGGTCGGCGACCGCTGCCAGGCCATCTACGGCTGGCGCGGCGCGATCGACGCGATGCGCGACTTCCACGCCGACGCGCGGCTGGCGCTGTCGCAAAGCTTCCGGTTCGGCGAGCCGATCGCCACCGAGGCCAACAAGTGGCTCCAGATCCTCCAGGCGCCGCTGCGGCTCGGCGGCGCCGACCATGTCCACTCCGCGGTCGGGCCGCTCGGTGCGGTAGACGCGGTGCTGTGCCGCACCAACGCCGAGGCGGTCTCCCAGCTCATGAGCGCCGCCGGCAACGGCCGCCGGGTCGCGCTGGTCGGTGGCGGCGCCGACATCCGCCGGCTCGCGGAGGCCGCCATCGACCTGCAAGCCGGCCGCCCGACCAGCCACCCGGAGCTGATGGCGTTCACGAGCTGGGGCATGGTCCAGGAATACGTGGACCAGGAGGAGACGGGCTCGGACCTCAAGGTGTTCGTGCAGCTCATCGACCGGCACGGGCCCGAGGTGATCATCGACACCACCGACCGGCTGGTGGATGAGCGCTACGCCAGCTTGGTCGTGTCCACCGCCCACAAGGCCAAGGGCCGCGAATGGCCCCGGGTGCGAATCGCGCAGGACTTCCGCGAACCCAAGGGCGAGAACGCCAACATCGCCCCGGCGGACGCGATGCTGGCCTACGTGGCGGTGACCAGGGCACGCCACGGGCTGGACCGCGACGGGCTGGCATGGGTGGACGGGTGGCTGGACGGCCGCCCACCGGCCCGGCAGCAGGGGTCGTCGTGGTGAGCCGGGCGGACAGGAACCGGCTGCTGCGCGAGCTCGCCGAGCTGGTGCGCGCCCGCGGCGTGGACGCGGTCTTCCACCCCGCGCCGCCCTGGACCCACGGCCACGGCTGGATCGCGCTCCAGGCAGGCCAAGACCGGATCCTCGACGCGGTCTGGTACGTCCCGGCCGGCGCCCACCTAAACGCCCAGCGGCTCGACCGGTCCCGGTTCGTTTGGGGCGACCGCTTTCAGCACCAGGCCGACATCGCCGAGGACCTGGCCGCTACCGCCGACCAGATCGCCGCTCGAGCGGCCTTGCTCCAGGCCGGGGAGATGCGGTAGATGTGCGGTCTGTTCGGCCTGGTCCGCTCAACGCAGTGCGCGCATCCGGAGCCGGCGTCCGGGGTGTTCCTCGACCTTGGCCGGCTCGCGGAACGGCGCGGCCGAGACGCCGCCGGCTTCGCGCTCGTCCAGCCGAGGCAGCCGGTCGCCGTGGTCAAGGCCACCCGGCCGTTCGGCGACTTCTGGCAGCCCCAACACCGCCGGCTGCTGCGCCAGGCCAGGGTCGCGCTCGGCCACACCCGCCACGCCTCCCAGGGCGCGCCCGGCAGGCTCGCCAACGCCCACCCGTTGGAGGTCGGCAGCCTGGTAGGCACCGTCAACGGGGACATCGACGCCGACGACCTGCGCGACCGCCTGCCGGCTGGCCTACCCGCAGCTCAAGGCGAGACCGACAGCGAGATCTTGCTGCTGGCCCTGAACCGCGTCCGCGGCGACCTCGGGGCGGTCTGCGAGGTGCTGGCGGCCGTGCGAGGCCCGGCCGCGCTGGCCTGGGTGGACCGGGCGAGGCCCGGTCTGGCCTTCCTCGCTCGCGGGGCACTGTGCCCCCTGACCGTCGCCCAGGACACCCACGGGCACCTGTACTGGGGGTCGTCTCCGACGTGGTTTCACGGCTTGGACGAGCGAACCGACGGGCGGCTGGGCTTCCAGGTCGAGCGGGTCCGGGAAGGCACCCTCCTGGTCATCGCCACCGACAGGGCAGGCCCCACGGTCGTCGCCAAGCGGTCGTTCACGCCGACCGCCCGGACTGGCGACGAGCAGCGCCAGTCGATCTGGGCAGGGCTTGACACCCGCGAGGTGGCCCTGTTCCAGGCCGAGGCCCGTCATCGCATTGCCCCGGCGCCAGACGTCACCTACATCCCCGCCCACCGCCAAGACCTGGCCTCCTCCACCACTTGACCGCGCCCATGGCGCCATCCCGAAAGGACCCCGCCAATGCGACGCCTTGGACTCCTCGCCTTCGCGGCCCTGGTCATCGCCAGTACCGCCCTCACGCTGGCGGTCTACGCCCACAACGCCGCCTCGATGCCCTGACCTGACACGACCCGTCCCGACAGGACCCCGTCCCGACGTCTGTACCTGCACCTCAGCACCACGCCACCGAGGCAGGAGTAGCGCATGACCGACCAGCAACCCCAGCAAGCCGCCCGGCAGGAGTCCGTCGAACTGCTGCTGTACCGCTCCAACCGGCGCGACGGCGCCTACGTGCGCAGTGGCGCCCAGATCGCCAAGGCGTTCGTCAACTCCCGCTTCTACAGCACCTTCCAGGCCGGTTGGCCGCTGGACCGGGCCTTGCGCGCGTTCATTACCGCGCGCGAGCCGGACGGCCTGAACAGCACGTTCGAGGAGGACGGCTACCCGACCGTGTTCGACGTCGTCCTCGACCACATCCGCAGCCTCGACGACAGTCGAGGGTCAGCCGAGGAGGGCGACCGTTGAGCCTACCGACCGACTACGAGAGCGCCCAGGGCGCGCTAGACCACGTTCGTGCGCTGGCCGCCCGGCTCGACGTGGACCACCCCGACGCGGACTACCAAGCCCAGAAGGCGGACCAGCTCGCCGGCGCCGCGCACCAGCTCGCCCACGACCTCCGCCTGCTGGGCCGTGGACGGCGGATGCGCAGCCATCTCGCCGAGGCGCACCAGGTCGCTGGGCTGCCGGAGGCCGCCGCTCTGGAGCTGGCGGAGTGGCTGGCCGATCACGACGCCCGACATGCGGTCAGCCCACGGTCCGTGACCCACCCGCACCCACACGACCTGGAGCCCTTCCGCGACCTGTCGTAGCCGCCCCACCGGGTGGACGCGGACCACCACGCCAAGGACGGCCGCTCCCACCCGGACTGACCCGCCAGCTCGAGATGGAAAGGAGGTGAGCAGGTGCTGTCTCGCCTGATCCGACGTCTGGTCCTGCTGCTGGCGCTGGCTGCGATCGCGTTCGCGGTCGTCTTCAGCCTCGCAAGCCGGTCGGTGTCCGCGCCGATCGACCCGCCGACGACCACCGCGGCGGTCCCGCCGGCCTACCAGTACACGCCGGTCCCTGCAGGACCGCCCGGCTCCGGCGGCAAGGGCTGAGCAGAGCCCGGAGCGGGGGCGCGCACCACACATCCCGCCAAGGACGGACGCGCCCCCGCCCACCAACCCACCAGCTCCAGGAGAGGAGACCGATGGATTTCACGAGCCTACCTGCGGCCACCCTGACCGGCCACGAGCGACGCATCGCCGAGGCCTATGTCGTGGTGCTGGACTACGAGTCCCGCCTGGCCCTTGCCATCGAGCACGGCGACTGGTTCTACCTGGCCGACAAGGCCGGCGAGCTGGAGCACGCCGCGCACCAGCTCGGCAAGGCCGCCCTTGCCGGCCACAGGGCCGTCCCGACCCCACGCGCGGCAGCCGTCCGCACGGTCGTGGCCAAGCGAAGCGCCCGCGCCGGCTACCGCGCTGGTGCGCTGCTGCACCTGCTCGAGCGCCACGCCGGCTACGCCGAGGCGGGTGAGCGCTGATGCCAACGGGAAGCTTCAAGCCCTCGCCGGGCCACCTGGTCAGCCCGGCCTCGCCATTCGGCCCCGCTCGATCCGAGCACGACTGGATGAATCGGGGCGCCTGCACCAAGCCCGGCGTCGACCCGGACTGGTTCGCTGCCGACGAGACCGACAGAGACGCGATCGCCAAGGCGAAGGCCGTCTGCCGCGCCTGCGACGTGCGGCTGTGGTGCCGGATCTGGGCCTACGAGACCAACGAGTGGGGCGTGTACGCCGGCGAGACCTACACCGAGCGGACCGCCAAGCTCGACCGCCGCCGCCAGATGTTCCGCGAGGAGGTGGCCGGGTGATCCGCCCCTGCCTCCCCTCAACGCAGACCGTCCGCCAGCCCACCGGCGCCCTCACCGCCCCGCCGGCGATGACGGTCCGGCCCGGCTGGCTGGACACGATCCCCGCCCCGTCACTGCGCGCGGAGGTCGGCTGGGTCTACACCTTGCACTTCGACCAGCCCATCGGGGACACGTCCAACCGCTACGGCTACGCCCGGCACTACACCGGCTGGGCGGTCGACCTGGACGCCAGGCTGGCCACCCACACTGCCGGCAACGGCGCCCGGCTGCTCGAGGTGGTGAGCGCCCGCGGGATCGGCTGGCAGATCGCCTGCCTGGAGCGCGGCACTCGCGACCGGGAACGCCAGCTCAAGGCCCGCGGCGCAGCGCGCCGCTGCCCGATCTGCTGCCGTGAGCGGCGCCGCCGCGAGCTCGAGGAGGCGCTGATCTGGCTGCCGACCACCCACCAGGACGTCGTCGACGAACTGGAGCTCGGCGACGGCGCCTACTGGAACTGGGGCGTGACCTGGACGCTCACCCCCGACGGGCAGTGGGTCAACCCGGTCGCCGCCGGTGAGTCCGCGCCGCCCAGCCTGGTCCTGCTCGACGACCAGAGGGGGCGGTGAGCATGCCGGCCTACCCGATCGTCTTCCAGGCGCCCGATGGGCGTTGGATCACCTGCTACGACGGCGAGCACGCCGCCGCCGTCCACATCCTCATCGACCCGCTCATCTGGCGGAAGGCCGGCTCCTTCGTGCGCGCGGACGGTGACGTCGACTGGACCGCGCTCGAGCGTGCCGCCGGGCCGTGGTCGTCCGGCGAGCGGCTCCTCACCGAGGCCGCCATGGACCTGTACTGCGGGCTGACCTCGGACAGCACCGCCACGCTCAAGCGGCTGTGCCACGTCCTCGACACCCCGCACCTGGCACGGGTGCTCGAAGGAGTCTGCCTGCTCCGCCCGGACGTCACGCACTTCGCCATCCGCGCCGGCGACCTTCCGAGCGGACCCGGATCACGGACGGAGGAGGCATGACGTACATGGATAAGCCCAGCCTCTTCGGCCCAGTCACCGAGCGTCAACAGCTCGGCTGGCAGCGCCGCTCTGTCCGGGTCCTCGCCGGCCTGCTGGAGCGCGCGCAGCGCGAGGGGCTCCCGGTGGTCGGCTGGTCGGTCGCGCACGCAGGCACTGGGCTGGTCGCCCACTGCTTCGCGCACGACCCGACCCGGCGCCGGGCCGACTTCAACGCCTGGTGCGCGGCGCTCGGCGCGACCCCCTGGCCGGAGCGCACCTCGGGATCGACCACGTACCTGCACGCCGTGGCCAAGCCCTACCAGGAATTGGCCTACGTGGCTGTGGTGGCCGACCTCTTCGAGGACCGGGAGGGGGTCACATGAGAGCCACGCTCAACTGGCCAGCGATCCTGGAGCGGGCCGCGCAGATCGCCTCCAGCTATTCGACCGAGGTAACCCTTCGGCAGTTGTTCTACCGGCTGGTCGCCGCCGAGCTGCTGCCCAACACCCAGCGGCTGATGGACCGCGGCCGGCAGATCCACCGGTTCACCAGCTTCGCCTCCGACACCCAGGCGCGCGGCTGGCTGCGGCGTATCTACCGCCGCGACCGGACCGAAGGCCAGCCGATCGCGGTGTATCTGGCGGTCGAGAAGGCCGGCATTGTCGAACAGCTCACCGACTGGTTCGGGGAACTCGGCGTGCCGGTGCTGGCGCTGGGCGGCTACTCCTCCCAGTCCTACGTCCAGGACGTCGTCGACGACGTCGCCCGCCAGCGGCGACCCGCGGTGCTGCTGTACGCCGGCGACCACGACCCCAGCGGCGAGGACATCGACCGCGACTTCCTCGCCCGCTCCGCCTGCTTCACCCGCGTGGTCCGGGTCGCGCTCACCGCCGAGCAGGTGGAGGCCTACGACCTGCCGCCACAGCCCGGCAAGCTGACCGATTCCCGCGCCGCCGGGTTCGTGGCCCGCCACGGCCGCCTCGTCCAAGTCGAGCTCGACGCGCTCGACCCCGCCGAGCTGCGCCGCCTGTACCAGGCCGCGATCGACCGGTACTGGGATCCGGCCGCCCACCAGGCCGCGCTGACCCGCGAAGCCGAGGAGCGTGATCGCCTGTGACCGCCCCCGCCACCCCGAAAGGAATGACCACCGATGCGGTTTCTGCTCGTGCTGCTGGCCGTCCAAGCGGCGATCCTCTGGCGTTTGGCGCACCAACCGTTGACTCCGATGGCGCTGCTGGGATGGGCGATCGCGCTCTACAGCATCGGCTGGACGCTGTACAGCCTCTGGGAGCGGGCCACCACGCCGCGCAGGCACCACGTCCACAACGACCGGTTCTGAGCATCGCCGCGGGCACCCGCCGCGAGGCCAATGTGGACATGTCCCTTTTCGCGCCGGCGGGCCGCCCCCAGTCCCTTGGACCCGTCCGGCCCTCAACGCCCGTCTCCGGCGCCTCAGAGGGCCGTGTCGTGCCGATCCGCAACCACGGCCACCCCGCCCCAGCCGCCCCGCGCATCGAGCCGGCCGGCGGCTGGACCCGACCGCTGGTGCCGACCAGTCCCTATCCGTGCCCCGCGTGCAGTGCCAACGGGGCTGCTTCGCCGGCGACGACGTGCGCGGGCTGCCTCGACCGGGGAGAGGTCTGGCTGCCCGACGAGCTCCTGGTCTTCCGCGGGTCGCTCGGGCGGGTGCTAGAGGCGATCGCCGAGGACGCCCGCGCCGGCTCGACGCTGCCCGGCGCATCCCTCTGCGCGGACGGCCACATCGCCTACGGCACCTGGGACGGCTTCCCGGTGTACGACCTGCCAGCCTCCGATCCGCGCCGCCGGCCGCCGCGCCGTCACCGGACAGCCTGCCTGTTCACCGACCACGGCGCTTCACCCAACGCCACCGTCCTCGCGTTCCTGCCGCAGCCCAAGGAGCCACGCCCGATGCGCCACGCCGCAACCGCCGCCGAGGTGCCGCTGGTCGCCGTCGACGGGCACAACCTCGCGTACCGCGCCACCCTCGCCGGCGACGCCACGGCCGACGGGACGGAACGATTCCTCGGCCTGCTGCGCTCGCTCGGCCGGGAGTTGCGCCAGCCCGCCGAATGGGTCGTCTGTTTCGACGCGGCCGACGGCGCCGCCGTCCGCCAGTCGATCTGTCCGGCCTACAAGCGCAACCGCCCGCCGCTGGACCCGCGGGTTGCCGCCACGCTGGTGCGGCTGCCTGGTGCCCTGGAGCTGGCTGGGATCGCCTGGCTGGAGCTGCCGGGCGTCGAGGCTGACGACCTGATCGCCTCGGTGGTGTCGCTCGAGCCCACGAGGCCGTGCATGGTCATGTCCTCTGACCGGGACTTCGTCCAGCTCGTCTCCCACCAGGTGCGACTGGTGGACCCCGGGCGCCGGCCGGGCGAGCGGCTGACGGACGTCGTTCTCGTCGAGGCCCGCTACAAGGTCACGCCGGCGCAGTGGTGCGACTACCGGGCGCTGTGCGGGGACGCCTCCGACGGACTGGCGGGTGTCGCCGGTGTCGGCCCGGTCGGCGCGGCGCGGTTGCTGGATGGCGGCCTGGTGCTCGAGGACCTGGCGGCTGCCGGTCGTCTGGTCGGACGCATCGGGCGGGCGGTGGCCGCGGAGCTCCCGCGACTGCTGGTCGAACGGGAGCTGCATCGGCTTCAGCGAGAGCTGCGGCTGCCATGGCGGCCCACCGGCACTCCGAGCCGCCTTCCCGACGCAACGCCACCAGCGAGCCGAGCGGGGGCGCTGCCGCATCCGAGGACGTTGGAGGCCGCCTGGTGAGTGTGAAGGTGATGAGCTGGGTCTGGGACCACTCCCAGGCCAAGGGCAACGTCCGCCTGGTGCTGCTCGCGATCGCCGACTCGGCCGAGGACCACGGCGGCAACGCCTACCCCGGCATCGAACGGCTCAAGGACAAGACCAAGCTCAGCGAGCGGACCGTCCAGCAGTGCATCGCCCGCCTGCTCGAGCTTGGCGAGCTGGAGATCGAACGACCCGGCCGCGGTGGCCGCGACGGCGGCCGGGTCACCGTCTACCGCGTCCTCATAGGCGGCGGCCCCCCCCAAATGGGTGCAGATCTCGCACCCATTCAGCCCAACGCCTCCAAGATGGCCCCTGAGCAGCCAAGACGTCCTTCCAGCCCCTGCGGCGAGGAATTGGGCGCAGATCCTGCACCCAATAGTGGCGAAATCCCCGCAGATTCTGCGGTGATTGAGGACCTCAATGACCGCAGCCTTCGGCAGGAAAGGGTGCAGCTTTCGACGCCCTCCCCTCCCCCCATACCCCCCTCCCCACCTGTAGACCCGTCCGGACCCGTCCAAGAACATGATGATGACCCTGCGGTCATCATCGCCGGCGGCGCCGGCGACAACGACCACGACGACGCGGCCGGCGGCCAATCCACAACCGCGGCGGCGCCCGGCGACGCCACCGCGGCAATCCGGGCGCTCCAGGCCGACCTGGCCGGCGAGCTCGCACAAGGCCACCGCTCGTGGGACCTAGCCGGACACGCCCAGCGCCGCTTCGCCGACCTCATCGACCGGCTCGGCGACCAGCTCGGTCCGGCGCAGCGGTTCCTCGCCTGGTACATCACCGCGCTCACCGGCGACCAGCTCGAGCCGTCGGACTGGAAGCGCGCGATGGTGCTGCTTCGCCGCTGGCGCGCCCTGGCGATCTTCGGCGTCGACCAGGCGCTGGCTCGCGGCCATGTCGGTGACGCGCTGTGGCGCTACGCCGAACAGGTCTGCAAGCAGGCCGTCCGGGAGGCCGGCCCATGACCGACGCCTTCCGGCTCGTGCCAACTCCTGGCCAAATGACGGCGGACCCTGCTGCACCGGAGCCTGCCGCCCTGCGGGACGAGCTCCAGGCACGGCGTGCCGCTCAACGCGAGCGGGCCGAACGCGTCCGGCTCGGCGAGGTCGATCGGGAACTCGGCAACCGCTGCCCCGAGTGCGGCCCGACCAACCCGGTCACCCACGTCGCCGGCGAACAGCCCGGTTGGGTGCCCGTCCTGGTCGAGGTCCCCGCCGGCGCCTACCGCAACCCCGAGCCCTACACGCAGGTCCACCTGCGGCCCTGCTTCACCTGTAATCGGCCCCGCTGGGAGGCCTGGCAGACCGGCGATATGTCCGGCGCTCGCTCCAGCACGCGCCCGGCCGACCCCAAGACGACCGACCGCGAACGACTCCGCTGAAGGAGGTCTCAATATGCCCAGCTCCGACTCCCACGGTCCCGACGAGGTGTTCGGCGAGCCGATCAGCATCTACACCCGAGCCCAGGCGATCGCGGACGGCACGCTGGTCCCTGTCGACCAGAGCCTCGCTGCAGACGCCGGCTTCATGCTTCCTGTCGCGCTGACCCGCGCGGTGTTCGAGAACTGCGCCGCCTGGACCGGCCACGACACCCGCCACACAGGCGTCCTCCAGGACGAGGTCGGCCGGCTTTGGGACGTCATGGCGATGGCCGCGCAGGCCGCGCGGCGCGCCCGCGGCAACCACCGAGTGGGCTTCCAGCTCTACCGGGTGCCGCGCGACCGCGGCCGGATCCCGATCGACGACCTCGACGACGACCAGCAGGACGCGCTGTGCCTGGTCTCGCTGGTGCTGTACTGCGGCCCCGGCGACGCCGGCGAGCCGGTCCTGACCATTCTGCAGCCCGACGAGGACTGACCTCGCGCCGCCGGAAGGAGGGCACACATGGCGAGCTCGCACCGCCCCGACGCCACCACCTCGCCTGCGGCGAGCGTGGTCGTCGCCGCATTGGAGCGGGCCTGGCAGCAGATCCGCATGCGCCATCCGGAGTTGCCCGAGGTGATCGTGATCGTCGCCGCCGGCGGCGAGACGGCACGCGGGCTATTCAAGTGGGGCCACTTCGCCGCCGGCCGCTGGCACGTCGCCGGCAGCAACCGGCCCGAGGTCCTGGTCGGCGGCGAGGGCCTGCGGCGCCCCGCCCGCGAGGTGCTCGGCACGCTGCTGCACGAGGCCGCCCACGGACTGGCCCACGCCCGCAGGATCCAGGACACCAGCCGCCAGGGCCGCTACCACAACCGCCGCTACGCCGACCTCGCCGCCGAACTCGGCCTCCAGGTGGACCACGATCCGCGCATCGGCTGGTCCGTCACCCACGTCCCAGACGCCACTGTCACGAGCTACACCGGCACGCTCGCCGACCTGGAGCCCGCGCTGGTGCTGTGGCGCCACGCCGAGCTACCCAACGGCCGTACCGCCAGCTCGCGGAACCTGCTGGCCTGTGCCTGCGGCTGTGGGCGGCGCATCCGTGTCGCCCCCCGCACCCTCGACCAGGCCCCGATCGTGTGCGGCGCCTGCAACGGCCTCTTTGAACCCACCACGGACAGGGATTGACGCTTAAGTGTCAAACAGTGTGTACTCGCTTTTCGTCGTGAGCAGGCCGTATCGTCCTAGCCGAATCGATGATCGACGGCGCAGGAGGCTCGCATGGCCTTCCCCGACCTGGACACATCACGCCTCGGCCCGGCCGTGCCCGACGGCCGTGACACGCAGGTTCCTCCAAGGCGCGGCCGGCGCGGCGGCGCACGCCTGCTGGCGTTCCTTACCCGTCTGCCCTTCATCCGGGAGGAGTTGAAGTTGCTCACCGACGTGCGGCGCTACCGCATCGGCCGCCCGCGTTGGCAGCGGATCGCCTTCGTCGCGGTGCTTGGCGTGTTGCTGGCCGGGATCCTCGGGCCTGGGGAGGTCTTGATGGCCGCGCTTGGCTTGGTCCCCGCGGTGCTGCTGTGGCCCGTCGTCGGCTGGGGAGGCCGGCTGCTTGCTGTCGGGACCGCCGGCGGCTGGTCGCTGGTCCTGCTCGGGTGGCGCAACGCCATCCCTGTCGCGGCGCTGACCGTGTTCGGCCACTGGTTTTGTACCAGCGGCCCTGCCGCCGGCGCGAGCGCCGCACTCTCCCCACCGGACGACGACCACCAGGGCGACGACCTCGGCCCCGACGACTTCGACGCCGCCACCCTGGACCTGTCGCTCGACGATCCAGGTCCAGAGGGGACCATGGATGACACGGTCGTGATCCCACCGGTGCTGGGCACGCCCGACCCGGAGCAGTACGCCCGCGTCGAGGGCAAGCTCGCCCGCTGGGACCAGATCGCCCAGGCCGCCGGCCTTCCCGGCACCCACCTGGAGGACGTCCTGGTCGATGCCTATGGCTGGAGCGCCGGCCTGCTGCTGCCGCTCGGCCGCGTTCTCAAGCACGCCCTGGAAGCCAAGACGGCCCTCGAGTCCGCCCTGGAGGTCCGCCCGCGCGCCGTCCGCATCGAAGAGGACCCCACCCTGGCGCGCCGAGTCCGGCTCCGCGTGGTCGAGCGCGACCCGTTCGCCAGCCCGATCCCCTACCCCGGCCCCACCATGGGCTCGATCACCCACCCCATGCTGCTCGGCGCCTACGAAGACGGCCTGCCCTGCACCGTGGACTTGTCGCACCAGCACGTGTTCATTGTCGGCGCCACCGGCTCCGGCAAGAGCGTCCTGCTCAACGTCATCCTCAGCGAACTGGCCGCCGCCGGCGACGTTGTGCCGTGGGGCATCGACTTCAAGGGCGGCGCCGAGCTCGGCCCGTGGCGGGACTGCCTCGACCGGATCGCCACCACCCCCGAGGAGGCCGAGCAACTCCTCCAGGCCGCCGTCGCGGTCCTGGAAGCGCGCGCCGCCCGCGGCGAGAAGCACTGGCCCACCAGCCCGCAGTGGCCGGAGCTCAAGATCGTCATCGACGAGCACGCCGAGCTGGTCCGCACCTGTCCCAAGGCGATCGCGCTGGAGGAGTCCATCGCCAACCGCGGCCGGTCGGTCGGCGTGAGCCTGGTGGCGACCAGCCTCCGCGCGACCCACGACACGCTCGGCTCCGATCAGCTCCGCCAGCAGCTCCGCGTCCGCATCTGCATGGGCCTGGAGGATCCCAAGGACGCCGAGCTGATCTTCGGCAGCGGCGCCGCCCGGCGCGGCTGGGACCCCGAGCTGCTGGACGCGCCCGGCAAGTTCTTCCTGCGCGCCCGCAGCCAGGGCCTCGTCGCCCCGCGCGTCGCCCGCGGCTTCGACATCGACGACCAGATGGTGCGCCAGCTCAACGCCTATTACCGCCAGCAGGCCACCCGCCTGGACCCGGCCCCGTCCCAGCGGGCCGCCGACCGCTTCCCGCCGCCGCCGCGCCCGACCGTACCGCCCCCGCCCGTGGACTCGACCACGCCGCCCACCTGGACCCCACCGCCTCCGCCGCCTACCAGGACCACAGCCGCCAGCTACGACCCGGCCAGCCGACTCCTCGCCGAGCTGTCCTCCGCCGGCACCCATGGAGCGAAGGTCGTCGACCTGGTCGAGCGGACTGGCCAACCCGGACCTACCATCCACGCCCAGCTCGTCGCCCTGGAGGCCGCGGGCACCGTCCAGCGCGCCGGCAAGGGCCGCTGGCGCCTGACCGCGCCGGACGCCCGCCCATGACCCAACCCGCCACGCTCGGTGGTTCGGTCGCGCGCGCCTACCCGCGCGGGTACCCGCGCGCGCATAACGCCCGCGCGCGCGCCACGCGTGCGCGTAGATCCCCCAGCTGGTCCCGCCGTAACGGCCCTCCTCACGACCCAGCGGCGGCCACCAACCGTGGCCAGCAACCCTGCAGGAGCCCAGCCATGCCCGACCCGCTCACCCAAGCTCGGACCCACCTCGCCGCCCTCGCCGCCGACCGCCAGCGCCGTGGCATCCCAACTCGCCCGGAGGACCTCGAGGCCGCCGCCAAGCTGTTGGTCGACCTATGGGCCGCCGCTCAGCGCCATGGCATCACACGCGACCACCCCGCCTGGGCCTTCCACCTCCCCCGCGCCGCCCTCGACGCTATCTGCGCCCGACGGCGCAAGTCACTGGATAGCAAGAATCGCGAGGCGACATGAAGCGGCCGGGCATTGCCGGTCATCGCATGGAGCGTGTCCCTGCGGCGGCCGCCTTGCGCTACGCCGTCTGCTCGCCCGTGCGCGCCTCGAGCTCGAGTTGCGCGACAAGCGCTGCCATCGGCGCCTCGTCGGTTCCGCAGTACTCAAGCCAGCCGACGATCGCCAGGAACGCACGCAACGCCCAGCGGCGATGTTCGGTCTCGGCCAGGTCGCCATGCCGGGCCCGGTTGCCCCAGTCACCAAAGACCCACGCGCGCAGGAAGCGCAGATAGCGCCTCTCGAGTGCGAGGTGCTCGAACAGGTCCTCAACCGAGCGTGCCTTCGCGGTCCGCGCCTTTACCATAAACTTGTTTTGCGCGTCGACGATCCCGCGCTGGCGCGCCACGAGCCTAAACGCGCGCTCCAGCCCCTGGTATAGCGGTGGCTCAGCGTCGACGTACTGGCGGGTGCGCAGGTGGTCTAGCGCCCTGACGAGGTAGCGCTTCGCGATCGCGTCGAGTTCCGCATTCTGCTCCACTGCGGTATGCACGGCGTCGAGCAGCAGCGTCTGGTCGATCACCCCCTCTAATAACACGAGCAGAGGCTCATCGTCCGTCTCGAGCGCCCGGAGGAGCGGCAGCCCGATTGCCATCGGCAGCGACGCGAGCACGAACATGAACGGCGGCGGATAATCCGGATCCGCGTAGACCTCCGCCCAGTTGCGCTCAAGCCAGGCAGCGTAGCTCTCGAGGAAGTCGCGGAGTGTCTCAACGAGCGGCCGCCTCAGCTCCTGGAGCCACCGGCCGAACGTAGCGACCTGGTTGAGGTAGCTCGGCAGGGCCGCCTCCTGCATCTGCGCGATGAGCCGGGACACCGAGTCGAGATAGCGCGGGCGCACCACCTCGTTGATCTGGCGGCTCATCTGCTCAAGCGCGCCGAAGTAGCTCGGCCGTGCGACGAGGTCGAGCCGGCGAGAGAGGTGCTCGGCCATGCGCGCGTAGCCGCGGACAAACGAGTTCATCGCGCTGGCACGGTGCGCGAACTGGTCGAGGAGCGACGGGCCGATGACCTGTTCGAACTGTCGGCTGATCCGCCTGATCTGCTCGATGGGCGCCGGCCGGAAGCTGCGCGTGTAGATCTGGGCCATGCGCTGCATCTGGCGCTGGTTGCGCTCGAGGTACTCAAACACGCCGGACTGCAGCAGAGCCTTGCCGGTCTGCTCGACCATACGAACGACGTTCTCGCTCATCGACACCGTCGCCCGCCGGAGCTGCTCGATCTGTCGCTCGTGGCAGGTGCGCATCGCGCGATACAGCTTCTCGTCGCCGCTCAAGCCGGATCCCGCAAGGCGGCGGTAGTAGCGGATGCAGCCGGTGGCCTCGGCGACGGCGACGCGAGCGATCGCCCGCGCCCGTTCCGTCCACGCGTCGACGTCGGCGGCTGCGACTTCGGGCGACGCAAGCGTCGCCGCGATCATCTGGTTGACGAACGCGCGGTGGTCGGGCACCTCGGCGGTATGGAACTCCGCGAGGCGCATCTCGTCTCTGATTGACGGCGCGCGGAACAGCGCGGTCCCTACGCCGGGCACGCGGCGCTCGACCCGCCGGATCTCCAGGCGGATCACCTTCCTGCTCTCGTTCTCGGCAGGCTGCGACATGGCTGTCATGGTAGAGACCGCAACCCTGCCGAGCCATCGAGATCGAGCGGTCGCCTGCGCTTCTGGCGGTCTGCCGGTGATCTGGGTTCGAAGACCAGCAGCGTTCCCGGAGATGGCGAGCTCAAGGCTCGTGGCCGCTAGAATCACAACGGTGTAATCTTCCGCTTGCTCCGTTCGGTCATGCCGAGCGGATACAGTTCACGGCGCTCAACAGCCAGAGGAATCTATGGACTTGTTCGACCTGCTTGAGGATCTTGGCGACCAGGCCGCCCATGAATTGGCAAATCCGGTCGAGATCATCGAAGCGTCTGAATTCCCCGATCATCTCTACGCGGAGCGCCGCGCCTGGAAGAGGATCGAGGATGTCGTCGCGGTGGTTGTGGATCTAACGGCCTCGACCAAGCTGGGTACGAATCGCCACGCCCAGACCTCGGCCCGGATCTACGAGGCGGCGACAGGAGGAGCGGTAGAGGCCGTAGAGACCTTCGACCCGTCCTTCGTGGATATCCAGGGTGACGGTCTGTTTGCACTGTTTCATGGTGACCGGCGCTATGAGCGAGCGCTCTGCGCCGGGATCACGGTCAAGACGTTCTCCGAGTGGAGCTTGGTTCCCGAGATCGAGAACCGTCTCAGCGGGACGGTTCCGAAGACAGGCTTCAAGGTCGGTATCGCCGCCAGCACATTGTTGGCCAAGCGTGTCGGAGTGCGCGGGTCCAGCGAGCCGATTTGGGCAGGAAAAGCGGTCAACTGGGCCACGAAGTGCGCCCAGCATGCCACTCGGCACGAACTCGTCATGACCCAGAAGGTCTGGCAGAAGTTCGAGAACAACCGCCACGTCACACACTCCTGCGGCTGCCCCAATGGGGTCTCCAGCCTGCTATGGGAGACCACGCAGAATGATCGCTTGCCGGAGGGGGCACAGGAATGCCGACTCCTCAAGTCGAAGTGGTGCGAGACCCATGGTGAGGAGTTCTGTAACGCCATCCTTGAGGGCCGGTCACGTCCGTTGCTCGGAGCAGCGTGATCTTCAGAGTCCGATGGCGCGGGCTCGTCCATCATGACGAGTCCCCCGAAGCCACCGAGCCCGCCCATGCAATGCTCGCACGTCGCCTTCTGGTGGAAGCGCGCGAGGAGCTCACCAGAGCCGACCAGAAGGCGCAGATCCTCCTGGCCGGCTTTGGAGCTACCGCCGCTGTTGTATTCGCTGGGATCCTAGCCGGTTCATGGAACCCTACCCGGCTCGACAAGCGTATCGAGTGGCTGTGGTGGACGGGGGTCACAGCCAGCTTGTGGGCGATGGTCGCGCTCGCGCTGGCCGTGCGCCCGAAGACCTCCCGCGATCGCAATGGCGTGCAAGGCGTCCGCTACTTCGGGGACGTAGTTTCCTGCCAGAACAGAGCTGAACTCGATACAGCCCTCCGGTCAGTCGCGGTCAGCCCCTTCGAGCGAGACGTAGACCAGCTCTACCTCGTGTCCCGCATCGTCGCCTCCAAGTACACGTGGGTGCGGCGAGGCATGTTCTGGGCGGCCGCCGGCGGGTGCTCGGCCGTCGTCGCCGTGCTGATCAACCTAGCCCTTGCCAACAACGCTTGACGGACTACTTGCCGGACAGCGATTGGCGTACAGTATGGACGCCATGGACCGTTGGAATTCTAAGGACTATTAGCACCGTTGCCGACCTGCACAAATAGAGGCTATGGACGCCAAGGACTTTCAATTTCGGACTTCTAATCCGCGGGTCGGGGGTTCGAATCCCTCCGGGCGCACTACCTCTGATCAGGCACTTCGTGGCTCCAGCCTCTAGCAGCCCGAGCTGCTTGTCAACCTCCTGTCAACGGTCTACCCTCACGCCATGGCAGAGGGCTACATCCGCCAGCGCGGCAACGCCTGGCAGGTCATCGTCCACGCCGGTCATGACCCGATCACCGGCAAACGCCGCAACCTCACCGGCACCGCCCGGACCAAGCGCGAGGCCCAGGCACTCCGCGCCC
>WNGA01001265.1_pt1 | contig 39010 bp, 40 predicted proteins | sample 5400061 | NCBI WGS metagenome assembly WNGA01 (sample SAMN13153366, study PRJNA577476) | soil metagenome | isolation source: 100 cm soil or saprolite under grassland replicate 2 | place: USA:California | collected 2016-06-15
TGCATGCCCTCGACCACCTCGAGCGTCGTCTCGAGGCCCTTCGCCTCCTCGACGGTGATGACGCCCTCCTTGCCGACCTTCTCCATCGCCTCGGCGATGATGTTGCCGATCGTCTCGTCGCCGTTCGCGGAGATGATGCCGACCTGGGCGATGTCCTTCTTGCCCTGCGTCGGCTTCGACAGCTTCTTCAGCTCGGCGACGACGGCCTCGACCGCCTTGTCGATGCCACGCTTGATCTCCATCGGGTTGTGGCCGGCCGCGACGAGCTTCGAGCCCTCGCGGTAGATGGCCTGGGCGAGCACGGTAGCGGTGGTGGTCCCGTCGCCGGCGACGTCGGAGGTCTTCGACGCGACCTCCTTCACCATCTGTGCGCCCATGTTCTCGAACTTGTTGTCGAGCTCGATCTCCTTCGCGACCGTCACGCCGTCCTTGGTGATGGTCGGGGAGCCGAAGCTCTTCTCGATGACGACGTTCCGCCCCTTCGGGCCGAGCGTGACCTTCACTGCGTCGGCGAGGGTGTTCACGCCCTTGAGGATGGCCTCACGGGCCTTCTGATCGAAGAGAATTTCCTTGGCAGCCATTTCGTGGACTCCTGGTTCCGGTGGTGGGGGGCGACGCTAGCCTTCGATCACGCCGAGGATGTCCTCCTCGCGCATGATGAGGTGCTCCTCGCCGTCGATCTTGATCTCGGTGCCCCCGTACTTCGAGAAGAGGATGCGGTCGCCGGCCTTCACGTCGAGGGGCCGGACCTTGCCGTCCTCGAGGACCTTGCCGTTGCCGGCGGCGATCACCTTGCCCTCGATCGGCTTCTCCTTGGCGGTGTCGGGGATGATGATGCCGCCCTTCGTCTTCTCCTCTTCCTGGACCCGCTTCACGATGATTCGGTCCTGCAGCGGCCGGATCTTCATCTGGTGCCTCCTCTTGTGTTGAGCCGCTCCATGGGGAGCGGCGCTTGCTCTGGATCAGGGATGCTCTTGGCAGTCGCTTGCTCGGACTGCCAAAGGCGCGCGTATGGTAACCACCGGCCTCCTCGTGTCAAGCGACGAGGCCCGTTCGCCAGTCCCTTGTCCCGAAAGGGGTTTTCGCGCTCGCCTGGCAGTCTCGTGAGGCGAGTGCTTGGCGGGGGCTGACTGTCGCGCGGCGGCGCCGGCAAGGTCCGGTTAGCAATCGAAAAGCCGTTCTGCCACCGAGGGTTGTCGCCGGCCGATAGCGGACGGTACCGTTTGGGGTGGGCGCCCCGCCGGGAGGGAGGCAGGCGGCCAGGAGTCGGGTCAAGTGAGCGATCGAATCCTCATCGGGAAATCGGCCCAGGAGTGGTTCCGCGAGATGGTGGGGGAAGCGCTCTCCCACCGCCGGCTCGAGATCCAGGAGGTCACGGAGTTCTACCTCGTGAACCTTCTCGCGGGGTTCCTCGCGAAGGAGCGGCTCTTCATCGAGAATGAGGACGGGACCGTCCAGGCGGAGCCGCTCGCGTTCATCCTGCTCCGCGCGCTCGAGGCCGACCGTCGCACGCGCGCGACGCACCTCCGGCGCCTCGGCGACACGGCCCTCTTCGTGTCCGGCTTCTTCGGGGACTCGCTCGCTCGCTCGACCGTCGACGTCGACTACTACATCTCGATGGGCGAGCGCGCGTACGGGACGCTCGCCGAGACCGAGCGTGCGCCCGGCCTCGACGGGCTCTACGGCGAGCTCTCGGAGCGGTTCGGCGTGTTCGTCGACCTCTTCGCGGAGATCGCCGAGCTGTCGGACCTCCGCTCGAACCGTGGCCTCCTCCGGCTGTACGAGCGGTTCCTCGCGACGAAGGACGCCCGCGTCGGGGAGCTGCTCCGCGAGCGCGGCGTGGCGCTGTTCTCTGGGCCCAGCTCGCCGCCGCGGCGGGGACTCCCGCAGTGAGCACGAGCCCGCGGCGCGCGCGAGAGACGCTCGGGTTCCTGCAGCGGGAGCTCGAGGCGATCTACGCGGTCGAGGCGCCGCGGGTGGAGGAGTTCCTCGTCGGGCCCGACACGGCCCGCGCGGCGGGGCGGTCGCCGCGCGCGCCGGAGGAGCTGCTCGTGCTCGAGGAGGAGGACGGCCTCGCGCTCGGGCTCTACCTCGCGCCCGGCGTCATCACGGGCGCCGCGGGCGCCGACCCGCACGACCCGCGCCCGCGCCTCACCGCGCGCGCAGCGCTGCGCGACGTGGCCTGCGCCGCGGAGGGGGTCTCGCACTTCGTCTACCTCGCGACCCGCGCGGCGGCGGGGCGGAGCGTCTCGCTCCTCGAGCTCGAGGTGCAGGCGGAGGTCGACAAGTTCGCGCTCCTGCTCCTCCACCTCTGGCGCCGCGGGCTCAGGCGGATGAGCGCGGCGCTGCGGCGCCGGCTGTTCGAGCGCGTCCGCTACCACGCGTGGCTCGCCGCCGAGGAGCGGGCGCGCTACGTGGAGGCGAACCGGCTCGGCGGCGGATACTCGCGCTGGCTCGAGGGGCGGTTCGTCGACGACGCCGACATCGAGGGGCTCCTGCGCGAGCTACGGCAGACGTACCGCCGCGCAGGCGGGGAGAAGCTCTCGTACCTCGGGACGCGGACGCAGCAGTAGCGGCGACCCGGAAACGCAACGGGCGCGCCGCGAGGGCGCGCCCGGGCACCTCTCGGATCCGCCCGATGCCTAGCGCAGCGTGCGGGTCTGCCCCGCCGGGATGGTCGCCTTCTCCTTGTCGAACTTGCCGGAGAGCGCGTCGCGGACGGAGCGGTCGAAGCGGACCTTGCCCGTCGCGATCTCGCGGAGCGAGAGCACCGGCGGCTTGTTCTTCAGGTTCGCCATGAGCGGCCGGGCGCCCGCCATGAGCTGGCGCGTCCGCTTCGTCGCGAGGAGCACGAGCGCGAAGCGGTTGTCGACCATGGGGAGGCAGTCTTCGACGGTGACGCGAGCCATGAAACCTTCCTTGCGACGGGGACTTGGGTGCGGGGGCGGAACATATGCGGACCCGTGTCGCCGGTCAACCTATCCCGCAAGCACGGGTCTCGACCGAGGGGCCGAGCGTATGCTACCGGTGGCTCAACCGGAGGTTCGGCCCCCCATGAAGAGTGCGCTCCTCGTCGCGGCCATGGCCGCGTTGCCCCTCGCTGTATCCGCCGCACCGCGGACGAAGCTCGCGGTCACCGAGATCAAGGCGGTGCAGGGCGTCTCGCCGGGGACGGCGACCATCCTCTCGGACATCGTCGTCTCGGAGGTCGCGCGGGCGGGCCACGACGTCATCTCGCAGTCCGACATCAAGGCGATGGTGGGCTTCGAGCAGCAGAAGAAGATGCTCGGCTGCACCGACGACTCCTCCTGCCTCGCCGAGATCGGCGGCGCGCTCGGCGTCGACTACATGATGACCGGCCAGGTCGGGCAGATCGGAACGCGCTTCCGGATCTCGCTCCTCGTCGTGGACACGAAGAAGGCGCGCGTCGCCGCCCGCTCCGCGCAGTTCTGCGATCAGAACGAGGATGCGCTCGCGCGGGCCGCCGAGAGCACCGTGAAGGAGCTCCTCGCCTCCGTCGCGACGGGCGCCGGGCCGAAGGTCGCGGAGGCGAAGGCTCCCGCCGCCGACGCGCCTCCCACGAAGGTCCCCGCGGCGAAGACGGACGCGACGCCGCCCGCGCATGTTGCCGCCTCGTCGAAGCCGGACCTCGCCGCGCGGCCCTCCTCGGTGCCGCAGCCGCCCACACCGGCGGAGGGCAGCGCCGGATGGGGCTTCCACCCGTCGCGCCGTGCCGCCTGGATCACGATGGGCGGAGGAGGGGTGCTCCTCGTCGCGGGGGCCGTCGCCGGCCTCTCGGCGCGCTCGAAGTACAACGACCTCGAGTCGAAGCAGGGGCAGATGGGCTACTACGACACCTACAACGCCGACAAGGGCGCCATCCGCAGCCGCGCCGTCGCAGCCGACGTGCTGATGCTGACCGGCGCCGCGACGACGGGCTTCGGCAGCTGGATGTGGTGGCGCTCGACGCGGAGCCCGCTCGCGGTGGTCCCCACTGCCGGCGACGGGTCGATCGGCCTCGTCGCCTCGGGCGCGTTCTAGGAGACGACCATGAGAATCCGCTCGCTCCTCGTCGCCGTCGCCGTCGCCGCGCTCGCCGGCTGCTCGCTCAGCCTCAAGACGGACAAGCTCGACCCGCTGAAGGACGCCAAGGGGTACTGCGACGTCCTTTTCGACGAGATGCTCCGGCTGGAGACGCGCTGCCACCCCGCGACCCAGCAGTTGGTGGACATCCAGTACGCGCAGTTCACGACGGGGTGCGCCGGCCTCGGAGCACTGGAGGGCAGCACGGTCACGTACGATGAGGACGCGGGCCGGGCCTTCATCACGACCGTCCAGAACGCTTCGTGCGCGGACGATCTCGACGTCCTCTTCAACGACGCGGGTGCGGCGTTCCACGGCAACGTCCGCGATGGCGGCGCCTGCTCGGACAACATCGAGTGCGCCGACCGCGGGGCGGAGTGCAGGACCCCGGACGCGATGTGTCCGGGGCAGTGCCTCACGCCGGGGCACCTGAACGACCGGTGCGACAACGGATATCCACAGTGCGATGTCGGCTACTACTGCAACTCCGGATATTGTGAGCCGGCGATCCCTGCCGGAAACGACTGCACCTCGGCAGGGAACGCCTGCGGTTCGGGGTCGTACTGCTACTACACGGGCGTAACGAACGTGTGCGAGAAGTACGTCGCCGAGGGCGGGAGCTGTAACAGCGCGGATGACAAGCAGTGCGATCCCGACGGCGACAGGCCCGGCCTCTTCTGCGACGACGTGAGCGGCGGCGCGCCGACGTGCAAGCGGATCGGGAGCGTCACTCAGGGGCAGCGCTGCAAGATCGCGAACACCTGGGACGGACCCAAGGACGTCTGCGACGGCTGGACGTTCTGTCAGTCGCTCGAGGACCCGTCGGCAGTCAACCCCGTCTGCAAGCTCAAGTACGGATCGTCCTCGTACTGCTTCGGTGACTTCCAGTGCATGTCGCCGCTCGCGTGCATCGACGAGATCCCTGGAGTCACGGGCGGCACGTGCGGGTCGCGACGGAACATCGGCGAGACCTGCACCGCCGGCTCCCACGACTGCGTGGGCGGCGCGTACTGCGATTCGATCGGGAGCGCTCCCGGCACCTGCACCGCGCTCCCGTCGGCGGTGGGCGCCATGTGCGGAAGCCCAGGCTCGCTGGAGTACGCGGGCTGCCTCGTCGGCTGGTGCGACGCCACGCCCGGTTACTTTGGCAGCTGCCGTTCGTACCTCGACGCCGGGACTGCCTGCACTGGAGACTACGAATGCGGGGCGAACGGCCCCTTCTCCGGTCGGTGCGAGTGGACGGGGAGCGGCAACGTCTGCATGCCGGGGAGTTGCCTGAACCACTGAGTACGCGGGCGGGGCCTCCGGCCCGCGCACTCACGCCTTCCAGAACCCGCCCGCCCCGGTCCCGTCCTTCCGCTGGTCGTGGCCGGGGTCGAGCTTCACGAACGTGCACATCTCGTTCAGGCGCGAGTAGATCCGATCGCCCACCCGGCGCGGCAGGGTCATCGTCTCCGCCTCGCGCGCGAAGTCGGCGGTGCGCGTCCGCACCGGGCCGCCGGGGCGGTCCTTGACCGGGGACTCGGCGTCGTCGAGGAAGTAGTTCGTCGCGAAGAGCGTCGCGAGGCCGGAGTTGAAGCGGCGGCTGATGAGCTCGTCGAGCATCGACCGCTCCCACTCGGTGCCGCGCTCCTTGCCGAGCTCGTCGATGGCGAGCACCGGGACGTGGAGGAGCGGCCGGAGGATCTCCATGTGGCCGCGGTGCGCGTCGAAGCCGGCGCGGATGTCCGACAGGAGCAGCATGAACTCGACGTAGCGCGCGCCGACGCCCTTCTCGAGCGCGAGGTAGCGGAGCGAGGCGACGAGGAGGTGGGTCTTCCCTGCGCCGGGGCGGCCGTAGAGGAGGTACCCCTTCGTCGGCGCATCCCTGCGGAACTTGCGGGCGAAGTCCTCCGCGACGACCTTCGCCCGCTGGTGGTCCTGCGACCAGCTCTTGAAGTTCTCGAAGGAGGCCTTCGCGATGGCGGCGGGGATCCCGACGTGGTTGAAGAGCGCGATCCGCTCGTCGAGGTGGCGGCAGGGGCAGACCTGCGCGACGGTGGAGGAGCCGGCGGGGACGAGCGTGTAGCCGGTCCCGGCGCAGCGCGGGCACGCCTGCTGGCAGGCGCAGCGCCTGGCGCGCGCGGCCTGCCCGAGGACCTGCTCGACGACGTAGCCGCAGCCACCACACGCACAGGAGCTCTCGACGGGCGCGGGCATGGGACGGCGGAGTCTACACCGTCCCACGGAGGCAGGTGAGCCCCGCCGCCCGCGCGAGATCCGCGAGGTGCGCGCGGAGCGCGTCGCGGTGCGCGCGAGGGCTCGCGCCGCGTGCGCGCAGGCCGGCGAGGCGCCGGATGCGCGGGCCGAGGGCGCGGCGCTCCTCCTGCGCGAGGCCCGCGAGCCAGGCTCCGACGATGCGGGCGTCGGCCGCCGCCAGCGCCGCCTCGACCTGGTCGAGCGGCGAGCCGGGATGGGCGCCGGCGGCGGCGAGAGCGCGCCAGGCGGCGCGGTAGCCGTCGCGGTGCGGCGCGTCCGCCCTGGTTCCCGCGCCCACGACGAGGTCGCGCGCGGCGCGAAGGCGCGCCTCGGCCGCGCTCGCCTCGCCCGGCGGCGGCGGCGCGTCGCCCACGCGGTCGTGCCGGTAGGCGCGCCACTCGTCCTCGACCGCGAGCCGGAGCGCGCGGATCGAGCGCGGCGCGCCGGCGCGCCGCTCGGCGAGATCCTCGAGGCCGCAACGGAGCCCGCGGCAGACGACCGCCACGGGCAGGCCGCGCCGCTCCCACTCGGCGACGATCTCCTGGTCGAGCGGGGAGAGCATCAGCCCCGAGCCGCGCAGGCCGAGGAAGTACTCCGCGACGACCGCTTGGTAGTCGAGGGAGTCGGGCGGGAGGTCGGACATCCGCGGCGGACGTTACTGGCTGGGTCCGACGCGTGCATTCGTACACGAGGCGGGCGCGACCGGAGACTGCGCCCGCGGCGCGGTCGAGGGGAACTGATCGTTGTAGGCGCGCACTGCGTCGACGAAGCGATCTCGCCCTCGCTGGGAGAGCAGCATCGCGCCGAGGCCCGAGACCACCGCCGTCGCTTGAAGATACGGCTGCGCCGAGCTGTCCGGCAGGGACGCACCGAGCGCGAAGGCCGTCAACGTCCACAGCCCGAAGGTGCGGGTCATGGTCCGGCGGGCGGCGTCGAGCCGCGCGCGTCCATCCGGCGTCGCGGCGATCGCGCATTCGAGGGTCCGCAGATCCAGCGGGCGTCCGTCCTGGAGAAGGTCCACATCCCGGAACCGGCGCTGCTTCACCTCGACGGGACGCGTGGGGTCGAGCGGGAAGAACTCCGGCCTGGCCGTGACGCACGCCGACAGCGTTGCGAGCAGCAGGGCGATGGTGCGCGATCGGTTTCGCCTCACGCTCACACTCATGCCCATGACGAGCCTCCGGTACACGCCAGACATCGGGGCAAGCTTACCGGCTCGATCCGGCGCGGTCGATGTCGGGGTCAGGGTCGCGGCCGCCGTCGAGATCGCCGTGCTGTGCGGCGACGCGCCCGCGGAGCCCGCGCGCGAGGTCGCGCGGGTCGCCGACCGGCTGGTGGGCATGCTCACGCGGCTCTGCCGCTACAGCGCAGGAGCCCGCGCAGCATGCCACGCACGCGCGCTGCCACCGAGATGATCTCGTCGGCGCGCCGTTCCTCGAGCGCGCCGATCGCCGCGGCGAGGTCCACGGCGCCCACGGTCTCGTGCAGCGAGCCGTCCGCCTGCACGAAGTACTTGCGGCGCATCGCGGGGCGGTCGTCTGGAAGACCTTCGCACAGGTTCAGGAACGCGCTCTTCGCGGCGCGGGTGGCCTGATCTCGCAGCTCGGCATCACGGATGGCGGCACGATGCACGCGCGCCGCGAGCTCCCGTGCGGCGCGGTAGACGTCGATCTGGAACGGGAACGGGAACTGCTTGTCGTTTTTCATCGCGGCTCCTTTCGCAGACCGAAGGAGCCGCGATGGAAAACGGCAGGCGAGCCGAACCAGAGCCGTCGTCGCGCGAGATGGGACGCGCTTGCAGGAGCAGTGACCGGCGAAGCCGGTCGCGGCTCCTGCGGAGCTGGCGACGGCGGCGACCTCACGTCTTTCGTCCTTCGACTTCGCGCCGCCTACGGCGGCGCCACGCTCAGGACGAACGGAGCGGGTCGGGGTCGGGGTCGCGGTCGCGGTCGGGGTCCCCTTCGACTCCGCGCCGCCTCCGGCGGCGCTACGCTCAGGGTGCGCGGACGTCGGGGTCGCGGTCACCCTCACGGCTCCAGCGCCGCCCTCACCTCGTCCGCCGACTGCGGCCGCTTCGCGGGATCCTTCTCGAGCAGCCGCTCCGCGAGGCTAGCGAGACGCGGATCGGCCCCAGGATTCGACGACGCGACCGGCGACGGGCGGCAGGTGAGGATCTCCTTCCAGAGCCCCACCGGATCGCTCGAGACGAACGGCGGCATGCCGGTGAGGAGCTCGTAGAGGATGACCCCGAGGCTGTAGAGATCGCTCCGCGCGTCCACCCGGTGCGCCTGCGCCTGCTCGGGCGACATGTAGCGGTACGTCCCCACGACGCGTCCGGTCTGGGTGAGCCCGTCCTTCAGGTCGGCGGCCGCCTTCACGAGGCCGAAGTCCATGAGCCGCGCCTGGCGGAGGTCGTCCACCATGATGTTCGACGGCTTCACGTCCCGGTGCACGAGGCCGCGCCCGTGGACGTAGCCGAGCGCATCGGTCACCTGTCCGAGCGCGACGCGCAGCCGTTCCATGCGCGACGGGCGGTTCAGCGCGTCACGGACCTCCGGCGCGAGGAGCGACCGCGGCGGCGAGACCTGCGGCGCCTGCGCGACGGAGCGCGGCCAGGCGACGGCGTGCGGCTCCGTGTCGGGCTCGTCGAGCATCGCCGCGAGGGCGCGGATCGCGTCCGCGCCCGGCTGGAGATCGGGCGCCGAGCCCGCAGTGTCGGGCGAGGACGTGTCGAGGTCGACGGGGAGCGGCGCGAGATCCTCGTCATCGATCACCGGCGAGAGGTAGGCGCGCAGGTCGAGGCCCTCGACCAGCTCCATCGCGAGGAACGAGTAGCCCTCCGACACACCCGCCTCGTACACGCGGACGACGTGGGGATGATCGAGCGCGCGCAGGACCTCGTACTCGAGCGCGAGCCGCCGCGCGGCAGTGGCGTCCACCGCGGGCGCCGGTCCGAGCACCTTCACGGCGGCGAGGCGACCGCTCGCCTCGTGGCGCGCACGGTAGACCGTGCCGATTCCGCCCCGTCCGATGACGGAGAGGATGACGTAGGGACCTACGCGCCGAGGAGGCACGCCTCCGAGGATACGAGCGCCTGACACGGGAATCAAACGCGTCCACGGGAATCCGGGTGCCATGCTATAAGCCGCGCGTGGAGCGTTCCCTCGTCGAGGAGCTGGAGGCGCGCGTTCGCGCCAGGCCCCTCCCGCGCCACGTCGCGATCATCATGGACGGGAACGGCCGCTGGGCCGAGGCGCGCGATCTCCCTCGCATCGCCGGGCACCGGGCCGGCGCCGACGCGGTGCGCGCCGTGACCCGCACCGCGCGGCGGATCGGGCTCGAGGCCCTCACCCTCTACGCGTTCAGCACCGAGAACTGGGGGCGCCCGGAGCCGGAGGTCGGCGCGCTCATGGAGCTGCTCGCGGACTTCCTCGAGTCGGAGCGCGGGGAGATGATGCAGAACGGCATCCGCCTGAACGCGATCGGGAATCTCGGCCGGCTTCCGAGCCGCGTGCGGGAGAAGCTCGAGGCGGTCCGGGCCGAGACCGCCGCGAACCGCGGCATGACCCTCACGCTCGCGCTCTCGTACGGCGGGCGGGACGAGATCGTGCAGGCGGCGCAGCGCGCGGCAGCAGTGAAGGGGCCGGCGCTCGAGGCCTCCGATCTCGAGGCGGCGCTCTGGACGGCCGGTCTCCCCGAGCTCGACCTGCTCGTCCGCACGAGCGGCGAGCGCCGCATCTCGAACTTCCTGCTCTGGCAGTGCGCGTACGCCGAGCTGGTCTTCTCCGACGTGCACTGGCCGGACTTCCGCGACGCGGAGCTCCTCTCCGCGCTCGCCGAGTACCAGGCGCGCGAGCGCCGCTTCGGGATGACGGGGGCCCAGGTCGCACGCGGGCGCGAGTGAGGTCGGGATGGGCGCGCTCGACCCGAAGAATCGCAGGAACCTCGCCCTCCGGGTCGCCTCCGGGGCCGTCCTCTTCCCGATCGCGGTCTGGTTCACCTTCCGCGGCGGGCTCCCCTTCGCGCTCCTCGCCGCCGCGGCGGCGGCGGTCGCGGCGGCGGAGCTCGTCCTCATGTTCGGCGGCGTCGGCGCCGGAGAGGTGTTCGGCATCGCCGTCGCGGGCGCCATCCCGCTCATGGCGGCGTTCGGCGAGAGCGGCGACCTCCTGCCGGGATGGTCGGGGCTCGTCCTCGCGGGCGCCACCGTCCTCCTGCTCGGCGTGTTCCTGTTCCGGCAGCGGCCGCTCGAGGAGATCCCCCGCTCGGTCGCGATCGTCACGCTCGCGTGGCTCTACTGCGGGCTCCTCGTCGCGTCGCTCGTCGGCCTGCGCCTCCGCTTCGGCGTCCCCTGGGTGATCCTCGCCTTCGTGGTCACCTGGGCGAACGACACCTTCGCGTACTTCGCCGGACACGCCTTCGGGCGGCACAAGCTCTACGAGCGGATCTCTCCCAAGAAGACCTGGGAGGGGTTCGCCGGCGGAGCGGTCGGCAGCGTCGCCGGCGCCCTCGTCACGCGCTGGCTCCTGCTCGGGCGGGAGCTCTCGCCGGAGGCCGCCGTCGTCATCGGCCTCGGCGCGGCGGTGCTCGGACCGCTCGGCGACCTCGCGGAGTCGATGGTGAAGCGGGCGGCCGGGGTGAAGGACTCCTCCCGGATCATCCCCGGGCACGGGGGCCTCCTCGACCGCATCGACGCGCTCCTCTTCGTCGCCCCGTGGGTCTACGTCTGCGCGGAGTACGTGGGCGGGCTCCTTCGCTAGGGCGCATCCCGGCGTGCGGCGCCACGCGGCCCCGTGCTAGAGGTTCTGCCGTGAAGCGCGTCGCCATCCTCGGCTCGACCGGCTCCATCGGCGTCCAGGCGCTCGACGTCGTGTCGCGCTTCCCCGAGCGGTTCGAGGTCGTGTCGCTCGCGGCGGGCAAGAACGCGACCCGGCTCGCCGAGCAGGTCCGGCGCTTCCGGCCTCGCCTCGTCTCGCTGCAGGACGAGGCCGCCGCCCGCGCGCTGCGCGCCCTCGTGCCCGCGGGGGTCGAGGTGCTCGCCGGCGACGCGGGCGCGGTGACGGCCGCCTCCCACCCCGACGTGGACTTCGTCCTCGCCGCGATCTCGGGCGGCGCCGGGCTTCGCTCCACCGCCGCAGCCATCGAGGCGGGGAAGACCGTCGGCCTCGCGAACAAGGAGTCGCTCGTCCTCGCCGGCGAGCTGCTCGTCCGGCGCGCCGCGGAGCGGGGCGTCACGATCCTCCCGGTGGACTCGGAGCACAGCGCGATCCACCAGTCGCTCGCCGGCCACAACCGCGACGAGGTGCGCCGCCTCATCCTCACCGCCAGCGGGGGGCCCCTCCGCACCGTCCCGGGACCCGAGCTGCGCGACGTGACGCCGGCGCGAGCGCTCAAGCATCCGAACTGGTCGATGGGGGACAAGATCACCATCGACTCCGCGACGCTCATGAACAAGGGGCTCGAGGTCATAGAGGCGCGCTGGCTCTTCGACGTCGAGCCCACGCGCATCGACATCGTCGTCCACCCGGAGTCGATCGTGCACTCGATGGTGGAGTACATCGACGGCTCGATGGTCGCGCAGCTCGGCGTGTCGGACATGCGCGGGCCGATCAGCTACGCGCTCGCGCACCCGGAGCGGCTCGCGCTCGACCTCCCGCCGCTCGACCTCGCCCGCCTCGGGCGGCTCACCTTCGAGCAGCCCGACGCGGCGCGCTTCCCCGCCTTCACGCTCGCGCACCGCGCCCTCGAGATCGGCGGCACCGCGCCCGCCGTCCTCTCCGGCGCCGACGAGGCTGCGGTGGCGGCGTTCCTCGCCGGCCGCTGCCGCTTCACCGACATCGCCGAGCTGTGCGCCGCCGCTCTCGAGGCCCACGCTCCGGAGCCCGTGCGCTCCGTCGAGCAGGCGCTCGCGGCGAGCGACTGGGGGAGGCGCGAGGCGGAGCGGCGGGTCTCGCGGGGGTGAGGGCCCGTTCGACCCAAACCTGGACGTGGTCGTGGACCTGGTCGTGGACTTCGACTTCGACCTGGACCTCGACTTCGACCTGGTCTAGGTCGAGGACCAGGTCGAGGACCACGTCCACGTCCACGTTCGGGTTCAGAGCGACGAACCGACCGGGGGTTGGGCACGGCGCCGCGGCCGGAGAGCCGCTAGACTGAGCGAAGATGCCCGGCACCCTCCTCCAGATCGGCGCGGTCGTCCTCTTCCTCGGGGGCCTCATCTTCGTCCACGAGTTCGGGCACTTCCTCGTGGCGAAGGCGCTCGGGGTGAAGGTGCTGCGGTTCTCGATCGGCTTCGGCCCGCGCGCGTTCGGGTTCCGCCGCGGGGAGACCGAGTATTGGATCGCCGTCTTCCCCCTCGGGGGGTACGTGAAGATGGCGGGCGACCTCGGCGACGATCCCGAGCACCTGCCGCCCGAGGACCGCGGCCGCGGCTTCCTGGAGCAGTCGCCGTCGCGGCGGCTCGCCATCTCCATCGCCGGCCCGGCCGCGAATCTCGTCTTCCCCGCGCTCGTCTACTTCGCCCTCGCCGTCGCGCAGAACGGCCAGCCGACCCCCGGCCCGTTCGTCGGGAAAGTGGTGCCGGGCTCGCCCGCCGCCGTCGCGGGACTCCGCCCGGGCGATCGGATCCTCTCGGTGGCGGTGCCTGGCGAGCCGGTCCATCCCATCCGACGCTTCGGCGACCTGCGCGCCGCCGTCGCGCCACATCCCGAGGAGCTCCTCACCTTCCGCGTGCAGCGTGACGGGAAGGAGCTCGCTCCCCTCACCATCGCCCCGGCGCTCGATCTCGATCGCAACCCCATCGAGACCACCCGGCGGGGCGTCCTCGGCGTGAGCGCGACCTACGCGCCCGCGATCGTCGCCCCGGCGCGTCCAGGCGCGGCCGGGCCGCTCGAGCCGTTCGACCTCGTCGTCGCCGCGGGCGGGAAGCCGGTGCGGCACCTCGGAGAGCTGGAGCGGGTGGTCGCCGCGGCAGCGTGCGCGCCGCTCGATCTCGAGGTGCTGCGCGAGCGCCCCGTCGATCTTCCCGCGGCGACGCTGGCTGACACCCGCGCCGTCAGCCTCCCGGCGGTCCCGACCTGCGACGCGGAGCGGCGGCCGTCGTTCCTCTCCGCGGATCCGACGCTCTCGACGTTCGTCTCGGCGGTCGAGCCCGGGAGCCCCGCGGAGCGGGTCGGAATCCGGCGCGGCGACGCCATCGCCTCGGTGAACGGGAAGGCCGTCCTCTCCTTCAACGACATCAACGCGCTCAGCGCCGACTTCCTCCCGTCCTCCTTCGCCGGCGCGCGGCGCGAGGCCGACCTTCCCGAGCCGCGCGTCCAGGTCCGGCTCGGGCTCGCGGACGGCCGCGAGGTCCTGCTCGCCCCGGCGAAGGAGAAGTACGTGGACGAGCTGACGCGCGAGGAGCGGACGCGCTGGGTGCTCGGCTTCCACCCCGAGCGGCGCCGCCTCGTGGACGCGGCGGCGCTCGTCGTCGAGGAGATCCCGATGCAGCGGGGCGTCGTGGAGATGGCCGCGTTCGCCTGGGAGCAGCTCCAGATGGTGGTGCGGCTGAACGTCCTCGGGATCGTCAAGATCTTCACCGGGCAGATCAGCTTCAAGACCGTCGGCGGCCCGCTCATGCTGTTCTCCATCGCGTCGGAGGCGGCGGAGGAGGGCCTGTCGAGCTTCCTGTTCCAGATGGCGATCATCAGCGTGAACCTCGCGCTGATGAACCTCCTGCCCATCCCGGTCCTCGACGGCGGGAACATCGCGCAGGCGCTCATCGAGGCGGTGACGCGCCGTCCACTCTCGGCGCGGGCACGGCTCGTCGCGCAGGGGGTCGGGCTCGTCCTCATCGTCACCTTGATGCTGTTCGTGTTCAAGAACGACATCATGCGGTTCATGGGTTAAGAGAGCGGGCGTGATCGTCGCCGCCCTGGACACCGCCACGCTCACGCTGTCCTGCGCGCTCGTGGATCTCGCGTCCGGCTCGCCGCCGCGACTCCGGTGCGAGAAGATCGAGGTGGCTCCCGCGAAGGCGAAGGCGGGCTCGCCCGGATCCGGCGGACACAGCAAGGCCCTCCCCCAGGCGCTCGTCGATCTCCTCCGCGTCGAGGGGCTCGCGATCCCCGACGTCGAGGGATACGCCGTCGGCCTCGGGCCGGGGTCGTTCACCGGCCTGCGCATCGGCCTCGCCACGTGGAAGGGGCTCGCCTACGCGAACCGCCGTCCCATCGTGGGGGGCTCGAGCCTCGCCGCCATGGCCCTCGCGGCGGCACCCGACGCGGAGGAGGGCGCGCTGCTCGTCCCGCTCCTCGACGCGAGGAAGGGCGAGGTGTACGCCGGCTTCTACCGCGCCCGCGAGGGCGGGCTCGTCGAGATCGCGGACGACGCCGCGCTCGGGCCGCAGGCGCTCGCGGCGCGGGTCGAGGCGCTCGCCGCCGAGGGCGCCCGCCCGCTCGTGTTCGGCGAGGGGCTCGACGCCTACGCCGCTGCGCTCTCCGAGCTCCCGCGGCTCTCCACCGAGGTCTCGTCGCCCCCCGCCGTCGCCGTCGCCGGCGTCGTGGCGGAGCGGCTCGCGACCGCGAGCTACGACCAGCAGGCGCTGTTCGCGCTCGAGCCGCGCTACGTCCGCGCGAGCGAGGCCGAGCTCAAGTTTCCGAAGGGGTTCGGGCCCGGCGCCGGCGAGAGGTGAGGTGGCGCCGTGCACGTCTTCGTCACCGGCGCGACGGGCCTCATCGGTCGTGCCGTCTGCGAAGCGCTGCTCGAGCGCGGCCACCTCGTGACCGCGCTCTCGCGCTCGGCGGGCACGGCCGGTCGTCTCCCGATGGCCGTCCGGCTCGTGACCGGCGATCCTGCGGTGCCGGGCGCCTGGCAGGAGGCGCTCGCGCGCGCGGACGCCTGCGTGAACCTCGCGGGCGAGCCGCTCGCGAACGGACGCTGGAGCGCGGAGCGGAAGCGGAGGATCCGCGAGAGCCGCGTCGCGTCCACACGCAACGTCGCCGACGTCTTGCGCGAGCGCGGGCCCTCCGTGCTCGTCTCCGGGAGCGCCGTCGGGGTCTACGGCTCGCGCGGCGACGAGGTGCTCGTCGAGGGCTCCGCCGCGGGGGAGGGGTTCCTCGCGGACGTGTGTCGCGAATGGGAAGCGGCGGCGAAGTCCGCGGCTGCGCGCGCGCGGGTGGTGCTGCTCCGCACCGGGATCGTCCTCTCGCCCGAGGGCGGCGCGCTCCCCCCGCTCCTCCGCGCGTTCAGGCTGTTCGCGGGCGGTCCCCTCGGCGACGGCGCCTTCTTCCAGCCCTGGATCCACCTCGCCGACGAGGTCGGGCTCGTGCTCCTCGCGCTCGAGGACGAGCGCGTCGAGGGTCCGCTCAACGCCGTCGCGCCCGGGGCCGTTCGCAACCGCGAGCTCGCCCGCGCCATCGGGAAGGTCCTCGGGCGTCCGAGCGCGCTGCCCGCGCCGGCGTTTGCGATCCGCCTCGTGCTCGGCGAGCTGGCCGACACGGTGCTCGCGAGCCTGCGCGTCGTCCCCGAGAAGGCGGTCGCGCTCGGGTACCGGTTCCGGTTTCCGGAGCTGGAGCCGGCCCTCCGCGAGCTCCTGCCGCGCCGAGGTTGAACCCGCCCGCCTGCGCGGCTACGTTGGCGGCCCGCGAGCCATGCGTCCCGTCCCCTCGACCGCTGCCGACGTCCTGGCCCTGCCCGAGCGCCACCGCCGCTTCTGGGAGGACGCGCGCGGCGCGATCCCGGAGGAGCGGATCTTCTGCGATCCGCTCCGCACCCTCGCCTACGGCACGGACGCGAGCTTCTACCGCCTCGTGCCGCGGATCGTCGCGCGCGTGCGGAACGTGCCCGAGGTGCAGGTGCTGCTCGCCGCCGCGCGCCGGCACGGAACCCCGCTCACCTTCCGCGCGGCCGGCACGAGCCTCTCCGGCCAGGCGGTCACGGATTCCGTGCTGGTCCAGCTCGACGGGTGGAAGGGGAGGCGCGTCACGGACGGCGGCGCCGCCGTCGTGCTCGAGCCGGGGGTCGTCGGGGCCGAGGCGAACGCGCTGCTCGCGCCGCTCGGCAGGAAGATCGGGCCGGATCCGGCGTCGATCGCGACCTGCCAGATCGGCGGCATCGCCGCGAACAACGCGAGCGGCATGTGCTGCGGCACGGCGCAGAACAGCTACCGGACCGTGCGGGCGATGAAGCTCGTCCTCGCCGACGGGACCTTCGTCGACACGGGCGATCCGGCCTCGCGCCGCGCATTCGCCGAGAGTCACGCGCCCCTGCTCGACGGGCTCGCCACGCTGCGCGCCGGGATCCTCGCCGACGGCGCGCTCGCCGGCCGGATCCGCGAGAAGTACCGGATCAAGAACACCACCGGCTACGGGCTCAACGCGTTCGTCGACTTCGAGGACCCGTTCGACATCCTCCTCCACCTCATGGTCGGCTCCGAGGGGACGCTCGGGTTCATCGCGGAGGTGACGTTCGCGACCGTGGAGGAGCACGCCCACAAGGCGAGCGCCCTGATGCTCTTCCCGGACGTCGAGACGGCGGCGCGTGCGACGCAGCGGCTCTCGAGCGGGCCGGTCTCCGCGGTGGAGATGATCGACCGGGCCGCGCTCCGCTCCGTCGAGGCGAAGCCGGGGATGCCCCCCGTGCTGCCCACGCTCCCGCCGAGCGCCTGCGCGCTCCTCGTCGAGGTGCGCGCCGCGGAGCCGGCCGCGCTGGGCGGGGCATGCCTCGCGGCGACGGCGCTGCTCGCCGGGATCCCGACGCTCGAGCCGGTCGCGTTCACCGCGGTGAAGGCCGAGTACGAGCGGCTCTGGGACGTCCGGCGCGGACTCTTCCCCGCGGCCGCCGCCGCGCGCCCCGCCGGGACCTCCGTCGTGATCGAGGACGTCGCGTTCCCGATGGAGCGCCTCGCGGCGGGGACGGTGGAGCTCCAGCGCCTCTTCGCCGCCCACGGCTACCCCGACGCGATCATCTTCGGCCATGCGCGCGACGGGAACCTCCACTTCATCTTCACGCCGGATTTCGGCGATCCGGCCGAGGTGGAGCGCTACCGCCGGTTCATGGACGAGCTCGCCGAGCTGGTCGCGGTGAAGCACGGCGGCTCGCTCAAGGGCGAGCACGGCACCGGGCGGAACATGGCGCCGTTCGTCGAGCTGGAGTGGGGCGCCACCGCGACCGCGATCATGCGGCGGGTGAAGGCGCTCCTCGATCCGGAGGGGCTGCTCAACCCGGGCGTGGTGCTGAACGACGATCCGCACGTCCACCTGAAGAACCTGAAACCGCTGCCGCTGGCGCACGACCTCGTGGACCGCTGCACCGAGTGCGGCTTCTGCGAGCCGCGCTGCCCGTCGCGGGCGCTCACGCTGACGCCGCGCCAGCGGATCACCGTCCGGCGCGAGATCGCGCGGCTCGAGAGGGCGGGCGACGTGAGGCTGCGCGCGCGGCTCGAGGCGGACTACGCCTACCATGGCGACGAGACCTGCGCGGCCGACGGGCTCTGCGCGACGGCCTGTCCGGTGGGGATCGACACCGGCAAGCTCACGAAGAGGCGCCGCGCGGACGGACGCTCCGCGTTCGCGGAGGGGCTCGCGGGGATCGCCGCCCGCCGCTTCGCCTGGACGACGGCGGGCGCCCGGGCCGGGCTCCTCGCGATGCGTGCGTGGCCGCGCCTGCCCGTCCTGCGCGACGCGCTCCCCCGCCCGGCGCAGCGCCTGCCCGAGGAGCTCGCGCGCGGGCGCCCCCTCAAGGTGGTCTACTTCCCGGCGTGCGTCGCCCGGATCATGGGGCCGGCGCCGGGCGACCCGGATCCGCGCTCCGTCGCGGACGCGATGTGCTCCGTCCTCGACAAGGCGGGCTACGACGTCCGCTTTCCGTCCGACCTCGCGCGCCTGTGCTGCGGGCTCTCCTTCGAGTCGAAGGGGTTCCCGCGGCTCGCCGACGAGAAGGCGCGCGAGCTCGAGCGCGCGCTCCTCGCCGCGACCGAGGGCGGCCGCTTCCCGGTCGTCTGCGACACGAGCCCCTGCACGCAGCGGATGAAGGCGACGATCGACCCGCGCATCACGATCTTCGACTCCGTCGAGCTCATCCACGACCGCCTCATGGACCGGCTCCGCTTCGAGCCGCAGGAGGGCGCGGTGGCGCTCCACGTCACGTGCAGCGCCACGAAGATGGGGCTCGAGCCGAAGCTCCGCGCCGTCGCGCAGGCCTGCGCCGAGCGCGTGGTCGTGCCGCCCACCGGCTGCTGCGGCTTCGCCGGCGACAAGGGCTTCGCGACGCCCGAGCTGAACGCCTCCGCCCTGCGCGACCTCGCCGCCGCCGTGAAGGGATGCGCGCGCGGCACCTCCACCTCGCGCGGCTGCGAGATCGGGCTCACCACCCACGCGGGCATTCCCTACCAGTCGCTCGTCCACCTCGTCGACGCGTGCACGACCTCGGCCGGTGCCGCGGGCGCCTCGTCCGGAGCCGCATGACCTCGAGACCCCTCGCGCTGGCGCTCGTCGGGGCGACGGGCACGGTCGGACGCACCGTGCTCGACGTCCTCGACGACCTCGACGTCGCGGTGAAGTCGCTCCGCCCGTTCGCCTCGCCGCGCTCGGCGGGGACGACGCTCGCGTTTCGCGGCGACGACCTGCGCGTCGAGGCGCCGCGCGAGGGCGCCTTCCGCGGCTGTGACGTCGCGATCTTCTGCGCCGGCCCCGCCGTCGCGCGCGAGTGGGCGCCGCGGGCGTGGGCGGAGGGCTGCGCGGTGGTGGACGACTCCCCCGCGTTCCGCATGGAGCCCGACGTGCCGCTCGTCGTCCCGGAGGTGAACGGGGACGCGGCGGCGGGGTTCCGCGCGAGGGGGATCGTCGCGAACCCGTCCTCGAACGTCACCGCCCTCGCCCTCGCGCTCGCGCCGCTCCGCGACGCGGCGGGGATCCGGCGCATTGTCGTCGCGACGTACCAGGCCGCGTCGGGGCTCGGCCAGGGCGGCGTCGAGGAGCTCGAGCGGCAGGCGCGGGACCTCCTCAACCTGCGCGAGCCCGATCCGCCCGCGCGCTTCCCGCACCGGCTCGCCTTCAACCTCATCCCCCAGGTCGGACCGTTCGTCGAGGGCGGCGCCACCGAGGAGGAGGCCAAGATCGTCCGCGAGGCGCGGAAGGTCCTCGGCGATCCGGGTCTCGCTGTCTCCGCCACCGCCGTGCGCGTGCCCGTCTTCTTCGGCCACTGCGCCGCGGTGAACGTCGCGACGCTCCGTCCGCTCGGGGCCGCCGCGGCGCGCGCCGCGCTCGCGAAGGCGCGCGGCGTGAAGGTCGTGGACGACCCCGCGCAGCGGATCTACCCGATGCCGATGTTGGTCGCGAGCGAGGACGCGGTGCTCGTGGGACGGCTCCGCGACGACCCCTCCCAGGAGAACGGCCTCGACCTCTTCATCGCGATCGAGAACACGCGGAAGGGTGCCGCCACGAACGCGGTCCAGATCGCGCAGATCCTCGCTGCCCGGCTGGGCTGACAAATTGGCATCCGCACGCGCCCGCCGTTGCCAAATTGGCTGCCTCGGCGGATGAAGCGCCGGCACCGGCCGGGATTCCGGTGCGCGTTCGCGCCCGTCCGTTGCTTGCCACGGTGGCGCTTCGCTTGCAGAATCGCGCGCGGATGAGACGCGCATCGCTCCTCGCCGTGCTCGCGCTGCCGGCCCTCGCGGCGGCCGAGACAGTGCCCACGCCGGCCACGGGGTCGGGGAAGATCACGTACGCGACCCAGGCGCTCACCCCGTTCGACCAGTACATCAACAAGGCGGAGTGCCTCGGCGGGAAGATCAAGCTCCAGTGGTCGGTCGCGTTCACGTCGGGCACCGGCGGCAGCCTCACGAGCTACCAGCTCTACGCCTCCGATCATGCGTCAGACATGGCGACGAAGGACCGTTGTCCGACCCAGAACGACGACCTCATCACCGGCGCGCATGCGGGGAGCGTCGGCGACCCGATCGCGGCGGTCATGGATCTGACCGACCCCTCGCCCATCCTCGAGTTCGACACGGATGCCATCGCGTCGGTCGCCGGGCTGGGCGCGTGCACCGCCAGCTCGACGGACATCCTGCTCTGCGTCCAGGCGAAGAGCGGTTCGACGAACATCGGCGTCGCGCGCACGACGCTGACGCTCGCCACCACGCCTCCCGGCGATCCCGCGAGCGCGAGCGGGAGCCCCGGCGAAGAAGCGGTCGAGGTGAGCTGGGGCGACTCCGGCGAGCCCACGCCGGAGTACCACATCGCCGAGGTGGTCACCGGTCCCGCAGTCGATCCGACCCAGACCACGTCCACGAGCAAGTCCTCGGGTGCGGTGGCCTCGACCGGAGCCGGGAGCACCCGCATCGAGGGGCTCCAGAACGGAGTCGTCTACCAGGTGTGGGTCACCGCGTACTCGACCGCCGACAACGCGAGCGATCCGGTGTTCGGTGGGACGGTCTCTCCCGAGCCCGTGAACAACTTCTGGGAGCTCTACCACGACGCCGCCCACGGCCGCGAGCAGGGCGGCTGCTCGACCGGTGCGGGCGCCGCAGGCGCGCTCGGCATCCTAGCCGCAGCCTCCCTCCTCGCCTTCCGGAGGCGCACGTGAGGTATGCCCTCGCGGCACTCGCCGCCGCCCTGCTCGCCACCGCCGCCCGGGCCGAGTCGCCGCGCTGGGGCTCGTTCGAGCTCCAGGTCGGGACGTACTATCCGGACCTGGACGCGGAGTTCGCCGACACCACCACGAAGCCGTACGCGGACGCGTTCGGCGCCCACGGCGGCTGGATGTTCCGGGCGGGCGTCTCGAAGTCGCTCTTCACGAGCTTCGGCTCCCTCGAGGCCGGCGTGCAGTCGGGCTACTTCCAGAAGAGCGGGAAGGGGCGCTTCGTGAAGAACAACGCCGAGTCGTCGGACGACACGGCGCTCAAGATCATCCCGATGAGCGTCACGCTCACGTACCGCTTCGACATGCTCGCCGAGCGCTTCCGGATCCCGCTCGCGCCCTACGCCCGCGTCGGCATCGAGCGGTACGCGTGGTGGGTGACGGACGGCAGCGGCTCGAAGGTGATCAAGGGCGCGACGAACGGCTGGTCGGTGGCGGGCGGCCTCGCGCTCCTCCTCGACGTCTTCGACCCGGGCCTCGCCCGCGAGATGGACGCGGACAGCGGCGTGAACCATACGTACCTCTTCGCCGAGGCGCGCAAGACTACGATCGACGACTTCGGGTCGAGCTCGAGCTGGGACCTCTCGGAGAAGAACGTCGCCTACTCCGGCGGGCTCCTGTTCGTTTTCTGATCAGAGCTTCCGGTGCTTCAGCGCCGGCAGCTCCGCCCGCACCCGCTCGAGCCGCGCGCGGCTGAACGGCGCGACGCAGACGCCCTCGCCGTCCGGGCAGCGCGCGAGCACGACGCCCCAGGGATCCACGATCATCGCGTTGCCGAAGGTCTGGCGGGTGGACGAGTGGCGTCCCACCTGCGCGGGCGCCATCACGTACGCGAGGTTCTCGACGGCGCGCGCGCGCACGAGCACCTCCCAGTGGTCCTTCCCGGTGAAGAGGGTGAACGCGGAGGGGATGGTGAGCACCTCGGCGCCGAGGCTCGCGAGCTTCCGGTACAGCTCGGGGAAGCGCAGGTCGTAGCAGACGGTGAGGCCGATCCGGCCGAGCGCGGTCGGCGCCACGACGACCTTGTCGCCGGGGACGACCACCTCGGACTCGGCGTACCGCGCGCCGTCGGGGATGTTCACGTCGAAGAGGTGGATCTTGCGGTACGCGGCCACGATCGAGCCGTCGTCGGCGACGATCGCGCTCGTGTTGGCAGTCATCTTCGGGTTCGGCGACTTCTCCGCGATCGAGCCCGCGACGACGAAGATGCCCCGTCGCTTCGCGATCTCCCGGACGGCGCCGAGCGTCGGGCCCTCGAGCGTCTCCGCGCCGGCGAGGCGGCCCTCCTCCGGGCCCATGTACGCGAAGTTCTCGGGGAGGCCCACGAGCTTCGCGCCGAGATCCGCGGCCTCGTTCACGAGCCGCAGCGCCACGTCGAGGTTCTTCGCGCGGTCGGCCGTCGACGTCATCTGGACCGCGCCCATGAGGTAGCCGGACGGAGGCATTTCCCTTCCTTACCATTTCCGACCGGGATGGGCCGTCCCAGGCGCCCCCGGCGCGGGACAAAGGCTAGACTCACTGGGATGCAGAGCTTCTACACGACCTTCGAGGCGGCCCGGCTCCTCGGGGTGTCGCTCCCGACGGTGGTCAACTGGATCAAGGGCCGTCGCCTGAAGGCGCACCGGACGCCCGGGGGGCACCGCCGCATCTCGCGCGAGGATCTCGCCGCGTTCATGCTCCGCCACGGGATGCCCGTCCCTGGCGAGCTGTCCGGCGCAGCTCCGGAGCGGCGGAAGGCGCTCGTCGTCGCCGAGCAGGGTCCCGCGCGCGAGGGGACCGCCCGGCAGCTCGCGGCGGCGGGATACGCCGTCGAGCAGGTGTCGCCGGGATTCGCGGCGGGGGCGGCGTGCGCCAGGTTCGCGCCCGACGTGCTCGTGATGCACGCGGATGGGCCCGCCGGGGAGGAGTCGATCCGTGCCGCCGGGCGCGATCGCGATCTCGCCGCGGTCCCGGTCGTCGCGCTCGGAAGGCCGGAGCGGACGGAGGATCTCGGGTCCGCGGGGTGCGCCGCCACGCTCGTAGCGCCGCTTCGCAACGGCCTGCTCGCCGAGACGGTCGAGCAGGTCCTGCGCGCCGCCGCCCCCCGGCTGGGCCGGCGCGAGGCCACGCCCGCCCGCCGGGGAAGCAGCCGGCGCGCGAAGAAGCCCTGACGGGCGAGGGCCTGCACGCCGGCTCGAGGCGAGCGCAGGGGGCAGCCGGCTGAGGCTGCCCCGCAGCGAGCGGGGGCTCGGGGGGGCGAGAGGTCCGCCCCGCGAAGCGAGGGGCGGACCGAGTGCCCCACCCCCGCCTAATTGAAGCCTCGCCCCCTCGCCGCTATGCTCTTCGGGCAGCCCTCCGCTCGCCGGGAGAGCGATGTTCCGCGCAGCGATCGCCGTCCTCGCCGTACTTGCCGCATCGGCCGCCGGCGCGGCGGCCCAAAGCCGCCACGTCGACGCCGACGCCATGGGCGAGGTCCATCGCGACGCGGGCGAGCGCTTCGCCTCGGCGCGCGCGATCTCCCACTACCTCGACGCGCGCCGGCACCTCCGGACCGGCAACGCGACGAAGGCGCTCGAGCACCTGCGGCTCGCGGTCACCTACGACGAGGAGAGCCCCGAGCTGCGCGTCTCTCTCGCCGAGGCGCTCGCCGAGACGGGGGAGCTTGGGCTCGCCGAGGGCGAGGCGCGACGAGCCCTCGAGCTCACCGCGAACGGGCCGACCGCCTCGGACGCCCACGTCCTGCTCGGCCGCATCGCGAGCGCACGCCATCAGCCCCAACAGGCGGCGCTCTCGTTCCGGAGCGCGATCCGCATGGAGACCGCGCTCGCCAGCGAGGGCGAGCGCCCCGATGCGGAGCCCTGGGTGCTTCTAGCGTCCCTCTACCTCGAGTCGGGGGACGAGGAGGCCGCCGTGCGCACGCTCGACGATCTCGCCGTCCGGGTGCCGGCCGACGGGTCGGGCTTCCGCGAGATGGGACGCACCCTCGTCGAGAAGCACGAGCCGGGCAAGGCCGAGCGACACCTGCGCCGCGCGGTCCAGCTCGATCCCCGCGATGTCGAGGCGCTGCGGCTCCTCGCGCAGGCGCACGAGGCGCTCCGGCGACCTGCGGAGACGCGCGAGGATCTGCTCGCGATCCTGCGCGTCGAGCCGGACGACGGGCGCGCGCTGCTCGCGCTCGGGCGCACGGCGGTGGGCCAGGGCGACAGCGCCGCCGCGCGCGAGTGGTTCCATCGCTATCTGCGGTCCGCCGCCGATCCGCCGGACGCTCACGCGCGCGTGGTGTTCCAGTGGCTCGAGGGAGGGCGACCGGAGGAGGCGCTCGCGGCGGCGCGCGCCGGTCTCGAGGAAGCCGGCCCGGACCCGCGGCTCCGCTTCGCGGAGGGGCTCGCGCTCGAGGAGCTGCGCCGCTGGTCCGACGCCGCCGACGTCCTCGCATCGATCCGCTCGGAGGCGGGCGAGCTGTTCGTCTCCGCGCGCGTGGCGCTCGCCGACGCGCTCTCTCGCGCCGGGCGTCCGGCCGAGGCGGAGAAGGCGCTCGAGCCGGCCCTGGCGTCGCAGCCCAGGGACGTCCGGCTCATCGCGATGCGGGCGTCGGTGCTCGACCGCGCGGGTCGCGCCGCCGACGCCGTCGCGCTGCTCCGCCGCGCGATCGCGGAGCGGGAGCGCTCGCCGCGCGATCCCGACCTCTCCGAGCTCTACACCGCGCTCGCAGAGAGCCTGGTGCGCGCGGGGCGGCCCGACGACGCGATCGCGACGCTGCGCGGCGCCCTCGCCACGCGGCCGCGCGACGAGGATCTCCTGTACGCGCTCGGCTCGGCCTTCGAGCGCGCCGGGCAGGCGGAGGTCGCGATGGCGCAGATGCGGGCGCTCCTCGCGGTGAACCCCGACCACGCCGAGGCGCTCAACTTCCTCGGCTACACCTACGCGGAGCAGGGGATCCGCCTCGAGGAGGCGGAGAAGCTCGTGCGGCGCGCGCTCGAGCTGAAGCCTCGTTCCGGCCACGCGCTCGACTCGCTGGGCTGGGTGCTGTTTCGCCGCGGCGATCACCGGCGCGCCGTGGAGGCCCTCGAGCAGGCCGACTCGCTCTCGGGTCCGGACACGACGATCCTCGAGCACCTGGGTGACGCGTACCGCGCCGTCTCGCGCCTGGGCGACGCCGCGCAGGCGTACCGCCGCGCCCTGGCGAGCGTGGGCGACGAGCTCCCCGCCGAGCAGGGACGACGGCGCGCCGCCATCGAGCGGAAGCTGCGCGAAGTGACCGAGCGTGCCGGCCGGCGGTGATCGCCCGCCGAGGCGCTGCTTGACCGGGCTCCGGCGCGTCGCTACGGTCCCTGCCGCCCATGCTCCCGTCTTTTCCCACCGAGGCCGAGGCGCGACACGACGAGGGCTTCCTCAACTCGGCCGACCACCTTCGCCTGTACTGGCAGCGCTTCACGCCCGAGCGCCCCCGCGCGACCGTGGTGGTCCTGCACGGCGGCGGTGATCACTGCGGGCGCTACCCCGCCATCACCTCGGCGCTCGTGCAGGCCGCATTCCAGACGGCGCTCCTGGATCTCCGCGGCCACGGCCAGTCCGACGGGCGGCGCTGGCACGTGGACGCCTTCTCCGACTACCTCCACGACCTGGCGGCGTTCGTCGCGAAGCTGTCGCAGGACGGCATCGCGGGCGACCGCCTCTTCCTCCTCGGCCACAGCATGGGCGGCCTCGTCGCGACACTCTGGGCCGCCGGCCACGGGCGGCTGCTCTCCGGGCTCGTCCTCTCGTCGCCGTACTTCGGGCTCGCCATGCGGGCGCCGCTCGCGAAGGTGCTCGCCGCGAAGCTCGTGGGGCGGTTCGTGCCATGGCTGCCGGTCTCCGCGGGCCTGCGCATGGCGCAGCTCACGAGCGACCTCGAGCTGCAGCGCTGGACCGCCCAGGACCCGCTCTACGGCCGGGCGACGACGCCGCGCTGGTTCGAGGAATCGAACCGCGCTCAGCGCGAGGCGCTGCGGCGCGCGGGCGAGATCGACGTACCGCTCCTCGTGCTCGCCGCCGGCGCGGACGAGATCGCGGACGTTTCGGCCGCGCGCACGTTCGTCGAGTCGGCGCGCTCCCGCGACAAGCGGCTCGTCGTGTACGACGGCTTCCGACACGAGATCTTCAACGAAGTGCGGCGCCAGGAGCCGATCGGCGAGGCGGTCGCATGGCTGAAGGCGCATGCAGGCTAGCCCCGCGCGACGCGCCCGTTGACGCCCCCTCGGCCCCCCTCTATCCTGACCCTCGTCTCTCTTTCACTCCCGCAGGCGCTCGGAGTGAAGCTCCCTGGAGGAAGCGAAACCCTATGGCTGGAATCGAGAAGGTCCCGGCGCCGCACAGCGGCGCGCACACGGTGATCGGAAGCTCGATCGTGATCGACGGCGAGATCTCTGGCGACGAGGATCTCGTCATCCAGGGAACGGTGAAGGGCCGTATCAGCTTGCGCGAGAGCCTGTTCGTCGAGGGCTCCGGCGTGATCGAGGCGGACATCGAGACCGCCAACGTCGAGGTGTCGGGTCAGGTCACCGGCAACATCGCGGCGAGTGACAAGGTCGAGCTCAAGGCGGATTGCAAGGTGGTCGGGGACATCCGCGCACCGCGGATCCTGATCGCGGACGGGGCCCTGTTCAAGGGCAACGTCGACATGGACGTCAAGGAAGCGAAGGGGAAGTGACCGTGCCGACCACTGACGCTACCACCATCATCGGCGAGTCGATCCTCATCAGCGGCTCCCTGAACGGGGACGAGGACCTCACGGTCCGCGGCCGCGTCGAGGGGACGCTCACCCTCACGAAGACGCTCGCCGTGGAACCGACCGGGATCGTGAAGGCCGAGGTCCAGGTCAAGAACTGCATCATCGCGGGCGTCGTCGTCGGGAACGTGACGGCGACCGAGTCCGTCGAGATCACGAAGGAGGGGCGGATGGTCGGCGACATCGCCGCGCCCCGCGTGATCATCGTCGACGGCGCGAGCTTCCGCGGCCGCATCGACATGGGCGAGGTGGACGTGGAGGGCTCGCGCGGCTCGTCCCGCGCCGCCGCCTCGCCTGCGCGCCCCACGCTCCGTCCGGTCGTCTCCCGCCCCGCCCCCAAGGCGGTCGAGGGAAAGCGGATCGAGGAGAAGGTCGCGGCGTCCATCGGCTCGAAGCCTCCGGTGCCGCCTGCGCCGGTCGCGATGGGCGCGGTGAAGCGCAAGGTGATCGTGAAGCGGAAGTAAACTAGGCTTCGGGCCATGGAGCTCGAGCCTCGCACGGCGGCGCCGGCCCACGCGACCGGCGCCGTCGAGTTCGTTTCGCTCGCCGCCATCGCGGACGACGCCACCTTCAGGCTGCGGGAGCCCGGCGACGTCGCGGCGCTCGCGGCGTCGATCGGGCGGCTCGGCCACCTCGTCCCGGTCGAGCTGCGCCCGCTTCCCGGCGCGGCTGGGGGCGCGCCGCGCTTCCAGATGGTGGCGGGGTTCCGGCGGCTCGCGGCGCTGCGGCTGCTTGCGCGGGGGCGCGTCCTCGCCCGCGTCCATGCCGCGCTGGACGACGAGGACGCGTGGGCCATCGCGCTCGCGCAGGCGCTGCTCGGCGAGCCCTTGCAGGCGGAGGAGCTCGAGCGGCTGCGCGAGCGTCTCGCCGGCGCGGGCGTCGCGCCCTGGGCGCAGGAGCTCCTCGACGAGGCGCTCGTCCGCGCCCCCGTGGCGCCGGAGCAGCGGGAGATCTTTCTCGCCTTCCTGGCGCGGGCGCGAGAGGGTGGCGAGGTCGTCGTCGCGCCGGCCGGCGAGCCGGAGGTCGAGGACCTGGAGGGCTCGATCGATCCGGTGCCGGAGCGAGACGCCGACGCGGCGGACGCCCCGGTGGAGGTCACCGCGGAGGAGCTCGTGGAGGATCTCGCCCGGCGCCTGTACGAGGTGAACCAGGATCTCGCCGTCGCCTTCGAGGCGTGGGCGGAGCTGCCGGAGGAGGGGCGACGGATGATCGTCGAGCAGGCGCGATACATCGCGGAGCTCTACCCACACATCGCCGGACGGCGGCGATGACCCTCGACGTCGACCGCGCGCGGCTCCTCGAGCTGCTCCGAACGCTCTCCTTCGAGCGTCGGAAGGTGATCCTCGCCTCCGGCAAGGAGAGCGACTTCTACGTGGACTGCAAGCGCACCGCGCTCACCGCCGAGGGCCACGTCCTCGTGGGCAGGCTGCTCTTCGAGAAGGTCCGCCATGTTCGCCCGCTCGTGCGCGCCGTCGGCGGTCTCACCCTCGGCGCGGATCCCATCGCGAGCGCGATCGCGCTCACGAGCTTCCTCGCGGGGGAGCCGGTCGACGCGTTCGTGGTCAGGAAAGAGCCGAAGGGGCACGGCACCGGCCAGTGGATCGAGGGGCGCAAGACCATTCCCGACGGGAGCCGCGTCATCGTCATCGAGGACGTCGTGACGACGGGCGGGAGCGCGCTCAAGGCCATCGAGCGCTGCCGGACCGAGAAGCTCGAGCCGGTCGCGTGCGTCGCCCTCGTGGACCGGCTGGAGGGCGGGCGCGAGGCGATCGAGGCGCAGGGCGTCCCGCTCGACGCACTCTTCACGCGGAAGGACTTCATCCCATGACCCCGACGAGCGCCCGGATCGCCGCCCTCGCCGCAGCGCTCGCGCTCGCGGGATGCCCGCTCCACCCGCGCGCGCCGCTGCCCATGACCACCGAGGGGGAGTGGGCCCAGCAGCGCGACGCCGCGACCCGGCGCGCGATCCTCTACGACGGACTGAAGCACCGCGCGACCGGCACCGCCACGCTCCTCTCGCTCCCGGTGCGCGAGGCGCGCGCGCGCCGGCTCGCCGCCTGGTTCGGCTGGACGCCGGCGGAGCTCGAGGCGCGGCTCGCGCAGGAGCGCACGGAGGCCGCCGTCGGCGAGGAGTTCGTGCTGGCGTTCTACGCGGCGGACCGGAAGAACGACGATCTCGACGCGCCGAGGAGCGTCTGGCGCGTCGCCGTCAAGGCAGACGGCGCCGATCAGCTCGCGACCCGCGTCACCGCGGCCGATCGCGACGCGACGGCGATCGAGCTGTACCCGTACGTCGGGCCGTTCGACACGCTCTATCGCGTGCTCGTGCCGAGCGCGCCGGGCGGTCCCCTCGCCGGGCGCGAGTTCACGCTCGAGCTGGCGAGCGCGCTCGGGAAGCTGTCGATCGACTTCGCCGCGCCGGACGGCCCGATCACGCCGCAGCAGCCGGTGCCACCGCCGTAGCTCACTCGAGATCGCGGCGCGTCACTCCCTGCGCAGGCTCCGGACGAAGGCGACGAGCGCCCAGGCGTCGTCCGGCTTGAGCGTGTCCGCGTACGACGGCATCGGCGTTCCGTTCAGCCCGGTCATGAACGCCCGGTACAGATCCTCGGGCGCGTCGCCCACCTTGAGCGGTCCGCTGGTGAAGTCCCTCGGCGTGATGGGAAACCCCCAGTCGTCGCGCAGCGAGGTCGAGGCGGGCACGTCCGCCTTCCCGGTGTCGCCGTGGCACGCCGCGCACTTCGCCAGGTTCCACACCTCCCTGCCCTTGTCGGCGAGCTGCGGCGTGAACGGCGGAGGCGGTGGGATGGCGATGGGCTGGCCCTGTGGCTCGGTGGCGAACCGGGGCGAGAGCGACTTCACGTACTGGACGACGTCGTGCCGCTCATGGCTCGTGAGCGGCGCCCATCGCGGCATGAAGGTGAGGTGGAGCCCGTTCGTCACGGTCCTGAGGAGGTCCGCGTCGGTGGGCAGCGCGCCGCTCGGCGTGGACCGGAACTTGAAGACGCCGCTCGTGAGGACGCGCGGGCGCGGGTCGACGAAGTCGGCCGTGGGGCCGCGCCCGTCGCCCTCCACTCCATGGCACGAGATGCAGTAGCGATCGAACACCTTCTTGCCGCGCGAGGCCGCGGTCGCGTCGGGCGGCGTGGCGCGGCCGGACGTGGCGACCGCCGCGATCGCGATCGCCAGGGCAGCCCGGGTGATGACGGAAGTCGGGATCATGACGCCCTCCTAGAAGTCGAAGTCGACGCCGGCGAGGACGGCCTGGGTGGTCACGTCGAGATAGGCCGCGTCGCCGGCGAGGTCCACCGCGGTCCTCTTCGAGCGATCGACGTGGCCCTCCACGTGGACCGCCGCCGAGGCGCGGGGGCCGAGCGCGAGGTAGCGACGCACCCCGATCGTCCCCCCGTCGACGTCGCCCGATCCGCGCCGGTAGCGCACGAAGTCGTACCGTCCGAAGAACATCCAGGGCGTCGCGTTGTAGCTGGCGCGCGAGAACGGCACCCAGTCCAGCTCGGCGAAGCCGCCGTTGAACGCGTTGAAGTCGGTCGAGAGGTCGAACCCCGCCTGATCGGTCCCGCTCGCGAGCCCGGCTTTCTCCCGGCCGTAGATGTACGAGACGGTGAAGAGCAGCGGGGTCGAGGGATGGCCCATCATCCAGGACACCTCCGCGCCCGCCCGGTAGAACGACTTGAGGTCGCGCCCGGTGCCGGGGATGGGCTCGGCGTCGGCGGTGTCGAACGTGGTCGGCAACCAGCCGACCGCGCCGAGCGCGCCCACGCGGACCCATGGCAGGACGAGGCTCGGGGTCTCGAACGCCTGCTGGACGTGCCCGTACACCATCGGCGACGACCAGCCGCCCTTCGACAGCCCTTCGCCTCCGTTCACCGACGTGAAGCTCAGCGCGTAGCGCGTCGTGCTGCGGGCGCTGTGGCCGTCGAGCTCGATCCCGACCTGGTTCTCGCCCATGTCGAACCCTACCGCGCTCCCCTGGGGACGGGCTCCGTAGACCGCGTACCCGGTGGTGAGCGTGACGCCGCGGTGCGCCGAGGCCGGCAGATCGATCTCGAACTTCCCGAGCTTGAGGTTGGCCCAGGACGTGCCGCCCAGGTTGTCGAGCCGCGCCCACGCCGACTCCACCCCGGCCGCCCCGTCCTCGCCGAATCCGGCGACGACCAGGAGGAACGAGACGTTCTTCGCGATCACCCCGCCCGTGAGGATGTCCACGCCGGGGGGAATGGGGACGCCGCCGACCTTCGTCACGATCGGCCCCTGGTCGGACGGCTGGTTCGTCGTGCGCGTGAACTGGTAGGCGGGGGTGGTGCGGAGCGACACGGGCAGGAAGTCCTGCGAGAGCGCCACCGGATCGTCCTTGCCGAGCCCGAACTGGAAGCCGTTGTCGCGGAAGTTCTGCCCTAGCTGGTTGAAGACCGGCCAGCCGACGTGGCAGGCGCTGCACGACATCCCGTACTTACGGGCGAACGCAGGGAAGGCCTCGGCGCGGAAGGCTGCCGCAGCCACGGCGAGGGCGACCACCGCCTGGACTGTTCTCTTCATCTCGATCCCCCCTTCCGCGCGCTCGACGGGATCGGCGCGCCGCGAGCGCGTACCTCGCTCACGCGGCAAACGCTGGCCAGCGGCCCCCTTCCCGCGAGCCCCCCGGTCGGGGAAAGCAGCCGTCACTTCCCCACAATAGCCGTTGGTGAATACACCCAGGGTGACTACACCGAGGGTCACGACCCTGCAGACGGGCGGGAATCACTGCGCTGGCGCGGCGGGCGGGGTCCACTGGCCGTCGGCGGCGAGGTCGGAGCCCCTCGAGCGGGAGAAGCACGGGAGGGCGAGCGTGGTTAAAGTCATCATGGAGTTCTCGTACGGCCCCCTTTCGAGGTGGTGCCGTCATGAGAACCACGCAGTGGCAGTCGGTCGCCGCAGTCCTCGCTGTCCTCCTCGCGATGCCAGCGCTCGGCGGCGAGATCAAGGGGTCGATCAAGTACAGCGGCACGCCGCCCAAGCTGTCGCCGCTCACGACGAACCGCGATCAGCAGGTGTGCGGCCAATCGATCCCCAACGAGGCGATCGAGGTGGCGAACGGCGCCCTGAGAGGCGTCATCATCACCGTCGAGGGCAGCGGGGCTCCGAAGTCCGCGCCGCAGACGATCATCATCGACCAGCACGGGTGCCGGTACCACCCACACGTCCAGGCTGCGCCGACGGGGAGCACCGTCAGCATCCTCAACAGCGATCCGCTGCTTCACAACATCCACGGCTTCCTCGGGCAGCAGACGGTCTTCAACGTCGCGATGCCGCTCCAGGGACAGAAGGTCCCGAGGCCGCTGCCCCGGTCGGGGGTCGTTCACGTCAAGTGCGACATCCACGACTGGATGAACGGGTACGTGATCGTCAGCGACTACCCCTACGCGGCGGACGGCGACGACGGCAGCTACACGATCAAGGAGCTTCCGGCGGGCGAGTACACGGTGAAGGCGTGGCACGAGAAGCTCGGCGAGAAGACCGCGCGGGTCACCGTGCCCGCGTCCGGCGACGTCACCGCCGACTTCACGTTCAGTGGTGCGGGCGCTCCAGGCGTGGGCTGATCTAGCGCGGCGCTACGCTCACTCGAGATCGCCGCGCGTCAGCACCGTGTCGCGCACCCAGCGCTCGTCCGGCTTGGGATGGTCGAGCAGGTAGTGGAGCCCGCGCGACTCCTTCCGCTGGCGCGCGCACTCCACGACGAGCAGCGCGACGTCGGCGAGGTTCCGCAGCTCGACGAGGTCGGGCCTCAGCTTGTACTGCCAGTAGTAGTCGCGGATCTCGTCGCGCAGGACCTTGATGCGGGTGCGGGCCCGCTCGAGCCGCTTCATCGTGCGGACGATGCCGACGAAGTTCCACATCGTGCGGCGGAGCTCGTCCCAGTTGTGCGCGACGACGACGCCCTCCTCGGGGTCGAGCGCGTCGCCCGGATTCCAGGCGGGGATGGCGGGGGCCGGGCCGCTCGCCTCGATGAGGTCGTCCGCAGCGCGGATCGCCGCGCGCCGTCCGAAGACGAGCCCCTCGAGGAGCGAGTTCGAGGCGAGGCGGTTCGCGCCGTGGAGCCCGGTGCACGAGACCTCGCCGATGGCGTACAGCTGGGGGATGGAGGTGCGCCCCATGAGGTCGGTGACGACGCCGCCGCACTGGTAATGCGCCGCGGGCACGACCGGGATCTGCTGCACCGCCATGTCGATCCCGAACTCCTTGCAGGTGGCGTAGATGTTCGGGAAGTGCTCGATGAGAAAGCTCTTCGGCAGATGCGTCATGTCGAGGAACGCGCAGTCGTCCCCCCTTCGCTTCACCTCCGCGTCGATGGAGCGCGCGACGATGTCGCGCGGCGCGAGCTCCTTGCGCGGGTCGTAGCGGACCATGAACGCGTCGCCCGCGCTGTTTCGCAGGATCCCGCCCTCGCCGCGCAGCGCCTCGCTGATGAGGAAGTTCTTCGCCTGCGGGTGGTAGAGGCAGGTGGGGTGGAACTGGAAGAACTCCATGTTCGCGACGGACGCCCCCGCGCGGTAGGCCATGGCGACCCCGTCGCCCGTCGCGACGTCGGGGTTCGAGGTGTAGAGGTAGACCTTGCCGGCCCCGCCGGTGGCGAGCACCGTGACACGCGCCGAGATGGCGGCGATCTCGCCCGAGGGCCGGTCGAGCACGTACGCGCCGATGGCGCGGTTCGGGCCCCCCATGCCGACCTTCCCGCTCGTGACGACGTCCACCGCGACCTGGTCCTCGATGATGCGGATGCCCCGCGCGGCGCAGGCGGCGAGCAGCGCGCGCTCCACCTCGCGGCCGGTGGTGTCCTTCGCGTGGGCCACCCGGCGGCGCGAGTGGCCGCCCTCCCGGGTCAGGTGGAGCCGCTCCGGAGCCTCGCGGTCGAACTCGACGCCGAGCGAGAGCAGCCAGCGGATCCGGTCCGGCCCCTCGCGGACCGTCACCTCGACCGCCTCGCGCTTGCAGAGCCCCGCTCCGGCGACGAGCGTGTCCTGGACGTGGAGGTCGAACTCGTCGTCGGTCCCGAGCACCGACGCGATCCCTCCTTGCGCGTACTGGGTCGAGCCCTCCCAGCGCTGCCGCTTCGTGAGGACCAGCACCGAGCCGTGCTCCGCCGCCTCGAGCGCGAAGGTCAGGCCGGCGACGCCACCGCCGAGCACGAGGAAATCCGTCTGCTCCCCAGCGAGGCCCATCATGGGATCGATGTCTAGTCCATGTGCGTGGAGGTGGGGGAATAAAGTTGTCCGGCCGAGCGTGCTGCTGGTACTTTTTCACGCGATGTCCCGCCCTCGCTTCCTCCTCGGGCTCCTGCTCGTCTGCCTGCTCGTCCGGCCCGCGCTCGCCGGAGCGGACGAGGTCTACTCGTACGTGGACGCGGAGGGGGTGCTGCACTTCTCGAACGCGCCGAGCGACACCCGCTATCACAAGGTGAACCGCTCCGGCGGCTCGACGATGTACGCGAAGGCGCAGGGCCGCGTGCGCCCGCTCGCCGTGCCGGCGTCCGGCGGCAAGCTCGAGCGCTGGCGCGAGCACATCCGGTCCGCCGCGGCGAAGTACAAGCTGCCCATGGGCCTTCTCCTCGCTGTGATGGCGGTCGAGTCCAACTACGATCACCGCGCGCTCTCGGAGAAGGGCGCGATGGGCCTCATGCAGCTCATGCCCGGCACCGCGAAGGACATGTTCGTGGAGGACGCCTGGGATCCCGCGCAGAACATCGAGGGCGGCGCGCGCTACCTGCGCGTCCTCGCGAACCAGTACGGCGGCGATTCGGTCCAGGTGCTCGCCGCGTACAACGCCGGACCGGATGCCGTGCGCCGCGCGGGCGGGGCGGTCCCGAACATCCCGGAGACGCGCGAGTACGTCCGCAAGGTCGTCGAGCTGTGGAAGGCGTTCGAAGCAGGGCGGTGACGCTTGGTGCGGCTCTTGGGCGGCGACGAGGTCGAAGGTCTGGACGAGGAGCTCCTCTTTCACGTGAACCGCGGGTCGGAGCTGCTCGTTCGCGGCGACGCCGACGCGGCGCGCGCCGCGTTCGAGCGCGCGCTCGAGCTGCGGCCGAAGGACGGGAAGATCCTCGGCCTCCTCGGGCAGGCGTACTACAAGCTCTCCCGCTTCGACGACGCCGTGCGCGCCTGGCAGGTGCTCGTGGACGACAATCCCGTCGAGCCCTCGGCACGCGTGAACCTCGGCCTCGCATCTCTCAAGGCGAAGCGCCACCTCGACGCGGTGAAGCAGCTCGAGATCGCCCTCGATCTCAACCCCGAGCACAAGAAGGCGATGGGGTATCTCGGGCTCGCGCTCCTCGAGTCGGGGAATCTCACCCGGGCGCGCGAGTGGTTCAAGAAGGCGGGCTCGGACCAGATGGTCGGCCGCTGCGACGAGCTCATCGCGGGACGCGGCGCTGCGGGCCCGGAGTCCGCCGAGCCCGCCGCCCAGGCGGCGCAGGCGGCGGCGCACGCGGAGGCCGCCGCCGCGGCCGAGGCGGCGGAGCCCGCCGCTCCCGAGCCGCTGCGCACGCCGCCGCCCGGCGAGCCCGTCTACCATCCGCCCGCCTCCGGAGCGGTCCTCGGCGCGTGGGCCGCGGGGCGGGTCGTGCAGCCTGCGCCGGGCGAGGTGTTCTCCGTCTCGGGCGGCGCGCTGTCCGTCGCGATCCACGGCGAGGTGCGCGTCCGGCTCGACGGGCTCTTCGCGACGCAGGGCCGCGTGGCGATGTCGGGAGAGCTGAAGCGCTTCCGCGGCCGCCCGACGGAGAAGCCGTTCGGCGAGGGGCGCGCGCGCATGCACCGCGTCTCCGGCGAAGGCGTCCTCCTCTACCGCACGGAGGGGCGTCGCTTCAGCGCGCTCGATCTCGGCCCCGACGCCGCGTACCTGCGCGAGGAGATCCTCTTCGGGTTCGAGGACGGGATCGCCTTCGAGAACGGCCGCGTGCCGTCCTCGATCTCCGCCGAGCTGAACCTCGTCCACCTGCGCGGACGCGGCCGGTTCCTCCTCGCGACCGAGGGCGAGCCGGTGGCGGTGGACGTCGTACCGCAGGCGCCGCTCCGGATCCCGCTCGCGGCGCTCGTCGGCTGGATCGGCGCGCTCACGCCGCGGGTGTGTGCGCTGCTCGACGATCCCGGCGCGCCGATCGTCGTCGCAGTGGAGCTCGCGGGCGAGGGGCGCGTCCTCGCAGATCCCGCCGCCGGCGTGGCGGGCATCATCGCCCCGGAGGGCTAGCGTGCAGCGCTCGCTCAGGCGCGAGTTCCTGAACATCCCCAACGCGATCACGCTCGTGCGGATCGCGATGATCCCGGTCTTCCTCTGGTTCACGTTCCACGAGTCGCGCGTGGACAGCTTCATCGCGGCGATCGTCTATGCGGTGACCGGCACGACCGACTTCCTCGACGGCTGGATCGCGCGGAAGAAGGGGCTCGTCACGCTCATCGGGAAGTTCCTCGACCCGCTCGCGGACAAGCTCGTCGTGATGGCTGCGCTGGTGATGCTCGTGCACCTCGGCCGCGTCGCCGCCTGGGTCGTCATCGTGGTGATGGCGCGCGAGTTCATCGTGACGGGCCTGCGCACCATCGCGATGAGCGAGGGGGTCGTCATCGCCGCCGGGCAGGAGGGGAAGTCGAAGACCGCCTTCCAGGTGGCGGCGATCACGTTCCTGCTCCTCCACTATGAGTACACGATCGACGCGATCTTCTTCACGTTCGACCTCGACGCGAACCGGGTCGGGACCTGGCTCCTGTACGTGTCGCTCTTCTTCTCGGTCTGGTCGGCGTGGAACTACTTCGCGGGGTTCATCCGCGCCGTGTACCGCATCCGTCCGGAGCAGGCGTCGCCGAGCGAGCAGCGCGAGCGGGAGGCGCGCAGACAGGCGAAGTGACGGTCCGGCGCGCCGTCCTGGCCTCTTGACACTCCCCGGAGGCGCTTCTATAAAGCTCCACCTTCGCAAGATCCTTGCGGGAATAGCTCAGTGGTAGAGCATCGCCTTGCCAAGGCGAGGGTCGAGGGTTCAAATCCCTTTTCCCGCTCCATCTCGCCCCCGACAACTTCCAGTGTTGTCGGGGGCTTTTCGTTGGTGGGGCCGTCGACCGTAACCCTGACCGTAACCTCCGCCGTAACCTCGTCGCTGGCGGGGCCGCCGAGGGCTCCGCGCACTTCCCGTTCGCCCTGAGCCTGTCGAAGGGCGAGCGGGGCGGTCGTGCGTCCGTCCCATGCGGAAGCGTCGATCGCGAGGACCGCCTCGCACATCCCCGGCCACTGCATCTCGAGCCGCGTGTAGTAGTCCGAGGCCCTCTTCGGCTTCGGGTGCGTGATCAAGTTCACGTGGAACTCGGCGGCCCCGGCGCTGAGCGCGAGGTTACGGAAGGTGGAACGCGACTCGTACTGCCGCTGCGTCGCGAGACCGAGCGTCTCCAGGTCCTGCTTGAACTGCTTGTAGGTTCCGCTGACGAGCCGCTGCTTCCCGTCGTCGCGGGGGAAGATGAGATCGTCCGGCTGCGGCGCGCGGCCCATGTACCGGGCCCAGCCCTCGTCCCACCACTCCTCGAGCATGCGCTGCAGCACGGGGTGGATCGGAATGTGGAGCGTCGCACCGGTCTTCGTCGACTTCTCGCGCCGCATGGGGCTGTTGAACGCCGCCTCGAGCGTGAGGCGCCACAGCGGCTGCCGGGACTTGTCGAGGTTGCGCCAGCGCGCGTTCGAGGCTTCCCCCGGCCGCGGCCCGCCGAGGAAGCGCAGCGCGTAGAGCGCGCGTCGGTCCTCCGGGATCCGGGGATCGGTCGTGAGGCTCACGACCTGGTCGATGGAGAACCCGGCGCGCTCCCGCCAACCGCGCTGCTTGTCCTCGATGGCGGGGAGGTGGCGCTCGGCGTTCCAGCCCGCCGTGGGGTTGCGGCGGATGACCTTTCGCTCGGCCGCGTCCGCGAAGAACACCCGGACCGCGCTCGCCACGTTCCGGACCGTGCGCGAAGCGATGGTGGTGCCGTCCCGCTTCGAGCGGTGTTCCCGGAGGCCGACCACCCAGTCGAGGAGGGCGACCTCGCCGTCGTCGGTTCCGAGATCGGCGATGGCCCGCGTGCCGAAGTGGGGCAGGAAGTGGCGCTTCATCACGCCGGCGTCGGTCTTCCAGGCCCACTGCCGGGTCCGCTGGCGAAGCGGAAGCCACGTTTCGTCGTAGAAGCGCTCTACGGTGAGTGCGCCGAAGACCTGGCGACGCGCGCCCGACCGGGCCTGCGCCTCGAGCTCGTTCGCGAGCACCTTCGCCTCGGCTTCATCCTCGGTCTTGGCCGACGCCCGCTGCTCGACTCCGTTCGCGTCGGTCCAGCACATCCACCAGAACCGCACGTTGTTGCGGCGATACACGAAGGCCATGTGGCTACCTTTCCTTGGCGGCCCGGGCCGCAAGGATCTCGCGGGCGCGCTCCTGCACGTTGAGGGGTTCACCGACAGATGCATGGACCGCCGCGCTCGCCTCGGAGGCAGCGACGACGTCATCCACGTTGACGAGGTACTTCTGCTGCTTGGGGTCGGCGCTGCGGTTCTTGAGCCGCTTCGGGATGCGGCCATCGCGGGCCCACGCTCGGATCGTCTTCACCGGAACGCGCGTCAGCCGCGACGCCGCCGGCGGCGTCATCCACCGAGACGGTTGGACCGAGACGGCGGGCGTGAGCCGCACGTCCAGCTCACCGCGAACGATCTGCAGCACCGCCTGAATGAGCACCGAGCCGAGCATGCGTTCCGGGCTCGTCCCGCCGCCCGCCATCGCCGTCAACTCAGGAGCCACGACCAGAGGCGCTACGATGGGCCGGCGTCGATCCACGCGATCCCACGCGATGCGGGGAGCGTAGTCGGGGAGTCCCGCCGCATCCGTGCTCGCCAGCGTGACGTCTGGCCCGAAGCGCGACGCGGGAACGTTCGTTGCCATCCGAGGGTCTCCTTGCAGCCTCCGCTTACAAACACCTACAGCAGCCTACACGGAGACACAGACTCTGGGAAGGGGCGTACCGTATCGCGATGGGAGCGCGTCATCTTGCAAGTGGTTCCGCTGCGTTAGGCTGGCGGCGTTGGTCGACGCCGAGCTCCAGATGACATCGGCGTGCCGTACCCGCTCGCCTGGTGGGGCGGCGCCACGGGTTGTGGTTACGACTCGGTAGTAATAGCTTCTACTCGGAGGACCGGATGGCCGAGAAGGCGAACATGGCGGTGAAACTGGACCCCGGGATCCGCGAGAGGCTCCAGGCGCTCGGCGAGGCGAAGCGACGGAGCCCACACTGGCTGATGGTCGAGGCCATTCGCCTCTACGTGGAGCGCGAG
>WNGA01002030.1_pt1 | contig 38966 bp, 35 predicted proteins | sample 5400061 | NCBI WGS metagenome assembly WNGA01 (sample SAMN13153366, study PRJNA577476) | soil metagenome | isolation source: 100 cm soil or saprolite under grassland replicate 2 | place: USA:California | collected 2016-06-15
CCCCGCTCCAGGCCTGTCCGTGAGAGGCGTCGCCGGTACAACGACATCTTGAGGCCCAAGAGCTTCCGGGGCGCGGAAAAGCCCCTGGTCAGGAGGAAGTGCACGTCGTACAGGTCCCGAGGCTTCCCGCGCACGACGAGGGCGCGGACTTTCTCCGCGAAGAGGTGCTCCTTCGAGAGAGTCCGCAGGACGAGCTGCGGCACGTCGGCGTAGGGCGTCCGGGGCACGAACACCTCCGTGGTCGCGACGGGCTCGTGTCGAAGGCTGACCTCGATCCGAACCGACGCCCGGCTGCGCGGGTTGCCGCTGAAGAGGGGACCCTCGCAGTGCAAGACCGCAGCGAAGCCCTCGCGAGACGGCCGGCGGACGACCGTCGCAGGCATGCCGTAGTCCGAGAGCCGTGCGGTCGAGGTGACAAGATGGTCGAAGGCGTCGCCCGCGTCCGCGTCCCCGTTGAAGTCCAGGTCTTCGGAATACCGCGGGCTACCGTAGGCAATCCGCAGGCAGGTGCCGCCCTTGAATGCGAGGGGCGGCCCACCGGCGTGGCGCAGGAGCACGTGCTGGATGTAGTCCCGCTCCACGGCGTGGAGGGGAATCGCTTCCCTCCTCGCCACAACTTCGAGCTGCGGGCGCGTGATCATCCCGTGGCCTCCGCGAGGTTGTCGATGACCTTCCATTTCGCGATGAAGCGGCCCCGACGAGGGCCCTCGGGATCGAGGCGGACGTAGACATTCGATGCGGCCTCCGCGAGGCCCGTTCCTTCGACGCGGTTCCGATCGAGAAGATAGCCGAGACGAGAGGCGAGGCTCCGTACCCCCATCCGAACGGCGTATTCCACAAGACGCGTCCTGTCCAGGCTGTCCAAAGCCTCCGTGATCGCGGACGCCACGTGCTCCATGCCTCCCGCGTGGTCGGGGAGGTAGAGCGAGTCGACGACGGCTTTCTCGGGCTCGGCGACCGGGAACTCCAGCGGTCCGTCCCGGACGGTGATGGATCCGAAGAAACGCATCGCCGGGAGCTTCACGAGGCGAAACGCGTACGGCTCGACGTTCCGGCGGAGGGAGAGGCGCGTGTTCGCGATGAAGACGAGCCGGGCCGCCTGCTCGGTCCAGCCGTAGTAGTGAAGGGCACTCCAGAAGCTCACGTAGGAGGGTTCCACGAGCCGCGTGCCGAGATAGAACGGTTGGGCGAGAGCGGCCGAATCCCCGAAGGCGGCGACGACGTAGCGGCCGTTCGCAAGTCGCTTCAGGAACCCCCCGGACGCCAGGCGATGAAGGACACGACGCGCTCGGACCGGGGTGAGGCCGAACATCCGGGCGAACTCGCGATCCCCGAAGGCATCCATTCGGAGCTCGGCGAGGCGGCGTAATATGTAAGTCGTCTGTAGTTTAGCACTCATTTCGGTAATAAACACAGAACATATTACATATTTGAAGGTTCCGGCCGGGGTGCCGAATTTGGTCCGCGTTCGGAGGATCGTTGGTGCCCTCTGGGACGCGTTCGTTCTCCTTCCTGATACTGTCGCCGGGGGCTTTATTGCGCTCGACCCTTCGTGAGCCGACACCTTATGGCGGCACCCGGCACCGGGCGCGTCCGCGGTCGGACGTGGGCCCGGATCACACAGGCCAAGAAGCCCCGCGCCAATGCAGTCGCATGGGCCCTGTTCCTCCTGATCGGACTGCCGCTCGGCCTCATCGCGGCGCTCAACCTCCTCGCGGGGACGGGGATCTACGTCGACCCGCTCCGGGAGTTCTGGCGCCCGTGGCCCTCGGACACGATGAAGTCGTTCATCGGTATCGCGGCGTTCGCGGCAACCCTAGCGTACCTCACGTATCGGGAAGGGCGGCAGACGGGGTACAAGTCGGGGAACGTGGCCGCGACCGCCACGGCCCGCAACGTCGCCGAAGGCCGGATCCCAGATCCCGAGCCCGCCACCTCTCCAGGAGTCTCGATGCAGCCGCCGTATCCTCCTCCGCCGTGACTCGTCCCGGAAAGGATCTCTGCGCCGGGACCAGCGACGCGGGCTCACGACGAGATTCGCCGGACGGCGACGCAAGACCCGATTGAGAACGGCGATGCGGGCCCCTACGCCTTATGCGCCTTCGTCTGCGGCTGGCCCGGCGACTTCGACGAGGACCTCGCACCGAGGAGTCCGACTCCCACGAGGGCCCAGGCGACGAGGCACGCCCATCCGTAGGCGAGGAAGAGCAAGACCGCGGTGTTGAGCTGGAAGTGGACGTCGGCGAAGCCCTCGACGGCCGGGAGCATCGCGCCCGCGACCACGGCGAAGGTCAAGCATCCCGCGAGGGGCCCGGCGACCGACTCGACGATCCGGGCGCGGCCCGCGAGCGCGTCCTCGCGCTGCCGGATGATCTCCTTCAGCAGCTCGCGCCGCGTCTTCGATCCGCTGATCGCCGTCGAGACGTCGACGAGGGTGCCGGCGACCTCGAACTCGGCGACCCCGCCCTCGGTCGGCACCATCTCGATCCGCTTCAGGAAGTCGTCGATCTCCGCGTCGCTCGGCGGCAGCGAATCGACGTCCGCCAGGTTCGCGTCGCGGTCCTCGGGCAGCATCATCGCCTCCGGGAGCCCGGCGAGGCGAAGGTCGAGGGACCGCACGATCTCGTCGAGGTGCCCGGCGCGGCTCCCCGCGAGGGACGCGAGGAACGCCGCCAGGACGATCGCGCCGAGCAAGGACACGGAGTAGACCTGCGACGAGACGACCGCCGAGTACCACCGTCCGGACGAGCCCAAGGCCGTCCCGGCCGCCAGCGCCGCGACCAGGCCGAGCGCCGTCGCGAAGGCGCCGTGGAGCATCCACGATCGCACGATCACGTCACACCCTCTCAGTCCCCCTTGGTGCGGGTCCCTTTTAAAGCCAGAGACGCCGTTATCGGCCGCGACAATCTCGCGCCGGCCGCAGGCACATGCCGCGTAACCGGTCCAGTGGATGTCCCGTCGCCGTCCGGGCTCGTGATTCAGGGCGCCACGATCCGACCTGACGACGGGTGGATCCGTGGCCGATTAGATTCGTCGGATGCCACGGACCCGGTCGAAGTCGCTGTCCAACAGAACGATGTCTCGGCTGGGAAGGCCAGAAAATTGGAGGCATTCACCGGCGATCGCGGACGCCTCGCTGGACATCTCGCTTGGAGGCGACCGCGTCATCGCCATGTCCGAAGAGCGCCACCACGTCATCGATCGTCCGTGGGTGTCGCGGACGGACCACGATCTTGTCGCCTTCCAGAGACCACTCGAGGACGTCCCCTTCCCGGACGTCGGACGCGTTCCGAATCTCCTGCGGGACGACCGTCAGGTACCCCTTAGATACTTTTGTCCTGCTTGGCATGTTCAATCCCCATATCGAACGCAGGTACTCAAGGATTGCCCGGTGCACATCATTTCGCGGTCCAATCTCGGCGTCGGTATTTTGACCGGGTTCGCGCATGCTGGCTCCGGTCCGAGCGGGGTCGTGTCGCATGCGGTCCGAGGTCCTGAAGGCGAAGGTCTGCCTCGTCGGCGACCTCGCCGTCGGCAAGACGTCCCTGATCCGGCGGTTCGTCCTCGACGCGTTCGAGGACCGCTACCAGACGACCCTCGGTGCCAAGGTGACGAAGAAGGTCCTCCAGATCCCCATGACCGACCAGGACGTCGACGCGCGCATGGACCTGACGATCTGGGACATCATGGGCCAGCCGGGGTTCCAGGAGCTCCTCCGCGAGGCCTATTTCTACGGGGCCCGCGGCGTCCTCGCCGTCGCCGACCTCACGCGCCGGAGCACGCTGATCGACCTCGCGGGCTGGATCGACGGGGTCGAGAAGGTCGTCGGGAGGGTGCCCGTGCTGATCGCGATCAACAAGGCGGACCTCGAGGACCACGCGGACTACGGGGAGAAGGAGATCCGCGGCATCGCGGAGGCGTACGACGCCGACTTCATCCGGACGTCCGCGAAGACCGCCGACGGCGTGGAGGAGGCGTTCCAGCGGCTCGGGGCCGTCGTCGCGCGGCGCCAGCTCGAAGGCGTGGCGGGAGAGGAGGAGTAGGCCCGTCCCGGTGCGCTAGGTTGAAGATGGAGCCTGCAATCGAGGAGGACTGACATGGACAACACGGAGATGCGGCGCCGGATTGACGCCGCGTTCGAATTCGTCGGATGGGTTGTGGACCGTCCCGATCGGTTTCCCGATGAGGCGGTGGTGTTCCTCGTGGATCCGGCCGAGGCCGCCGCGCGCTGCCAGCTTGAAGGCATCGCGGGAGAGGAGAAGTAGCCCCGAGCGATCGACGGGTCACCGGGAGGGCACGAGCGTTCGCCGGACCCATTCGATGAAGCGGGCCGCATCCCGAAGGACGCGTTCCGCCTGAGCCAGGGAAGCGGACACGCCCAGGTACCCGAACGTCGAGCGCAGATCGAGATCCCGCTTCAGGACGTCCTTCTGCGCGGCGTCGCCGATGGAGCGCACGACGTCCATGTGAAGCCGCACGGCCTCTCGGTGATCCTGGGAGACCACCGCCCCGAGAAAATGGGCCGTCAAGGCATCGTTCGCGTTGATCATGGCTTGGATGCCGTCGAACCCGGCGGCGTTGTACCGCTTCTCTTCGAAGCTCCGGCGCGCGGAGGCCAGGAATTCGGCGGCCCGCCGGAGGAACCCCGCCGCCGCGTCCGGCTTCACCGTCCGAGCCAGTTCGCCCGCCCCCGAAGGAGTCGCCCCTCGGACGCGATCGTCTGAAGTAAGGGATCGAACGCCTGGAGACGACGGGCAGCCTCTCCTCGCGTCAGGACCAAGGGAGTTACGTTCGCGTCGAATCGGTCCAGCATGGAAGCTGCGACCGCTCGCACCTCGGCGGCCCGGCGGGGCGCGTCCACGACGACAAGGACATCGACATCGCTCCGGGCACTCGGCTCACCCCGGGCCACGGAACCGAAGAGCACGGCGGCCTCGATTCCTCCCCGAGGCAGCGCGTCCGCGAACGCGCGGGCGACCGTGGCCAAGGCCGACGCCTCGTCTCGGAACAGGGCGGTTAGGGCCCTGTAGAGGGGATGGCGACGGTTGATCCGGACCACCCGGGAACGGCCGATTCGCCGCGTGAGCACCACGCGAGGGCCCAAGAGCTGCCCGAGGGCGGGATGGACGGACCCCAGGGACTGCCCGACGGTCAGGGCGAGCTCGCGCGTCGAGAACTCCCGCTCGGGATGGGCGCACAGGACCCGGAGGATGCGGACCTTCGTCCGGGAGCCCAGGATATCCTCGAACACATGCGGGACATCGCCGTGGGCTCTTTCGATTTTTCGATTACATGTACGGTTTTCCGAACGACGGGCGGCCAACCGGGGGGGCCGCCCATGCGCGCCCCAGGCCCGTTCAGCCGGTGCGACGGCGACGGAGCCACAGCGCGAGCCCGACGATCGCCGCGACGATCGGGACCGCGATCAGGAGCGGCAGCCCGAACCCTCCGAGCGGGCCGGGCCCCGTGCCTTGCGGCGCGACGGTGACTGTCCACTCGTGCCACACCACATCGGATCCGTCGCTGACCGTGACGTTCAGGTGAAAGACGCCGGCTTGCGACGCCGGGATGGCGAACGATGCGACGCCGGTCGCGACGACGTCCCCGCCGAGGCGCCACGTGATCGAGAGCGGGTCCCCGTCCGGATCGGCCGCGGTCACCCGGAAGGTCGATCCGGCGCCGAGCGGCACGGTGACCTCATCTCCCAGAGGCGCCACGGACTGGATCACGGGGGCGCGGTTCGACACCACGATCGGGGTGGAACGCTGGTTCGTGGCTCCGTCCGTGTCTTCGACCGTCAGGGTGACGACGTACGTGCCCTTCGCGGAGTACACGTGGCTCACGACGGCGCCGACCGCCGACCCGCCATCCCCGAAACCCCACGCATACGAGACGATCGGTCCTTCCGGATCCGACGACGCGGACGCGTCGAACCGCACGACATCCCCGGGCAGCACGTGGGCCGGCGTCGCGGTGAAGGAGGCAGCGGGCGGCTGGTTCGTCGGCCCCACGACGAGCGAACGCGAGACGGCCCCCGGGACCCCGTCCGAATCCGTGACGACGAGGCTCACGAGATAGGAGCCTGCCGCGCCGTAGACGTGGGCCACGATCCTGCCGGAGGCCGTGGAGGTGTCGCCGAAGTCCCAATCGAACGAGACGATCGTCCCATCCGCATCCGAGGACGACGACGCATCGAACGACACGGGCGCTCCGGCGTCCGGCGACGGCGGGGAGGCGACGAACGATGCCATCGGGGGCGCAAGGACGTGGACCGACTGGATCGCGGTCGTCGTGAGATTGTCGATGTCCGTGAGGACGAGCGTGACGTTGTAGGATCCGTACGATCCGAACGCATGCGTCACGACCTTTCCGGCGTCCGACGCGCCGTCCCCGAAGTCCCAGGCGTACGCGACGATCGAGCCGTCCGGGTCCCGCGAGGCAGAGGCGTCGAACGTCACCGTCGCGTTGACGAGGGGACGAGGCAGGGAGACCGTGAACGAGGCGATTGGCGGCTGCGACGTGTCGTAGAATCGATAGAGCGTCGACTGGGTCGTGAACCAGATCGCGCCGTCCGGGCCCGCCTCGACCGCCACGATGCCCGAGGACACCTGGAGGACGTCCGCCTCGCCGACGACCGTGTCGTAGGCGGGCGGCTCGAGGTCGAGCCGGCGCAACTTGCCCGTGTTCCACTCGCCGAAGAACAGGTCGCCCTGCCACGCCGTGAAGTTCGGGCCGCCGTACGCGATCGCGTTCGTCGGGGCGACGGTGGACGCGTACCACGTGATCGGGAGAATCGGGTCCGGGCCGTCCTGGTTCGTGTTATTGGGCGGCGGGGGCGGCGTCCTGCACGTCTCGTGGGTACCCCATCCGAAGTTCCCTCCCGCCACGAGGAGGTTAATCTCGTCGTTGCACTCCGGCCCATTCTCCGTGACGAACGCGCGGCCCGTGAAGGGGTGGAAGGCGAGGCCGAACATGTTCCGGTGGCCGTACGTGTACACGTAGGGGTTCGCGGAGTCGTTCCCGACGAACGGGTTGTCGGGCGGGACCGTGCCGTTGCGGTCCATCCGGAGCACCTTGCCGTTCAGGCTGAGGAGGTCCTGCGACTTCGCCGGGTCCCCGTTCTCCCCGACGACGGCGTAGAGCGTCTCGTCCGGGGCGAACCCGATCACGCCGCCGTTGTGGATCGTGCCCGCCCCGATGTGGTCCAGCAGGACCTCAAGCGCATCCCCGACGTCGCCGTTCGCGTGGATGCGCACGATCCGGTTGTACACGGTCCCGTTCGTGACGTCATTGAGCGTGTAGTACGCGTACACCCACGGCTGCGTCGGGAAATCGGGATCGAGCGCGAGGCCGAGCAGACCCTGCTCGCCGCTCGTGGCAACGTTCGCAAGGGTGTAGAACGGCGTTGGCAGGAGCGAGCCATTCTCGGCGATGCGGATCTTGCCGCTGAACCGCTCGAGGAGGAAGATCCGGCCGTCGGGCGCGAACCGGAGGGCCGTGGGAAATCCCAGGTCCGTCAGGACCGTTTGCAGGGTCCCGGAAGGTGCGGCGACCCGCGGAGCGTCGGCGAGGACGACGGAGAGGACGAGCAAGCCCGCCAGCCAAGCCGCGCCACAACTGCGGACGATGCGGCGATGGCGTCCCCATTCTCCCGCACCGGGTTCGTTTGACGCGCGCCGACGAGACGAAGACACCGCCCCAACGCGGCGGCGGACCCCGCGCGCCGCCCGCTACCCCGACTCCCACGTAAAGCGACCGACGTTACTTAAGCTCGCCCTCGGGCGCACGCTGCGGCTCGAGGGGCTCAGTCGGAATCATCTTCCGTCTCGTTGCTTCCCGGTGCCGCGGTATGGCCGGAACGTTCCTGGGCCCACCCCGGCATGCCGCCGGTCCGAAGGACGATCGCGTCGCCGCCGTTGATCCAGATCGTGAAGGCCTCGATCTCGTTGCCTTCGCCGAGGATCCCTTCGACCTTCAACGTGTTGTTCACCTGAATCGCAGGGTAGTGGTTCTCGGACCACCACCAGGGCGGTGTGAGCTCGACACTGTAATTCGTACCGTTCGCGACCGTGACGGTCACCTCGACCGTCGCGTTGAAGTGCGGGTTCCAGTCGACGGCGGTGACGTTGCCTTCGATCGTCACAAGGTCGACCGGGGAATCCGCGTCCAACGCGTGCACGGCGAGGCCCGCTCCGACGGAAGTCACGAGGGTGACGGCGAGCATCGCGTACAAAGCGCTGTTCATTAGGCTCCTCCGGCACAGATCACGGGTGGCGCAGGATAAGCGTTCTTGCACGCTCGTCGAACTGAGAACGAAGAACCTTCCGCATCCGGTCGCGCTCCTGCCGGCGGGATTGCGGCAATCCTTATTCGGCCGCCGTTCATGCCGTCTCGTGTGGGCGTCATCGAAGGCTGGGAGTTCCCTTGGATGGAACCCGTCCTCTCGACGGAGCCGATGTCGGAGTCGGCGATGGTCCGGGAGCAAGGCGGCTGGGTCCTCGCCGGCGCGATCGCGAGTTCCACCCTGGGATTCGGATTCTGGGCCGTGGCGGCGCGGCTCTTCACCTCGGAGGCGGTCGGCCTCGCGGGTTCCCTGGTGTCCCTCTCCTCCCTGGCCACATCGATCGGAATCCTCGGGCTCGACAACGGACTCGTGCGCTTCGCGGCGCGGGTCAGCCGACCGCGCGCCCTAGTGTGGGAGCTACTGCTCGTCGGGGTGGGCCTCGCCTCGATCGTCGGGCTCGCGCTGTCCGTCACGGTCCTCGCCGTGAGCCAGGCGGCCGCGCAACAGTTCGCGGTCCTCGTCGCTCTGACCGTCGTTCTCACGGCGTCCCAGACGTCGTTCCAGATCACGGACGCCTCGATCCTCGCTGCGCGGAAGAGCCAGTATCTCGCGTACCGGGCGGCCGCATACGGCATCGCGAAGATCGCGCTCCTGCTCTTCCTCGTCGAAGCGGCGGTCGTCGGCCTGTTCGGCGCGTACACGCTGCCCCTGCTCGTCGTCACCGTCGTGAGCTTCCTCATCGTGCGGCGGGTCTGGCCCGTCCGAAGAGAGGACGGCGTCCCCCATCGATTGCGGGACGTCGCGTCCCTCTCCTTCGGCAACTGGATTTCCGGGCTCGCGTATTCCCTGCCAAGCCGCCTCGGGCCCTCGCTCATGCTGATCTTCGTCGGCCCGAGCCCTGTATCGTATTTGTTCATCGCCTTGCAGCTCGCGGAGATCCTCAACTACATCCCCGAGTCCGTGTCGAAGTCCCTGTACGCCCACGGCTCCCTCCGGGACCGACTGCCGGCCGCACTCACGTCGAGCATGCGCCGCCTGCTTGCGGTGATCCTCCTCCCGCTCGTCGCGCTGGGCGTGCTCCTCGCCTCGATCGGGATGACGATTGTCGGTGGCACCACGTACGGAGCCCACGGGCTCGCTTTGCAACTCTTCCTCCTCGCGACGTTGCCGAAAGCGGGGATCCAGATCTACAAGGCTCAGTTCAACGTCGACCGCCGACCGGTCGCCCTCGTCGCGATGGGGAGCGCCCTCGGGCTCTCGACCCTCGCGTTCTTGCTCGTCGGGTTGGTCCGCGGCGTGGCTCCCGATTGGTTGCCGCTCGCTTGGGTGTTGGGCGGGATCGTCGCCCTCGGGTTCGGGTGGTGGCTCTCCCGGCGACGGCTTCCGATCGAACCCGAGTCGGCGGCGGCCCTCACGGAGTGACGCGGGTCGAACCGCTACGGCGGCGGCTCTCGACGGCGTTCATCCGAAAAACGAGCAACCGCTTTTCGACGACGGACGAGCATGACGAGCAAGATGAGGCCCAGGAGGAGCAACACGGCGAGATTGGTTCGCTCCGACCCAATCGGGTCCGGCGCGCCCTGGACGTAAATCGTCACGGTCGCCGAGACGTTGGGGCTCAACGGGGTGTTGTCGTTGTTCACGAGTCGCGCGGTGACCATATTGCTTCCGTCGGGAATGTCGACGATGAACCCGAGATCGTACGCGCGCGGCTCCTGGTTGAAGACGCCATTCAGGAAGAGCTGGACGTGGCCCTCGTTGGGAGCGTTCGGTTGGCCGTGCGGGTCCACGAGCGCGAAGTTCGTGACCTCGATCGCAACGTAGACGTCGTGGGCGATCGTCGGGCCCGGCCTCGGCGACACGATCGTAATCGTCGGCGTGCCCTCCGCAGGGCCTTGGGTCATGACGACGCGGACGGACGCGTTGACGTCGGGGCTCAGCGGCGTCCCGTCGCTTTGGACGAGCCGTATCCGAATCGTGTGAGGACCGGATCCCAAAGGTAACACGATTGGCTCGACCCGCGTGAGGATCTGGGCGTATGCCCCATCCACATACAAATCGACGTGCCCCTCGGTCGGCCCGACCGCTTGGCCGACGCGGCCCGGTTGCACGAGGACAAAGTTCGAGACCGCGAAGCTCACGATGACCGGCGTCCCGTTCCCCAGGATCTGGCCGTTTGCGGGCGACAGGATCGAAAGGGTCGGCGTCGCCGCCGATACGGCGGGGCTCGTAATCGTGAGCAGGAAAATCCCGAGGAGCACGGACGCCCCGATCGTTCCTCCTGCTCCGCAGGATCGCGGTTGGGTCGACCGCATCGCGATTCTCGCCATCAGCGGGCCTCCAACTTCCGATAGATCGTGGCGAGGATGCCGAGGCCCACGAGCAGGTTTGCGAGAGCCAAGTACGGCGTCGCGTCGAAGGGCTGGACCCGTCCGAGGAGCGCCTTCGCTGTCAGATGGAGGGTAACATTCACATCGGGATTCAGCGGATTTTCGATGTTGTCGACCAACCGGAGCGTCACGGTGTGCCCGCCGTCTTTCAGGTTCAAATGCAACGGCGCGTAGTCCGTCAGGTCCGAATAGTACGCGCCATCGACCAACACCCGGATGTGGCCCTCGTTTGGAACGCCCCCAGGTCCGCCCGGAGGGACGACGACGAAGTTCGTCACGCGGAAGGATACCGTGGAGTCCGTACCGAGGAGGGCGTTGTCCTGGGGATACACGATCGATAGACCGGGCGTCCCGCCGGCGGGACCCAGGGTCACGGTCACGACGACCGACGCGGTGACGTCCGGGTTCAGCGCGGACCCGTTGTCCTGCACCAGCCGCAAGCGAATCGTATGGGGCCCGCTCGGAAGGGCGAGCTCGATCGTGTTGGCGCTCGCGTGCCCGGTCCGTACGCCGTCCACGAAGACGTCGACGTGGCCGGAGTCGGCCGAGGGGGTTCCACTCCCGGGTTCCGTGAGGTTGAAATCCGTGACGGCGAAGACGACCGCGACCGGGGTTCCGTTGCCGATCACCGCACTTGGAGCCGGCGAGACGATGATCAGGGTCGGCGTCGCAGCGCCGCGCGCGGTCGACCCGGTGACCCCTGAAGCGATCAGCATTCCAATCGTCGCAAGGACGAAGGCCAGACATCGGGGCTTCGTTCTCCCACACCTCCCCATCATACTATCGCTTCGCGCCGCGCGGATTCGGGTCCCGCGCCGCCATCCTGCGTCGGCGAAGGAAGAGGACGACCAAGATGAAGGCGAGGAGGAGTACGACCCCGCCGTTGTAAATCAGCGGGAGGCTTACGGAGGACGAAGCCACCACATGGATCGGCACGCTCGCGGACGCATCGGGACTCAACTTCGTATTGTCGTTATTCACCAGTCGCACAGAGATCGTGATGTCTCCTTCCGGCAACGACACGACGAGGATCGGCTCGTACTGGATGACCTCCATGACCACATCGCCCTCGACGAGGATCTGCACATGACCTTCGTTCGGAGCGTTCGGTTGGCCCCGCGGCTCGACCAACGTGAAGTTGTCAATTCGATACGACACATAGATCCCGTGACCTGTCGCTTCGTTCTGCGTCGGGGAGAGGATTGTGACACGCGGGCGCTCTCCCGCCGCTCCCAGCGTCGAGATGACTTGGACGGAAGCACTCACGTCCGGGTTCAGCGCGCTTCCGTTATCGGCGCTGAGCTGCATGCGAATCGTATGCGGTCCGGAGGCCAGGGACATCGAGAACGGCCCCACCTCGGTCAGGAGTCGGACGTATTCCGTGTCGACGAACACGTTGACGTAGCCTTCGTCCCCGGTCCGGTTCTGCCCCACGCGACCCGGCTGAACCAACGTGAAGTTCGAAACGAGAAAGTCGACGACAACCGGGGCGCCGTTCGCGATCACCGCTCCGTTGGTGGGAGAGAGAATCGTCAACGTGGGCCCAGCCGCTCGAGCGGTCGAACTCGAAAAGGTGACGCCCAACAGGCTGGCGAGCACGACCAGGGCCAAAGCCGTCGAAAGAGGCCGGGCCTCGCTCCTTCGCCGTGCCGGAGGGTTCTCCGGCATCACGATTGCTTCCCCCTCATTCGGGCGAAGAGCGCTTCAAGCGTCGCTCGGCCCCAGTCTCGGTAGAACAGCACTACGAAAATCGCGCCCGCCAAGACGACCTGGGCAATCGAAAGATAGGGGTTGATGTCGACGATCGCCGCAAACTGAATTCGGAACCTGACCGAGTCGGACGCGTCCGGGATGAGCGGCTGACCCGCATCGTCGACCAGATGGACGGTGACCGTATGTTCTCCGTCGGGTAGGTCGGAGAAGGGGATCGGTCGGAAGGCTGTGACGGCCGTGTAATAGACGCCGTCAAGGAGCACCACGACGTGCCCTTCGTTCGGAACGGGCTGGCCCCGCCCCGGAGGCACGAGCGCGAAGTCAGTGACCTCAAAGGAAATCGTGACGTCTCGGCCGAGCACCAAGCCCGGAGTCGGGTAGGTGATCTCGACATAGCTAATCCGAATCCGAGGACTGCCGACCGGGGGGCCTTGAGTGACGTTCACCGAGATGGAAGCACTCACATCCGGACTCAGTGCCGTGCCGTTGTCGGAGACGAGGCGCAAAAGAAGATAATAGGCCCCCGAAGGGAGGGGAAGCACGACCGTTTCCTGGCTCACGGCCATCGTGGGAATGTCGTCGACGTAAACGTCCACATGGCCCTGGTTCGGCCCAGCTCCTGCGGTCCCCGACGGCGTGAGATTGAAGTTCGAGACGACGAAGATCACCGTGACCGGAGTCCCGTTTCCGATCACCGAGTTGTCGGACGGCGATACGATCGTGAGCGTCGGTCCGGCGGCCCGGGATCCGGGGGCGAACGTGCCGAACGCGAGGAGGACGCAAACGACCACGATGGTAATCCTAAAGGGCCGGAGCTTCGCCGACGGAGCTTGAGAGGACACCGAGCCGCCTCGACGAATTCCCAAGTATCATCACGTGCACCGTATTAACACCGACGGCGCGCAGAAACTAGGGGACCGGTCCGGGCGGACTCCACGACTTTTGGACGAGAGCCGGCAGCTTCCTTACGAGGCGCTGTCTCGCGGCCCGAAGAACGCCCGCGCTCTTGTCCGCGGTGGCGACGACCACGAGGATCACCTGCGAATTCAGCTTGACGGCCAGCAGCCGACGCCCGCCGACGACTACCGCGACCTCCTCTGGGCTCGCCGCGCCCAGCGCGACGACGAGGGTCTCAATCGACCCGAAGAGGGTCGCCGCCATCACGGTCAGCACGTCCACCGAGGCAGGATTCCTCGTCCATGCCCCCAGTTGCCTGCCCGCCGAGGTCAACAGGAGGACCGCCTCGAACGGCTCCGTGGGATCGATCAGCGGGGACAGGTCGACCGGAGCCACCGCGGGTCTGGGCATCGGAGATCCCCGAAGGGACGTCCGTCGCCGGACCTAAAAGGGAGTCAGGCCTCGCTATCGCGGACGCAAATTATTTCGAGCCGCGGATTTTAGCGCCCTTGGAAACCGTCGTCCGGGTGTCCCGGCCGGGAAGGGAAGGAACCTTCAAAGGGAGGCCGGTTCCGGGTCGGGCCGGGATGTCGCGGAAGGGTCGCATTCTCGCGAGCGTCGTCGCCGTGGCGGGGTCCTGGGGCGCCGCCTTCCTCGGAATGCTGAACGACATCGATTTCTTCAGCCTCGAGGACCTGTTCGACACGACGGAGTTGCATCACGAACACATCGTCGTCGTGCTCTTCGCCCTCGGAGTGATCGCCGGGATCGGGCTGTTCTTCGGGGAGCGGCGGCCGATCCGTCGCGCGGGCCCAGGGTCCGCGGGCTACAGCTCCGACGAATCGTCCGGGCCGGATGACTCGGGCTCCTCGAACGCCTCCGAATCGTCGAACGGCTCCGGCTCCACGGACTCGGAACCGGGGCGGCGGTGACGGCGCCGGAGGAGGACCGCCAGGGCGAGCAACGCGACCCCGAGGAGCGGCAGGAGGTAGCAGGAAAAGGCCTGGAAGGGGACGAACCCGAGGGGATTCGTGTCGACGCGGAAGCTGATGGTCGCCGTCGCCTGGTTGCCGGCCTCGTCGACCGCGAGGATTACGACTTGGTGGTCGCCGTCGGACCACGAACGCTGGAGGGTCGTATTCCTGCCGACCGACATGAACGCCCCGCCATCGACGCTGACGTCGTAGTGGTCGACGCCGGACATCGGGTCCGATACGGTCCACGCGACCGCAACATCGGCCGAGGTGACGGGGCCGACCGGGGACGTCGCGGTGAAGGTCGGCGGGGTGTAGTCCACGTTGATCGCCGCGGTCTTCAGGGGCTCCTGGATCCCATCCACGTCCGTCGCTTGGTAGTCGAACACGTGTCGTCCCTCCGGGATCGTGATCGGGCCGGCGTACACGTCCCAGGTGTCCCCGTCGAGCCGGTAGGCGATCGTGGTCGGGCCGCTCACCTCGCTCAGCGCGCTCAGGGAGACGGTGACCTCGGAGACGTACCAGCCGTTCCGGCCCGGCGACCCCGCGGCCGCCAGCGTCGTCACCGGCGGGCCGTGCGAGCTACCGCTGATCCGCACGGTCAGAGTCTCCGTCGTCTCGCGGTTGCCGGCGTTGTCCGTCGCGGCGTACTCGACCGTGTGGGTGCCGTTCCCGCCGACCGGGAAGGTCGTCGCGTACGTCCACCAAGCGCCTCCATCCACGCGGTACTCGATGGACAGCACCCCGCTCGTCGCGTCCACCGCGGTGAGGGTGATGTTCGCGGATCCAATGTACGAGCCGTCTCCCGCCAGCGTGCCACCGACGCTCGCCGAGGTGCTCGGTGCGGTCGTGTCGATCTTCAGCGTCGCCGTCTGAGCGGTTTCCTGGTTCCCCGCGTTGTCCGTCGCGTAGTACTCGACCGTGTGAGTGCCGTCTCCCTGCACGGTCACCGGAGACGTGTACGTCTGCCAGGAGCCGCCGTCGATCCGGAAGGTGATGCTCGCCACCCCACTCCCGCTGTCCGTCGCGTTCAGGGTGACGCTCACCGGCGAGCGATACCAGTTGGCCGTCCCGCCGGTCCCCGACGAGCTGAACGTCGTGATGGGCGGCGTCGTGTCTTGGCTGCTTGGCTGGATGGTGTAGGACGAAGGCACCGCGGCGGGGATGACGAAGGCGAGTCCCCCGGCCGGGGTGGAGGTCTGCGACAGCACGACCGTGCTCCCGCGGAGGAGATCGTACGCGGTGTTCGGCGCGAATCCCGCACCGGTGAAGGCGACGGCCGCACCACTCTGGAGATCGAACGAGAGTTGTCCGGGCAGGAAGCTCGTGACCGCGAGCCGATCGAGCGTGCCCGCCCACGTCGCGTACAGGGTCTCGCTGTCGACCGTGTCCGTGATGTCGTATATCACGGAGCCGCCGAGCGTCGTCGAGACATTGAGCCGTGACCCGGACCACGAGTAGTTCATCAGGGTCGGAGTCCCGTAGGTCTTCACGAGCACGGCCTGGAGATCGCCGGGCCGAACTCCCGATCCGACATCCACGACGGTCAGGTCCGGCTTCGACGGGAGCCGGAACGGCTGCTGGGACACGGACGAGTACGTCGTGTTGTAGATCGTCTCGTCGTAGGTGTTGATCCCGGGCCAGGAACCGTTGTCGAGGACGAACACGCCGTAATCGACATCGTAGACCGTGTTGGAGAAAATCTCGCCCCGGTCCGAGCCCACCTGGATCCCCCAGTGATACGTATGGATGACGTTCCCGCTCACCGTCGTCGCGTTCGAACTCCATTCCGTCATGATGCCCCGCGGGTAGTCCGGGGCCACAGATTTCATCCCGGGATAATCCTGGAACACGAGGTTGTCCCGCACGACGGTCCCCACGGAACTCTCGGACACAATCCCGCCCGCGGTGGCGTTCATGACCGTGTTCCGTTCCGCGACGATCTGCGTCGCCTGTCGGTCGTCGCCCACATAGTAATCGCTCAGATGGATGCCCACGGTCAGGTAGGAGCCACTCGTGTACGCGTTGACGTAGTTGCCGTAGAACGTGATGTTGTGCGTGCCCCGCATCGTCACCGCGCCGTACACCCAGTCGCGGTTCCCATCGAGGTGGACCTCGTTCGCCTCGACGCGGACGTTCGACGACCCTTCGTTCACGTATACGCCGTACGCGTGACCGCTGAGGACGAGGTTGTGTCGGATGATCACGTTCGCCGTCGTGACGATCGCCGGGAACTCGCCGAGTTGAATCGCGGCCCACTGATTCGCTCCGGTCAGGTTCGTGATCTCGACGTTCTCGATCACCGCGTACTTGTCCGTGTTCTCGACCTGGACGATCGCGCCGGTGTTCGGGTATGAGTTCCCGTCGATGAACCAGTCCGAGATCACGTACGGATCGGCCGCCGTACCGCTCCCGCTCCGAACGCCATTCGCGGCCGTGAAGTCCGCATTGGCCCCGATGTAGATCGGCCCTCGCGACTGAAGCCTCGATGGATCGAGGAGCCCGTAGCCGGGCGGCGCGCCGACGCCCCCGCCGACTCCATTCGACACGACGACCGCTTGATTCGTCGCGTCGCCAAGGCCGTTCGAGTCGAGGACCTCGAGGGCGACCGGGTACGTGCCGGCAATCGTGAAGACATGCGAGCTCGTCAGCGACGATGACCATGGGGTGTCCCATACGCCATCGCCCTCCCAATCCCAGCGGGCCTGGAGAGTCGCATTCGGATCGGAGTCGGACGATGACGACGCGTCGAAGGCGACCGACTCATTCGCGGAGGGCCGGAGGGGGACGTGGGTGAAACGCGAGACGGGGCCCTCCGGGGCGCTCCCGATGGTGAACGCGTCGTGGAACGTCGAGTCGATGTTGTTCGGGCAGTGACCCGTGGTGTCGGCACTGCCCGCGGGACAGAGATCCGTCTTCGCGACGACGCTCGTCCGGGAGACCGTGTAGAGGACCCCGCCGAAACCGGCGGTGAGGTTCTCCGTATTCCCGTTGCTCCCCATCGCCTCGACCATGTAGTTGAGCTCCGGGTCGCTGCCGTCGAACGGGATCGTGTAGAGGCTGCGGCCTCCCGTGCCGCTCACGACGACGACGCTGCCCGCGCCCTTCGAGTAGTTCCCGTCGGCGCCGTCATCCACGATGCAATCGGCGTCGAACTGCCCGTTCGAGAGCACGCTCGGACAATTCGCGCTGAGGGCGAGCTGCTTGCTCCTCTGATACGAATGGTAGTGGGCTTGGAGGAACACGTCGACGTTCAGATCGACGAGCTTGTCGAACAGCGCCTGCCCGATCTCGCAGCCGTAGCTGCCCGCGTTGATGCACAGCTTGTGGGACGCAACGAACACCCACGGGATCCCGCTCGACCGGGCATCGTTCACGGCGTCGACGACCCAGTTGTAGTGACTCGAACCCGGGCTGTAATCGTAGTTGAGAAAGCCGTGGACCCCGGCGGCGATGAAGATGAATCGCGCGAGCGGATTCGACTCCGGGTAGTCGAAATAGTACTCGTATCCGTAGCCCGGGGTCGACGGCCCCGCAGTCACGTTGACGGTGAGGGTGAACGGGCAGTACTGGACGAATAGCGAGATGTTGCCTCCGGAGTTCTCCCCGGCGTCGTGATTCCCGGCGATGAGTTCGACGTCGTTGAAGCCCCCTTTGATCGAACTGCACCACCCGGACTCGTCCGCGACGTATCCGAGGTCGCCGAGGGCCAGGAGGAACGTCGCATTGGCCGCTCCAGCCCGCTTCGCGAGGGCGACCATGTCCCCGTTGCCCGGCGCCCCGAAATCTCCGGTCGCCACGAACGAGAACGAGGTACCCGTGGCGCCGGGACCGGGACTCTGCGCCTCCGGAATCCCGGGCGGGTCCCGAAGCAAGAAGCCCATCACCGCGACGGCGACGAGCACACACGCCGTCAAAACGCCAATCGCCCGATACCTTCGGGAGAGCATGAACGATTCCTCGGCGGGGGCCCTGGGATGCTAGGGCCCGGGGATGATGGTATCCCCACGAATAACGTCTGCCGATAATCGGTTAGGATAACGTCGCCACCGGAGAAGGGATCGTTCCCCCAATCCGCATCCGACGAACGGATCGGAGGGTCCCTAGGTACAAGAACCTCATGGTACGCTCGTCGCACCGCTTCCGGCTCGAGCCCGTGCGTGGTCAAACGGGAAATTGGAGGCAAGGAAATCCCCGTTACTCCCGAGACGACCGTTCGTTGGTCTTCCTTCGAGGAGTTGGCGCGGGTCGCGAGACAACGTAGACGGACACGATCGCGTAGGCGAGAAGCCCGAGCCAGCCATAGCTGAGGGCGAGGATCGCCGTCGTGTTGAGCTGGAAGTTTCTCTCCAGGAAGCCGAACACTCCCGGCAACAACATCGCGGAAACCGCCACGTACGAGACCGCGGCAATCGATGGCCCCGCCAAGGCGACGAACGAGCTCGGCGCGAAGGCCGCGGTTCGAGCGGTCACCGCGAATTCCGGACGTTCGAGGGCCCGGCGTGCGCTGGCCGCGCGATCCATTGCGGCATTGTAGTTCCCGGTGTCGAGCAGGGCGACGGCCTCCGCGGAGATTAGCTCTGCGTCGTGCGTCTGCTTTACCGCCGTCTTCGTTCGCTCGATGTCCACCAAAACGCCCTGCAATTCCTCCGCAATCCGTTCGATGAGAGCGGCTTCGAGAGAGCCTTTGACTTCTTCGACGAGCCGGACGCGTTGCGCCAGGTCGCGCTCCTGCCCCGACATTACTTCCGCGACGAGCGTTCGAATCTCGGGCATGTCGAGGCGCGCTTTCTTCGCGGCGACAAGGAGTGGTTTCAACTCGCCCGCGAGGCGCATCAAGATCACCGCGGTATCCTTTCCCTCGGAGACGAGGATCGCCGAACTCCTTGCGCGGATGATCGAGAGTCGCTCCGCCAGCGAAGCCGCTGTCGAGTCACTCGATGCCGACATCCGCGAAAGGGCTTCGGAGACGGCCGCAGCGTCCGATGCTCGCTGCACGCTCGGCGGGGCCGGCCCATTTGTCCCGGCGCCGGAGCCGATCATCCCTTCGATGTCGGCCCACTCGCGCTCTTGCGAGGTCAACTGATCGCGCTCATCCGTCGACATCGACTCGCCCGGCCCCGCAAGGACCGCCCTCGCCTTCCCAATCGCGGTCCGGCGCGGGCGCGCCGGAAGATAACGCGGGACCATCGACACAATCGCGAGCAGCCCAATCAGGACGAGAATCCCGCCAACGAGGTTCGTCTGATAGACAACCTGGGAAACCTGCGGTGTGAACCACGCCGCATTCGTCCTCCGCGCGGTCTGCCAGGCCGCATAACCGACCACGGCGAAGTATGCGCTGGCCGCGATGGCCAGGTTTCTAGGTCGGAGAATATCCATCGGTCCCCCGCTCCCGCCGAACGTATTTTGCACTCCGTACATAAACGCTTTGCCGCATCGGGCCTACGCCTCCGGGCCGGGCGGTGCGAAGATCTCCGCTCGTTCCGCGACGATCGGTTCGACCGGGCGAGGCTCCTTGCCGCGAATCCGTTTCCGAACCAGCGCGAACGCGATTCGCAATCCCTCCCGCAGACGGAGCTTCGGTTCCCCGATGCGTTTGCTGTACGGAATCGGTACCTCGGCAATCGGAATCCCTCGGAGAGCGCACTCCGCGAAGATGTCCGCCTCGAGTTCGAACCCTTCCGCGGTCAACCCGAGCGACTTGAGCTTCGCGGAATCAAAGGCCCACATGCCGCTGCAAACGTCGGAGATGCGGATACGGAAGAGCAGAGAGGCAAAGCCGCTCAACAGACGGTTGCCGAGGAGGTTCGCGTTCGACATCGCACCGCGTTCGATCGAACCTCTCATCCGCGATCCGACGACGACGGGATTTCCCGCTCGGAGCTTCTTCACGAGCCGCGGGATCATCTCCGGAGGATAGGTGCCGTCGCTGTCGAGGACCACGGTGAAGCGCTCGGTGATCGTAGGGACGAACTCCCGGAAGGCGGAGCCCTTGCCGCGTCCGCTCTGGACGAACACGCTGGCCCCGAGCCTTTCTGCAACGGCGCGCGTCCGATCCGTCGAATTTCCGTCCAGCAGGTAGATGCTCGCGGAGAAGCCGAGCCTCCGGAGCCCCTGCCGAGGAATTCGCCTCAACACCGCGGCGACACCACGTTCTTCGTTCAGCGCCGGCAACACGATCGACAGCCCACTCGCCTCGAGATTATCCGCTGGGCGGTCAAGCAAGCCCGGCGGTGCGTTTTCGATCTCTACCTCGGGAACGGACGAGCGACCTCGGGCCGGGCGGTCCCGGGACGAGCGGAAAGCCTCACGCTCGATCGAAGCCGTCGACTCATGCCATTCTCCCCCCGTCCATCCCATTCGGAACCCGCCTGACTCTGGCCCTCCGCCAACGCCCCGTCGCGAGAGGGACCGAACCTCGATTGCCTCCGCTTATCGCGAACGGTGGGACATCTCGTTTCTGGCACACGTTTTGACGACGAGGCAAATCGCGGCGACTCGATGGGCCGGACTCGCAACGTGCGGATACGTACAATTATCACCTTTGGGAACGAGCGGATCGCGGTGTTCCGCCGTCGTCGCCGAGCGATAGAAAACCCCGGGCCTAGTTTTTTTAAGGAGAATCTCATACCTCGTTCCAGTCAGGTTCCAATTCAGGTTCGGGAGGAGGGTGGAGGGAATGGCACGGGAGCGCGAGTTTCTTTCAGCGTCGGAGAATGCATCGTTGTCGTTCCTCTCGGCCCTTGATCCGAGCGGCTCGCTCGATGCAGCTCTCTTCCTGCGAACGACCGGATCGGTCTTGGCGGCCTGGTCGCGAGAGAATATCCCGATGGAAGTCGTGAGCGTGATGTCGGCAACGATGTTGGCCTCCGCAGAGACGATCGTGGAATCGCTCGGCGGTCCCCCGACGAACTTCGTCTCCGTCGACGCGGGAGATCGACGGATGATCGCGACGAGGGTGAACGGGCAGACGTTCCTCATCGTCATTGCGTCGCAACGCATCGGACGGGCGTACCTTCGCCGCGCGAGCGCCCAGCTCGCGGCCCGGTTGGCGGCAGCCTCGACGGTCTCGCTCGAAGCCGCGGCAGCGACCGCACGTTCGGACATGATCGTCAAGGACGGGGACCGGTTCCTCCGCATTCCTTGAGCCGGGTTACGATGAGCGGGACTTAAATAGGTCATCTTGTATATATGTGGGGGCGGGTTCCATCACGAAGCAGCTTGGGCCTAGGGCCTATCTTCTGATTGGGGTCATCGCCGCCGTCGCGACGGTGTCGACCGCATCGAGGTCAAACGCGCGGGACCTGCTCACGCAGCCGGAGTCGTATGCGGTGGCCGCAGGCCTGCTCGCGGGTCTCGACCATCCTACTCGGCGCAAGATCTACGAACACCTCCGTCGGCTCCCCGGAGATCACTTTCGGTCCGTGGCCCGGTCGCTTCGCCTCGCCGCCGGGACGGCTCGATATCACTTGGACGCTCTCATCCGAGAAGGCATCGTATATCGCGAGGACATGAACGGACGGGCGCGGTACTTCCTGAAGGTGGGTGAGGTCGAGAAAAATCGCCTGTACGTCTCGCACTGGAGATATCGCGAGATGCGCCTGCGCGTCCTGTTCGCCATCCGACGCTTGGAGAACGCGCGGCCGGCGGCGATTGGGAAGGCGCTGGGCATCAGTCGGCAGCTCGCCGCGTATCATCTCGCCCGGCTCGAAGACACCGGACACATCCGCCCCGGCGGTTCCCGGAAGAAGCCCGAGTGACGACCGGCAACCGGTCCGCGATCTCCGAACCGGTCGGCGCAATCGTCTTGCATGATACCCCCTCCCGCCCCAACTCTTTAAGCCACTAGACCAATCCGCGGCGCCTTGGCCTTCGGAATCCGCCGCAACGCGGCCCTCGACATCGCCGCGCTGTCAACGTGCCTCCTCGGATTGGTCGGGGTGCTCGTCCTGGTCCTGCGGGTGAAGGCGGGCGCCGAAGGCGTCCCGCGGCTCGCATACCTCGGCTTTCTCGCGATGGTCTGCGCTCCGTTCCTATTGGCGTTCAGCCGGATGCCGAAGGTCCTCTACCTCATCCCGCCAGTCATCGCGGTCTTCATCCTGTACCCGATCACGAGCCCCCACGGAATCGTCTACTACTCGGACCCGGTGTTCAACTTCTCGTTCACGGACCAAATCCTCGCGATCGGGTTCTGGGTGCCGGGAAGGGGGAACGCGTTCGCCCGAGCGTACTCGTTCTATCCGATCGGCAACGTATTCATCGCGTACGTCACGCTGACCGTTGGGCTGCCGCCGGCCCAGGCGTACATGTGGATCGAGCCGCTGCTGCGCCTCCTCGCCCTCCCGGCGACGGTGTTCTCAATCGCAAACCGGCTCTTTGGCGGCCGCACCGCGGTCCTTGCCCTCTTTTTCTACCTGGGGACCGCATCGATCCTGTTCAACGTGCCGGTCCAACAGGGAATGGGGGTGGTCTTCGTCGGGCTCTCCCTCCTCGCGCTCGTCGTGCTCACCCAGGTGACGGGCAAGACATCCCGCGCGCGCGCCCAAATTGTCTTTGCGCTCGTGGGCGCGGGGATCGTGATGACCCATCACCTGTCGTCCTACGTGTTCGCGGGCTGGCTTGCGGCCCTCGCCGTCCTCGTGTTGCAGCGTCGATATCAACCGAGCGTCGGCGCGTTGCGATTCGGCCTGCTCCTCGGGTATTACGTCGCCTTCCTCGGCCTGTATGTCCTCACCTTCACGTACCCGATCTTCCAGACCCAGTACGGGACTCTCGACGATGCGATCGCCGGATTCATCGCGCCCGAGGAGGCCCCGGCGGGGACGCAAGGGGCCGCCTTGGGTAGGACGTTCAGCCCTTTCGAGACGGCCTGGCTCGCGGGCTCGGTCCTTGTCCTCCTGCTCCTCGCGCTCGCGACGATCCAGCGATATCGCGCGACCGGCCAGAACCGGTTCGCGGTGGCGAACGGCATCGTGGCCTCGGTCGTGACCCTGGTGTCGCTGCCGCTCATTGTCACACCGCTCAACTTCGTGCCGCTTCGTATCAGCGAGTTCGCCAATTTCTTCATCGCGCCCCTCGCGGCCACCACGCTCCTCCGCTGGAGTCGGATCGGCCCGCCGAACGGGCCCCTCCTCCCGACGATCACGCGAAACCGGCGCTGGATGACGCCGGCGGGCGTCCTCGTGGTTTCGGCACTCCTCTTCATGGGCGGAAATCTCGCGCCGTTGACGATGCGGCTGTACTTCGAATCCCCCGCCGCCCGGACGACCGACTCCCCGCTCTTCCTCGGTTCGGACGCCGTCCGCTCCGCGGACTGGGCCCGGGCTCATTACGGCGGGGGCCGTGTCTGGGGGGACCAGCTGGCGGTGGACACGTTCTCCGGATTCGGGGGCATGGCTGTCGACTTCGGGAGCGCGCGCGTCTTTCAGAACACGACCGTCGACGCCCTCGTCTGGTCCCGCGTCTACGTGGGCGATTACGTCATCGTCGATCGCTGGATGACGATCTTGCGGCCGAACTTCCTCCATGAGCCACTGTCGGCCGCCCCGCTGAGCGCGCAGCAGGTCGAGAAATTTGCAACGGATCGTCACTTCGCACTCGTCTATCAGGACGAGTCGTTTTCGGTGTATCGCGTGATCGCCATCGGCCCGTGAGGCGGACGCCCCGGCCTACGTCGCGGTCACCGGCAATCGGGCCGTCGCGACGACGGATGCGAGCGAATCGACCAATTCGAAGCGGAGGTCGAAATTGCCGAGAGATTCGATCGAGATTGAAAGGGTCTGGTTCCACGTCCCTTGCGCCTCGAGGGTGATGGGCACAACGTATTCCGCGTAGGCGTCCATCCGAATCGGAGGACCCGGCGTCGCGGCGTGGAACGTCGCGTTCCCCGTGGCGTTCGAGGGGATCAGCCGGACTCGGACCTCGTACGAGCCGGAGGTCGACCCGCCCAGCGCGGAGACCGCGACATCCTGCGCGACCCCTCGGACGAAGGACGTTGGCAGCGTCCCCACCGACCCATCGGGACCCGCGATGGCGAGGCCGGGAGAGAGCCGGTCCGGATACAGCACTCCGGAGAGGGAGATCAGGAGGGCGAGGGAAATGGCGATGGCTCCGAGGAGAACGCCGATGACGAGCCGCTCGGCTCCGGAGTAATCGGAGAAGTCGAAGACGCGCCGGATGGACGCCCTCAGGGCCGTGCCCGCGCCGAGGTGCGAGCGCCGAAGGTACCACGCGGCGAAACCGATGGGCAAGCCAACGATGACGATCGCCAGGTCGGTGATCGGGATGCCGATGATCGACACCGCCAAGGCGGAGATCGACGTCACGAGAATCGTCAGGCCGACGGAAAACGCGAGGACTTCCGGGGCCGAGAGTCGGAACGATGTCCCGACGATGAGGGCGAGCGTGCAGTACCCGGTCGCAAAGAGGGCGACGATCGCCACGGCCGACCGATAGGGGTTAGGAGGGACTGCGGTGAGGAGGATCGTGTAGGCGATGAGCGAGGCGAAGGCCAAGCCCACGAACGGGAAAGGCGTGGTCGGGGGACGAGGCTTTCCATCCAGGATCATCGCCGTCTCCAGGCGACGAGAAGAAGGCGTCCGGGGAAAACGTTTTGCCCGCGGCTAGGACGGATTCCGACGGAGGATCGAGACGAGCCTTGCAGCGACGAGCGGCCAGTCGGGCGTCGTCTGGATCCATTCTCGATTCCGACGCTGAATCGCCTCTTGCTGGCCCTCGTCGAAGACGGATTCGACGGCCGAGGCGAGTCCCGGGGGATCGCGAGGACTCGCGAACACCAGGCCGGTCCGACCTTCCAGCTCCCGGATCGGATGGACCCGCGTCGTGACGACGGGAATCCCGGAAGCAACCGCCTCGAGGATCACCAGGGGAAGAGCCGTTCGGACGAAGCGGTACGGGAAGACGGCGACTTGGGAAGCCTGGTACGCGGATCGGAGCTCTTGCCGCGAGATGAGGCCGCGGACCACGTAGGTCGTGTGACGCCCGCTTCGCATCTTCGACACGATGGGCTCCGGGATCCGCGGCTCTCGGAGAAAGACGAGCAGTTGCGTCGGTTCGTTGCTCCGGAGGGCGCTCGGGAGCCGCAGGGCATCCTGCACGCCCCGGGTGGCCTCGGGCGGTCCCGCGAAGATTACGCGCCTCGTCGATGGCTCGATCCGGTCCGCAAGCCGCGGTCCCAGTCCCGAGGAATCGGCCTGCCGGAAGAACGGATCGAACGGATGGCGGACGAGCGAGCAAATCCTTTCAGGCAAACCCGCGGAGACGGCACACAGCCGGTCGCTCTCCCACAGGAAGACGAACTCATCGAAGTTCGACGTCGACTCCGGCCACGTCCCGAGCCGCCGGGAGACGTACAGGCCGGCGTGGTGCACATCGAGCCGGATCTCGGAGGCCAAGGTCGGATCCAGGAACCGCCTCGCCAAATCGGACCCGTCGTGAAGCGGACGCAGGAACACCCCGGCGAGACGACCGTCGAATGCACGACGCTGGCCGCGCGCCCGCCGGAAGAAAATCGTCGCCGTCATACGACAGAGACCCGAATCGGCCTGGCGGCTCTGGAGGATCCGGCGAATCCCGTCCCCGGTCCGGAAATCGCCCGGGATCGGGTGGTGCTCGACGGGGATCCCATCCCACCGGGCGAGCTCACGAGTACTCGTGACGACGAAGGGCTCGTGGCCCACCGCCTGCATCGCCTGGGCGAGATCGTGCAGATACCTCCAGGGCTGCAGATTCAGCCGGGCTGTCGGGAGCGTTTCGGTCACGACGGCGATGCGTAACGATTCCAGGAATCACCGCCAGGCCTCGGGAGCGGCCGACCCGCCACCCACAGCCCGGCCCACGGGAAAATAATATCGGCCACCAGGCAATCCCGCATCCGCCGATCAAACGAGGGGCGAGGCGTCCGTGCGGGGTGATACCTGGTGAGACCTGACGACCGACCCCTTCGGTTCGGGATCATGTGCGCCGGGCCGACGGTGCAGGCGTGGGAGGCGCGCTGTATCCGGGAGCTCATGGACTTCGCGGGAGCTCGACCGGACCTCCTCATCATCCCGGACGGGCCCGCGGAAGGCACCTCAGGACTCCGCCGGATTCAGCGGAAACGAATCCTGCACCAGGCGTATTGGGAAGTGCTCCGTCCGCGAGCGTTCCGGGCCGTCCACCTGGCCGATCAACTTGGCGACGTCCCCTCGATCCGGTGTCGAGTGACAACGCGAGGAAAATTCTCACAGTATTTCGCAGGAGAGGATCTGAGGCGAATCCGAGACCGCGAGCTCGATTTCATCCTGCGGTTCGCATTCGGGATTGTCCGCGGCGACATCCTCACCGCCGCCCGGTATGGCGTGTGGTCCTTCCATCACGACGACGAGCTGCGATACCGGGGCGGGCCCCCCTGCTTCTGGGAGATCTATCGCGCGGACCCCGTCACGGGCGCAATCTTGCAACGGCTCACCAATCGTCTCGACGGCGGGATCGTCTTGCGAAGAGGCTACTTCCGGACCGCTTTGCATTCGCTGCGCCAGAATATCGACACCGTGCACTTCGGCGCCGCACGATGGCCCGCGCTCGTGTGCCGAGACATCCGTGCGAATCTCGCGGCGTACATCCATGATCCTCCATCGCGGACCACCGCCCCGGTCTTCCATGCGCCGGACAACGGCCAGATGATCCGATTCGCCGCAACGGTGGCTGGCAGTGCGGCCCGTCGGATCGGCGGGGCGATGGCTCGGCACGAACAGTGGTGTCTCGGAGTGGTCGACCGGCCCATCTCCGCGTTCCTCGAACCGGACGGCCATCCGCGGATCCGATGGTTCCGCCCACCGCAGAACGGTCGGTTCGTTGCGGACCCGTTCGGCGTCGTCCGCGACGGTTCCGTCCAGATCCTCTACGAGGACTTCCGGTACCGGACCGCTAAAGGGGTCATCGCCTCGGTCCCGGCCGACGCATCGGCGCTCCCCCCGCGCCCGAACGTGGCCCTTGCCCTCGCCGTGCACGCCTCGTACCCGTACCTCGTCGTCGACCGCGGGGACGTTTATTGCATCCCGGAAACGCACGAGGCGCGCGAGGTCGCTCTGTACCGGGCGATCGAATTCCCTTCGAAATGGGAGCGCGTCGCCACGCTCTTCGAGGACGTCGAGGCGCTCGATACCACGGTGTTCCGCCACGACGGCCGATGGTGGATGACGCACACCGACCAAGCGGAGGGGAAGGACCTGAACCTGTTCGTCTGGCACGCCTCGGACCTTCGAGGCCCTTGGATCCCGCACGCGCGGAACCCGGTCAAGACGGACGTCCGGTCCTCCCGGCCCGCCGGCACTCCGTTCGTCCATCACGGCGACTTGTACCGACCGGCCCAGGACTGCTCCAGGACGTACGGGGGAGCGATCTCGATGAACCGCGTGGAGGCACTCTCCCCCACCGAATTCCGAGAGGAGGTGGTCCTGACCATCCTCCCGTCCCCGAGAGGTCCGTGCCCCGACGGCCTCCACACGATCTCGGCGGTCGGCGACCTCACGCTCGTGGACGGCAAGAGAAACCGCTTCACTCCCAGCGCAATCCCGTACGTGCTCCGCGGGGAAGAATCCGGCCGGAGCGGATGACACGGGATTCTTCGGTCGATGCCGAGCAGTTCAAATACGCTCGGGACTACGTAGGCACGGGGTTCCGTTGCGCATCCTTTTCGTCGGGCAACGGATCTTGCCGGTTCGGCACAGCGCGGACAAGAACTTCTGGCTCGACATGATGCATGGGCTCTTGGCCTCGGGGCATGACATCCAAGCCCTCTCGATCATGCTCGAGGACCCGGGCGGAGGCTCCCTCCCGATTCGCGCGGTCCGACCGATCCCGATCTTCCTCAAGCCGGATCCGCGGTTCAACCAGGCGCACGAATTCTTGGCAGGCACGAACAACTACGCCAGCAAGACGACGACTCTCCCCTGGATGGCGCGGGAGATCCGACGCCTCCGCAAGGAGTTCCGTCCCGACGTGGTCCACTTCATGGACAACTACGGACCCGGGCTGATCGGGATTCGGGCCGCGTGCGGGCGCCTCCCGATGGCGATCTCCGCTCCCACGTACCAACGGGCCAAGCCTCTCTACGACCTCTTCCTGCTCACCAGCTTCCGCGCGTTCGATGCGATCGTCCCGTTTTCCGACGCGTACCGCCGCCGGCTGCTCGAACTCCAGGTCCCCCCAACTCGGATTCGGCGGATTCGCTGGGGCGTGGACGTGCGCGCGTTCGCACCCCCCTCGGAGGCGCAGCGGGAATCCGCGAGACGGACGCTGGGCATCGCCGACGACCGCTTTGTCGTGCTCTGGACCGGCTTCATCCAGCAGACGGACGAGGTGGACCTGCAGACCTCCGTGCGCGTCGCGGACCTGGCCCTGCGGGGCGCGGCCTCCCGGTTCGAGTTCGTCTTCTGCTTCAAACCGGAGCACTTCAAGGACGGGTACCGCAAGCTCGAGCGCCCGGGCCTCCGGGTGCTCCATCACGCCGACGGCTTCCGTGCGGCGCAGATCGCCGCCGATGGCCTCCTGTCGCCGATCCACGATACGGCGTCCACTGCGGCACCGCCGCTCGTCTGGCTCGAGTCCATGGCGATGGGAATCCCGATTATCACTACGCACGTGCCGGGCAGCGACGAGGTCGTGCTGGACGGCCGGAGCGGCGTCGAATTCCGCTCGCCGGAGGAGGCGGTCGAACGACTGCGCGGCTTGCAATCGGACCCCGAGTTGCATCGGCGGTTTCGGGAGGGGGCGCGGGAGGTCGTCGCCGAGCGGTTCTCGGTGGACCGCTCGCTCCGAGAGTACATCCAGCTCTGGTCCGATCTCGCGGATCGGTCCACGTGAGGACTCATCCCCGGGAGGCGCCCGGATGATCCGGGCCGTCTCGGAGGATCGACTCATAGAGGGCCAGATAGGCCGAGGCGCACGCATCGGTCGAGAACCGCTCCCGGACGTACGCCCGGCCGGCGGCCCCGATCTGGCGACGCAACCGGTCGTCCCGGATGAGCTCCGAGACCTGCGACGCCATCGAAGCCGAATCTTTCGAGAGAAAGCCGGTCTTGCCGGGATTGATGAGCTCGCGGTGCGGCGGGATGTCGGACGCCACGACCGGGAGACCGGCCGCCATCGCTTCCAGCACGGCGTTCGGCTGTCCCTCGAACTTCGAAGGGAAGACGAACACGTCCGCGGCGGCGAGATACCGGGGGACCGTGTCCCAGACGACCTCGCCGCTGAAGACCACCCGGTCCCGGACGTCGGCGTAGGTCGCGAGCAGGTGGCGGTAGTACGCATCTCCGTAATGCTCCTCGGCATAGTCCCCGACGACGACCGCTGCCGTCTCCGGGAGGGCGCGGACGACCTCCAGGACCCACTCCACGCGCTTGACCGGGATGACCTTCCCCACGAATGCGAGGAGGGGCCGCCCATCCGGGAGTCCGAGGGACCGTGCCGCGTCGGCCTGGTTCGGCAGCCTCTCGAACTTCCGGAGGTCGATGCCGTTCGGGATCACGTGGGGAGTGCGATGCGGGAATCGATCGGCGAGGGCGTGCGAATTCGCGACGAGGACCGCCCCGGATAGCAAGGCCGGATAGATCGCACGGGCGGCGAGGCCGGCGGGGAAGCCGTATCGCCACCCGATCTCGGCCCGCGGATCCGTCCCCAGGTGAATGATCCGGGGCGAGACGTGGGCGAGGTACGACGCGGAGATGGAGAAATACGGATCGAGGGTCTGGAACACGTCGAAGTCGTCGCGAAGGGATCGCAGCGCCCTGCGCAAGAGCCCGATCCCGCCCGGAAACGAGAGCGGACCTGCGACCATGACGCCCGGCCGGTCGGCGAGCGGACGATGGAGGCCGGGCGCGTCGAGGCAGAGGAGTTGGACATCGATCCGGCTCCGGAGCAATTCGAAGAGTTGGAAGGTCTGGAGCGCGAGGCCGCCACCTTTTCCGACGTGCGCTCCTATGAAGAGGACGCGGACCTCAATTCCCCCAACGATCCGGTCGTCACGGCCCCGCCCTGCCACGGGCGGCTCGCGGGAGGCGGTTCGTCCATCTTCCCGCACCGCCTCATGAGGCGGCGAGGACGCGTTCAAAGTATTCCATCGTGCTGGTGCACATTCGCTCCAGGGAGAAGCGTTCCGCCGCGACGGCGCTCGCCGCATGCCCGAGCTGCTGGCGCAACGAGTGGTCCTCGAGTACGCGCTCCATGGCGACTGCGAGCGCCCGAGGATTCCCGTGGGGGACCAGCAGCGCCGAGGTCCCATCGACCACCATGTCCTGAATGCCCGGCACGGCGGTGGCGACGATCGGCTTCCCGAGCGCCATCGCCTCGATGAGGGAATACGGACAGCTCTCCATGAAACTCGGCAGGACAACGAGGTCGGCCGAGGCCAACCGAGCGAGCAACTCTTGGCGCGGCACCGCCCCGAGGAACTCGACCCGGTCTCTGGGCAAGCCGAGCGCTCGGGCATATCGCTGCCACGCGAGGATTTCCCCGCTCCCCGTCACGACGAGCCGTTCCTTTCGCCGCAGGTACATGAGAGACTGAAGGAGGACGCCGAGCCCTTTCCACCCCAGCAACCGCCCGGTGTACAAGATGAACCCCGGGTCCGGACGCTCCGTCGATGGAGGGCGTTCGTCCTGGAGCGACAAGCCGTTCGGGATGACGGCTGACGTCGCGAGCCGCGGGGTGTATGCGCCGCGGACCTCCCGCTGCCTGGGCTTGCCCTCGCACCGTGGTATGGGTCGTGACGACAACGGGGCAACCATTCGTTCGGGCGAGCAAGTCGGGCATCTGGGCGTGGTGGACGATGAGCAGGTCGGGTCGATGCTCGCGGATCAAGCGGGGCAGGCGGCGTCGAAGGGCAAGCTGAAACTCCAGGTAATTCCCCATGACGTTCCCTCCGTCGGTCAGGGGCACCGTCCGCACGAACGGATCCGACGTGGCTGGCCGATGGCCGCTCAGGACCGTCACGTCGTGGCGGTTGCCGATGCCACGCAGCAGCTGCCCAAGATACGTCCCGATGCCGCCCCAGATTCGACCGAACTCTGGAGCCGCTACCGTAATGTTCGTCCCGTCCCCCCCCTCTCCCGGCCGAATCGCCACTTGGACCTTCCCAGGTACGTCGAGACCTCAGAAAGCCTCGAGAATCCAAGCGAAGCGGTAAGTCATGTCCTTTCTGGCACACGTTTTGACGGCGGTGCGAACTCGGGTGTTGGCGCCCGCTGCGGTCATGCCGGACCGATGCCGAGCGACTCAAGCACTTTCGAAACGCTCGCCTCCTCGGAGAGGCTCGCGCTATCGACCACGTCGAGGTTGAACTGGGCCGCGAAAACCTGATAGAGGCGAAGGCGTCGGTCCAGTCGAGGATCCAAGCCGAGGATCGGGCGCCGCTGGAGGAGCTCCTGCGCAGGCGCGGTGACGAGCACGCTTCGGTGCCTCCGAGCGAGGCCTAACAGAATCCTTCCGGCCGGCGAGCCGAGGAACGCCTCGTCGACCCCGGACGCCAGTCCCAAGTCGACGAGGGTGTCCCAGGTAAACCGATCGCAAATGACCGTCCTGCGAAGGAGCCGCCGCGGCAATGTGACCTTGCCGAAGTATCCGAGGAAGTAGTCGAACGTGACCGACCAGGAGTACAACTCGAGCATGAATGGATGGCGACTGAGATCGGTGTGGACATCGTCATGGTCATCCATCCGAACCGCCCGACTCAGGCGGGCGAGACGAAAGATCCCCAAGACCGCGAGGGTGACAATTCGCGGTGAGCGCATCCAGGAGATTCGGACCTTCTTGCGGCGACGGGACAGGTGGGCGGCGACGTCCCGTGCGATTGTCGTCTTGCCCGCACCGTCCGGGCCGACGATCGCGTAAACCGACTCCTTGGGAACGGAGCCATCCGGCGCACCCGGCTCATTGCCGACCATGTCGTGTCTGCCTCCTTGAACGCAATCCGGATGCCGTGATTCGGCTCGTCGAACCCGAGACTTCCCTCGCATGGTTCCGGCTCGAGGCGGTCCACCGAAACCGATTCACTCCTCGGGCTGCCAACCCCGTCTCTTGCGCCGACTCCGGTTCCAGAGGACCGCCGACGCAACGACGACGACCGCGGAACCAACGAGGGCCAATGCGAGCGGATTCTCCAGATTCGCCAACACATCGACTGACTGCGCGATCGCGAACCCATCGGTATAGGTGCCGTTGAAGCTGGTTCGCATCGTGATCCGACTGGGCTCCACGGTGAACGTCACGACCCCTTTCCCGTTGCCGACCGTCGCGTTGTCCATTCGGGCCGCGAAATATTGGGCGAGCGGGTTGCTCGAATTGAACGAGTCGAGGTCTCGACCCCCGGTCCCGGAGATGACGAGGACCGCCCCGTCCCCTTTTCGGTATTGCCCGTCCGCGCCATCGTGCGCGACGCAGGCTGGAATGTAGACGTGTTCGTTGATCGCGGGGCACGAGCCGGAATTCAGGACGAGCTGCTTGCTGCGCTCGTAGTTGTGCGTGTGCGCCTGGAGGATGAGGTCCACCTTCTTCTCGATGAGCAGGTTCAACAAGTCCGGCCCGATCTCGCACCCGTGCTCGCCGGCGGCGATGCAATTCTTGTGCATCCCGACGATCACCCATGGGACGCCGGCCGACCGAGCTCCGTCGATCGCCTTCGCGGTCCAGGTGTATCGGGGGCTGCCGACCGAGTAGTTGTAGTGTTCGCCGTTGTCGACCGCGAAGACGAGGTCCGGGGAGATCAGGACGAACCGCGCAATCGGGTTCATCGAGGGGTAGTCGAAGTAGTACTGCTTCCCGTAGTCCCCCGTCAGCGGCGCGTTGAGCGGGAACGGGCAAGACTCGGTGTAATTGTTGATATTCCCCTCCCAGGTGCCGTCCGGCAAATAGGGGGGCGCCCCCGTATCGTGATTCCCCGCGAGCACTCCGACATTCACAAAGGTCTCGCGGAACTTCGCGCACCAGGCTTGCTCAGTTTTCCCGCCATAGCTCAGATCTCCGAGCGCGAAGGCGAAGTCCGATCCGGTCTTGTTGAGCTGTCTCAACCCTTCGGTGAAACCGTTCCATGAGCCGAAGTCCCCGGCCACCGAGAAGACGAACTTGGGGCCGAACTGGGCCGTCGCGACCCAGTAGATCGCAGCGCCCGCAGCGAGCAGGAGGGCGAGCACGATGACTGCGATGACGAGCCTCCTCCTCACAAGAACCCCCCGGACGGAAGATAGTAAGAGGTTCAGGCTAATAGCATCTCTGGTTCGTGAGCGCCCGCGAGGTTCCATCGGGAACCCGATCAGAGCGCTCGGTCGTTCTCGAAGCCGAGAATACGTGCGGCAGGATCCGATGCGCGGTCCTAGGAAGGGCGGATCGGCCGCGACAGGGCAATCGCCGCAACAGCCCATCCGACGAGGAACGGCCATCCGTACGAGAGAAAGAGGACCAGCGCCGTGTTGAGCTGATAGTTGCGGAGCCCGAACCGCTCGACCGCGGGGAGCATCGCGGAGGCGATTGCGCCGAACACGATGGAGGAGATGATCGGCCCGGAGACGGCCCATCGGACCGCCGAGACGCCTTTCCGGGTGGACATCCGTTCGGTCACGAGTTCCCGCAACAGGCTGCGCGTCTCCTGCATCGTCGCCGCGGGGACCGCGACCTTGGGCGTCGACTGGATCTCGATGAGGGCGACGTCCCGCTGCATCAGCCCGAGGACTTCGTCGAGTTCGTCCTCGATCTCTCGGTCCGTCAGGACCCGCGGAGCCGAGGATCGCCGCTCGGCGCGGGCGCTGCCGCGGATCACGGCGATCCGCCGGTCCAGCTCGGCGACGGCGTCCCCGATCGAGGCGATGTGCAGCGAGGCCGCGATTGCCAACCCGATGACGAGCAGCGTCGAGCCGACGAGCGTGGCGACGTAGGTCTGGGACGAGGCCGCGGAGGAGAACCACGGCTCCGACGTCGTGACGGATGTGGCCCAAGCCAAATCCGCGATTGCCACGAGGATGGCCGTGAAGGCCACCGCTACGACGGCGTTGCGTTTCGCGCTCATCCAGTCCCTCGAGCCCGGTGGCCCCAAGGCACCCACGAGAGTTAGTCCTTTCGGCGCGCTGTCGCTTGTCAATTCGACCTGACTCAAGCCCATTTGTCTAAGGCCCTTATCTCCCTGCCCGTGGACAACCATCGCGTGATGCGCAAACCCGGGTTGGTCGCGAAAGAAACGGAGTTCCCCGAACCGGAGCCCGCCGAAGGTCCTTCGATGGCACAGCGCGAAGTCACCGAGATCGCGTCGATCATGACGCCGGACGCCCGGCTCGCGGAGATCCTCGAGGAAATCTCGGGCCAGGTGTACGGGGTGCACGCGATCGTGATCGGGGACCGCAACGGCCTCCCGATCGCCTCGTCGATCCGCGGACGCCCGTCGATGGCCGCGACGGCGATGGCGACGCTCGCGATGACCGCCGCCGGCAAGATCACGCACAGCCTCTCCCTCCCGAATCCGGAGGACATCACGATCCACGCCGGCTCGTGGAACGTCGTGATCCTGAGCCTGGGAGACGGATGCACCCTCGCGGCCGTCGCGGGCCCGAAGACGGAGCCGGCCTCCCTCAGTTGGATCATGCGCCTGCACTCGGAAGAGATCCGCGAGCTCTTGGACATCCTGCGGTAACGGTCATTCGCATCGCCGAGAACGTCGCGCATTCTGGGGAACTTATTTAGCCCGTGCCATCCCTCCCTATCCGCAGCGGGGGCAGGGAGCGTGGGGGATACCTTTCGTTCGTTGAGTGCGTTGTGTCTTGCGATCGTGATGGTCGGCTCGATCGGCGTCGTGCCGGTCGCCTCGCTCGCGCAGGCGGTTGTGCGTGCAGCGAACTCGGATGCGCTGTCGCTCGCGAGCGCGGAAGCGGCCGCGGCCTTGCGCGGCCTGCAACGCTGGGATGGCGGCCCCCTCGCGGTGCGCCCGGTCTTCTCGGACGTGAATCGACCGATCGAAGTCATCATCGAAGTGGGCGGCCGTTCCCTGGCGGCCGAGCAGTCGTACCGCGCGGCGGTGGGGATGCCTTCCCTCGACGGAGCCGCGCAGCGAGCGTACGTCGCGTCCGTGCGCGCGTCCCACGCGGACGTGCGCGCGGCGATCGCAGCGGCGGGCGGGACGGTGCGCTACGATTACGCGATCGTCTACAACGGAATCGCCGCCGTCCTGGATCATGCGGCGCTCCTCCAGATTGCCGGCATGCCGGGAATCGTCCACATCTCACCGACGCAGGTCGCCACGATCGCCCTCGATCAGAGCGTGCCATTCATCCTCGGCGGCAAGACGTACGAGGAGCTCGGTGCGGACGGCACGGGCGTGCGCATCGCGGTCATCGACACCGGGATCGACTACACACACGCGGCGTTCGGCGGGAGCGGCATCCCCGACGAGTACGGGGCGAATGACCCGACCGTCATCGAGGACGGCACGTTCCCGACCGCGAAGGTGATCGGCGGGACGGACCTCGTCGGCGAGGCGTACGACGCCCGCGGCGCGAACGCCCCCGGCGGCGCTTGCACCGCCACCCCTCACCCCGACCCCGATCCGCTCGACGTCAACGGACACGGGACGCACTCGTCCGACACGGCCGCGGGCATGACGGTCGAAGACGGAGACGGCAACGTGCTGACGCCGCACGGCGTGGCGCCTGGTGCGTCGCTCTACATGATCAAGATCTTCAGCGCGTGCGCCGCCGACGGGACCGCGAGCACCTCGAACGCGAACGTCATCGCCGCGATCGAGTGGGCGACGGACCCGAACCAGGACGGCGACACCTCCGACCACGCGGACGTCATCAACATGTCCCTCGGGGGCGCGTTCGGACGCGACACGGAGGCGGGCGCCCAAGCGTCGGATGCGGCGGTGGACGTCGGCGTCATCGTCGTCGCGTCGGCCGGCAACTCCGGCAACCTCCCCTACATCACGGGAGCGCCCGCGGCGGCGACCGAGGCGATCAGCGTCGCGGCGGGGAACGATCCTGGAATCAAGCTGCAACTCCTGACCGTCGCGAACAGCGCCGGCGCGGACGGCGACAAGGAGTCCGTCGAGGGCGCGTTCACGCCGCCCCTCGCAGAGACAGGGACGAAGTCCGGCCTCGCCGCGAGGCTCGGCGACTTCCTCTCGCCCGCGGCGCAGCTGTGTACGGCGCTGCCCGGGGGGAGCCTCACAGGCAAGATCCCGCTCGTGTCGCGTGGCACTTGCACCTTCCAACTGAAAGTCGAGAACGCCCAGGCCGCCGGCGCGATTGCCGTCGTCGTCTACAACAGCGTCGGCGGAGACCCGATCGTCATGGGAGGCACGGGAGGCGTCTCGATTCCCGCGGTCATGGTAAGCATGGCGAACGGCAACGCCCTCACGAATGCGATCGATGCCGACACGACGTTCACGCTGGACCCGGCGAACCAGAAGCCGATCCCGGACCGTCTCGCGCCCTTCACGTCGCGCGGTCCGCGATTCAACGATGCCTCGATCAAGCCCGACGTCACCGCGCCGGGCGTGTCGATCCTGTCGGCGCTCGTCGGCTCGGGAACGGGGGCGACATCGGTATCCGGGACGTCGTTCTCCTCGCCGCACGTCGCCGGAGCGGCGGCGATCCTGCGGCAGCTCCATCCCGATTGGAGCGTCGAAGAGATCAAGTCGCTCCTCATGAACACGGCGACGGACGCGAAGCCCGGCACGACGACCCCGTACGCGACCTCGCTCATGGGCGCCGGCCGCGTCCGCGTCGACGTCGCGGCGACGACGGAATCCGTCGTGGTCCCGGGGAGCGCATCGTTCGGCGTCGCGGAGTCGAGCGCTTCCGGGACACAGCAGTACGACGTGAACCTGGAAGTGCGCAACAAGGGAGACGCGTCCAAGTCGTTCGATCTGACCTCCGCGTTCCGGGTGCCAGCGGATATCGGTGGGGCAATCACCCTCGTCCATCCCGCCAGCCTGTCCGTCGATGCAGGCGGTTCGACGGCCTTCACGCTGAGCCTCGTGGTGGACTACGGCACCCTCGGAGGGTCGCTGTTCGAGAAGGACGGCTTCCTCACCCTCACGGAATCGGGTGGCGGGGACGTCCTGCGCGTGCCGTTCCTCATGATCCCGATCGCGAGGTCCGCGGCCCACGTATCGGCCTCGGACATCGCCCTCGGGTCGTCGTTCACGGTGCAGAACTCCGGGACCCGCGCGACGCGGGTCGACGTGTACCAGCTCGGCGCGACCTCGCCGAACGAGGACTTAATCGCGGAGCCCAACGGCCTGCCGAATGATCCGGACGACTGGTTCGACATCCGCGCGACCGGCGCGCGGTCGTTCGGCAAGGAACCGGTCGGCTCGAAGGCGGACCAGGTCGTCGAATGGGGCATCTCCACGTGGGGCCGCCGGAGCGCGCCGAGCCTCCTGGTCACGGACATCCTGATCAACGTGGACGGGGGCGCGCCGGACTACCTCGTCGAGGTGGCCGACCTCGGCCTCCTGACGACGGGATCATTCAACGGCGCGATGGCGTCCGCCGTGTTCAGCCTGAACCCGAAGCCCGGCAAGCCGTCGGGATTCCTCGAGTTCGTCGTGCCGAACACCTTGCACGCGTCGTGGCAGAGCGCGCCGCTCTTCCTCGCGGACCTGAATACGCTCGCGCGGGCGAACAACCAGCCCAAGATCGGCCTCGCGAACGAACCGTTCTCGTACGTCGTCGTGACGACGGATCTCGAGACGGGATCGTTCGACGTGTCCCCCGTCGGGATGTTCAACGCGAAGCAGGTCCAGCTCGATGCGGTTCCGAACATCGTCGCGAGCCTCGCGGCCGGGGGCAGCGCGGGAATCACCGCGGTCGGCGCTACCCCGGGCGGACTCCTCCTGATCTACCGCAACAACGTCGCGGGTGCGGGCCAGAGCGAGGTCGTCACGGTCCACGCGTAGCCGCCCGCACTCCGCAGAGGGGATCCGACAATGAATTCAGCGGCAGCGCCGCCTCGAATAACGTACAAATAGGGTCCGCTCCATCGAGTCCGACGTGCTGGATATCCGGCTCGTCCGCGAGAGCCCGGAGGTCATCCGACGCGACCTCGCGAAACGCAAGGCCCCGGAGAAGGCGAAGCTCCTCGACGACGTCATCCGATGGGACAAGGAATGGCGGGAGGCGCTCGCGAACGCAGACGCGTTGAAGCGCCAGCGGAACGAGATCACGCGGCAGATCGCCGACGCCAAGAAAGCCGCCAAGTCCACCGACAAACTTCGGAAGGAAGCGGCCGATCTCCCGAAGAAGATCGACGCCCTCGACGCGAAGATCGACGCGCTGGCGGCGAACATCCGAGACGGACTCCTGCGGTTGCCGAACCTGCTCCACGAGAGCGTGCCGGTCGGGAAGGACGACACGGAGAACGTCGAGATCGCCAAATGGGGAACGCCTCGGAAATTCGACTTCGAGCTCAGGCCGCACGGGGAGCTCCTCGAGGCACTCGGCGGCGCAGATTTCGAACGCGCGCGGAAGATCGCCGGCGCGGGCTTCCTGTACCTCCTCGGCGACCTCGTGCGGCTCGACCAAGCGCTCCTGCAGTTCGCGCTCGACTACATGATCAAGCAGGGCTTCACCGCCGTCTTCCCGCCGTTCATGATGCGGCGGGCCGCGTACGAGGGCGTCGTCGACCTCGCCGACTTCGAGAACGTGATGTACAAGATCGAGG
>WNGA01002020.1_pt1 | contig 38951 bp, 31 predicted proteins | sample 5400061 | NCBI WGS metagenome assembly WNGA01 (sample SAMN13153366, study PRJNA577476) | soil metagenome | isolation source: 100 cm soil or saprolite under grassland replicate 2 | place: USA:California | collected 2016-06-15
GTGCACCGGTACGGCACGTAGCGAAACCGACTCCTGAAGAGCCGGATGCGAGAAACCCGCACGTCCGGATCTGTGGGGGCCCCGGGTGCACTCAAGGCCCGGGGCTACCCGACACTCGCGCTGCGCGCGAGAGCGGCTAATCGAACACGTGCTTCAAGATCGCGCGCTTGACGTCGGTGGCGGCGATGTCGGGGCCGGGTGGCAGGTGCTGCGGATCGCTGGTGATGAACACGGGTCCGGCGTCGGCGTGGTCGGTCGGCCGCCCGTGGGAACCGCGCACGAGGCCGGCGTCGAGCCCAATCACGTCGAGCAGGCTGCGAAACCCGAGCTTTCGCTTGCCGAGCGTCCAGACCAGCTTGAGCCCCGGCATCCGGAGCGTCGGATCCACGAACAGCTCGACCGGGTCGTAGCCGGGTTTGCGGTGGATGTCGACGGTGCGGGCGTAATCCGGGGCGCGATCGTCCTGCAGCCAGTGGTAATACGTGAACCAGCGATCGGCGCGACTCATCGCCACGATCTCGCCCGAACGGGGATGCTCGAGCCCGTGCGCTTGTCGCTCGGAGCCGCTCCACACCGATTCGATCCCGTCGAGCCCCCGCAGCAGCGCCGCGACTTCGGCGATTCGCTCCGGCCGCTTCACGTACACGTGTGCGATCTGATGGTCCGCCACCGCGAACGCCTCGGACGCGCCCGCGTCCAGCTGCTCGCCCATCTGCTCGTCGCGCACGCGCAGCAGGCCCGCTTCGCGCAGCGTCCGGTTGATGTGGATCGCGCCCGTCACTTCGGTGATGCCGTATTCGGACAGCACGATGACCGCGGCGCCCGCCTTGTCCGCGGCGTCGAGCAGCGGCCCGCAGACCGCATCGACGGCCGCCACGGCCGCGATGGCGCGCGGATGTTCGGGCCCGAACCGCTGCAGGTCGTAGTCGAGGTGGGGCAGATAAACCAAGGTCAACGTGGGCTTGCGGGTCGAAAACACACGCTCCGACGCCTTCGCGATCCAGTCGCTCGCCACGATCCCGGCCCGAGGGCCCCAGAACTGAAACAGCGGGAAGGTCCCGAGCGTGTCTTGCAATTCGCGGCCGAGCTCGGTCGGCTCGCTGTACACGTCCGGCAGCTTGCGGCCGTCCGCCGGGTACTGCGGCCGCGGCGTGACCGCGAAGTCCGCCGACGAGTACATGTTGAACCACCAAAACAGCTTGGCGCAGGTGAACGAGGGATCGCGCCGGCGCGCCGCCTCCCAGACTTTTTCGCCGCTCACCAGGTGGTCCGACTGCTGCCAGAACGAGACCTGCGTGAGGTCCCGGAAGTACCAGCCGTTGGCGACGACGCCGTGCTGGTCGGGAGGCAGTCCGGTCAGCAACGTCGACTGAACCGAACAGGTCACCGCCGGCGTGATAGTCCCGAGCGGCCGCACGGCCCCACGTTTGGCCAGCGCGGCCAGGCACGGCGCGTGGGGTAGCAACCCCGGCGTCAGGCCGACGACGTCGAGCACTAGGGTCTGGCGCATGTGCGGCTACGAATCGATCCGGGGCTGCTGCCCGCGCAAGACCGAGTTGCCCTCGTAGAGCTGGCGTTGATCGACCTTGGCCGCCTCGTCCAGATCCAGGCGGCCGCTCTGCGCGAAGAACCGGACCGGGTTCTCCCAGACGATGAGCTCGATGTCCGCCTGCGAGATGCCCGCCTGCCGCATCGCCGCCGCGGTCTTCGGCACCTTGAGGGGATCGCTCACCCCCCAATCCGCGGCGCTGTTGATGATGATCCGTTCGGGCCCGTGGCGCTCGACCAGCGCGACCATGCGCGCCTCGTCCATCTTGGTGTGGGGATAAATCGAATGCCCGGCCCAGCAGCCCGACCCGAGCGTGAGCTCCAGCGTTTCCTCGTTGTTGTGATCGACGAGGGTTCGCTCGGGCGGGAATCCGATCTCCTTGATCAGCGCCAGCGTCCGCTCGGTGCCGCGGCGCTTGTCGCGGTGAGGCGTGTGGATCAGGATCGGCAGCTCATGCTCGCGGGCCAGCTCGACCTGCCGGCGAAAGACCCGCTCCTCGGCGTCGGTTTGGTCATCGAAGCCAATCTCGCCGACCGCGACCACCCCGTCTTTGTCGAGGTATCGCGGCAACATCGCCAGCACGCCGTCGGCCAGCTGCGGGTTGTTCGCTTCTTTCGGATTGAGCGCCAGGGTGGCGAAGTGGCGGATTCGAAATTGAGACGCCCGGAAGCGCTCCCAGCCAAGCAGCGAGAGAAAATAGTCCTCGAACGTGCCGACGTTGGTTCTCGGCTGCCCGACCCAGAACGCGGGCTCGACGATGGCGGCGATGCCGGCGTCAGCCATGGCCTGATAGTCGTCGGTGGTTCGCGAGGTCATGTGGATGTGGGGATCGAATAGCCGCATCAGGATCTCCGGTTCTTGTCATCGATGAGCTCGACGAGGTCGATCAGATCCTGGGGCACCGTCCGCCCCGCCGCTCGGCGCTCGCTGGTGAGCGCCCGCGCCATTCGGCCGAGCTCGGTATCCGCGCGCGCGGGGAGGCCGACGATGCGCGCCAGCGGAAGGCCGTTGAATACGGCCTTCATCACCATCTGGTTGAACGCCAACCCATCCATATACGCCGCCGGGAACGGGTTGTCGCAGGCGAGCGCCTCGAGCACCGGGACGGCGTTGCCGCGGACCGCCTCGGCGGCCAACCGAGCGTAGGCCCCCGGCTCCGGCAGGTAGGCGAGGACCCTCAACAAGGCCTGCTGTTCCCGCAGCTCACCTTTGTGGAACAGGTCCTCAACGCGCGGCAGCAGGTCGGGCGGCAGCGCCTCCGTTGCGGCCAGCAGAAGCAGCGCGCGCCCGAGCTCATCGGTCGCCCACCCGGCGGGCGCGAAGGTTGCGCGATCTTCCAGATCTTCCACCAGCGCCCGCCGCTCGTCGTCGCCGAGCACGAGCGGCGCTCGCCCCAGCCGGCGGCCAGCGCTGTTCCAGGCCGACGCGAAGTCGCGACCCGCCGGACCCGGCGCGCGCGCATCGCCCAACGCCTGGTCGAGCCAGGTGCGTGAAGGGTCGGGCAAGCGTTCCAACAGCCAGCGCTCGAGCACAGGCCTTGCGACGCCGACTAGAGGCGATGTGCGACCCACGGGATGCCCGCGATGAGTTCCAACATGACGACGACGCCAGTCGAATACTAGCCCGCCGGACCGGCGTTAGTGACGAAACTTCGCGACCCGAACCGTGTCCGCCGCCGGGCGGGGACATCCCGCTAACTGACGCTACGACGACGAAGATGTCGGATCGGAAATGACGTCGATGTAGTAGAGCCGTCCTTCCCCGGTCGACGAGTCCGACGTCGACACCATGTAGCGGTTGGCGTTCGAGTCGACACCGATACCGGAGACGGTGCGCGTCGAGCCGAAGTTGTACGTGCGCAACAGCGTCGGACCGGTCGTCCCGTTGTTGCGGTCGATGAAGAACAACTTCCCGGTGGTGGTGCCTACCGCCAGTATCCCGCCGGCATACAGGACGGCGCTTCGCATCGTGTCGCTGGACGACCCGGGCGTGTACGGATAACCGGTCCGCGCCGCGCCGGTCGCGGTGTCGATAACGACGACCTTGCCCGCGTCCGTCCCAAACTGCACCGTGCCGGTGCCGCTGTCCGAGTAGCCGGTGCTGCGAATCGAATCGCCGCTGACGGCGTAGCTCCACTGGTTGTTGTTGTTCGTGAAGTTGAGCGGGTCGATCGACCAGAACGTGCCGCCGCTGTCGCCCGCCATCACCCGATTCGTCCCCTCCGCTGTCGACACCGAAATCCGGCCGAAGACCGAATTGGCACCCGGGTTGGTGTTGTCCGCCGCCACCACCTGATTGACGATCTGCAGGAGGTGGCCGGTCGCGCCCAGGAACAGATACGTCGTTCCGGCATTGGTCCACACCGCGGGAGCCGCGGTCGTGACGACCACCGACCCGGTCGTCACTGGCGATAACATGGGCTGGGATCCCGAGCTCTGTCCGAGGGTCCACACGTTGTTGCCGGTGCTGTCCGTCCCGCCCCAGTAGAGGTTGTTCGCGTCCATCCCCAGCGGCGACGTGATCGCGCACGAACAATTGAACGGGTTCGACGTCCAGCCCGTGGCCTCGACCAGCGACGATCCGTTGTCGATGAGGCGATAGACCTTTCCCGACGCCAGCGCCACGAACACGTAGTGCGATCCGCCGATGGTGTTCCACTTGGGCGTGCCGACGATGGTCTCGCCCGACGGTGTGGACCACGAGAATCGGTCGGCGCCGGTCTGGCTGCGCACGTACACCCGGTCCACGGTCCCCGATACGTCGTGGAACGCGACGTAGGTCGAGTACCACTGGAACGAGGTCCAGTCGAATGCGGCGGTCGGCAGCCCCTCGATCGATCCCGCGGTGTCGGTACCCACCGAGCGCACGAACTGCGCCACCGCGCCGTTACTGGCGGGTGTGCTGGCGACGCCGTCCGCATCCCCGTCGTCGTCCGACTTGGCGGTCGTGCCGGTGCCCGCCGCGACGTTCAGGCAGGCGCGATCGCTCGCCCCGACCGTCCAGTTGTTGGCGCAGGTGGTCCCCCCGAAGACGGCCCGCGTCTCGGTGGTGTCGGGCGTACCGGTCGACCCGTTGCCAGTGAGCGTCACCGCGTAGGTCGTGGTCCCGGTCGCGATGCCCGAGTCGAACGTGCAGCCGTTCGAGTTGAGGTTTAGTGCGGCGGCGTAGATCTTCAGCAGTTGGGTTCCGGTACCATTCGAAAACGCGATGTTGTCGAAGCGCGTGAAGGTCGTGGACGAGCCGGTGGCGGTATTGATCCACAGCCCGTTGGTGTCGGTGTTCTTCACGATGAGCCCGTTGATGTTCAGGGTCGGCGTCGCGGTAGGGTTCGAGCCCACCATGAACCCGTAAGTCCCGCTGCTGTTCACCTGGATGGTGGGAATGGTCGCGGGAGGGTTCGTCGAATCGGTCACCTCCAAGGTGCCGTCCACGATCAACGACTTGCCGTTGCCCACCGCGACGGTTCCCGTGCTGGTGAGGCTCAGCTTTCCGGTACCCACGATGTTCATCCCGCCGGTCAGCGTGACGGTGACGGCTCCCGCGTCCACGGTTCCCGCGGCCAGCCAGGCGACGTTGGTCGCGCTGGCCAACGTGAGAGCGGCAGACACGGTGATCGTGCCCGTATATCCCGAGTTGATGTGGACGTTGCTCCACGACAGGGTCGACGACACGGTGCAGCTTCCGGTGCCCCCGCTGTTGAAATACACGTTGTCGCTCGAGGTCGGGGCCACGCCCGAGGACGCGCCCCCCTTGGCGTTGGCCCAATTGCTCCCGGTCGCGCAGTTCGTGTTGCTGCCGTTGCCGATCCAATGTTTTCCGGTGGCGGGCTTGAAGACCCCGATCGCGCCCGAGCCGCTGAATGTGGTGCTGCCCGAGATCGTGGCGACGGCCGAGAGGCCCTGCGCAATGGTCACCGGCCGGTCCACCATGATCGTCGATACCGCCGTCCCGGAGGTGGCCTGTGACGACGTGCGCAGCGTGAAGCTGTTGTTCACGGACGCGAAGGTGACGCCGTTGAAGGCCTTGTTGACCGCACCGATGAACATGCCGTCGATGGAGGCGGCGGGTGCGCTGACGGTGTTGGTCGACTGCGTGAGCCCCGCGCCGCTAGAAAGCGAGGCGGAGACGGCGAGCGCGCCCGACGTCAAAGCCCCCCTGTACTCGGAGATGGTCACCGTCGCCGCGCCGGTTCCTGTCCAGCTCCAGCTCTGCGTGGTTCCCAACGGCTGTTTGGCGGCATTTTCGATGTAGTAGTAGAAAATCGAGCAGCGAGGGCCGCTGTTCTGGGACGAGGATTCGATCAACGTCCAAGTGCTGTTGTATCCGGATTCCGCTGTGGCGGTGGGAGCTGTCAACGTGACGTCGAGGGTGACGGAAACGGCCGCAACCAGCAGGTCGCCGTGCGTCGTCGCGGCGTTGAGGGTCACCGAGACCGAAGACGCCGTCCCCACGGTCGAGCCGATGAAGCTCTGAACGTAGTTGATCTCGGCGCGGGCGCGCGCCGCGACGCCGAGGACCACCAGCGCCGCCAGCGCGGCGACCCACCTCCGCGACGCGAACCTCCGATGCCCCGTCCCCGAACCTCGAGATAACTTGTATGGCTGTGCGCTCATTGGATCGACCCCATTCTCTATCGTCGGTTTGGCCCATGAAATAAGTGTCAATCGCCAACCACACGCACCTACATGCGCTGTTCGGCTGTCCCGCGCATTGCGCGGTGCGGTGCGGCCGTGGTAAGCGTGTCCGCGTCGCTCAGTTGGGTCGGGATAGGAGGGATCATGCAGAGGAAACAGGCGACGGTTCTTGGACTGATGCTGGTGGTGACCGCTGTCGACGCACCGTCGATGGCGGCCGGCGGCAGCACCTGCGTCATCAACCAAGCGCTTACGAAGCAGACGATCCGTGGTTTCGGGGGCTCGAGCGCCTGGCACGGTCAGCTCACTGTGCCCGAAGCGGACGCGCTTTTTACCACCATCGGCCTCAGCATCTTGCGGGTCCGCATCGACCCCGATGGCTTGTGGGCCGACGAGATCGCGAACGCGCAGCTGGCGCAGGCGCGCGGCGCGATCGTGGTCGCGACCCCCTGGTCGCCGCCGGCGGCAATGAAAGACAACGGGAGCGTGATCAACGGGTCCCTGTTGCCGGCGCATTACGGCGACTACGTCAACTGGCTGAACAGCTTCGCCAGCAACATACCTGGTCTTTACGCCGTTTCCGTCCAGAACGAGCCCAATCTTCTACCCGCCTACGAGTCGTGCGGTTGGACCGAGCCGCAACTGTTCGATTTCATCGTCAATTTCGGACAGCTCTTCAGCACCCGGCTGTTGATGCCGGAGACGTTCAATTACTTGCCGAGTTACGTGGATTCCATCCTTTCCAATCCCACGGGCGCCGCCAACACCGCCATCTGCGCCTACCACTGGTACGGCGCCAACCATAACCAGCTTTGGACACAGGCCTATAACCTGGGCAAAGACATCTGGATGACGGAGCACTTCGACAACGACCAGACCCTCGGCGGAGCGATCAGCACCGCGCTCGAGATTCACAAGCAGCTGACCGTCAACTTCGCAAACGCCTACGTGTGGTGGTGGGTCCGGGAGCCGAGCTGCAACATCATCGACGCGGGGGGCTCGCCGATCCACGTCCGTGGCTACGTCATGGGTCAATACGCGAAATTCGTGCGACCGGGCTCCGTCCGCGTCGACGCCACCGGCGGCGGTGCGGGCATCTCGACCAGCGCGTTCGTGAGTGCGGGAAAGCTCGTGGTGGTCGCCATCAACGGCGGAAACGGATCCGTCACCCAGGCTTTCACGGTCCAGAACGGCACCGCGACGTCGGTGACGCCGTACACGACGTCGGCGACCAAGAACATGCTGGCCGGCTCGCCCATCAATGTCGTGAACGGCGCGTTCTCGGCGACGCTCGAGAAGAAGAGCGTCACCACCTTCGTCGAAAACTGACCGGCGGTGCGCTCGTAAACCGAGGCGCGGCGCTGTTGCCGCACCTCAAGCCGCGGCGCGCTCGAGCAGCGCCGCGGCGCCGAGGCCACCCTGGGCGCAGATGCCGAGCAGCGCCGTCGCCTTGCCGGTGGCGTGGAGCTCGTTGGCCATGGTGGTGACCATCCGCGCGCCGGTTGCGCCGAACGGATGGCCGAACGCGAGCGAGCCGCCGTGTACGTTGAGGCGCGCGGGATCGATGGTCCCGGCGGCGCGCGCGCGTCCGAGGCGCTCGCGGGCGAAGCTCGCGCTGCCGAGCGCCTTGAGGACAGACAGCACCTGCGCCGCGAACGCCTCGTGCATGTCGACGAGATCGATGTCGGCAAGCTCGCGTCCCACCTCGTCGAGCACGCGTGGGATGGCTAGCGCCGGCCCGATGAGCAGCTGATCGGCGGGATCGACGCCGACGTATGACCAGGTGCCGGCCGTCACCGAGCCCACCCCGTCGCGCGCGAACGCCGGCCTGAGCTTGGCCAACTGTTCCAAGCTGGTGTCGGCGCGGACGATGGTATCGGTGTGGACCCACCCCTTCCCGTTGGCGGCGACGGGAACGATCTCCCGGGCGAGCCGACCGGACGCGATGGCCGCGGCGGCGCGCTCGTGAGATCGCAAGGCGAACGCATCTTGCTCGGCGCGCGAGATCTCGTTTCGGCGCGCCATGTGCTCGGCCGCTTCACCCATCAACTGTCCGGTGGTGCGCTCGGCGACCCTGGGCGCGCGCGGCAGGATGTCGTGGAGCGGCATGAGCTGCTTGAGGGCGCCGAGGATGTCGGCCGGCGTGCGCTTGCCGAACATGAGCGGGGCCGCCGCGTGCACGAGCTTCTGCGGTAGCTTGACCTCCGCGTTGCTGGTCGAATCGGAGCCACCGGCGATCACGACGTCGGCATCCCCGCGCTCGATCATCGCGGCCGCGGTCGTGACGGCCTGCAGGCTCGATGCACACGCCCGCGTCACCGTCATCGCCTCAACGCCGGGATCGAGCCCGATCTCGAGCGCGATTTCGCGGCCGATGTTGGGCCAAATCGAGGGCAGGATCACGCCCCCCCAGACGACGGCGTCGATGTCGCGGCGAGGGATCGGATACCGCTCGAGCAGGCCCGCCATCGCCGCCGCGCCGAGCGCAATGCTGTCGAGGTTCATGAATTCGGCGAAGGCCTTGGCGAACGGGGTCCGGGTTCCGCCGACGACCACGGCGCGCCGACCTTTCGGCACTTGAGCTCGCTTCGTCATCGCGTTTCCTCCTTGTCCGTCACGCGCCGATGAGCGCGCCGCCACAAACACGCAGGACGGCGCCTGTCAGCCCCGCCGCGCCGGGCGTGGCCAAGAATGTGACCACCTCTGCCACGTCGATGGGCAGCCCACCTTGTCCAAGCGCGGACAAACGCCGACCCGCTTCACGGACCAACGCCGGCATGCTGGCCGTCATCCGGGTCTCGATAAGCCCAGGTGCGACCGCGTTGACCGTGATTCCGCGTGGCGCCAGCTCGTCGGCGCGTTTGCGCACATACGACGCGATCCCGGCTTTCGACGCGGCATAGTTGGTCTGGCCGACGTTCCCCGCGATTCCTGCCACCGACGCCAAGCAGACGATGCGTCCCGCGTCGCGCAGGAGACCGCCATCCAGCAGCGCGGCATCGATCCGCATCGGCGCGAGCAGGTTGATGGCGAGCGTGCTGTCCCACATCTCGGGCGACATCCGGGCCAGCGTCTTGTCTCTGGTGATGCCGGCGTTGTGAACGATCACGTCCAAGCCCCCGTGTTGGTCACGGACGTGTGCGGCGATGGTCGCCGGTGCCCCTTCGTCCGCGACGTCGACGGCCAGCAATGATCCCCCGACCGCCTGGGCGACCCGTCCGATTTCGACGTCGTCCGAGGGGCGATCCAGACAGACGACGTGCGCGCCTTCTTCCGCCAGGCGCTCGGCGATGGTTTTGCCGATGCCGCGGGCGGCGCCGGTCACGAGCGCGACTTTCCCCTCGAGTGGCCGCACGAGCGGCGGCTCGGGCGGCGCGGGCACGCGCGCGTCGACCGTGATCGGCTGGCCGGTCACGAACGCCGCTCGTGCCGACAGCAGGAATCTGAGCACGGGCGCCACGCGCGCTTCGGCGTTGGCCCCGACCAGCACGAGCTCGGCGGTCGAGCCGCGGCGGCCGAGCTCCTTGGCGAGGCTGCGAACGAATCCTTCGAGCGCGCCTTGGCCGGCGGCCATCGCCACCGTCTGCGCATCCGCCGGCACCCGCCCGAGCACCACCGCGCGCCCGCAGGTGGCGAGCGCCGGGACCAGGGGATGGAAAAAATCGAACAGCAGCCGCAGCGCGGCGGGGTTGTCCAACCCGGTCGCATCGAAGACCAGGGCGTCGGCGCGAAACCCTGCCGGCAGCGCGGCGAGGTCAACCGCGGTCGCGGGACGCCCGTACGCGCCCCCGAGCTCCCGGAACACCTCGGCGTCGCCGCTCGCCACCACGGGATAGCCACCACCCGCCGTCACCACTCTGGCCACGACGGCCGCCATTTGGCTGCCGGCGACGCCGCCGATGACGATATTCTGGTCTGCGAGCGGGCGCGCTTCCCAAGCTCCGCGCACGCGCGTCAGCTTCCGCGGTAGCGGCAGACCGAGACGCCCGACCAGACGTCGGGCGGCCGGTCGGCTTCCGATTTCGAGCAACAGGTCACGCATGTCGAGCTCCCGGCCCATGGGTTTCGAAGCTGCCGACCAAATACGGACGGACGCCCGGAGCCTGCGCAAGGTAGAAGGCGCGCGGATTGGCGTCGTCGAGGTAGAGGCCGACGTCGGCGCCATCGCCGAGGACCAGCGGACGCTTGAACTTCACGTCGATCACCCGGATGCGATCGACTGCGCCCGCGAACAGCGCTCGGCCGAGTCCCTCCAGCGTCCGCGCCAGCAGCGCGACTCCGTGCAGAATCGGCGTCGCAAATCCCGCCGCACGGGCGTACGCGGGCGCCCAGTGGATAGGATTGAAATCCCCGGTGAGGAACGCGAACCCCAACCCGGCGCGGGGACCGAAGTGAAACCGAGCCATCTCGCGGGCATCGGCGGGAACGCGCCCGGCGTCTGGTGGTGCCGCCGGCGGCTGACGATCTCGGCCGTTTTGTTCTCGAGATGGCGCGGCCACGACGAGATACAGATCCGCCACCAGCGCTGCAGGATGGGACGGCGTGTCGGTCACGACGCGCTCGTGTAACAGCGGACGGCGGCCGTCGTCCTTGATGTCGACCAAGCTCGCGCGAACCGTGAGGGGTGACGACGCCGGCACACTCGCATTCATCTCCAAGCGGCAGCCCGCGTTGAGGATGCGCGTCAACGGGTAGGGCGCTTCGCGCAGGGCACGCGCCGCGAGCGGAAACGTCCACTGCGTGAAGAGGTGCCCAGGCACGGAGGCCGTGCTGCGATACAGGTCCGCGGGAACCCCGAGGTAACGGGCGTAGTCGCGGACCAATGCCGAGGAGGGCGACGTCACCCGGGCTGTTAGCTCCGGTCTCGGCAAAGCCAGCGGAGCTGCGGCCGCGTGCGGGGTCCGGTTTCGCCACCAGGAGCGGCCGGCGGTATCCAGCAGCGCCGCGATGACTCTCCGCTGGCTGAAGAGGTGCGGGCCGTCGCGCACGACGTCGAAGTCGGCGGAGCTCATTCGCGGGCCCTCTCGGCCGGGGCGGTCTGCAACAAACGGCTGAGCAGCGGGCCCCCGGTGTTCTTGATCTCGTCGTGGAGGAAGCGGGCGCGCGGCTCGGCGCGAGCGAGGTAGCGATCCAAAAGTTCCCCCCGTTCCGGATGTCGACGGGACTGGGCCAAGAGCACCCGGCAGATCTCGACATCGGCCAACAGGCGCGTGAGTCGCTCGGCGTGCAGCAGTGCATACGAATAGTCCTCGCGCGGGTTCCAACGCCCGAGCAGCTCCGTTCGCCACCAGGCCATCGGCTTGCCGCGACCCGATTTCAGCTTGGCCGCGAGGAGGTTCCGTATCACGTGCTGCTCGGCCCCCATCGCCAGGTTCGTCAGTCCTGCCACGCGTCGCTCACGCGGCGATCGCGCGGTCATGGATTGCCAGCGCGCGTGGGCCAACTCCTTGAGGAAAGTCTGCGGCTGCTTGATGATCGCGCCCAGCGCGTCCTTGGTGGCCATGAGCGCCTGGATCTGGCTCGTCCCCTCGTAGATGGGCAGCACCAGCGCGTCCCGCAGCAGCTTCTCCGCGCCGTACTCGCGCATGTACCCGTTCCCGCCGTGAATCTGCAGGCAAAGCCGCGCCATCTCCACGGCCTTTTCGGCCGCCAGATACTTGAGCAGCGGCAACGCCCGCCGCGCCTCTGCTCGGTGGTACCGGGCGGTCTCGGCGGGGCCGCCGCCCGCGTGGCCGTTGCCGCCCTTGCTGTGTCCGTTACCGTGTCCATTACTGTGGCCATTCGCATGGTTGGGCGGCCGGGCGGGGAGAGCGGAGCCGAACAGCTCCAATTTCTGGCCGACCTCTTCGTGAAACGCGGCGTGCATCGCCAGCGCTCGGAGACCGATGATGTCGATCTCCATCTGGTCGAGGTAGTCGGCGATGATTTCGTGACGGTCGAGGGTTTTACCCATCGACCGCCGTTCGGCCGCGTAGGCGCGCGCCATCCGGAGGGCCGATTCGCACAGCCCGATCGCCTCGAACCCCACGCCCAAGCGTGCGTGGTTCATGAGCTCCAGCATCAACTTGAAGCCGTCGCCCTGTTTGCCGACGAGCTCGGCGGGGGTTTCGTCGAAGGTCAGCGCCGCGGTGGCCGACCCGTGGTGCCCGAGCTTCTCTTCGATGCGGTCGACCGACGCGAGCCGCTTTCGACCGCCGTCGGGCAAGTCTTGATAGGCGCGCACGAGGAACATCGAAAGATTCTTCAAACCCGCGCCATCGCCTGTGGACGCGCCGTTTGCCGTCCCGGTGCGCGCAATGACGAAGTGGTACTTGCCGTGGCCGGAGGTGATGAAGATCTTCTGGCCCTTGACGCGCCACCCGCCGCCCGCGTCCTGCGTTCCGACCGTGCGCAGTGCCGCCATGTCGCTGCCCGCGTCAGGCTCCGTGATGTCCATGCTTCCCCAGGCGCGGCCGCTGGCGATGTCCGCCATCTCGCGCGGCCAGCGCGTGTGCATGACCCGACCGGTCGCGGGGTCGAGCTGCGTCGATCCCTCGAGCAGCGACAACACGAGCATGGCCATGGCGATGCCGCCGTGAAAGCCATGGTGCGCCATGACCGACACGTCCGCGCGCGCGAGCAGCTCGCCGTTCATGAAGTAAATCAGCATCGGGGCATTCGTGCCCCCGAGCTCCCGCGGCAAGGTCAGCCCAAACAGGTCGAGCTCCGCCATCTTGCTGAAGATGGCGGCGAGGCGGGGCGGGAAGGTGGTTTCGCCGGCTCGAAACTGGACGCCTTGGCGATCGATGTCGGCCGCCCATGGCGCCACCTCCTCGGCCGCGAAGCCACCGACGGTGGAGACCACTTCTCGGTAGAAGGTCTTCGCCTGCTCCGCATCCCGGAACCCGTCCGGATGTCGAAACCCGAATTCCGTGGCCCACGCCAGCGTCGCCCAATCGAGGCCCGGGCCCAAGTAGAACTGGAGGTCGGCGTTGTCGTCGAGGAAGTTCGCCATGGGGCCTGCGATCCGGTTGCTTGTTCAGATACGCTTGAATTGAACTATAGTCAATAGCGGGTCGGGGGGCGCGGACCCGAAACGTTCACCTCGAGCAGCTCGACGAGGGATGCCGGCTTGGACATGACGACGCCTGCCTAGAGCTGCTTTTCGAGACTGACTTGAAAGATTCCGAGCCATAACCCGTACTGGCCGCCGCCGTCCGGACGGCGGGTCGGGAGCTGGGCGTCGGGCAACCTGCTCCGCCCGGTGTTGTCGCGCGACGCGTATTGAACGTCGGTCAATCCGGCCGTGAGGTGAAGCCCCGACGGGAGCGCGAACCGGCCACCCAACGCGAATCGGACGCTGGCGGCGTCGGGCAACATGGGATCGAGCGTCTCGTCGGGCGTGGCGGCGGTCGCGAAGCCGACGCCGGCGAAGACTTCGACGGCTTCGCTGGCCCAGTAGCTCGCACCCGCGTGGACTGCGTACGTGTCCTTCCACCCGCGGCGCAGGTTAACGATCGTCGTTGCGTTCGGCGTCGCATCCGAGCCGTCTGTGAATACCGCGCAGGGCTGCCCCTCGAGCGAGACGCACTGGGTCTGTAACCGACTCCAGCGCGTGAGGTCCCCGTACGCGCGCAGCTCTAGCGCTCGCGGCCGGTCGAGGGCGCGGACCCGCACCCCGACGCGCACGATGTCGGGCAACGCATACGTGTACGTGACCGGCCGGGACGCGGCGTTCCCGGAGCCGTCGCTGATGGTCAATGTCCCCGCCAGCTTGATAGGGCCGAAACCGGGCTGCGCTTGATAGGAAGTCCCGAACCAAAGCCGGCCGGGCAGGGCTTCGACCAGGGCGCCCAGCCCGAAGCTCGCCTGGTTTCCCGAAACGTCGAGCGCGATACGTCCTTCGTTTGTCAGATCGACCGGCATCGCCGAGAGGCTCCGCGCCTGCCGCAGATACACCGACGAGCGAATGACGTTGCCCGTCGCACCCACTGACAGCGGACCGACGCGCAAACCGGCGCCGATTGTGAAATAGAACGACCGCAACGACCCCTCGATCGCGTGCCAGCGCTGGACGCCGTCCGCGGCGAGCGGAAACTGCTGGTTGTTCGCGAAACGCTGGTTCGCGTCCCAGTGGATGTTGCCGCCAAACGGCACGTAGAACGCGGCACCGAGCGCGAAGCGCCGGATCCGGGTCGTCGCCGCCAGCGCGGGCGCGGCCAGCAGGTTGGAAAACCGTGCCTCCCCCGTGTTGGCTCCCTCGCCGCCCGCAGGCTCTGGTACCTCGGAGGCCGCTTGCGCGTGGGTCCAACGACCGCGTCGCAACGCGAGCACGCCACTCAGGTAGAGGTTTGTCTCGGTTCCAGTCGCGGTCGTTTCGCGCTGCGTGATCCCGGCCGGATTGAAGTAAAGCGCTGTCGGGTTGGTCGTGACCACGTTGCCGTGTTCGCCCCCGAACTCCGCGGCGGAGAACCCCGACGCCAGCGCCGGTGCAGAAGTGATGAGCGCCGCAACCCCGAGGCAGGCCGCGGACGCGACCCACTTCGGGATCGCGTTTTTCACCGGTCGACGGGCTCGCTCGAGCGGCGGCATCCGTTCGCCCTTGCCTTGCCTTGCCTTGCCTTGCCTTGCCTTGGCCCTTACATGGGAAAGGCGGCGCGGACATCGGCGCAGGTGGCGGCGTCGGCGACGACCTTGCTGTCGATGGTCGCGCTCATGACCACGTACTTGGTGCGGTTCATGTCGATGAAGTCGACCTCCTCCGGTTTGCACTCGCTGCCGCCGCTGATGTGGCAGCCGACGACGTGATTGTCGAAGTGCATGAACGTCGAGGTGCCCGAAGACTCGTTGCACGATGTTCGCGTCATCATGTTGGACGCGACGTTGCGCGTGACCAGGTAGACCTTGTCCGCCCGAGGACCATTGAGCAGCGCGCCGATACTCGAGGTGGGCGGCAACACGTAAGGGCTTGCGTTCCGTGGTAACGCGGTCAGCCCCGGGTTCATGTCTCCATCGGAGTCCGCCGTCATGGTGACGCCGGTATAGGACGGCGGCCAGTCCGCGGTTGCACCGTTCGCCATCGTGTACCCGATCATGACCGCGTAGCTGTTGTTCAGCATGCTGCCCACGTTCCAGCCCGTCTGCATTTGCTGCATCTGGAAGGTAGGCATGCCCGCAGCGTCCCACGCCGCGTTGGGAATTTCGATCAGGATCATGCCGCCGCCGACGAGCGCGGTGAGCGAGGTGGGCGGCAGCACCGACCCACACGGCTTGAGGGTACCGGTGAGCATGTTGCCGCTCGCGGTCCAAGCCGTTCTTGCCCACAAGTGAACCGCCCCCGTCCCGCCAGCGGTTGCCGTCCCTGAGTCCCATTTGACTTGCAGGACCGTGTGCGACGCTTCGGTGTACGTCGTGCGCGCCGGACAGCCGCCTCCGTTGCCACCCCCGCCGGTCGGGCCGGAGGTGCCCGCCGCGTTGCCGGACCCCGCCGTCCCGGTCCGGCCTCCCTCTGCACTCGTGCCCGCAGCGCCCGCGACCCCGGTTGTCCCTCCCACGCCCGGTGTCCCTGAGCCGCCCCGGCCTCCCGCGCCTACCCCACCCGCCGATCCATCTGGCTTGACCTCGGAGTTGCTGCTCGCACCGCAACCGGCGACGATCGTCATCAGCGTCCCGGAGACGGCGACCATGCGCCACGTCCGTGAATTCGCGTCTTGTTTCAGCGAGCGATCGGCGTTTGGCATGGGCCCCCTCCAGATTGCCTATGTCGTGTAACACGCGTATTGAATATTGGTCAACAGGTTCACCTATCGCTATTGACTGAGATTCAAATCGTGGTATCCGATCGGATGCGGGCAAAAGGAGGGGATCATCGCCATGGAAGCTCGTCCCGAGAATGTTGCTGCGCCGCGAGCCCACAACCCCCTGCCATTCTTTTCCATCTACGTGGTCAGCGCGATCGGGTTCTGGTTCGCTACCTACGGCGGGCTCTACACCCTGGTCGCGCCGCTGGCGATCACCTTCATCGCCGTTCCCGTCTTCGACGTCCTGATGGGAGTGGAAACCCGTAACCCGGCGGAATCCCCGCCCGGACCGTTGTCGAGAACGATGTTCCGAGTGGCGACCTGGCTGGCGGTTCCGGTCCAGGGAGCGGTCCTGCTCTGGGGTACGTGGATGGTGTCGAGATCTTCGCCCTCGGCGCTCGAGGTCGCGGGATGGGTCACGGCGGTCGGCATCACCGGTGGGGTGATCGGCATAACCGTGGCGCACGAATTGGTGCACCGCGGGAGTCGTCTCGATCGGACGCTGGGGGGCGTGTTGTTGACGATGGTCTTCTACCTTCACTGGGCGATCGAACACGTCGCCGGCCACCACCGCCGGGTGGCCACCGCCGAAGATCCGGCAACCGCGCGCCTCGATGAATCTCTGCCCGTGTTCATGGTGCGATCGATAGGACTTGGCTTTCTGAGCGCGTGGAGGATCGAAGCCGTGCGCAACGTCCGCCGAGAGATCCGATCGTCGCTACGCAACCGCGTGATCCTGTGTGTGTTGGCGTCGTGCGCGCTGGCCGCGGCGCTCGGCATCGCGTTCGGGCTTCGAGCGGTCTGGTTCTTCGTCGCCCAGAGCGCGGTCGCGATCGCGTTTTTGGAGACCATCAACTACATCGAACACTACGGTCTCGAGCGGCGGCCAGTTCGGCCCGGCGTCTATGAACGCGTCACGCCGCTCCACTCATGGAACGCGGCCCATCGTCTGACGAATGCCCTGCTCTTCAATCTACAGCGGCATTCCGACCACCACGTCTGGCCGGCGCGCGTTTACTACAATCTGCGCCACCATCCCGAGAGCCCGCAGCTGCCCACGGGGTATGCGGGGATGGCGCTGCTCGCGATGTGTCCTCCGCTTTGGCGTCGGGTGATGAATCCCCGGGTGGCGGCGCACCGCGCCCGACTCGCGCAGACGGCTGCGCCCTCGACCGACGGAGACGCGGAGACGACCGGCGTCGCCTGACGGCCGCTCGACTAGCCGCTCTCGCGCGAAGCGCGAGTCTGCGGCTATTTGTGAGACAAGCTCTACCCGGCCGATGCGATGTTGGGATCGATCTCCACGGTCTTTGCGATCAAAGCCATGTAGCCCGCCACCAGCAGCTCACGCAAGTCGTCACGGGTGATGGTCGGGTTCGCGATCCAATCGAGGCTGGCCCCCTCCACCATCGCAATCCAAGCGCGGAGCGCCGCCCGCAAGACTGGGCGCGCGCGCGGCACCGCCATCGCCTGTAAGAAGTAGCGGATGATGACCTCGCGATGTTCCTCCAGAATTCCGCGGACCTCGGGCGCGATCGCCACCGCGCTGCGGTAGACGGCGCTATAGACGGGGCCGTGCTCCTGGATGTAACGGAGGTGGGCGTCCACCGCCGCCCGCAACCGAGTGGCCGGTGGCAAGGCGGGATCGGGCATGGTTAGCAGTTGAAGCCGACGCGAAGCGGCCCGCACGGTCTCGACGTAGAACGCTCGCTTGCTGCGGAAGTAATGGTAGAGGAGCCCTTTCGAGACGCCCGCAGCCTCGGCCATCCCATCGATCGAAATGTCCTCATAGGCCTGTTTCGAAAACAGCTCGATCCCGAGCTCGAGCAGCTGGGCGCGTCGCTTGTCCAGATGCAACCGGACGCGTCGTTCCGCAACCGCGGGCTTCAGGGCTCGAGAGCGACCTCCCGGCGCGCGATGCGAAGGTGCCGCCATTTACCGAGGGGAGAGTACCGGGACCCGCTGGAGCCGCAAAACCATCACATGCCGAAGGCTTGCCGCAGTCGCATCAACAGCCCAACGTCATTCGTCTTGAGCTTCCCGGTCATGAAGTCCAAGGCGCCAGGGCTGAACGACCCGTCGATCATCTTGAGAAACAGGTGGGAAGTGGTCTTGAGGACACAGTGCGCGTCGCCCACGCGCCCGGGCGTGAGCGAGCAGGATGTCGGCAGCAGCGTCACCGTCCACTTGTCGTCGGGGCCGTCGCCGAGCGACAAGTAGTAGACGGTCTCGCGATCGATGGCCGCCGGGTTGTACCGCGCCCGGAGTGATTCCAGCTCGTTCCTGAGGCTGCGGATTCGCATCTCGACCGAGGCCATTATTAACCTGAGTTCAATAGCGAATCCAGCGTGCCGGCTCGTCTCTTCTCTTCTTTGCACAACTCTTTGCACAACCCGCCGTGTCCCGGCAATTACTCTCATACGAGGGCGTGACGTGTGTGTCTTACACGTACGTCGGCGCCAGTGAATTCCCGGTAGCAGCGGAATCGTCACGGAGGAAACCATGCAGCGGCCGCTCCACCACCCCCGACGCGCGGCGACCTTTCATAGGACCGGGCCATGGCATGCCCGAGCGGCCGCCGCGCTCGTCGGGTTGCTCTCCCTCGGGGTGGGGTGTACGGGCAAGATCTCGGGCGTTGGCTCGACCGGGCAGGGGTCTCCGGGCGCCGGCGGCGGTCCAGGAGCGGGCAGTACCTCGGGGGCCGGCAACCAGGGGACGACTGGCGGGGGTGGTGCCAGTGCCGGCGCGGGAACCACCGGCCAGGGCGGGGACCCGTACGCCATCCCGGCTTCGCCTCCGGCCGCAACGCTGGTGCCGAGCTCTCGGGTCGCGCGGCTCAGCCGCCAGCAGTGGTCGAACGCCGTGCGCGACCTCCTGAAGCTGCCGGATATCTCGGACGTCGATAGCAACGTGACCGGTGACGCGCTCATCGGCTTCGACAACGAAGGCGACGCTTTGTTCGTCACCGAGCAGCTGCGGAAAGAGCTGGCCGATGCGGCGGAAAAGCTCGCCGACAAGGTGACCGCCGACGCGGCCGCGCTTGCGCGCCTCGTCCCCGCGAACGCCCCGACCGACGCCGCCGGCAAAGCAAAGGCTTTCATCACGTCGTTCGGACAGCGTGCCTTCCGGCGCCCGCTCACCGACGCGGAAGTGACGACCCAGGTCGGCCTCTTCAACCAGGGCCCGACGCTCTACCCCGGTGTCGACGTTTTCAAGGCGGGCGTGAGCCTGGTGATCCAGGCGATGTTGCAGGCGCCGCAATTCCTGTATCGCACGGAGCTCGGGACGGCCGCCGCCGGCGCCACGAAGATCCCGCTCGACGACTGGGAGGTCGCCTCCAAGCTGGCGCTCTCGATCATCAACACCATGCCCGACGACGCGCTGTTCGCCGCCGCCGTCGCCGGACAGCTGCGTGACAAGGCCGTCGTGGCCGCGCAAGCCAAGCGGCTGCTCGACGGACAGCTCGGCACGGCCGGCATCAATAACTTCAACCTTCAGCTTTACCGGCTCGGGACGTACGACCTCATCACCCGCGACCCCAAGCTGTTCCCAGATTTCAAGCCGACTGCGCCGGCGGCGATGAAGCAGGAGGTGCTGCAGTTCCTGGGCTGGCTGTTCTCGCAGGGCCGGGGCGTCAAAGACTTCTACACGACGCCGGTGGGTTTCGTGAACGCGCTGCTGTCGCCGATTTATGGCGTGGCGGGAAGCTTCTCCAGCGACCCCACCATGCTCACGAAGGTCGACCTCAATCCCGAACAGCGGTCGGGTCTGCTCACGCAGGCGGGATTCCTGTCCTCTTACATGGAAGGGAGCGGCGATCCCGACATCATCCATCGCGGCGTGTTCATCGCGACGCGGCTTTTGTGCAAGGACCTGCCCCCTCCGGACCCCAAAGCCATGGGGACGATGATCGTGGAGAGCCCGACCCGGACCAACCGGGAAAGCGTCGAGCTCCTGACCGGCAAGGGGACGTGCGGCGAGAGCTGCCACGGCCTCCTGTTCAACCCGCTCGGATTCGCGTTCGAGAACTTCGACGCCATTGGCAAGTACCGGACGATCGACCACAACAAGACGGTGAATGCCGCCGACAGCTACACGTTCGACGGGCAGCTCAAGAGCTTCGACGGCGGTGTCGAGCTGTCGCAGCTGCTCGCCGAGGCCAAGGAGACCCACGCCTGCTACGTGCAGAACATGATGACCTACCTGAACGGTCGGGAGGTGGCGCCGCAGGAGCAGGCGATGATCGACTACTACGCTCGGCTGTCACGCGCGGGGATGGTCTCGCTGCACGATATGGAGCTCGCCATCGTGACCGGCGACGCGTTCTTGAATCGCCTTCCTTGATGGGAGCAATGCGATGAAAAGCCACGACTGGAACCCGTTCCTCCTGAATCGACGGCTCGTCCTCAAGGGCGCCGGCGGCCTGATGCTGGGCCTGCCGCTGCTCGAGGGCTTCATGTCGAACAAGGCGTCGGCGCAAGCCGCGACGCGCTCACCGTTCGTGCTCATCGTGGTGGGGGACAACGGCGTGGTCCAGGCGGGGGTGACCCTGGGCGGCAGCGGCGAACCGGAGCGGTTCTGGCCAACGGCGACCGGGACGTTGACGAAAGACAAGCTGCTCGCGGACAAGACGACGCGCTCCATCGGCGAGCTTGCCGACTATGCGGACAAGCTGCTCATCGTCCGCGGCGTGAACCTCCCCTACAATTCGACCGGCTGCTCACATTCGGCGGCCGATGCGCAGATCCTCACCGCCCAGAAGATCACGTCGGAGAGCACCAACTGCAAGGCGATGGGGATCTCGGTCGATACCGTGATCGCCGCGGCGAAGAATCCGCCCGGGCGTGACCCGCTCGTGCTCCACGCCGGCATGTTCTCGCCGGGCGGCACGGGCTTCGACATTCCGGGCTACGTCTCGTACGTCACCCCCAAGCAGCCACGCGTGTACATCGACTCGCCCTACAAGGCGTACCAAGCGATCATCGGCGCGATTGGCAACGGTTCGACCGCCACCACCGCCGAGGCCCAGGCGCAGATGCTTCGGGCGGCGCGCAGCAAGAGCATCAACGACATTCTCCGCCCGCAAATTCGGACCCTGTTGGCGCGGCCGGATCTGAGTACGAGCGATCGCGCCCGCCTCGATCAGCACCTGACCGCGATCCGGGATATCGAGGTCAAGATCACGACCACGACGCTGACCATCCCCGACGCGGACATCGCGACGATGAAGACGATGGATCCGCGGCCTTACGACCAGACGACCCGCGACCAGGCGGTCAAGCTGTTCATGGACCTGATGGCGTTCTCGGCGGCGGCCGACTACAGCCGGGTGGCGGTGCTGAAGGTGGGTGATCGCATCGACGACCACACCTACACGTTCAACGGCCAGTCGGCGAAGTTTCACGACGTTTCGCACCGGCAGGCCCCGAACTCGCTCGAGTTTCACGTGTACCTCGATCGCATGATGCTCGGGTTCTACAAGTACCTCCTCGACAAGGTGTCGTCGTACACGACCGCGACCGGGCCGCTCATGGACCAGGGCGTGACGATCTGGACCAACCAGTGCGCGACCGGCGCCCACTCGTTTAGCAACATTCCCTGGATCCAAGCCGGAACCGCCAATGGGTTCTTCAAACAGGGGCAGTACGTCGTGGTAGGGACCGGCGCCCAGCCAGGCGGTTCGCAGGACGGCAGGGCGGGCGACGCGTCGATGTCGGGCGTCAACAAGATGCTCAACACCTTGCTGCAGGCGGCGGGCGTGACCAAGACAGGCGGCGCCGTCTACGACGACTTCGGCGATGCCACGCTGCCCAAGGGGATCTTCACCGAGATGAAGAAGGTGTAGCAGCGCGCTCGACGCCTACGGTCCCGAAGTCTGATCCTTGACGAGCTCGCTGATCCGGGCCGGCGGCGCGCCCGACAGGTTTTGTCCGAAGTCTCGGATCCCCAAACCGTAGACGTCGTTCATCAGCGTGAAGTAGAGGTCTCGCAACGGCCGTTTCTCGAGCACGACGTGCTGGTCGTTCTCGAGGCCGAGGTTGCCGCCCCCGAGGATGGCGGCTGGCAGCCGGTCACCCTCATGATTTCCGGCGTGCATGCAGGCGCCGAGGAAGACCACCGAGTTGTCGAGCACGCTCACCCCGGGTGCTTCCTCGATGGCGTCGAGCTTCCGGCACAGGTTTGCGACCTTGCCGACGTTCCACCACGTAATGGAGGCGAACACGTCGCCGCCGGCGTGCTGGGCCGTGTGGTATTCCGGGCACGCGCCACCCTTTTCGCTCGAGCTATCGGGCGTGAAGGCACGCTCTTGGACGTTGTCGTACGTGAACTCGGAACGTTCGTCCTCGAGCATATAGGAGATGATTCTGGTGACGTCGCATTCGAAGGCCATGGCGATGAGATCGTTCATCGCGTCCGCGTGCAGGCCTTTGTCATAGGTCGCGGTGGTCTGGCGCGGCGCCACCGCGGACTGCTCGATCCTCGGCATGTCGACCCTCGCCGGCGGGGTACAACCCGCGCCCGCCATGCCGGCGGAAACACCAACAACCCGTCTTTCGACGCCACGCACGGATTCGAGAAACTCGTCCATCCGGTGTTGGTCGTTCACGCCCAGCCGCGCTCGAGTTCTCTGCGCGTTCTCCACCACCGCATCGAGCACACTCTGCTTGAGGGTCACTCGCTTTCGCGCCTCGATCGCGGCCGTACCGGTTGGGTCTGGTTGGCGAACGCCACCGACAATTCGGTTCAGGACCTCGAGCGGATCCACGAGCTTGTACATGGGCTGCGTGGCGCTGGCCCACGAAACGGTACGGCTGCTCGAACATGGCTGGCCGTCGCAGCTGCTGAGCGGCGTCGAGAGTCCCAGCTGGAGCGAGTCGAACGCGGTCTTGCCCCTGAAACTCTCGTGTTGGGCCAAGACCTGATCGACCGAGATGCCGTTGGCCTCGTCGAGCCCAAGTCGCGCCCTGGCGGCGGCCGCGTCGACGCAGGTCAGCCAAGCTCCCCCCAAGCGGCCGTGACTCGGCTCGACATGGGGGTTGCCATCGGCGTGGAATACCGTGCCGTTCTCGAGGTTGGTGACGACGTTGAGCTTCGCTTTCAGCGCCGCGCCAAACGGTTCGAGGATCGACGACAATCGCCACCCGTCGCCCCTGCCAGCGGTGGCGGGACGCCAGAAGTCGTGGGCTCCGTTCGGCAAATAAATCGGGAGAAAGCGGCGCGGAAGCTCGCGAGCTTGCGCGCGTGACTGTCTCGGCGACAACGAGTCGAGCCACGGCAGAGCGAGCGCCACACCGGCACCGCGCAGCAACCCTCGACGTGTAAATGGGGTCACGGCGGCGTGCTCCCTTCATCTTCGCCTCGCCGCGCGAGAAAGGGTCGACTGGAGACGAGCGCGTGGATCAGGCGCCGAACGCTCGGCGTGTCACCAGCGCTGAGCCATTCCTTGCTGGCCCGCTCGAGGTGGGGCCGGTCGCTCGCCGTGACCGTCCTGCCTAGGCCGTACGTCAGCAATTTGCTGGCGAGGCAGTCCCCGAAGCCGGGATTGGCGGAGACCGCGCGGGCGAGGCCGTCGAGCCCCTCGATGGTCAACCCATCGGGAGGCGCTATCGATGGCGGCAACGTCGCGGCGGGATCAATGAGTGTGCCGTCCTGGTACGCCGCGCGGAAAAGGCCGACGGCATCGTACTGCTCGAGCGCCAACCCGTAGGGGTCGAAAACCGAATGACAGGCCGCACAACCGGGGTCCCGGCGGTGGCGCTCGAGACTCTCGCGAACGTTGAGGGCTGTCGCTCCACCGTCAGCGTCTTGTCGTTCGTCGTCGAACATGGGCACGACGGGCGGGGGCGGCGGCGGATCCCTGCACAGGAGGTTGCTCGCAATCCAGCGCCCTCGACGTGAAGGCGACGTTCGTCGATCGAGCGACGTCACGGTCAGGAAGCCGGCCAGGCCGAAGAAGCCGGCACGTTTGTCGGCGTGGTATTCGATGCGCGCGAGCGTCCCGACACCGGTCGAGTCGGCGGGAATCCCGTAAAAGTAGGCGAGCGCGTCGTCGACGAAGTTGATGTCCGCTGCGGGGAATTCGAACCACGAACGCCCACCGAGCGCGAACTCGGAGAAGTAGCGGAGGATCTCTTGACTCGCTGCATGCGCTACCGCCGGCGACCACTTGAAAAAGTTTTCAGCAACGGGATGGGACAAGACCTCGCGCGCGCCGAGCCACTGTCCCGCGAAGTTGGCGACGAAACGCTCCGCCTTCCTGTCACCGAGCATGCGATCGACCGTCGCTGAAAGCACGTCGGCCTGCAGGAGGGATCGGTTCGAAGCCGTCTCGAGCAAGGTGTCGTCGGGGGCGCTGCTCCAAAGAAAATAGGACAGTCGCGACGCGAGCTCGAACGGATCGAGAGGATGCCCCGCCCCGGATGCGGGGTCGGGGTCGAGCTCGATTCGGTAGAGGAAGTCCGCGCTCGAGAGCAGCGCCACCAACACCAACGCGAACGCCGAAGGCTCGTCGTCACCAAGCTCCCGCGCGGAGTCGTAGACGCGCCGGTAAGTTTGCGCCTCCTCCAGCCTGAACGGCCGTCGCAGCAACCGCAAGCCGGCGGTCTCGATGCTGGAGGTGACGCACGCAGGATTGGCTAGCTCGCAGGAGACGAAGCGGGCGCGCAGCCTGGCGGAGGCCATGACCTCCGCGGCCAGCCCCTGTGCCGCCTCGAAGTAGCGTTCGTACTGAGCCTCGTCGACACCGAGCACCGACGCGATGTTGTCGAAGCCCGCGAGCTCCCCGCCACGCCAGCTTCCGTTCGCGGGTTGCAGCGTCGTGCCCAGGACGTCCGCCACGGTGGCGTTGTATTCCGCCGAGTTCAGGCGGTGGACGGGTTTCGTGCCCGGGTCGAGCTCCTGCATCGTGCCGCCCGAGCCCGCGCTAGCGTGAGTGCCGCTGGCGCCGCTGCTGCCGGTTTCTGGCCCCCTGCCGCCCGAGCAGCTCGCGAGCGCAGCCGCTGCGGCCGAGCAGACACCCAGCACCGCGAAACCTGCCTGCCGCCAGACTCGAAGATGGCGAAGGTGAGGCAACGCCCTCGCCACGCTACGTGAGGGTGGGCGTCTTCAGCGCCGCCGAGTCGACGCGGGCGTCACCGAAGCTGGTGCGGGTATCGCCGAACAGGTTCAGGATCGACGTGAGCAGCTTGTTGTGGGGCACGCCGCCGTACTTGAGCCAGCGGCCGGTTCGCAACGTCGTGCCGTCACCGCCCGCGAGCAAGAACGGCACGTTGTTTTTGGCGTGCGACGGCGGGTCGCCGAGCTCGCTGCCGAAGAACACCACGCTCTCGTCGAGCAGCGTGTGACCGCCCATGTCGACCTGCTGCATCTTCTGCAGAAGGTAGAGGTGCATCTGGGAATACCAGGTCGCGATCTTGGTGCACTCGTTCGGCTGGAAGCCCATGTCGTGCTGATAGTAGTGGTGATGCTCCGATAGGTTCAGCCACGGGAACGTGTGTTTGGCCTCGGTGTCCGTCCACTGGAGGGAGACGACGCCCGTCTTTTCGCAGGCGAGCGCCATGACCATCATGTCCATCATGAACTGCCCCACGAGCGGGATCTTCATGTCGGTCGCGGTGTCCTTGATGCTGCCGTTGTCGGCCGAATTGAGCGCGCTGGTCGGGTTGTAGCCGGTCGTATCCACCTTGGTTGGCGGCTTGCAGGCCGAGTTGGGCGGAGTCGTCGTCGTCGTGGTCACGATCCGCTGCTCGAGATCGCGCAGCTGGGTGAGGTGCTGATCGAGCCGCATCCGATCGTCGGCGCCGACCTTGGTCATGAGCGCCGTGTACTTCTTGTCCACGTAGTCGAGGATCGACCTCTTGCGCGTGAGCGCGGCCGCGTTCGCATCGGGACTGCCGAACAGCGTGGTAAAGATGTCCTGCGGATCCAGGCGCGGGGGGATTGGCGCGTTGGGGGCCGCCGCCTGGAAGAACATCGCGTTCAGCGCCGACAGCTTCCCGTGCGACTTGCCGGTCGCCCAGCGAACCGCGAGCTGCAGGCTGCCGAACGGCTTGCCCGTCGACAGCCGCGTCGCCAGCACCTGATCGATCGAGGGCGAGGGGGCCGGGTAGTTCAGGGCGCCCTTCTGAATCGCGCCCGTCAGCCATCCCACGCTGCCGCCCTGATGCTGCTCGACGTCGTACTTCGACTGGTCGCCGCAGGTGAGGTTCAGGCCGTCGACGACCAGCAGCTTGCTCTTGACCGGATCGAGCGGCATCAGGATGGGCGACATCGTGAACGACGTCTCGCTCCCGGTCGGCGTGTACTTGTCGCCGATCGATCCGCTGCGGACCGTCCCCCCCGGCTGGTACACGGTCACGAACCGCTTCAGCGGTACCGAGGCCGCCTGCGCGTTCGCTCGCCGCCCGCGGCCCATCACCTCCAGCCACGGCAGCGCGATGGCGACGCTGCCGGCGCCCCGGATCACCGTTCGACGACTGAGCTTGAAGCGCGCCATGGCTGACTCTCCTATTGCGCCGGCCGGTAGAGGAAGGCATCGCTCTGCGTGAGCGCCAGCAAGAGCTGCTTGACGTTGTAGCCCGCGGCCGCGAACGCGGTCTGGACCGACTGCCGGTTGCAGGCGTCGGCGTCGTTCTCCAGCGACCGTCCGTACGCGAATCGCATCCAGTGCGACGCAAAGCAGCTCTCGACTTCGGGTGAGGTCGCGAGCAGGCCGACCAGCTCGACCGCGTTCTTCGCCGTCCCGCTGACGCCCGGCACTGAGCCGCTGGCGTCGATGGGTGTGTCGTAGACGACTTTCGTCGTCGGGTCCGTCCACCGCTCGGTCGTGCGATAGCGGCCGATGGCGTCGTAGTTCTCGAACGGGAAACCGAGCGGATCGAGGAACTGGTGGCAGCTCGCGCACACGCCGTTCGCCGAGTGCTTGGTGTAGCGTTCGCGCGCGGTCTTGCCGCTGTACGGGTCGGGCGCCATCGGGGTGAAGCCCACCGGCAGATCGATGGTGCGGCACATGACCTTGTTGACGATGAAGCTGCCGCGCAGCACCGGGTTGGTCTCGCTGCTGATGGTCGAGCCCGCGGCGTACCCACCGAGCGTCAGTAACCCGAGCCGTTCCGACGTGTTGAGGTTGACCTTCGTCAGCGCCGTGCCGGTCACGTTGGTCCCGGGCGCGAACGTCGAGGGGCCGTAAAACGAGAACAGCGCCTGGTTCACGAACGTATAGGGCGCGGTCAAGATCGCCGGCCAGCTCCCGGCCGCGTAGGGCGGCGCCGCCTGCGACGTGTTCTCGTAGATCTCGTGCTCGAGCACGCGCTGCACCTCGGTCCGCATCGCCGCGCCGATCGCGGGCGACCAGGTCGGGAAATCGGCGGCGGTGCGGGTCAGGCCGGCCAGATCCGGGATGGGCAGCAGATTGTCGAAGAAGAACGCCACCGTCGGATGCGACTTCGGATCGTCGAGCAGCTTCTGGGCCTGCTGGCGCACGCCCTCCTTGCTGTCGAGCATTCCGGCGTCGGCCGCCTGGAACAGCGCCGCGTCCGGCATCGTCTGCCAGAACAGATAGGAGAGGCGGGTGGCCATCTCGCGGCCGCCCATGCGCTTGACGGCCGGGTTGTCGGCCACGGTCGCGCCGAGCTCGACCCGGTACAAGAGCTCGGGCGACTGCAACACCGATTCGACGATCGCGGCGACGCCGGAGGCGAACGTCGCTCCCGACAGCGCGCGCACGCCACGGTACAGCGTCACAAGGTCGTCGATCTCGGCTGACGCCACCGTCCGTCGGAACGCACGCGGCGCGAATGACGTCGCGATCATCCGCGCACACGCCTCCTCGTTGGTCGAGGTGACGCTCGTGGCGCAGCTGTGCAGCTTGGCGAGCGCGGCCGCGCTCCCGGTGGCGCGCGTGGCGATCGACTCGGCGACGGCTTGGTACTTCTCGATGAGAAGTGGTGACGGTGACTGCAGGTCGGCGTCGTTGCCGAACAGGTTCTGCTTGCCGTCCACCTGCGCCGGCAGCGCGCTGCCCGGGTTGGTCGTGTCGCCGAGCAGATCGCGAATGGTGTTGTTGTACTCGTAGGTGGTGAGCCGCCGCAGTGGCGCCCGCCCGGGCGCGATCGAGTTGCACGTGATGGGCGCGACCTGCCCGCCCGCTCCTGTGACCGTGGCGCCGCCGGTTCCGGTGATCGTGGCGCCGCCCATTCCGGTCGAGCTGCCAGCGCCCGGCCCGAGGGGACCGATGCCGCCGGTGCAGCCCCAGAGCGACAATGACGCCAGCGCAATCAACAGGGCCGCGGCGGAACCTCGCCGCGATGCGGTCACACCCATGCGTAAACCTCATTAATTACTGCGGGCGCGCGCGGCTCTGTGACGCGATTTGAGCACAACAACGGCCGTCACGCGGCAGTAATAGGAGATGCGGCGCGTCCTGGCGGCTCTGGCACTCGTGTTTTCTGGGTGTGCAGGCCAAGACGACGGGCAAAGCGCCGGTCAAGCCGGTCATCCCGGGGGGCTCGGTGGAACCACGGGTAGCGCGGGGACCTCCGCGCCGGCTGGAACCAGTGGCGCACTCGGCGGGGCCGGTGGGGCGCCGAGCGGAACCGGTGGAACCGCCACCCCGATCACCGGAACGGCGGGCGCCGCGAATGGCGGCTCCACCTCGGCAGGCAGCGGTGGCTCGTCGTCGGGGGGCAGCGGCGCCTCGGTCGGCGGGGCCGGTCGCGACGGCGCCGGCGGTGGTGCCGGCACCGGTAGCGGCGGCTCGGCGATCTCGGGAGGCGGCGGACGTGGCGGCGCCGGGGGATACGGAGGCGCCGCCAACGTCGGGGGGCGCGGCGGCGCCGGGGGGCCTGCGGGCGGACGTGGCGGCGGTGCCGCCGGGGCGGGTGGCTCGGGAATGGGCGGCTCGCCGCTGCCGGCGATCACCGACTACTCGGCCGTGGGGCCGTTCGCCACCACCACCGACAAGAACGTCGGCCCCAGCCAGGGCTACACAGTCTTCCGCCCGCAGACGTTGGGCGCAAACGGGTTCTTGCACGCGCCCATCATCTTCGGACCCGGCATCAACATGCAGGCGACGCAGCTCTCGCCGCTGCTCACGCGCTTCGCTTCGCACGGCTTCGTCGTCATCTCGGTCAACGTCCTCACCGGCGGTCCCAACGATGCCGGCAATCGCACCAAGATGTTGGACGGCCTCAACTGGATCCTCGCCCAAAACACCACGGCCGGGACTTACCAGGGCAAGCTCGACGTCAAACACGCCATCTCGATGGGTTACTCCGTGGGCGGCACGGCCGCGGTCGAGGTTGGCGGTCACGAGGCGGTCGCGACCACGGTCTCCATCCACGGCCACATCGCGACCGCGGCGTTGCACGGGCCGATGCTGCAGACGAGCGGAACCGGCGACACGGTCGGGCTCCCCATGCAGCAAAAGACCTTCGACATGTCCCAAGTTCAGACCTTCCTGGGAACGGTCATGGGCGCCGATCACGGCTACATCCAAACCACCGTGAGCGGTGTCCCGGGCGGCGTGGAGGAGCCCGCCATCGTCGCGTGGCTTCGTTACTGGATCTACAACGATGCGGGCGGCCGGCGGTATTTCTACGGCGACGACTGCGTGATGTGCAAGGCGCCGTGGGTGAATCCGCAACGCAAGAACTGGCAGTGACGCCGAAAGGGACACCCATGAGAATGCCCAAAGCTGTTTTCGCTGTCGTCCTCGCGACCACCGTCAGCTGCGCCACGAGCGAGCCGGGTGGAAACCCCGGTTCCGCCGGAACCGGCGTGACCGGCGCTGGCGGTACGACCGGGGCCGCCGGCTCCACCGGCATCTCGGGCACCACCGGCGCCGCTGGCACCGGCAACCCGACCGGCGCGGCTGGCACCGCCGGCCCCACGGGCACCGCAGGCACGACCGGCCTGGCAGGCTCGACGGGAACCGCCGGAACGGTGGGCGCGGCCGGGAGTGGCTCGGTCGGTTCCGGCGGGCAGTCCGGGAATGGTTCGGGCGGCTCGAGTGCGACGGGCACAGCAGGCACCGGGACCGGATCGGGCGGCACGGGAACCGGGCGAGGCGGCTCGGGCAGCGGAGCCGGGTCGACCGGCAGCGGCGGTTCGAGCGGCTCCGGGACCCCGATGCCGAGCGCCGGCTGCGCGAAGATGTCCCCGCGCCCAGCCAACGGCAAGGTGACGGTCACGAACGACCACATCTACGATTTCCCGACCAGCTACGACGGAACGAAGCCGTTCCCGCTGCTGATCGCCTATCACGCCGCGGGCAACCCCATCGATCAGTTCGAGGGCATGACGAACAACACGACCTTCGCGACGAATTACGTTCGCGCCTTCCCGAAGAGCGCGGGCAACGAGTGGGTCTACAACACCGACATCGCCAAGGCCCTCAGGGTGTACGACGAGCTGATGGCGGACTACTGCATCGACAAGAACCGGGTGTTCGCCACCGGCCACAGCTCGGGCTCGCAGATGATCGTACAGATCCTGGGCCACAAGTCCGACGCGGACCACATCCACTTCAGGGCCGTAGCGCCTGTCGCCGCGTCCGACTACGGCGCGCTGTCGGGCCCGATGCCGGTCATGTACATCCAAGGCAAGATGGATAGCGTCCGCGGAAACGACGGCGCCGGCACGGTAGCGCGGTTCAGGACCGCGAACATGTGCGGCTCGACGTCGATGCCGTATCCCCAGGTGATGGGCTGTACGAGCAGTGGAACGACCGTGGTCCCCGGCTGCATCATCTACGACGGCTGCAAGGCAACCACGATCTGGTGTTCACACAACGATCCCCAATACAGCGGCACGAGCCACGGTGTGCCCTGCTTCGCCATCAAGGCGATGTACGACTTCTTCACGGCCATGCCGTAACCGGCAACGGGCCGGCGCGCGCCGATTTCGTCACGACGTTCGGGTGCCAACCCACGTTGCCACGTTGCCGTGTGGGCGTTCCGAGTGGTTAGATTACCTAGGCATTATGACCACAGACACGCGGCGCATCATGGTCGTGGACGACGACCCCGACATACGCGAGGCGTTGGCCGAGATTCTAAAGGACAAGGGGTTCGAGGTCGCGACCGCTGCAAACGGCGCTGAGGCGCTCGACCTCCTCGCGTCGGGTCCGCTGCCCAACGTCATCCTGCTCGACATGATGATGCCGGTCATGAACGGTTTCGAGTTTCGGCTGGCTCAGAAGATGGCCGAGGAACTGGCGCCCATCCCGGTCGTCATCATCACGGCGGGGGCGGACGATCGCACCGGAGACCTGGACGCGGCCGCGGTGCTGCGAAAGCCGCTCAACCTACCGCGTCTGCTTGAAGCGATTCGCGCCTGCTAGCCGACGGACGTTAGCCCTCTCTACCGCGCTGCCTCGGTCATCGCCGCGGCGGGCAAGTCGATCACGAACGCACAGCCCTTGCCCGGCATGTCGTGTACCCGGATGGTCCCATTGTGCGCCTCGGCCGCCTGCAGGGCGATGCTCAGCCCGAGACCGAAGCCGCTTCGGTTGTCGCCGCGCTGGACCAGCGGCTGGAACAGCTCCTCGGCTTTCCCCGGCGGCAGTCCCCCGCATCCGTCCGTCACTTCGATCGTGAGCCGGCCTTCGGAGTGCTCGGCCCGCATCGCCACGGTCGACAGCTCGTGACTGAACTTCAATGCGTTGTGAACGAGGTTGGAGACCGCGGAGCGCAGGAGACGCGGGTCCGCGTCGACGACGAGCTCCTCGGGCGCCTCGACGATCAGTTCGATCTTCTTCATCTGCGCTTCGATGCCGACTTCGACCTCGATCTCCTGCAGGAACGAGCGCACCGTCACGGGGGCGAGCGTGGGCCCGAGTCCCATCCGCAAGGACGCCTGGCTGAGGACACGACGAGATGCAGTCTTCATTCGCGCTCCCCGACGTCGAGCATGAGGATCTCGGTCTGCTCCCGCGCCGTGAACGACACCGCGCGTGCGGCCGTCACCCCCGCGCCATCGCCCGTGGTCAAGACTTGGTCGTCGAGCTTCACCTCTCCCTGCACCATGTGGAGCCAGACGCTCCGACCGGGCGTGAGCTCATGCACGACGTGCTGGCCGGGGTCGAGCATGGCCGAGAACACGACGGCGTCCTGCCGGATACGCAGGGATCCGCTTCGCGCGTCGGACGATGCGACGATGCACAGCCCGCCCCGGCGCTGCGCCGCGCTGAAGCGCTTCTCCTCGTGACCGGGTTCGCGCTCGGCCTGCGCGGGGCGCAGCCGGATCCGGAAGACGTGCGCCCAGGCGCTCGACGACGCGTTGGTTTCGGCGTGGCGGGTCCGGCGCCCGACCGTCATGCACTGGAACTCGCCCGCGTGGATGATTCCCGAATCGCCCTTCGAATCCTCGTATGCGAGCGCTCCCTCGTGTACGTAGGTCACGATTTCGGCATCGCAACGGGCGTCGCGTGGGATGCCGGCCCCCGGGGCGAGACGGTCCTCGTCGAGGGTTTCGCCCCCGGGGTAGCACGTCAGCCAGGAATCCCGCTTGTTCCTGCGGTCGTGCTCGCGCTCCTCGGCCCTGCGGACTCTAATCATCGCCGTCGGTCGCTCATCTGCCGGTTCCCTTCGGAGGCGTGCTTCTCGCCGAGGAGGACGGTGTCCATGGCCACTTCGCTGCCGGTTTCAGCCGCGTCGGCGAGCGCTTGGTGATCGGTGAGGACACGGGGCCGCAGGTACCCGGCCAACCAGTGGCGCTCGATGATGGGATAGGCGGCGACGACGGGCAGCACCAGCACGGCCCCGATGATCCCTTGCAGGCGACCGCCGACGATGAGCGCGAGCAGCACGGACAGCGTCGAGATCCGGAGCTTGGTGCCGTAGATCCGCGGCAACAGGAAGTAGGTCTCGAACAGGTGGTAGCCGAGGTACGCGACGAACGCCACGAACGCGGTGGTGGGCGAGATCGTGAGCCCGAGCAAAACGGCGGGCACGATGGCCAGCAGGATCCCGAGCACGGGGATGATGTCGCAGACGCCCGCTATCACGGCCAGGGGCACGGCCGCCGGAACCCGCAGGATCGTGAGCAGCACGAGCGTGAAGACCGCGAACAGCAACGCCGCCAGCAGCTGGCCTCGCACGTAGGCGTGGACCACGTCGGAGACCTCGTCCATCGTGGTGGCCAACTTTTCGCGGTACGTGCGCGGCACGAAGGCGAGCAGCCACGCGTAGAGGCTCTTGCCGTCGAGGAGCAGATACAGCGTCACGACCAGGACGACCACGGCCGTCACCACGCCCGAGACGGCGATCTGGCCCCAAGCGAACGAGCGTTCGAGCATGGCGGCCGGCTTGAACGAGGCAGGCCACGCGAACAGCTCGCCCACCAGGTTCTGGATGGCGGGATAGCGAACCGGAATCCGACCGAGGACGCGGGCGCGCAGATTGGGCAGGTCCTGGGCGAGGTGAGTCATCTGCGTGGTCAGCGGCGGGAGCAGGAACACGAAGAACAGGACCAGCAGCGCGACCGCGAACACCGCGATGACGATCGCCCCCAGGCTGCGAGGCATCCGCCGTCCTTCCAGCCAGACGATCGTCGGGTGCAGCGTGACCGCCAGGACGACCGAAACCAGAAACAGCAGGAACGCGGGCCACAGCAGCACGATCGCCCACAGCCCCAGCCCGCTTCCGACCACCTTGAGGATGGTGGCCATCGGGAGGTGATGATCCTGACGGCTCATTCGAACCTGGGGAGCGAGTCTCCCAGCGGCGAAGCGCGCACGACCTTCGGCGCCTTTATAGGAGTTTCCGGGTCCGGAACATGTGGACGAGCACCGCCACCACCGCCAGGACCACAAGGACGTGGATGAAACCTCCCATCGTGTGGGCGGTAACCAGTCCGAGACCCCAGAGCACCGTCAGAATCACTGCGATTGTCCAAAGCATTTGTTTGCCCTTCCGTTCGCCGGCGGTGGCGAGCTCACCAACGCCCGCTGGCAATAGCAGGTTCGGGGCCACTCCAAAGACATCCATGAAATCAATGGTTTGAGTCCAGGCGCGGGAGGGAGCCCTCCCTCGCTCCATCAAGATGACTTACCTTCTCCTTCAAATCGAAGGAGAGGGCGGGAACATGCGCGCCGAAGATCTCGACCACAAGGAGCTGCTGGAGCTGGACGCCGAAGGCGGCGTGATTCGCTTCGCGGGGCAGCGCGCGCTGCTGCTCGACGCGGTGGCGATGGGCCTGCTGCGCAAGTACCTGGTCGAGAACTTCGGGCTCACGGCCGCGCGTACCGTCCTCACGCAGTTTGGGTTCGCGCATGGCTGGCGCATGGCGGAGGCCATGCAGTCGGAGTTCAAGTGGGACTCCGATGACGAGTGGCGCCGCGCCGGCACCCGCATCCACGCCCTCGAAGGGCTGTTCCGCGTCGAGGCGGGGGGCACCGAGCCTCTCTCCAAGGAGGGCTTGATGCTGGTGGCCTCGTACGAGGCCGAGCAGCACCTCTTGCACTTCGGCCGCGGCGACGTGCCCGTGTGCTGGACCATCTGCGGGCTCATCAGCGGTTACATCAGCCGAAGCACGGGCAGGGAGATCTACGTCCTCGAGGACCGCTGCCTGGGCAAGGGCGATGCGGGCTGCCACCTCATCGGCCGCACGCGGGAGGAGTGGGGCGACGAGCGCTCGGAGGAGCTGCGCTTCTTCGAGGCCCAGCGGCTCGAGGCGTGCCTCGACGTCTCGCTGCATCGGGTCACGGAGACGCTGAAGGCCGCCGAGCGGAAGCTCCGCGATCGCCGCCGCGCGCTCATCCGCGTGGCGCCCGACGTGGACGAGCCGCTGGGCATCGTCGCCAAGAGCCCCGCCATGCGCAAGCTGGTGGACCTCGCGAGCAGGGTCGCCAAGGTCGACTCGACGGTCCTCATCACCGGCGAGAGCGGCTCGGGAAAGGAACGCATCGCCCGGCTCGTGCACGAAGAGTCCACACGCGCCGCGGGTCCCTTCATCGCCGTCAACTGTGGCGCCATCACCGAGACCCTGCTCGAGAGCGAGCTGTTCGGTCACGCGCGGGGCGCGTTCACGGGCGCGACCGCCGATCGCCCCGGTCTGTTCGAGGCGGCCAACGGGGGCACGCTGCTGCTGGACGAGGTCGGCGAGGTCTCGCCCGGCATGCAGGTCAAGCTGCTGCGCGCGCTGCAGGAGCGGGAGATCCGCCGCGTCGGCGAGAACAAGAACCGGCGCATCGACGTGCGGGTGCTGGCCGCCACCAACCGCGACCTCGCCCACGGGGTCGCGGGCGGTGACTTTCGGCAGGATCTCTACTACCGCCTCAAGGTCGTGGAGCTGCACGTGCCGCCGCTCCGCCAGCGTCGGGACGACGCCTTGCCGCTCGCGCGCGTCTTGCTCGCGGACGCGGCGCTGCGGATGAAGCGGAAGATCTCGGGCCTGGCCCCCAAGGCCGCCGACCAGCTCTTGCGCTACGAGTGGCCGGGGAACGTGCGCGAGCTCGAAAACGCCATGGAGCGCGCTGTCGCGCTCGCGCACGGAGCGCGGGTCGAGCTCGATGATCTGCCCGAAGAGGTCCGCCAGGCGTTCCCCACCCCCGTGGCCACGCAGGGGAAGGTGCGCCCGCTCGACGAGATCGAAAGGGAGTACATCCTCGCGGCCCTCGAGGTGAACGGCGGCAACCAGACCCACACCGCGGCGCAGCTCCACATCGGCGCCGCGACGCTTTACCGCAAGCTCAAGAGTTACGGTTTGATCGGCGACAAACGCGCGGGCGCCGGCGGCCGCGGCTGATTGCGGGGCGCGGCGAGGCGCCTGCGCCGGAAAGACCGACGCTTCACCGACGAGCGTCGGTTTTTACGACGCTCCACGCCCGCATTTGCTGCTGGCTTGAGCGAGACGGGCGTTGGTATCGGATGCAGATCCGCCCCTACAAGACCACGGACAACAAGATCGCCGTCGTCGAGGGTTACACGGATTCGAAGGACCCGTCGTCCAGCAACGTCGATCTGGCCAGACGCCGCGCCGAAGCGGTGCGGACGTATATCGTCTCGACCCTAATCGCAGCGCGGTTCGAGCTAGAGCGGTCCGGTGGCCGCCGGCAACGGCGGGTCGCGGCGGCCGATGCGGCGGACGCGGATGAAGTGCACGACGACGCTGACCGCTGCGGCCAGGAGGAGGACGTGAATCGCCGTCCCGGTGACGCCGGACACGAGGAACGCCACCACCCAAATGAACGCAAACAGGACCGCCAACGCCAGCAGCATGGGTCACCTCCGGGTGAGACTCAGGGAATCTAAGTACGGACGTGGCCCGATGACAGGGGTCGCGCCGAAGGTTTCGACGCTACGGCTGCGTCACGGTGAGGCGATACGGGCGGGTGAAATGTTCGGGCATCGCTTCCCCCTGTCCGAACGATACCGGGGCGTCGGCCCACAGCGAGACGTGTATGACGTAGTCGGCCGTCGCGAGCGGCATCGGCGGCTGCATCGCGAGGACGCCGCCTTTCTGACCGGTCGAAACGCGGGCCAGCTCCGAGCCGTCCGCGGTCAATAGGAAGACGCGCGCGGCGATGTCGGTGGGCAAGTCTTCGAGGCTGACCTTCACGCTGCCGGCGGTTGCGGGGAATCGATAGTAGTCGTCGTACGCGGCAGACGGTTCGCCCGTGCCTGCGAACAGGTAGCCCTCGAGGCTGGTCCCCGCCGTCATCGGCGCCGCCGCCTGCTGCGCGTCGTTGGGCTCGAAGCTGTCGGGCACGGGCGCGTAGCTCGAGGTCAGGTCGTAGCTGTAGGGCGACGTCGCGCCGCCGGCATCGGTGACGGCGATGCGCGCCCCGCCTCCGGGTGAGATCGCGAAGAAGAAGCTGACCGGCGCGCCCGGCGCATCGGCCACGAACGCGCCCAGCTCCTTGCCACCGGCGGCGTCGTACACCGCCACCCGGACGGTCCCAGCCCCCACGTTGTCGATGGTCGCGCGGACGATGCCACCCGTTTGATCTCCGGGAGCGCCGACCAGAAAGTGGTCGACGTCGGTCGACGCCGACAGGCAGCCCTGCTGGACGGAGCCGAGCGCGTATTCGGTCGCGCTCGCGGCTTCGTTGTTGGGCTCGCCGTCCGCGAACCCACAGCTCGCCGTCGGCATGCCGTCGCCGCCGCCACCGCAGCCCACGACCGACAGCACCCACGCCAGCAATCCCAGCATTACCCCGCGCGTCGGCAGGTTCGTCCTCATCGCCCAGCTCACGGCTGCCCCGCACGCGCGCGCGCGATTTGGTCGTTGATCGAGAGGTAACGTGCGTGGATCCAATCCTTCACGTAGCCCAGGCTCCACTCGAAGCTCGAGGTCGGATACATCTTCGTGCTGTCTTGCTCGACGAGCGGGCGAACCTGCGCCACCAGCGCATCCGCTTGCGCCTGGATCGCTGCGGCGGGGATCTTCTGCATCACCTGTTCGAGCTTGGTGAGGAACGCGTCGCGGAGCTGGCCCTGGCTCACCATTCGGGTGACCAGGCAGCGCTGGTAATTGAGGAAGATGTCCGCGTCGGGCAGGTCGTTGATCGAGCCGAAGGTGTTGTCGGGATCCCACGGCAGGATGACGAATCGGCGGGTTGCGGGATCGAAGTACTGGAAGTGATCGTCGACCTCGAACGGCCCGGTGAAGCCGTCGGTGTTGGCGACGATGGCGCTCACGGCGAAATACGTCAGCAGGGCGTCGACGTCCATGACGTCGCCGATCCGCTGCGGCTCCTCGGTGAGCACCCGCAGCGCCTCGCCGATGACGGCGTGATCGGCCTCGTCGCGCTTGCCCTTGGGATCCCAGGGCAGCGGCACGTACGCCGCCGCGTCGAGCCCCTTGTACTCGTAGGGATCGAGGTTGGTGAGGCCGCGAATCCGATACAGCGGACCGCTCGCGTCGGTGAAGCGCTCCTTCAAGCTGTCCTTGTCCCACACCTCTTCTATCTCGTAGATGCCGCGCGCCTGTCCGTTGACCGTGAGCCGCGCGGCGACGATTCGGGGCGCCGGCATCACCTGCCGGTACACCCAGTAGCCCAGGCGATCGCGAACGATGAACGGGTCGTCCCACGAGCCTGTGAGCTTGACCTCGTCCAAACCACCGACGGGCTTGTCTTCGAATGCCTTGAACTCCACGCGCATCGACATCTTCGCGTTGCCGGGCACGCGCGAGGATTCGCCCGCCGGACGGATGCCGATGTTGGTCACCGTCACCCCGTCGATCGTCACCGTCGCGGGCCGCAGCTCGTCGCCGCGCGTGTCGTCGAGCACCGACTGCCAATCGTCCGCCGACATTTGCATCTGGATGTCGTAGATGCGGCTGTCGTCGAACATGAAGAGGCCGGCGCGTTGCTCGGGCGGGCTGTCGGTGGCCGGTGGTGGCCCGCCGGTCGTACCTCCCGTCGGGCCGGTCGGCCCGGGTTGATCCGCACCGCAACCGACCGCCATGAAGAGTAAGGCGGTGGCCGCGCTTGCTTGCCATGCGGCCGTTCGCGGGTTTGCTTGTCGACGTTGCGTCACTCTCATGGCTTCCTCGACCTCCAGTCGTAGCGCTCAGCAACCTGCGGGCCATCGTGTTGGCTGGAAAATGGCGAGCCGGCACGGCTACGGCGTTACTGCGACCAGACACCCGAGCCTGGCGACGTCACCACCGGCTCGCGACACGCCTGACGCGCAATCGCGAAGAATGCGTAATCTCGGTCGCGATCTCAGCGTGCAGGGCTGCCCACTCCGGGCACGTTGCTTGCTGAGCCTGCTGGCATGCGACACGAGACGGTACTGGCGGGTGTGACGTGTTCGGCGCTTCTCTTCCTTCAGTTGGGGTGCGGTTCTGACAACAACGCGGGCGGTGCGGGCGGTGCTCCCGCGGGCGGCAGGGGCGGGAGAGGCGGAAGCTCCGCGGGCGCGGGTGGCGTGACGGGTGAGGGTGGCGCGACGAGCTCGGGCGGCGTGACGGGTGCGGGCAACGCGGCTGGTGCGGGCGGGCCTGGAGGAAGTACGGGTACGGGAAACACGGGCGGGGGTG
>WNGA01004248.1_pt1 | contig 38917 bp, 22 predicted proteins | sample 5400061 | NCBI WGS metagenome assembly WNGA01 (sample SAMN13153366, study PRJNA577476) | soil metagenome | isolation source: 100 cm soil or saprolite under grassland replicate 2 | place: USA:California | collected 2016-06-15
CTGCGGCGCTGAAGGCATGGAGTCCCGGCTTTAGCCGGTTGGGCATCCGGCTAGAACCAGCCGGCCATAACTTCGGTCGCGCTGCCGGCTAAAGCCGGGACTCCATGCGGGGAGCGCCGTCTGCCGCTAAACAGATACGGCCGCGAAGCGGCCGAAAGGGAACACGCCTTCGGCGCTGGGCAGGCGAGACGCCCGCCCTACTTTGACAGGCGGGAAGGCTGTCCCATGCCCTCAGGCATCGACAGCAGCACCCGGCGAATCTCGTTCAGTCGGGCGCGCGGTTCCTTCTTCGTGAGGCGCGGGAATTTTCCGCCAGCCATCACGAAGTCTCCATTGCGAAGGAGCATCAGCCTTTCCTCTTTGCTCTCGATGGCCTCGATGCCGCGCTCGTCGGCGAGCACCTTGAGGGCGGCGACCTGAAGGAGCAATTCGACCGCGGCCGGCAGCGGGCCGAAGCGGTCGCGCAACTCGGCCTTCAACTGAATGATGCCCTCTTCGTCCGTCAGCTCGGCGAACTTGCGGTAAAGCTCAATGCGCTGTCTGGCGTCGGGGACGTAGCTCAGGGGAAGAGAGGCGCTGGCGGATTTGATTTCGGATTTCGGGTTTCGGATTTCGGATTTGGCCCGCGTGTAACTGGCGACTTCGCGAGGGACGGAAACGTTCAAAGGTTCGTCGTCCGGCGTTTGAGCTTTGAGCTTCGAGCTTCGAGCTTCCGCGCGTTCATCGAGCGGCCCGAGCACGAGAAAATCCAGGCGGATCTGCACCTCGACGCGCGGCTTTACCTGCTCGCCCTTGAGGGCGGCGACGCTCTGCTTGAGGAGCTGGCAATACAGCTCGAAGCCGACGGCGGTGATGTGGCCGCTCTGTTGCGCCCCGAGCATGTTGCCGGCGCCGCGGATTTCCAGATCGCGCATGGCGACCTTGAACCCGCTGCCGAGGGTCGAATACTGCTTGATGGCGCTGATGCGCTTGCGGGCATCCGTCAGCATCCGCGCGTGGCGGGGGATGAGCAGGTAGGCGTAAGCCTGGTGCTTGTAGCGGCCGACGCGGCCGCGAAGCTGATAGAGATCGCTCAGGCCGAAGCGGTCGGCGCGGTCGATGATGATGGTGTTGGCGTTCGGGATGTCGATGCCACTCTCGATGATCGTCGTGGAGAGCAGCACGTCGGCTTCGCCATTGACGAACCGGCTCATCACTTCCTCCAGGTCGTCGGCGTCCATCTGGCCGTGGCCGACGACGATGCGGGCTTTGGGCAGCAGCCCGCGCAAGCGCGCGGCCACCGTGTCGATGTCGAGGACGCGATTGTGCAGGTAGAAAACCTGTCCGCCGCGGTTCAGCTCGCGCAGGATTGCGTCCCGGATGACGCGCTCGTCGAACTCGCACACAATGGTCTCGACCGGCAGCCGATCCTGGGGCGGCGTCTCGATGGTGCTCATGTCGCGCGCGCCGGTGAGCGCCAGGTGCAGCGTGCGCGGGATGGGCGTGGCGCTGAGGGTGAGCACGTCCACCAGTTTGCGGAGCATCTTGAACTTTTCCTTGTGCAACACGCCGAAGCGCTGCTCCTCGTCGATGACGACCAGGCCGAGGTCCTTGAACGCGATGTCTTCCTGCACGAGCCGGTGCGTGCCGATGACGACGTCCACCGCGCCGGCGGCGAGGTCCTGCACGGTGCGCCGCTGCTCGCGCTGGGTGCGGAAGCGCGAGAGCAGCTCGATGCGAATCGGGTAATCGGCCATGCGCTCGCGGAAGGTGTTGAAGTGTTGCTGCGCCAGCACGGTGGTCGGCACGAGCACGGCGACCTGCCGGCCGTCCATCACGGCCTTGAACGCAGCGCGGAGGGCGACCTCGGTCTTGCCGTAGCCGACGTCGCCGCAGATCAGGCGGTCCATCGGCCTGGCGGCTTCCATGTCGGTCTTGGTGGACTGGATGGCCTTCCACTGATCAGGAGTTTCCTCGTAAAGGAAAGATCCCTCGAATTCGCGTTGCCAGGGAGTGTCAGCCTTGAAGGAGTGGCCGGGCTGCGCGGCGCGTGCGGCCTGGATGGCGAGCAGTTCGCTGGCCAGGTCGCGCACGGCGCGCTCGGCGTGTTCCTTGGCCTTTTGCCATCGGCCGCCGCCCAGCGCATTCAGCGGCGGGCGCGCCTTGCCCGCCCCGATATATTTGCTGACGAGGTGGGACTCGGAAACGGGGACGTAGAGTTTGGGCGCGGGTTGGTCGGGGTCCCTGGGCGCGTATTCAATGGCGAGGCATTCTTGCTGCGCGACGATCGCCGCGCCGGCCTTCTCCAGCTTCTTCGCGCCGCCGGGCAGCGGACTCATCTGCAAACCGAGATACCGGCCGATGCCGTGTTCGAGATGGACTACATAGTCGCCCTCCTGCAAATCGGTGAAGTCGATCTGGAGCAGCGAACGGGATGTTTGCGCGTGAGGCGACTTGAGCCGGCGCGGGCGCTGGACTTTGTAACGGCCAAAAATTTCGGCGTCGGTGACAACGACGAGCCGGGCGTCGAGGAACAGGAACCCGCGGCTGAGTGCGCCGAGGTGCAAAGTAGGGCAGGCGTCCCGCCTGCCCTCGGCTCCGTCAGGAGCCGAACGAACCTCGGGAGCCGGGGGCAGGCGAGACGCCTGCCCTACATTATCAAATCCATATTCCTTCCAGACCTCCTCGAACCTCTCCCGCTCGCCCTCGTTGTTGCAGAAGACGTGGACGGCGTGGCCCTGGCGCGACCAGCGGTGCAGTTGCCCGAAGAACTCGCGGCGCTGCGCCTCGGCAACGGTCGGGTCGGGGGCTCGGTCGGTGATTGGCCGGAATGCATCGAGGCTTTGAAAGTGAGGAGTGGCCAGCGCCGGCTCGAAGGGTTCATCCATGGCGTCTTCGGAAAGACGAATCGTGGTCATGCCCTGCGCCGCCAGGCCCTTCTGAAATCCCTCCCAGCCGATGAAGAAGGGGTCGCCTTCGGGAACCAGTTCGGCGTAGCGGGCGGCGTGTTCGTCGAGACGTTGCGGCTCGCACAGGACGAATATCGTTTCGGGCGGCAGATGGTCGAGGAAAGTGGCGAGCGGAGTTTCGGGTTCCGGGTTCCGGGTTCCGGGTTGACCGGTGGGGCGAGCGTCCTCGCGAACCGTCAATCCGGAATTTGGGCGAGCCGGCTCGTCAGTAGCCTCGCCCCACCTCGACAACCCGAAACCCGGAACCCGGAACCCGGAACTCCCCTCGATCAGTCGTTTGAGGATGCCCAACTCACCGCCGGGCGAAACCGTGACCGCGTCGATGTTTTCGCGGGAGATCTGCGAAATCGGATCGAACGTGCGCATCGACTCGATCTCGTCGCCGAAGAATTCGAGGCGCACCGGCCAGGGGCTGGCGAGGGGAAAGATGTCCACGATGCCGCCGCGCAGGGCGATTTCGCCGCGATGATTCACCTGCACTTCCGGCTCATAGCCTTGCTCCTCGAGCCACTCGACGAGGTCGAGCGGATCGATGCGGTCGCCGCGCCGCAACGTGCGCGTGCGCTCGCGGATGTGCTCCGGCCGGAACGTGCGCTGGAGGAGGGCGGGAACGCTGGTGACGATGAGGGGGGCGGGTTGCGTGGTGCGTGATGCGTGATGCGTGAGGGCGACGAGCGTCTCGAGCCTCTCGCTGATGGTGTCGGCATGGGGGAGCTTGGCTTCGTGGGGAAGCGTGTCCCAGGGAGGGTAGAAGAAAAGTTGAGCGTTGAGAGTTGAGGGTTGAGGGCTGGAAGCCGCGTCCGCCGTTGCATCACGCATCACGCAACACGCGACACGCCCCCATGTCTCCGCATCCTGCTGAAAGCTCTCCTGCGTCTTGAGCCCCTCGGTCACGGCGACAATCGGCCGGCCCGGAAACAAGCGCCCCAACAGCACCGCGAAAAACGGCTGCGCCGCCAGGGCCACGCCGCCGCACGGCAACACGCCTCCATTCTCCACGCGTTGCCGGAGGGATTGCATCGCGGGAGTCTGCGCGACCGCGGCGAACACGTCGGCGTCCGCCGGGCTGGGATTGTCCAGCGCCAAGCATTGCTAAGCTGGAGGGAGGCTGGCGAAACGTCAAGGGGAGCGGAGCCTCTCGCAGGCCCGGCAAGAACGTAAGGCAGGCGTCTCGCCTGCCTCCGCCGCGAAGCGGCCCGGGAGCTTGGACATTTATTACCCCTCTATCACGCCATCAAGGCACTTGGCTCATCTGCCTTCTCCCGAAGGGAGATTCGAGAATAGCCCACCCTCCCCATGAACCGGAGCGCCGAGCTCCTGCTCGGCCCGTTGGGACACAGCGGTTTCGCGCCGAGCAGGAGCTCGGCGCTCCGATCGCGGTTCAGGGGTTCAATGCGCGAAGATTTGCTTGGGAGAATTCTTTCAAGGGTGGGACAGTCGAACAGATACCTCAGGTCCCGAAGGGACGGTTGGATCACAGGTACATCCATTGGCATGGGGAATGAACAGAGCCATCCGACGGATTCGGCCGTCCCTTCGGGACTTATTCTACAGCGAATCTGCACCCGGCAGTGAACTGCCGGGCTATTCTCAAATCTCCCTCCGGGAGATCCGAAGTGCCGGCCCAATTTGTCCAAACTCCAGCGCCGGGGAGCGGCTAACGGTAATGCGCCTTCGGCGCTGGGCAGGCGAGACGCCTGCCCTACGTTACCGGTCCGCCGCTCTACTCCCCAACCAGTTCCTTCCTCAGTTCCTTCGTCCAGGGCCGCTGGTCCTGAGGCGGGTTGAGGAGAAACCAAATCATGTCCCGGAAATCTTTGTCGGGAAGCACCTCGAGCCCTTCGGGCATCAATGAAAGCTGGCTGGTGCGAATCTTCGGCTTGCCGTTCTCCACCGCGATGTCGCTCTTGGCGAGGACATGCTCAATCGGGCCGGAGGCCAGCAGCTTGAGGCGCGACGGGGAGTCCTCAACGATGCGTCCCGTGAGGCTTGTGCCGTCCTTCAACTCGACCTCCGTGGCTTCGTTGCCGTTGCCGACGACTTCGTTGGGATCGATGACGTTGTGGAGCAGCGCGTCGAGTGTGCTGCGGCCCACGCCGGTCAGGTCGGGGCCGACGTCCGCGCCTTCGCCGTGCAGCTTGTGGCAGACGAAGCAGGTGCGTTTGGCGACTTCGTGGCCATTCGTCAAGTCCGGTTCGCCCGCGAGCACGACCTTCCGTTTTTCGGCGATGAGCTTGAGCTTGTCCTCGCCGGGCGGGCGGTATTTGCCCAGCAGACGGTCGGCGTTGTCCCGCACGGTGGCGTCCTCGCTGCGGGCCAGCGCGCGGCGGGCGCTGGCGGAGATGTCCTCCGGCTTGGCGGTTTTCTGGTCCACCGCGGCGAGCAAGGCGCGGCTCCACTTGCTGCGCAGCACGAGCACTTCGGAGGCGACGCGGCGCGTGGGCAGGCTGAAGTTTTTCCAGGCATCGGTGACGGCATAGGCAATGTCATCGCCACCGAAGGCGCCAAGGGCGCGGAGGGCTTCGACGTACAGCGTCTGTAGCGGCGCCTCGTAAGAGCGCCGCTGATCTCCTGCGTTCGAGTTTGCGGCGCTCTCACGAGGCGCCGCTACAGGGGACTTGAGCACGTTCAACAATTCCGCCCTTGCCACGTCGTCCTTCGTCTCGCGAGCGGCTGTGATGCCTTTGAGGCGCTCCTCAAGACTCGCCTTCGCATCGTTGATCTTCGCGATAAGGACGCGGCTGGCGCTGACGTCGCCGAGCAAGGTGGCGAGGCGCCGTGCCTTGTCGGCCAGCGCGGGGTTCGCAGTGAGCTTTTGGAAAATCGATTCCAACGGGATGGTGGGCGGCAGGCCTTTGCTCTTGAAGGCGTCAATAAGTCCGTCGAGCGCGGCTTCGGCCAACATGGTCTTGCCGGCGATGCTGGCGAGATGCTCCATCGCGGCGTTGAGGTGTTTCGTGCGTGCTGCGGAATCGCTCAGATCACAGATGCGGCGCATGACGCGGCGCAGGCAGTAGGCGCTGACGGAGTTGTCGTTCGCGCTGACGAGCGGCAAGAACGGCTGCGGGTCCGCCGCCACGCGCGGCTCCATCGCCATCCAGACGATGTGCGGGTAGTAGAAGTCGCCTTCGACACTGGGGCGGGAGAGGAGTCCTCCGAAGTGAGTAATCAGGTCGGCTTTCGATGCCAAAGTCGGTGCTGGAGTATCCACTGTGAGGGAACCCGATGTCAGCTGGCGCAGAGCACTCGCGGTCGCCGCTCGAACAGTTATGTCGCTGTCACAAGCTAAGCCGTTCAAACGTGCTAGTGCGGCAGCACCGCTATCACCTCGTTCTCCTGTTAGGCGTGCCGCCCACACGCGAACGGAAACTTGTTGGTCGGTCGCGCACTTGTCCAAGCAGCTCTCGTCCAATAAGCCACAAGAGTGCAAAGCCCAAAGGAAATTAAGTCGAAGTTCTGGGGCCGCCCTGTAGCGGTCTTTGGATTCTGGCGCCAGGAATGATGCTTCGAGCCATTCCTTCTCGGGCTCGCGACTCGGGTCGTTCTTGATCCCGACAAGGATTAGCTGCGCTTGCCGACGTTCCCAAGAATTCGGCTGGTCAAGAAAGCCCGGAAGACTCATTGAACCCGCTAAGTATGGATTTCCCAACCGTCTGCTATTCACCAACTTCCCTTTTTCATTCCCCACCCACACTACGCGCCAGATCCGGCCGAGCTCGCGGTCCACTCCTTCGGGGTCGGCCTGGGCGTTTTGGTAGCAGGGATATTTGTCGCACCAATCGGCAATCCACACCGCGCCATCGGGACCGGTCTGTGTGCTGACGGGACGGAACCAGCGGTCGTCACTCGCCAGGAACGTGCCAGCGCCGACCTGGTAATCGCCTTTGCGCGGGCCAAGTAGTTTGGTCTCGCGCTCGGCGCGGTAGGTCGAGCCGACGGGCGTGAGGCGGTCGCAGTTGATGGCGCTCTCGTGAATGTTCCCGATGAAAACCAGCCCGCGCCATTCGGCGGGCCATTGGTCGCCCTGGTAAATGCAGATGCTCGAGTGCGCGGCGCGGAAGTGCCGCCAGTCCACGATGGCGGGCAGGCCCTTGCTCGGCAGGTCGCCGACGTAGCCGTAGGGATTGGCCCAGGTGCCGCCCTGGCGATTGTATTGGCCGCCCGGCGCCATGTGGAAGAGGTGATGAATCACGCACGCGCTGACGAATGCGTCGCCCCGTTCGTTCCAATCCACGCCCCAAGGATTGCTCGTGCCATCGGCGAACACCTCGAATTTCTTCGTGCGCGGATGGTATCGGGCGAGCGCGGCGTCCATCTGCACGCCGAAGCCGTCGGGGTCGTGCTGATTCGTAGCCGCGTCTCGTGAGAGCGCGGATGGCTGTGCAGCGGTAGAGGTGCCCGCGCCCTCACGGGACGCGGCTACAGGATCGCGCACCTTCGAATGCGTGAAGACACCGTGGGTCATGTAAAGCCAGCCGTCCGGCCCCCAGGCGAAGCCGTTGAGCAACTCGTGGCGGTCTTCCATTCCGAAACCGGTCTTGAGCACCGTGGTTTTGTCCGCTTTGTCATCGCCGTTGGTGTCTTCGAGGAAAAGCAGGTCCGGTGCGACGCCGAGATAAACGCCGCCATTGCCGAGCGCCAGCCCCGTCGCCAGCGAGAAACCGTCGGCGAACACGCTCACCTTGTCCGCCTTGCCGTCGGCGTCGGTGTCTTCAAGAATCTTGATGCGGTCGCGGCCCTTCTCCCCCTTTTTCGAGCCCTTGGGATATTCGTATAACTCCAGCACCCAAAGCCGCCCGCGCTCGTCCCACGTCATGGCGACTGGATTTACCACTTCTGGTTCGCTGGCGAACAGGCGCACTTCGAAACCCGGCGGCACATTGATCTTCTTTTGGGATTCCTCCGGCGCGAGTGGCGGTGTCTCGGTCGCTTTGTAAACCCCGGAGAGCTGCTTGCCAGCGGACGCGTTCGAGTAGATTGGAAAACCGAGCGACTTGGCGTGGTCGGGCTTGTACCCGGCGGCGAGCGCGGGGAGCGCGGGAACGGCGATACAGCAGGCGAGCGCGATTCGTTTCATAGCTGGGGAGGCGAGAATAGGGGACAGGCCAGCCGCGCAGCAACGCCGTTCGTTGGGTGCGAAATGGAGGGGCGCATCTCGCGACTCCACCGGGGCGCGGCCTTCAGGCCGCTTCAGCGTCCGAGCGGCATGAGCGAAACGATTGGCCCGTAGGCTTAGGAACGATGAAGCGGCGTGAACGTCGCGCTCCGACCTGCTTCCAGTCGGGGGCAGTGTTCGTTCCGCCCGCTCTGCGCGGGCGGGGCCATCGCAGCGCGATGGCCCTACCCTGCTCAGAGCCGGTTGGGTTTGGACTCCGCGCGAATCTCATCGAGCAGCGAGTCCACAGCGTCGTCCATCGCTTTTTCTCGAGGGCCTTTGAAGCGGATGACGCCCTTGTGGTCGAGCACGTAGAGGGTCGGCCAGCCGTGGACGTTCCACTTCGAGGCGATGGGGCCGCTGGTGTCGCCGCCGTCCCAGAACGAACGCCAGGTCATATTCTCTTTCTTGAGCACCTGTTTGAGCTTCGCTTTGGGATCGCTGTTCACACCGACGATGGCAAACGGCTTGTCCTTCAATCGCTGCACGAGCGACCGCTCGTGTGGGTACATGGCCCGGCAAGGGCCTCACCAATCGCCCCAGAAGTCGATCACCACCACCTTGCCGCGATAGTCGCTCAACTTAAACTTCTTCCCGTCCACGTCCTGGCCTTCGATGTCGGGCGCGGTCTGGCCGATGGCGAGGTGGTGAAGCTCGAACAATTCGCCTTTGGCAGCGTCGGCCAGCGTTTTGCCGTAGCCCTTCACATCGCCGTAATTCGCGGCGACGTCCTCGAAGAGCTTCTCGGCCTCGGCGATGCCTCGTTGACCTGAGCGATCTTCGGCCTGCAGCACCCGGCCCAGGGCATACGTCCCCCAACCCTTGACCTCGTGCTCCGTGACCTCCTTGAGCAGCGAACGCAGCCACGGCTCGGCGGTCGTGCGCTCCGAGTAAATCAACGAGTGCATGACCCGAGTCATCCGTGGGCTCTTCGCGTGGTGCTTCAGCAACAGCTCCAGACTCGTTTCGCGTTCCTTGCCGCTCTGGCAATTGGTGGCGACCCAGACCAGCGCGTCGAGCGCGGCGCTGTCCTTGGGATTCTCCTCGGCCAGCGCGAGGAACCGGCTGGCGTACGTCTGGGCCTGCGGGTATTTGAGCCTCTCCTTTTCTGCGTCGGTCTTGGCCTTCGTGTAAGCCGCGCGGAATTCAGACAGAGCGGCTTCATGCTCCTTGGCGAGCGCCTCGTAGCGGTCGCGCAAGGAGCCGGCCTGTTCCTTTTTCGTCGCGGCAGCTTGCGCGCCGAGCCAGCCGGAGCCAGCGATGAGCAGGAGCAGGGACAACAGGATGTTTTTCATGCAAGCCTCCGTGGATGAGTTTTGTTCAAGGCCACGGGAATGAAATGCCACTCCGGCCATTCGGTTTCAATCTTTCTTTCGCCCCTGTTTTGCCGGCCCGCAAGAGTCGTCCAATCCGTCCGGAATTGGCAATCTGCGGCGATAATTGGCTGTTCACAGAACGCGCCGAGTGCTATTGGTTTTCTGAAACCTCATGCGAAAGCGGCTGTCACTCCTGTTCCTGGCTTGCCTGGTGCCTGGCGCGCTTGGCCCCGACGCCGCCGGCGCAGAGTTGACTGGCCTCTTACGGGACAACCTGGGACACGGACTCAGCAACCTGACCGTGAAGGCGAGCTACTACGTTTCTGAAAGTGGCTCGACGCAAGCCGTCACCACTACCGACGCCTACGGACACTTCAGTTTGTCGGGTGAGCCCGGCTCGTGGAGCATCGAGGTAGAGCCCGCTGAATTGAACGCGCTCGGTTACTTGAGCGTGTCCAGCCTCTTGGACGTGTTCGGCGACACCACCACACGTCTCACCACACGCCGACTCGATTTCACCCACCGCATTGCCGGTCAGTTGGCGGACGAGGCGGGCTTGCCGCTAGCCGGCTACTCGATGCGGGCGCACATCACGGAGAACAACGCACTGTTCGAGACGAACGTGGTGACGGGCGCCGATGGCTCGTTCCTTCTGGCAACCACGCCCGCGGTGTGGACCTTCTCCGGCCTAGTACCGCCCGAGGGCGTCAGCACCGTGCGCGTGCTCGGAGAAGCACCGGTGGAGGTCGAGGTAACGCACATTGAGAAGCAGGCCACAATCACGGCCCCCGCGGCGACCTCGACCATTCTCGTGACGCCGACCAATCTCGGTGGTTGGGATATCGTGGCCCAAACCGAGGCGTTCGGTCGGAGCTACCGCCTGCTGAAGCCTGTGCCGAAGGATGCTCCGCTGGCGTTTGAAGTCTTCAATGGCGCCTGGCGTGTGTCCGTCACAAACAGTGATCCGCGTCGCGTGCTCCGGTCCGTGATGCTGCCAGTGCCCCTTCTGGTCACTGTGACCAATCAGGGCGTTTCGGTGACGCTGGCCGGCATCGAGATTTCCGGCCCGGCTTTGTATTCGCAGCGCGTCCGCCTGGTGACGGCAAGCGGCGCCGTCGTGACCAACGCTCAGGTGTCCGTCAGTTCAACAACGGGCTTTCCAAATTATCCTCTGCCGCCGCAACCGCAGCCGCCGGGAACTAACGGCACACCGGGCGTATCCGACCTCCAGCTCGCGGAAGGCCATTGGACAATTATCGCTTCGACCAGAATCTATCCCGTCTTTGCCGGCTGGGACGTCTCGCGTGAGGTCGTCATCACCACCAACTTGCCGCTGCCGGAACTCACGCTGGTCTTCCCGGAACCTGGCGTGGGGCCGCGCCTCTTCGGAACGCTCAGCGCTTCCGATGCGTCTCCTTCAGACTCGCGCCTCGTTTCCCTTCAAATGACGAACAATGGGACCAACACCCTCTCCACCCTCCTCACCGATGCGTTCGGCCAATTCGGCACGAACGTCCCGCCCGGCCGTTGGGAAGTGCAAACCTACGCCAATTGCCCGCTCGCTTCCGCTGTGGTGGTATCCAATCAGGACGTGGAAGTGAATTTCCAATTCTCTGTCCCGGTGCCGGGGGAACCCGTCCCTGTCAGCCTCAGCGTCGTCGATGACAGGGGCGAGCCTGCGCCTGATGCCTGGGTGACTTTTTTGTCCGGCTTCGATTACCAATATCTCCCTGCCGACCCGCTCCTTTCGCACCCGCTTCCGCCGGCAATCTGGAGTGTCTCGCTGGATAACTTCAGTTACCTCGGGGCGACACCGACATACCTGCTCAACCCGATTCTGAACTGGCAGCTTCCCCCCGGCGTGACGGCAACCAGCCTCATGCTCGTGACCCGCCACACTACGTCCCGCATCGAAGGCCGGCTCCGCGATGAACAGGGCCGCCTCCTGCTGAGCGGTTACGCCGCCGCATGGACCAGCGTGAACGGGACCAATTTCTGGGCCTACGGCGCCGTCGCTTCCGGTTACTTCTCGCTGAACGTTTTTCCCGGCGAATGGCAGGTGGGCGCCGCTGTCTCGGACTACCCGGCGGTCGGCGCCTCCGGCGGCCTTGCGCGACGACCCGCGTCGCCGATCAATTCGGCCGCGCCTCTGAGCCTTTACACCAGACCCGCGCCCCGTTTTGTCCGAGTATCGAACGATGTGGTTCGTTGCGAGTTTGTGGCCACGAACATCCCAGACCTGGTCACGCTGACCGTCACCGTCGTCCGCGAAGATGGCGCCCCCGTGGGCGGCCTGGGCGTCCGTGCGTCTGGCCCGGTCACCAGCCAATTCAGCCGTGCTGATCTGGACGGCAAGGCGGGGTTTCTCACCACCCCCGGACCTCATCGGATTTACGCGCGTCCTGGCATATTCGAGGTCATCGTCGATCCGCAGCTTTGGCCAGTGCTCTACACAACTCTCTCCGCGCCCTCGAACCACGTCGTCCTCGTGGCCCGCCATCCCGTCGCCTGCATCCCCGGCACGATCTCCAACGCCCCTTCCTTGGGCCTCCAGCCGCAGCTCCTTGCGAGCACCGAGATCAACGGCACGAACTATTCGATCACCGTCTGCCCCGACACGGACGGCCACTATTGCGCTCCTGTGTTTCCAGGGCAATGGACCGTCGGGATCTTTTCCAGCACGCTTCCAGGCTACGGCATCCAGACCGTCGCCCTCCGTGAAGTGATTGTGCCGCCCACCGGAGCGTCGCCCCGCGCGGACTTCACATTGAGCCCCATCGCCGGCGACTTCCGAACCGCACGTCTCTCGGCCCCTGTGGTCCTGTCCGACGGCCGACTGCGCCTGGAATTGGACGGGCAGGCTCCCCTCACCTGGCGCATCGAGCGGAGCGAAAATCTGCGCGACTGGATCCTCGTCGCCATCCAATCGGCTGCTTACCGGACCCTCGTCGTCGAAGATCCGCCCGAGCCGTCGCGCCGGGCTGCGTTCTATCGGGCTGTTTGGGCGAGATGAACGGGGAGTGACTTCGGCTGGCGGGCCAGGACTCCAGGAGACGAGTCCCCGAATTTCTCTGCGCGCGGGGCGCCCTTGAATCGGAACGGAGCGCCGAGCTCCTGCTCGGCGCGGCCCAGGCGCTCGGATCGCGCCGAGCCGGAGCTCGGCGCTCCGGGGCACGGGCAGACCTACTTGAGCAGTTCCATCGCGCGTTTGGCGATCTCGTCGACCACTTCGAGGCGACCGACGCCTTCGTAGCCGCAGGACAACATTCCGGAATCCGGTCCGACGATGAGGGCGCCGCGGGATTTCAGGGTGTCGACGTTTTGTTGCGTGGCGGGATGCTGCCACATCTTGCCGTTCATCGCGGGAGCAATCAGGAGCGCGGCGGCCGGATTCAGCGCCAGGGCGATGCACGTGAGCGCGTCGTCAGCGATGCCGTGGGCGAGCTTGGCGATGACGTTTGCCGTGGCGGGCGCAATGAGCAGGAGGTCCGCGGTGTCGGCCAGGGTGATGTGCGTCGGCTTCCAGCCTTCCTCCTCATCGTAAAGATCGGTAACGACGGGATGGCGCGAGAGGGTCTTAAATGGCAGCGGGGTAATAAAGCGCAACGCGTCGGCAGTCATCACGACGTGGACGTTGTGGCCGGCTTTGGTGAGCAAGCTGGCGACATCGACGGCCTTGTGCGCGGCAATGGAGCCGGTGACGCCTAACACGATGGTCTTTTCACTACTCATGATATCTAAGTTAAATCGTTAAATCGTTAAATCGTTAAATCGTTAAATCGTTGAATCGTTAAATCGGAAGTCCAGCGGGCCGCCATAACGCCTCTACGTTTTAACGATTCAACGATTCAACGATTCAACGATTCAACGATTCAACGATTCAACGATTCAACGATTCAACGATTCAACGATTCAACGATTCAACGATTCAACGATTCAACGATTCAGCATTTCACTCATACACGGGCAACGGCACTCGCGCCTGTTTCATTTTCTCCGCGTCGATGACCGCCTCCATCCGGCGCAGGTCTTCGGCCACGGTGGAACTGATGATCACGTAATCGAAATTCTTCGCCTGGGCGAGTTCCTGGCGGGCGACGCCAAGGCGCTTCTGGATGGCGGCGGGGGAATCCTGCCCGCGCTTGCGGAGGCGCTTTTCGAGGACTTCGAGTGAGGGCGCGGCGAGGAAGACGGTGACCAGGGCGCGCCGCAGTTCGGGGTCCTCCTCCGCCGCGACACAGATGGCGGCGGCGCCCTGCACGTCGATGTTCAACAATACGTCGCGGCCGGAGCGCAGCTTGGCGAGCACCTCGGACTTCAAAGTGCCGTAGCTGTTGCCGTAAACGGTGGCGTGTTCGAGGAAATGCCCGGCCTGCACGCGCTTGAGGAAGTCGCCGGCTTCGAGGAAGAAGTAGTCGACCCCTTCCCGCTCACTGGGTCGGGCCGGGCGCGTGGTGCAGGTGATCGCGCGCGTGAGGTTCGGTCGCGTCTTGAGGACCTGGTTTCAGAGCGTCTTCTTGCCAGCGCCGGACGGGGCTGAGAGGACGAAGAGTACCGGAGAAGTAGAATCGGCGTGCGCCGGCCGGGGGGAGCCAGGTTCGGAAGGCTGGGACGAAGCGCGGCTCATTCGACGTTCTGGGCCTGTTCGCGGAACTTCTCCAGCTCGGTCTTGAGGACGACGACCTCGCGCGAGATCGAGCCGTCGTTGGCCTTGGAGCCGATGGTATTGATTTCGCGGTTCATCTCCTGCGCCAGAAAGTCGAGCGTGCGCCCGACCGGTTCCTTCGACTTGAGGCAATCGTCGTACTGCTGGAAATGGCTTTGCAGCCGCGTCAGTTCCTCGGAGATGTCCGAACGATCGGCGAAGAAGACCACTTCCTTAAGCAGGCGCTCCTCGTCGATCTGGAGGTCTTCGAGACCGGCGCTCTTGATTCGGGTGACGAGCTGGTCGCGGTAGCGTTTCTGGACGAGCGGCGCCTCCTTGCGGACGCGGGCGACGGCCTTGCGCATGGTGTCGACGCGCGCGCAGAGATCCTTCCGCAGGCTGAGGCCCTCGCGGGAGCGCATTTTGACCAGCATCCCCAGCGCCTGCTGAAGCGACTTGTTGACGGCCGGCCAGAAAGCCTCGGCATCGCCGACTTCGTCGTCGGCCTCGAGAACTCCCGGGGAACGGACGACGAGGTCGAGAGAAAGGTCATCCTCCAGATGCAGCTTGCGGGCGAGCTGGCGCAGTTCGCGGGCGTACGCCGCGGCGAGCGGGGCGTTGAGGCGCACGCGCGCGGTCTCGTTGCCTTCGGCGGCGTGCAAGCTGACGCGGCAGGTAAGACGGCCGCGGGCGATGCGGCGGTTGATCTCGTCGCGGATCTGGGCCTCGAGGACCTCGAGTTCGCGCGGGAGATTGATCGAGATTTCACTCTGTTTGCGATTCACGGAGCTGAGCTCAACGGTGAGCTTGAAGCCTGCCTGGGAGCACTCGCCCCAGCCGTAGCCCGTCATCGATTTCATGCGCGCGGCAGTTTGGAAAAAAGCGCGGGGCAGGGCGAATCAATTTTTGCAGGCGGGACGCGAGCGGGCGCATTCGAAGATTTGTGCGGTCGTCTGCGTTCTCAGTGCTCACCCTGGTCCTCTCTCCTGGTCGGGGCCAGTTGCTTCGCGGAGGGTGGCCATTCCCGCATGGAGTCCCGGCTTTAGCCGGAAGCGCGGCCGAAGTTATCGCGCTTTGGGATTAGCCGGACGCGCAACCGGCTAAAGCCGGGACTCCATGCCTTCAGCGCCGCGGGCGCCCTGGAACACATACGAAAGGGGAACGAGCCGGCGTGAGGGCTGAGGCGGTTCGTTTGGAGTAGCCTGCGCAGAAAATGAACTGGGCCCGAAGTCGGATAAGGCTAAAGCGGCCCCAAGCTTACCCCCCTGTCCTCCCAAGCGCCGTGGCAACTTCAGGCTCGACGGCTTTCAGCGCCGACTGGATCCGCTTTCGTTCGGGATCCCGGCAGCGGTGGAACGGCTCCGCCATAAAGTCGTCGCACAGGCCAAGGCAGGAGAGGGCGCATTTGACGCCTTTGATGACGGCGGAAGGATGCTGGCCCATGCGGTAGACCTCTTCGGCGACGCGCATGGTCATCGAGTGCAGCGCTCGCGAGCGCGGCAGGTCGCCTCGCTCGGCGGCGGCATACAACTCCACATAGAGCCGTGGGAAAATGTTCGCGCCGGCGCACACGCCGCCATGGCCGCCGAGCAGCACCGCTTCGGCCAGCAGTTCCTCGGCACCCACCAGCAAGGACCAGCCGGCGCGAGCGCGCGTCGCTTCGCGGACGCGGTTGAAGTAGACCATGCTGCCGGAACTGTCCTTAATCCCGACGATGCGCGGCTGGTCGAGCGCCCAGCGAACGACGTCGAGCTCGAACGCCGCTTTCGTGAGCGGCGGCATGTTGTACAGGAAAAGCGGCAGCGGCAGCTCGGGAAGAATGTGTTCGAGGTATTCCCTCAGCTCCACCTGGCCTTCGGGCATCGTGCAGGGCGGCGAGAGCACGATGGCGTCCGCGCCCGCTTCAGCGACGGCGCGCGCCAGGTTGACCGTCTCGACGAACGACGTGTCGGTGATGCCGGCGAGCAAAGGCACGCGGCCGTTCACCAGCCTGGAGGAGCGTTCGATGAGCTCGCGGCGCAGGCGATGGCCGAGGCTTGTGCCTTCGCCCGTCGTGCCAAGCAGGAAAAGCCCGTGTACACCGCCGGCGAGCACGTGCCGGATGACGCGCTCCAGCCCCGGCACGTCGAGCGCGTCGCGATCCTTCAGCGGCGTGACCAGTGGCGGAATAATGCCGCACAATGGAGTGGGAAGCTGGCTCACTTGGCGTCCTTGAACCGAAACGCGGGCTTGCCCGTAACGTCGGTGCTGGTGAACGACGGGCACCAGAACTTCTCGACGTGCTCGATGACAAGGTCGGTGCCGGCGAAGTGGCTGACCCTCGGCGACATGTCCGGGTTGTACATCGTGTCGGTCATGTCGCGAACGAGCGCCACGTTCTTGCCGACGTGGACCATCTGCCGGATGGCGAACGGCCGGCCGAGCACACACATGTTCAGGTGCACGCCGCAAAGAATGACGTTGTCGATGCCGCGCTCGGCGAGCAGGTTCCAGGTTTCCTGGCCGTTGTCGGTGATGGCGTCCTGCGGGGCAATCTCGATGGCAGGGGTCTGGCGCGTCCACGCTTCGCGGATCTCGCACTTCACCTTGCAGTCACAGCCCATGTCGCTGTCGTCGATCGGCAGGTCGGGTTCGCGTTTGGGGTCGGGCCAGCACCAGGCGGTGCCCCAGCGGTTGGTGACCGAAAGCGGCACGGGCGTGGCGGCGAACGGCGCGGCTTGCGCGCGTTTGCGCTGCGGCGTGTCCTCGTAGAAGGCAGTAACACTGCTTGGGGCGTGGATGATGAAGACGCCTTTGCCGCGGGCGGTCTTGATCATCTCGTTCATCGGGCCGGCGAGTTCGCCGACGCGGCGGGCGGCGGATTTGCACCAGTGGTCGTCCCACATGTCGCAGATAATGAGGGCGGTCTTCCTGGCTTCCCACGCCGCGTTCGTCTCGGTGACGGAGCGAGCCTCAGCGCCTTCGCGCACTTTGTCGCGGGAGCGGAGGGTGAGCCTGAGTTGGGAATCGGCGCTGTTCACGTCGGGCGCGGCGGCCAGCAGACACAGAAGCCCACTGGCCATAGCTGGGAGGGCTGAAGGACGTAAAAGCATCTGCGAGGCATGATTTCGCGAAGGACGCCGGGATTCAACAATTCGTTTGGAAGGCGGCTGGAGCCAGGAGTAGGGATTGACTCGATGGCCCGGCCCGCTACGCCAACCTGCGCAACGATCTGCCCTCTGTCGTCGGGATAAGAACCACGGCCATCAAGACTCAGGAATGAGGCGTAACGGAGGAGAGCGCTGATTTTGCCGATGCGATAACCTCGGGAGGAACGATGCCTGCAAAGGGCACCGTCTTGTATCTGGGCGGCGTGCCCAATGCAGAAAGTGCTTTATCGAACCATCCTGTTTCCTCTGCGGCCACCAAAGAGAAAGCCTGGCCATTTGAGTCTATCAAAAGGACCTTCGGAAGCTCCGGTATTTCTACTGATCGCGTCACGGAGTCGAACGAAGTGTGAACCTCAGCCAATCCGTCGTCAGCGATTAGAGCCACCGGATATTTAGGCTCTGCCGGCATACGATTAGAACCGATCCCAAACCCAACTACGCGAATTGGCCCAACTCGTTCCACCCGTGCTGCTCCCGCACGGCGATCATGGAGCGGAGGATGTTGTTCCACGTGTCCTGCTTCATCATCACTCCGTTGGGGAACATGCAGCCGTCCCAGCAAATATGGAGGAAAGCCTTGGTGAGATTCTTCTTTTCATCGCGCAGCCAGTAGCCGGCGTGGCGTGGGATGTTCAGCTTGCCTTTGGGATCGTCCACCACGCAATGGCGGCCGGTTTTGTCGTGGCTGCCGGAGCCTTTGACGGTCGCGTCGTTCTGCGCGACGTGGAAATCGATGGTCCAGGGGCGGAGCGCGGCGGTCAGCTTCGCCAACGCCTTGTCGAGGGTTTTCCTGTTCTTCCAATCGTAGCCGCGCGGGAGGATGGCGTCCTTCTCGGCGTTGTAACCGAGGGTGTAAAGGAGCGTGTGGGCCATGTCGGCCTGGAAGCCGACGGTCTGCGGGCGGCCGGTTTCTTCGAGCAGGTTCACCATGTTGCGCCAGGAGTGCATGCCGCCCCAGCAAATCTCGCCCTCGGCGGCCAGGCGCTCGCCGTGGGCTTCGGCGATGTCGGCGGCTTCGCGGAAGGTGTGCGCGATGAGCCGGGTATTGGCGGCCGGATCCTTGTCCCAGTCTGCCACGGCCGCGGCGGAGTCGATGCGCACGATGCCATAGGGGCGGACGCCAAGTTCGCGGAGCATTTTGGCGATGCGGCAGGCTTTATGGACGGCGCTGACGAAATTGGCGCGCTGGGTGTCGTCGCCCATTGCCGAGCCGTCGAACCAGACCGGCGCGACCACGGAGCCAACGACGAATCCGTGGCTGAGGATCTTCTCGGCCAGCGCCCGGACACCATCGTCGTCGAGGTCGATGGACACGTGCGGGTCGTAGAGGAAGAGGTCGACGCCGTCGAACTTCGTGCCGTTCACTTCGGCCTTGGCCGTGAGCTCGAGCATGGTGTCGAGGTCGATGGAAGGCTCGCCCCCAGGGCTGCCTTTGCCGACGAGACCGGGCCACATGGCGTTGTGAAGTTTGGGGAAAAGGTTCTTTGGCTTGCTCATGGCGTATCCTTCGCTGCCTGAAATGATGGCGTTGTTTCGGGGCGTCGTGCGTTCCGTCGCTTTCGGGTCCGCTGTTGATGTGGGAAGTTCTCTGCCGAAAAGCCCCGCGGAGAGCAAGTCTTCTTTTGGAAGGCAGTCGCATCAAGAGGCGCCATTCCCTTGCCCCCATTCCCCTGCCCAATCCTGGAAAGTTTGTAGTCGGGCGGGTCAAGAGCAGGCAGGGGAATGGGGACAGGGGAATCAGTGCTTGGGCACCACACTCCGATGCAATGTCACGCTTGGCGGGCTTCGGGGAGAAGGAGGTTTTGATGTGTTTTCCTTGCTTTCGGTTGGGGCACGGGCCTGCGGGCTTGCGCCGTCGAAATCGACGGGCAAAGTGGTGCCCGCCCGATGAACGCGCCCGGTTCCGTCGCCCAACAGCTCTGCCTTGCCTGCGGCCTGTGCTGCAACGGAGTGCTCTTCAAAGATGTGGAACTCCAGCCTGGCGATGACGCGGCCCGACTCAAGTCGCTCGGTCTCGCGCTGAGCAATCCGCAATCCGCAATCCGCAATCCGCAATCGAAATTCCCCCAGCCGTGCGCCGCGCTTTGCGGGGACAACCGTTGCCGCATCTACGCGGATCGACCGGTGCGCTGCCGCCAGTTCGAGTGCGCCCTGTTCAAGTCGGTCGCCGCCGGGGAGGCACCGGTGGATTCCGCGCTCCGAACCATCCGCCTCGCCCGGCAGCGCGCGGAGCGGGTCCGGAAGTTGCTGCGCGCCCTTGGCGACACCAACGAGCAGGTCGCACTCAGCCTGCGCTTCAAGCGGCTGCGGCGGCGCATCGAGTCCGCGCCGCTAGATGACGCAACGGCCGAGAGCTACGCGGATCTCACGCTGGCGGTGCAGGACTTAAACCTGCTCTTGGCCCAGTCATTTTATCTCGACCCGGAATGATCGACACGGCGACCGAGGCCGCTACTGCCAGGACCGCAGGACGCCGTACGCCTGACTGAAATCGGAATGGCCGCCAAGATGCACAAAAGGCGTAAATCCATTCATCTCTTGTGCCTTCTGTGCCTTTTTGCGGCTCTCACTTCGGTGTTCAATCCGGCGGCCCAATCAGTAAGCTGACGGTAATGAATTCACCAACACTTCGTTGGGGCATCCTGGGCGCCGCCGAAATTGCCCGGAAGAATTGGAAAGCCATCCGCGAGGCGGGCGATGTCATCGTCGCCGTCGCCAGCCGCGATGGCGAGCGGGCGCGGCGCTTTGTCTCCGAGTGCCAGAGCGAGGCGCCGTTCGACGCGGCGCCTGCCGCGCTCGGGAGTTACGACGCGTTGCTGGCGCGCGCGGATGTCGACGCGGTTTACATTCCGCTGCCGACCGGCGTGCGGAAGGAGTGGGTCGTGCGCGCCGCGAACGCCGGCAAACACGTTGTCTGCGAGAAGCCGTGCGCCCGGGACGTCGCCGACTTGCGCGAGATGATCGAGGCCTGTCGGCGAAACGGCGTGCAGTTCATGGACGGCGTGATGTTCGTGCACAGCCAGCGGCTGGAGCGGATGCGCGAGGCGCTTGAGGACGGCAAGAGTGTCGGGCAAATCAGGCGCATTCAGTCCGCGTTCAGTTTCCGCGCGCCTGAGGAGTTTTTCTCGACGAACATTCGCGCCCACTCCGCGCTGGAGCCGCACGGGTGCGTGGGCGACCTGGGTTGGTACTGCATCCGGTTCGCGCTTTGGGCGATGAAGTGGGAGATGCCCCGGCAGGTTTGCGGGCGGCTCCTGGCGACGCTTGGAAGCATTGAAAGTCCGGCACCGGTGCCGACCGAGTTTTCCGGCGAATTGCTTTTCGAAGGCGGCGTGTCGGCGGGGTTCTATTGTTCGTTTGTCACCGACCTGGAGCAGTGGGTGAGGGTGAGCGGCACGACCGGCTCGCTGCGCGTGGACGATTTCGTGCTGCCGTTTTCGGGGAGCGAGCTTTCGTTTGACCTGCACCGCGCTGCCTTTCGCGTGCGCGGGTGTGACTTCGACATGAAGCCGGAGACGCACCGCCTCGCCGTGGCTGAGCACAGCCACGGGCACGCGGACGCGCAGGAGGCGAATTTGTTTCGCAACTTCGCCACGGCCATCCGCTCCGGCCGCCTCAACGAGCAGTGGCCCGAGATGGCCCTCAAGACCCAGCAAATCATGAATGCCTGCCTCGAATCGGCAAACGCCGAAGGCCAACCCATCGAGCCCCTCCAATCAACTGACGCCCGGCAGGCATAAGGGGCGAATCTGAGTTTCTTAAAAGCCGTCGGAAACCTCTCATTAGCACCCGGCTTCGTGTGTGTTTAGCGTGCCTGCGGCGCTGAAGGCATGGAGTCCCGGCTTTAGCCGGTTGGGCATCCGGCCAGAACCAGCCCGCCATAACTTCGGTCGCGCTGCCGGCTAAAGCCGGGACTCCATGCGGGGAGCGCCGCCCCCGCCGCTAAACAGATACCCGGCTTCAGCCGGGTGTGTTCGATGGACGTGAACGAAAACCGTTTTAACGGTTTTCGTGCCCCGGCGGGAGGGAAGCCGTTGAAACGGCTTGCCCCGCGCCTGCCCGAATCACCGGGCTGAAGCCCGGTGCTACTGAGAGTTGCAAGAAAGTAAGCTGCGCCCCGGCGTAACGAGACTGTAACTTTCCTGATGCCATCCAGGTCAGTTTGTGCTACAACACCCGTATGACCACGCGACTTGTTCCACTGGCTTTCTTGTGCTGTACGGTCGTCTCCCAGGCGGCTTCGATTTCCTTCACCAACACGGTTGCCTCGATGAACTACGGGACATGGAGGTTTTTCCGCGGGACGAACGAAGCGTCGCTGCCGGACATCACCGAGTGGCGCAACACCAATTTCAACGACGCCGCCTTCGTCGACGCGCCGGCGCCGTTCTGGTATGGGGACGTTCGGCCCGGGGGGACGCAGTTGCTGGACATGCAGGGGACCGGACCCAACAATTACACCTGCTTCTTCCTGCGGCGCACGTTCATGGTTAACAATGCCGCGCAGGTCGGCGGGCTCAAGCTGGACTACTTCATCGACGACGGCTTCATCGCGTGGGTCAACGGGGTGGAGGTTTTCCGCGAAAACGTGTCGGGCGAACCGATGACCAACACGCTGGCCGCCAACCAGCCGATTGACCCCGCGCCGAATGTGAGCATGAGCCAGTCCACAATGGCAGGTCTCCTCCACAACGGGACGAATTGGCTGACCGTGCAAGTGTTCAATACGTCGCAAACCAGCAGCGACATCGGGTTCGATTGCGCGCTGGCAACGATCGTCGGCGAAAACGTCCCGCCGACCATCACCAGCTTCAGCCCGCCGGCGGGCACCCGGACCGAACTGACACAGATTACCGTGAACTTTTCCGAGCCGGTGCAGGGGGTGACGGCGGACGATTTGCAGCTCAACCTTCAACCAGCCACCGCGCTGTCCGGCAGCGGGTCGAACTACACTTTTACCTTCGCCCAGCCGCCTTACGGGACAGTGGAGATCTCCTGGTTTACGAATCATGGCATCACAGACCTGTCGCTGCCGCCCAACCCGTTCGACGGCTCGGCGCCGAGCGCGACCTGGCAATACACGCTCCTGGACACGGTGCCGCCCACGGTGTTCAACCTGTTCCCGCCCGGCGGAGCCGTCGTCCGCACGCTCAGCCAGATCGAGGTGACGTTCAGCGAGGAGGTCAACGGCGTCAACGCATCGGACCTGCTGATCAATTCCCAGCCGGCCACGAACGTGACCCGCGCGCCGGGTGGGCCGTATGTGTTCCAGTTTCCGGCGCCGCCCACCGGCACGGTGCAAGTCGCGTGGGCGGGCGGGCACGGCATCACGGATCAAGCGCCGGCGCCAAACGCCTTTGCAGGCGGTTCGTGGAGCTACACATTCGACCCGAACGCGTCGACGGGCCAACTATTGATCAATGAGGCGGTGGCTTCCAACCAGAGCGGATTGCTGGACGAGGACGGCGAGCAGCAGGACTGGATTGAAATCTTCAACAGCGGCACAACCCCGGTGAACCTGGCCGACTGGTCATTGAGCGATGACGCGGAGAATCCGGGCTTGTGGACGTTCCCCGCGCGCACCATCGCGCCGGGCCAATACCTCGTGGTCTTCGCGTCGGGCAAGGATCGCAAGCCGGCGAGCGGCCCGAATCGGATGCACACAAACTTCCAGCTCAGCCAGACCGGCGAATTCCTCGGTCTTTACACGGCGGACTCGCCCCGCGCGCTGGTCAGCGCGTTCAGTCCGTTTCCCGAGCAGCGCAACGACACGTCCTACGGGTATGACGCCGTGGGCAACCTGCGTTATTTCGCATCGCCGACCCCGGGCGGCCCCAATGGCATGAGCAGCATTGTCGGCGTGGCCGAGCCGGTGCATTTCAGCGTGTCGCGCGGGTTTTTCAGCCAGCCGTTCAATCTGGCCCTGTCCTGCCTGACGCCCGCGGCGATCATCCGCTACACCACCGACGGTTCCGTGCCAACAGCGGTGAACGGCGCCTTTTACGCGGCGCCTCTGCGGCTCACCAACACCACAATGGTGCGCGCCGCCGCGTTCCGGACGGGACTGCTGCCCTCGAAGATCGGCACCCACAGCTACTTGTTCCACTTGACCGCGGCCCAGCGGACGTTGCCGGTCATGAACGTGGTCACGGCGACGAACAACTGGGTCGGCCGTTCGGGCGTCATCGGCATGTACCCTGAAACCGGCCGCGCCGAGGGCACGGCCTTCGTGACGAACAACCCGGCGACCGATTACCACAACCCCTCGCAGCACGGCCTCACGTATGAACGGCCGGTCTCGGCCGAGTACATCCTGCCCGACGGCAGCACGGGCTTTCAAGTTGACTGCGGGATTCGCGTGCAGGGCAGCGACTGGCAGCGACCCCGGACGGTGCCCACCAGCAAGTTCTCCTTCCGCCTCTATTTCCGCGGCAATTACGGGGAAGGCCGCCTGAACTATCCGCTGTTCCCCCTGACCTCCGTGCGGAGTTTCAACCAGATCGTGCTGCGGGCTGGTTACAACGAGAAGATCAACCCTTTCATCCGCAACGAAATCACGATGCGCCTGTCGCACGACATGGGCCAGGTGGCTCCCCACGGGAGCCTGGCGCTGGTGTTGCTCAACTCGGCCATCCACACCAACGACCCCGGCGGCGCGGGGATCGTCCCCATTTACAATCCCTGCGAGCGCGTCCACGAGGAAATGCTTCAGTCCTACTTCGGCGGTGGATCGGAATGGGACGTCGTCGGACCGGACTTCGCCACCAGCAGCGAAGGCCCGGGCATTACCGACGGCGATCGGATCGACTTTGGTCGAACGCTTGCTAGTCCTGGGGCCGGAAGCCTGATGAGCCTCTTCTGGTCCAATTCCACCCTCCGGCTGATTACGAATCCGGCCGCTTACGTGGCCGTGTCCCAGCGGCTGGACCTGCCGAACTTCGTCGATTACTGTCTGCTCAACGCCTACACGGCCATGGGCGACTGGCCGGCCAACAACTGGCGCGCGGGCCGCGAGCGCGCCACCAACGCCATCTGGCGCTTCATCCCCTGGGATACCGAATGGGCCATGGGCATTTACGCCCTGGCCGTGTCGCGCGATTCCTTCGCCTTCAGCGGCACTGGCACCGAGGATGCCGGCCTGAACAGCACGGGCAACTCGGAGATCGCCCGCATCTACCAGTCGCTTCGGCCCAACCCGGAGTTCCGGCTGCTCTGGGCCGATCGCATCCAGAAGCACTTTTTCAATGGTGGCGCGCTCACCGGCCTGAACATCAGCAATCGCTTCGAGCAGCTACGCACGGAAATGCTCGGCTTCATCCCCAGCATCGACACTGAAATCCTGCAGTGGGCGCGGGACCGGTTCCCAATCATCATGGGCCAGTTCAACACCTACGGCCTGTACGGCTTGTCCAATGCGCTCTACGGCACGTTCGCGTCGTCCAATGCGCCCGCCTTCAACCAGCACGGCGGATCGGTCGCGCCGGGCTTCGCTCTCACGATGGCCGCGCCGCTGGGCGGGTCAATCTACTTCACGACCAATGGAAACGACCCGCGCGTGCCGTTCAGTGGCGCGGTTTCGAACGCCGCCGTCACCTACTCCGGACCGGTCACGCTGAGCAGCAGTGTTCGGATCAAGGCTCGCACGCTCCTGGACGGCACGAACTGGAGCGCGCTGGCCGACGCGCAGTTCACGGTCGCCTCGCTGGGCATTCCCCTTCGCTTTACCGAACTGAACTACAACCCCACCAACGCGGCGCACGAATTCCTCGAAATCCAAAACATTGGCAGCGCGGCGGTGGACATGAGCTTGATGACGTTGGACGACGCCGTCACTTTTACATTCTTGCAAGGCACGACCCTGGCCGCCGGAGCGAGGCTGGTATTGGCGACGGGCGTTGACCCGGCGGCGTTTGCCGCGCGGTATCCGGGAGTGACGGTCGCGGGTTACTACTCGGGCGCGCTCAACAACGGCGGCGAACGTGTCGTGCTGCGGGACCGCTTCGGCAACATCATCACTTCGGCCACCTACGATGACGAGGGCGGCTGGGCGACGGCCGCCGATGGCGGCAACCGATCGCTCGAAGTCCTCAACCCGTCGGGCGACCCGGATGACCCGGCCAATTGGGTCGCCAGCACCCAGCTCGGTGGCACGCCTGGCGCCGGTTCCACACCGCCAACGCCCACCGTGCGCCTCAACGAAATCCTGGCCGCGAACACTTCCGTGCTGAACCACGGCGGCACATTCCCGGACTTCGTCGAATTGTACAACGCCGGTGGTTCGCCTGTGAACGTTGGTGGCTGGAGCCTCAGCGACGACGGCAACGCGCGGAAATACATCCTGCCCTCCACCACCATTGCCGCCGGGGGCTACCTGATCGTCTGGCTCGATGCCAACACGAACACAACGCCCGGACTGCACGCGGGCTTCTCGATGGATCCGGATGGCGACAGCCTGTTCCTCTACGACGCCGCGACGAACCGGCTCGATGCCGTCACGCTCGGCGTGCAACTGCCCGATTACTCCGTCGGGCGCGTCGGCGGCCAATGGGTGCTGACCACGGTGACGACCAACGCGCCGAACATCGCCGCCGCGACCGCCGCCCAAAGCAGCCTGATCATCAACGAGTGGATGGCCAACCCCCTGCCGGGCGCCGATGATTGGATCGAGCTCTACAACACCGCCGCGCTCCCCGTGGCTCTGCGCGGCCTGTATCTCTCGACGACTTCCATCGTCCATCAGGTCACGTCACTCTCGTTCATCGGACCGTTCGGCTTCGTGCAATTCCTGGCCGATCAGGGGGTCGGCGCGCGGCACCTCGACTTCAACCTGCCGGCGGCGGGCGGGTCGATCATTCTTTCCGACGCCACAGCGGTCGAAATTAATCGCGTCAGCTACGCGAGCGCCGTCGAAGGCGTCTCCCGCGGCCGGCTGCCCGATGGCAGCGGCACGCTGGCGGATTTCTCCTCTCCCGGCAGCCCAGGGACGAACAACTTTCTGGTGACGTACTCGGGGCCAATACTCAACGAGGTCCTCGCCCGCAACCAGGGCGTGGTCATCAACGGGGGCCGCTACGCTGACTTCATCGAACTGCTCAACACCAACGCCACTTCGGCCAGCCTTGCCGGCTTGAGCCTCAGCGTGGGGGGCATTGAGCCTGGCCAGTGGACCTTCCCGCCGGACGCCAGTTTGGGAGGCGGCAGCTACGTCGTGGTCTGGTGCGACGGCGGCCGGGCCGCCTCGACCAATTCGGGCGACTATAATACGGGCCGTTGGCTCGACGGAGACAGCGGGGGGATTTACCTGTTCAATCCCGCCCGCCAGCTTGTGAACTCGGTCGAGTTCGGCTTCCAGATCGTCGACAAATCCATCGGCCTTTCCGGAGGCCAATGGCGGCTGCTCGCCACGCCCACAGTGGGCGCGGTCAACTCCGCCGCCGCGCCGCTCGGTTCGAGCAATCTGCTGCGCCTGAATGAATGGATGGCCAATCCCGTTTCCGGCAATGACTGGTTCGAGATTTACAACGGCACGAACCTGCCGGTCTCGATGGGCGGGCTGATCCTGACGGACGATCCTTCCACCGCCGGGATGATGAAGTTCCGCGTGCCGGCGCTGAGTTTCATCGGGCCCAAGGGCTTCGTGAAATGGGTTGCCGACGGCGAGCCGGGCGACGGCCGCAACCACGTCAACTTCGCCCTCGATGACGAGGGAGAGTCGATCCAGATTTACAGCACCAACGGCGCGGCATTCAATCTGATCGACTCGGTCACATTCGGCACGCAACTGGCCGGCGTCTCGCAAGGCCGACTGCCCGACGGCGCGGCCAACATCACGACTTTCCCCGGCTCGGCCAGCCCCGCCGAACCGAATTACACGCTGCTGCCCGACCTTGTCATCAATGAAATCCTCACCCACACCGACCCACCGCTGGAGGACGCCGTGGAGTTGCGCAACACCGGCGCGAACACTGTGAACCTCGGAGGCTGGTTCCTGAGCGACAGCCAGGACAATTTCATGAAATACCGCATCCCCGACGGCACGAGCATTGCGGCGGGCGGTTTCGCCGTGTTTTACGCCGGCCAGTTCGACACCGGTCCGAACGCCTTCAACTTCAACTCCGCCCACGGAGAGGAAGTCTGGCTTTCCGCGGCCGACGCCGCGGGCGTGCTCACGGGCTATCGCGTCGGGGCGAAATTCGGCGCGTCGGCCAACGGCGTCTCCTTCGGCCGCTTCCGGACCAGCGTGGGCGTGGATTACCCGGCGATGAGCGCGCGGACCTTTGGCGTGGATTCACCAGCGACCGTCGCCCAGTTCCGCACGGGCACCGGCGCCGCGAATCCGGCGCCGCTCGCCGGCCCGGTCGTCATCAGCGAACTGATGTATCACCCGCCAACGGGCATCAACGGCAGCGAAGACGAGTACATCGAGTTGCTCAATGTCTCCGGCGCGCCGGTGAAACTGTTCGATCCGATAAATACCACGAACACCTGGCGCCTCGAGGGCGCGGATTTCACCTTCCCGCCGAACTTCACCCTGGGCGCAGGGAGCAACGCGCTGGTGGTGAACTTCAGTCCAACCGACTCGGCCGCCCTCGCCGCATTCCGCGGTCTTTACAGTGTACCCTCCACCGTGCCCGTTTTCGGACCGTATTCGGGCCGGCTCAGCAACGACGGAGAAACCATTGACCTGTTCAAACCCGACCCGCCGCAGCCGCCGCCCTCGCCGGACGCGGGATTCGTCCCTTACATCCTGGTCGACCGCGTCAGCTACACGGACAAAGTGCCGTGGCCTTCGGGCACGAATGTGGACGGCGGAGGGCTGTCGCTCCAGCGCAAATCGCCGACCAGCTACGGCAACGAACCGCTTAACTGGGTGGCCTCCACGCCCACGGCAGGTTCGGCCAACAGCCTGGTGGTCGCTCCGCCCACCGTCCTGGCCTCGCCGCAAGGCGCAAACGTCCTGGAAGGCGCGACGATGACGTTCAATGTGGCGGCCGACGGGACCGGCCCGCTCAAATACCAATGGCGGTTTAACGGCGATAGCGTGCCGAACGCAACGAACGCGACGTTCACCATCGGTTACGCCGTGGTCGAGGACAGCGGCGCCTACGATGCCGTCGTGAGCAACCCCGGCGGCTCGGCGTTGAGCGCTGCGGCCGCGCTGGCTGTGCTCGTGCCGCCGCTGGTCCTTGCCCCGCCGGTCAGCCAGATCGTCAATACCGGCGCAACGGTCAACTTCACCGTTGTTGCCCGGGGCACGCCGCCGCTGACCTACCAGTGGCGTTTCAACGGCACGAATCTCCCGGGGGCCGCCAGCCCCAGCATCACCCGCTCCAATGTCAAGTTCCCCGACGACGACGGCCTTTACGAAGTGCTCATCAACAGCCCGGCCGGGATGACCTCCGCGTCCGCAACACTGTCGATCCGCGTGACGCCGCTGTTTTTAATCAGCCCAATCAGCCAGAGCGTCGTCGCCGGTGGCGACGCGTCGTTCAGCGCGTCGATCGCGGGCAACCCGTCTCCCTTCACCTACTACTGGCGGCGGGTGACCGTGCCCGCGGGGTTGATCGCTCAGTCCGTGAGCGGCTTCCGATCGAACTTCGTTACGTTCAACACGACGGCGGCGGGCTTCGTCCTCGCGAACAACATGGCGATGTCCAACGTTCAATGCCGGCTGGTCGTGAGCAATCTGGCGTCCATCGGCCAGGGCGTCGCCGCGACGTTCAACCTCACCCTGCTGGCCGACAGCGATTCGGATGGCATCCCGGACGTGTGGGAAACCCTGTTTGGCCTGGACCCGACGAACGCGGTCGACCGCAACCTCGACGCAGACGGCGACAAGATGAGCAATTGGAGCGAATACATCGCCGGCACGGACCCGACCAACTCTCTGAGTTACCTTGGCGTAAGCCTGACGGCCGGGCCGGCTTCGGCTGTGGTGAGCTTCGGGGCGATGTCCAACCACACTTACACGGTGCAGTTCACCGACAACCTCGGGCTGGGGGTGTGGTCCAAGCTGGCCGACGTGCTCGCGCTCCCGAATAACCGCGTTGAAACCATCCCCGACCCGACTTACACGTCCAACCGCTTCTACCGCGCCGTGACGCCGCGGGCGCCGTAGCCGGCGCATTTCCGAGGCGCCGTAGCCGCCAACGTGAGGAGGCGGATGGACCCGGCGAGGGTGCCGCTCCGCCTATCCATGACGCCGGCAGGGCGAGGCTCCTGCCGAGCCGTGATCAAACCGGAAGTTTCGGCTCGGCAGGAGCCTCGCCCTACCGGCGTCATGGCGAAGATGCCCGGCCACAAGCCGTCGTTTCTCCTCACGGCGTCGGCTACGGATCGTGGGCGTCACCTGCGAGCCATGAAATATCCGGCACGGAACCTCACGGTGACGGTGACGCAAAGCAGAGGCCCGGCGGCCGCAAGTTCCCCTGGTGGGATCGTTCAACGCATCGAGGCGGAGGCGACGTTCGAGCAGGGGGGATTGGCCGAGCCAGTGATGGCGATGACTCGATAGTAGAAGGTCCTGCGGCCTTCGAGGCTGGTATCCGCGAAGGAAGTCACGTTCGCGGCGACCATGCCGATTGGCTCCCACTTCAATTCGTGCTTCGTCCGATCTTGCTTCGAGCGTTCGATCCTGAATCCAGTTTCACGGCCGCACTGGTCGGTCCACGACAGGTTGATCTGCCGGTGGGAAACGCCGACGGCGGTGAGTCTGGGGGCCGGGCAGGGTGGTTCGGACGCTGGACCGACGCTGAGGGTAACGGTCGCCGGCGCGCTGTCGGCCTGGCCATCGTTGGCTTTGAAGGCGAAGCTGTCCGCGCCCGAGTAACCTGCGGCCGGCGTGTATACGAGGTTCGGCGCCACGCCGCTCAGCGTGCCGTGCGAAGGAAGGGTCACCACGGTGAACGTAAGCGCATCGCCGTCAGGATCGGAACCGGTCAGCACAACGCTCACGGGCACGCCGTAGGCGGTGGAGACGGATGTCTCGTTTGCCGCCGGCCCAAGGTTGCCGCGGAGGACGTCGATCGTGACGGTAGCCGAGGCGGCTGCGCCCGATGGATCCGTGACCTGCCAGGTGAAGCTGTCCGACCCGGTGTAGCCGGCAGCCGGTGCGTAGGTGACCTGACCGGTCAGATTCGGCGTTGGGCCGTACAGCGTGCCGTGTGACGGGCCGCTTTGGACCACGCAGGTAAGCAGGTCGCCGTCCGGATCGCTGGAGTCGAGCGTGATGGTCTGGGGCGTGTCGCGCATGACGGTCACGGTCTGCGGATTGGCGACCGGCGTGTCGTTGGCCGGGGTGACGCGCAGGCGGACTGTGGCGGCGTTGCCGATGCGCTGGCCGTCAAAGCAACGGAAGGTGAAGTGATCCACGCCGTTGAAGTTCGGGTTCGGGATATATTGCACGGACATTCTCTCGAACGGCACCTTGGTCAGCGTGCCGTTGGTCGGGCCGTCCACGATGAGGCAATCGACAGCCGTCGGAGCGGAATCCCAAGCCGTGGCTTGCACGTTGAACCGGCCTCCGACGTCCTCCGTGAAGGTAACCGAGCGGTCGAGCGCGATGGGCGAATCCAGCACGCTGTTCACGGTGACGAAGACTATCGCGAAGTAGGGAAACACGCCGTCGGAGAAACCGCACTCAAAATAGTCCAGGCCGGAGTGCTCCGGGCTGGGAAGGTAGGTGAGGTTGGGCGGCGTGCCCCAGATCGTGCCGAAGGGAACATTGCCAACGAAGAAGGTGAGCGGCCGGCCGCCTGGATTGGCGGCGGTGAGCGTGAAATCGACCGGTGTGTCCTCATCCGTCACGAGCGCGGGAAGGGGATCGGTCAGTCGCACTTCGGCGGGCGGCGGCGCAGTATAGGGCCGGGTGGTGAATTGATCGATGTAGGTGAACCCGGCGCCATTGGCGCCCGCGGAGGTGAGGCGGTAAAAGTAGGTGGTGTTCGGCGCGAGGTTCGCAACGGCGAATTCGTGGCGCGACGCCAGGGCCGGATTGACGCAGACGGGCTGGAGGCTGTTCAAGCTCGGGCTAACCTCGAGCAGCGCATCCCCGCCGCCCGTGCCCTGCAGGGTCCACGCGACGCTCATGCTCGTGTCGGATAAGGGCCGTGTTTTCGCGCCGATGAGGCTGATGGCCGCGGTGGCGGGGTTCACGGTGAACTCCAGCGTCGCGGCACACTCGCCGGCGGCGTTGCAGGCGGCGATTTGGTAGTAGCACGGCAGCGAGCGAAAGTCCGTGTCGCGATACCGAGGCACCGTGAGCTGGGTGGCGATGGGCATCCATCGCCGGTCCAGATCGGCGCGATAGACCCGGTAATGGTCGGCGCCAGCCGAGGCATCCCAGGTGAGCAGCACTTCCGCGGGCAGGACGATGGCCCGCACGTTGGAAGGAGCGGCGGGCGGGACCGCGCGAAGCGACAGGAGCGGGAACAGAAGCAGGGTTAGGGACAGGGATAGAGATGAGTGGAACCGGGGACTCTTTTTCATATCTGACCGGGGGCAGGTTTCGCCTGTGTCTAGCAATGAATTACATCGACACCGGCACCTGCCTTCTGAAGAACAAAGGGACAAAAGCCCTCCCAGACTGAGCTGGCCATGACTCAAGGCGAGGGCGCCGAATTAGCAGAGCGACCTCAGTTGCAACCGGTTATCGTAGCTGTGACCGGGTGGTTACGGACCGGAAGGATCATGAATAAAGGGATGAATTCGGGCCTTCGACCTCCCTCCTTGTCGGCCTGGAACTGACCGCCGCACTGGCTGCTAACTCAACCGCATCGGCATCACAACGTAGAGAAACGGACCGTTGATTTTCAGCACGCCGGGGCTCAACTCATCGATGAGTTCCAAGTACACCTCATCTTCCGTCAACGCAGCGAGCGGCTCGATCAAATATCCGGGGTTGAAGGCAATGGCCATCTCCTTGCCTTTGTAGTTGATTGCCAGCGTCTCGCGGGCCTCGCCCACATCCGGGCTGTTCGCGGTGATGGAAAGATTGTGCTTTTCAAAGCTAAACTTCACCGAGGTTTGCTTCTCGCTGGTCATGATTTCGGCCCGCTTCAAGGCGTGCATCAACTCCTCGCGGGCGAAGCTGACCCGTTCCTTGGTTTCACTCGGGATGACTTGCCGGTAGTTTGGATAGTTGCCCTCAATCAGCTTGCTGATAACCAGGGTGGCGCCGCCTTTCTCGTCTTTGAGCGCGAAGGCCGCCTGGTTTTCACTGAATTTAATCTCGATTTCACCCTTGTCCTGAAGGAGGCGGGTCAGTTCGTTCACCGCCTTGGCCGGAACAATGAATTCAGCCTGACTGTTGGCCGGGAGGTCGATTTCTTCATCCACCAGCGCAAGCCTCCGGCCATCGGTGGCGACCATCGTCAGCTTGTGTTCCTTCAAACAGAAAAAAATGCCGTTGAGCACATAGCGGCTCTCGTCGGTCGAAATTGCGAAGGCCGTCTTCTTAAGCATGCCACGAATTTTTTCCTGCGGCAGCGTGACTTTCTTCTCATCCTTAAAGGAAGGCTTTGGCGGAAATTCCTCGGCAGCCAGGCCTCGAATTTTGAAGAAGCTCGAGCCGGATCGAACGGAGCAGACGTTCTTGTCATCGACTTCCATGTCGATCTCGCTGCTGGCCAGCTCCCGGGCGATACCAAAGAGCTTTTTTACCGGCGCCGTCGTCGCGCCGGGTTTCTTCACCGTGGCTTCGACCGAACACGTGATGGTCACATCCAGATCGGTGGCCGTCAGCTCCAGCCGATTGGCTTCCGCCTTGAGAAGAACGTTGGACAGGATTGGCAGTGTGGTGCGCGTGCTGACGATGTTCTGCACGGACTGCAACCCAGCGAGAAGCTGGTCTTTGGCGATGGTCAGATTCATTGCGGGCTTACTGATGATCTTGGATCAGATCCAACCCAACAGTATTAAGGGGTGTGAATAAAGCAAAGAGCAAAGGGTGTCAAGGCCGGGGCAAGGAGTTACGTGGAAAGGGGGTTGTGAAGAAGTTGGGTGCGCCCTGATGCTGATCCCGGGCAAGACGAGGTTGTTCGGAGTGTTCCGATTCTGTTCACAGACCATTGGCGTGTTTCTCAACCGGGTTGTTGACTTGCACAGGTGGAGAAAAAGCGACGCATCTCGGAAGTACCAGCACGGTCGAGGTCGTGCCGGGGAAGTAGGGCAGGCGTCTCGCCTGCCCAACCGCGCCGAAAGGCGCGGCTTTCGCACCACCAAGGCTTCGCTTCGCTCGGCCGGGCAGGCGAGACGCCTGCCCTACGCTGGTGGCACTGGCAAGTTGCGCCCGAGAAAACGGGACGAGGCCGTCCCAAGTTGATGGGGCGGCCTCGCCTTGCACGATGTTTTGTTTTAACAGACTCAGTAGTCCATGCCGCCGGGTCCGTGACCGGCTGGCGGAGCAGGCTTATCCTTCTCCGGCGCCTCGCTGATGAGGCATTCGGTCGTGAGGAGCAGGCCCGCGATGGAGCCGGCGTTTTGCAAGGCAGTGCGCGTGACCTTTTTGGGGTCAACAACGCCCGCTTTGACGAGGTCTTCGTATTCGCCGGTGGTCACATTGAAGCCTTCGTTGCCCTTGCGCTTCTTGACTTCCTGGACCACGACCGAGCCTTCGTAGCCGCCGTTGAGGGCGAGCCACTTCGTCGGATATTCGATGGCGCGCTTGACGATGTCCACGCCGATGCGCTCGTCGTCATTGTCGCCCTTGACGGCCTCGATGGCCGGCAGACAACGCAGGAGCGCGACGCCACCGCCCGGGACGATGCCTTCCTCGACAGCCGCCCGTGTGGCATGAAGGGCGTCCTCGACGCGGGCTTTCTTCTCCTTCATTTCGGTTTCGGTCGCGGCGCCGACGTTGATGACGGCCACGCCGCCGGCCAGCTTGGCGAGCCGCTCCTGGAGCTTCTCCCGGTCGTAGTCGCTGGTGGTTTCTTCGATTTGGCGCCGAATCTGCCCGACGCGGCCCTGGATTTCGGAGCTCTTGCCGTAGCCCTCGACGATGGTGGTGTTCTCTTTCTCGACGACGACGCTCTTGACGCGGCCGAGGTCGGCGAGTTCGAGGGTCTCCAGTTTGATGCCCAGGTCCTCGCTGATGAATTTGCCGCCGGTGAGGATGGCAATGTCTTCGCACATGGCCTTGCGGCGATCACCGAAGCCCGGCGCCTTGACGGCGCAGGCATTGATGGTGCCGCGGAGCTTGTTCACGACGAGCGTCGCCAGGGCCTCGCCCTCGACTTCCTCGGCGATAATGAGGAGGGGCTTGCCGGCGCGGGCGACTTTCTCGAGGAGCGGCAGGAGGTCCTTGAGGGTGGAGATCTTCTTCTCGAAGTTCAGGACGTAGGCGTCTTCCATCTTGCACTCCATCGTCTCGGCATTCGTGACGAAGTAGGGCGAGAGGTAGCCTTTGTCGAACTGCATGCCCTCGACGACTTCGAGGGTGGTCTCGATGGACTTGGCTTCCTCGACGGTGATGGTGCCGTCCTTGCCCACTTTGTCCATCGCGTCGGCGATGATCTCGCCGATGGTGTTGTCCCAGTTGGCCGAGACGGTCGCCACCTGCTTGATTTCTTCCTTGTCCTTGACCTTCTTGGCGATCTTGTCGAGGTGGCTGACGGCCGCGTCAACGGCCTTCTGGACGCCGCGCTGGATGCCGATGGGGTTTGCGCCGGAGGTGACGTACTTGAGGCCCTCGCGGAAGATGGCCTCGGCCAGCAAGGTGGCGGTCGTTGTGCCGTCGCCCGCGGCATCGCTGGTCTTGGAGGCGACTTCGCGGACCATCTGGGCGCCCATGTTTTCGTAAGGGTTGTCCAGCTCGATTTCCTTCGCGACGGTTACCCCGTCCTTGGTCACCGTGGGGGAACCGTATTTCTTGTCGAGCACCACGTTTCGGCCTTTGGGTCCGAGGGTTGCGGTGACGGCCTTGGAGAGTTGGGAAACGCCCCTGAGGAGCGCTTGACGAGCGGACTCGTCGAAGAGGAGTTGTTTGGCTGCCATAATTATTTGGTTGAGAAGTGAAGGTTAATGGTTGAGTAGCGGGAGTCAGTCGATGATGGCCAGGATGTCGTCCGTGTTCAGGATCTTGTATTCCTTGCCGTCGAGCTTGATTTCGGTGCCGCCGTATTTGGAGACGAGCACGCGGTCGCCCTTTTTGACTTCGAAGGGGACTTTCTTGCCGTTGTCATCGGTCTTGCCGGTGCCGACGGCGATGATGATGCCTTCCTGCGGCTTTTCCTTGGCGGTATCGGGGATGATGATGCCGCCTTTCTTGATTTCTTTTTCCTCGGCGGGTTCGACCAGGACGCGGTCGCCGAGGGGTTTGAGGTTGGTGCTAGCCATAATGCGTTTTTGTTTTCGGTTTGGTTTGTTTCGGTTTCGGTTTCGGTTCGAATCAACTCCCGCCGCACCGCGCGGCGGGAAAAGTGTCTTAGTGTTCGCACTGTCAGTCCGGGCTGGCCGGAGCCAGGCCGCCGGGCAGCGGTTGAAATTCCGGCACCGGCTCGCCGAGCACCGAATTGACGGCGCTCACCAGGTCTTGTTTCACGTTCTCGGGCAACGACGGCAGGTCGCCGTCGTCGAAGTAGCCGAGCGCCCGTAGCGAGATGTGCGAGTTGAATCAAAGAGCAAATTCTTTCAGGAACGCCCGCCGGGGCAATTCCGGGACGGGCAGTCCGAAAAACCGGCGCCACATTAGCCACGATTTCCTGTCGAACAAGCCCGGCTCCGCGTTCAACAGCGCGTCTTTGAACGCGTCCCAGCCGTAGGCGGCCTTGAACGCGGCCACTTCCTGCCAGTCGCCCAGCGTCATCACCTGCCCCAGCAAGCGGCGCGGCTGCGTGAACGAAACTTCCGGCGGCTGCCACCAGATCAGTTTCGCCGCCATGCCCTTGAGCTCTTCGCTTGCTTCCATGGGGATGTTGTCGGGTCCATCGCGCGCCGGCGTCCGGGCGCGCGTCACTTCTTCTTCTCGTCCACGACCTCGGCGTCAATGATGGGGCCCTGGTCTTTGCCCGCGGAATCGTCCCCGCCGGAAGAGGCCGAGCCGGTCGGGCCGCCGCCCGCCTTGGCGGACTGGGCTTTGTCCTGCGCGGCCTTGTAAAGAATCTCGGAGAACTTCTGCCCGGTCTCAGTCAACTTTTCCAGGGCGCTCTTGATTGCGGCGGTGTCGCTGCCTTTCAAAGCTTCCTTCACCGCGGTCACGGCGCCTTCGAGTTTCGACTTGTCGTCGCCGGAAATCTTGTCGGCGTTTTCACGCAGCAGCTTTTCCATGTGGTAAACTTGCTTGTCGGCTTCGTTGCGAAGCTCGGCTTCCTCGCGGCGTTGCCGGTCGTCGTCGGCGTGCGACTCGGCGTCCTTGCGCATTCGCTCGACCTCGTCTTTGGAGAGGCCGCTGGACGAGGTGATGGTAATCTTCTGCTCCTTGCCGGTGCCGAGGTCCTTGGCGTTGACGTGGAGAATGCCGTTGGCGTCGATGTCGAAAGCCACTTCGATTCGAGGTTCGCCGCGCGCGGCAGGCGGGATGCCGTCGAGACGGAAAACCCCCAGCCGGCGGTTGTCCTGGGAGATGGGCCGCTCCCCCTGGTAGACCTGGATGTCCACGGCGCCTTGGTTGTCGGCGGCCGTGGAATAGACCTCGGACTTCCGGGTGGGAATGGTGGTGTTGCGCGGGATGAGCACCGACATGATGCCTCGCTCGGTGTCAATGCCCAGGCTCAGCGGCGTCACGTCCAGCAGCAGCACGTCTTTCACTTCGCCCTTGAGCACGCCGCCCTGGATGCCCGCCCCGATGGCCACGACTTCATCCGGGTTCACTCCCTGGTGCGGCGGTTTGTTGACGAGCGAATGCGCCGTTTCCACCACGCGCGGCATCCGCGTCATGCCGCCCACGAGCACGAGCTCATCGATTTTGTCCGAGGTAATGCCCGCGTCCTTCAGGCAGTTCTTCACCGGCGTGACCGTGCGCTCGAACAACTCGTCGCAAATCTGCTCCATCTTCGACCGCGTGAGCTTGAGCGAAATGTGCTTCGGCCCCGAGGCGTCGGCCGTGATGAACGGCAGATTGATTTCGTACTCCTTCGAGGAACTCAGGGCGATCTTCGCCTTTTCGGCTTCCTCCTTGATGCGCTGCATGGCGTCGGGCTGCTTGCGCAAATCCATTCCCTGCTCGCGTTTGAAGTTCTCGAGCACCCAATCCATCAGCTTGTTGTCCCAATCGTCGCCGCCCAGGTGCGTGTCCCCGTTGGTCGCCTTGACCTCGAAGACGCCCTCGCCGATCTCCAGGACCGAGATGTCGAACGTGCCGCCGCCCAGATCGTACACCGCGATCTTTTCGTCCTTCTTCTTGTCCAACCCGTACGCCAGCGACGCGGCCGTCGGTTCGTTGATGATGCGGAGCACTTCCAGCCCGGCGATTTTGCCCGCGTCCTTTGTCGCCTGCCGTTGCGAATCGTTGAAATAGGCCGGGACCGTGATCACCGCCTGCGAAATCTTTTCTCCGAGCCGCACTTCGGCGTCGGCCTTGAGCTTGGCGAGGATCATCGCCGAGACCTCGGGCGGGCTGAACGTCTTGGCCTTGCCTTCGACTTCGACTTCGATATGCGCGTCGCCATTGCTGGCGCGAACCACCTTGTAGGGGACGCGCTTGATCTCCTCCTGCACCTCATCGAATTTCCGGCCCATGAAGCGCTTGATCGAATAGACCGTGTTCCGCGCGTTGGTCACCGCCTGCCGTTTGGCGGCTTCGCCCACGAGGCGCTCGCCGGTTTTGGTGAAGGCGACCACCGACGGCGTGGTCCGTTTGCCTTCCGAATTCTCCAACACCAGCGGCTCGCCTCCCTCCATGACCGCCATGCAGGAGTTGGTCGTGCCTAAATCAATGCCGAGAACTTTTGCCATAGAAAGCTTCTGATAGTTCGTTCGATGGCATTCCAGCAATGACAATGCCAGTGGAAGCATGCTAATCTCAAAGCCCTTACTGGCAAACTATTAGGAATAATCCTGCCCCCCTGTTCCTCAACCGGGAAGGGTGCCAAAAGCGCCAATATGGCGCTAATGCGGGTCAATTTGGCACAGTGAAAACCGGGGCCGATCCATTTTTTGCGCCCTGATTTTTTCTGTGCGGGAATTTCCGGGAAATTCCGGGAAACCCGGCACCGCCTTCGGTGCGGTGCGAACCCAGCCGGCTCCATTCAATCCTGGCACCGCAGTCGAGACCCCTCCGCGGGGAAAGTTCCGAGTTCCGGGTTCCGGGTTCCGGGTTGTTCAGGACCGGCATCAAACCCGGAACCCGAAACCCGGAACTCGGAACCGCGACAGCGAACTCGGAACTCGGAACCGGGTTTTGAGAACCCGGAACCTGCCCCAAGCCCGGCGAGTCGTGCATACAGTCTTTGCGCACGGGAGCGACGATACACAACCGCGCGCGGGAGCGTTAGCGCCAAACGAGCGAAACGAGCGAAACGAGCGAAATCTTGAAAGCCGTCGAAACCACGGATGGACACAGCGCGGCGGACGCCGCAACCAAAGATGATAGCCGCAAAAGAACGCAAAGAACGCAGAGATGGAAAGGCTTGTCTTTGTGTTCTTTGCGTTCCTTCGCGGCAATAATTCGTGCATGCTGCGAAAACTTTTTTGGATAGTAGTACGGATTTCACCGATGAAGCCGTGGCTCCTTCTCCCATCCGTGAAATCCGTGCCATCCGCGGTCA
>WNGA01001272.1_pt1 | contig 38911 bp, 49 predicted proteins | sample 5400061 | NCBI WGS metagenome assembly WNGA01 (sample SAMN13153366, study PRJNA577476) | soil metagenome | isolation source: 100 cm soil or saprolite under grassland replicate 2 | place: USA:California | collected 2016-06-15
GCCGGCGCGTGCGCGATCACTTGAAGGTTAAGCTCACCGAGTTGGATGAGCGAATTCGGTCGATGCGGGACTTCCGAAAGATTCTGGCCAGTCATCTGGCGGCTTGTGAGCGCGAGCTCAACCGCCACACCGACGATGCCGTCTGCCCGGTGCTCGTGAGAATCTCCGGATCGGGGAAGAAGAAAAAGAGATGAATTGTTGTGTGGAATCAAACGCTCCCATGGCTGAGCCATCGCAAGATGGCCCGCGGCGCGGCTGCCTGTCGTGTGAGGGGCAAAGCCGCCCGGTGAATCTCAGAACGATGCTCCTGATGCTCAAGCCGGAACTCTTCGACCAGGTGGGGGAGAGTCAGTATCGCTTCTGCGCCTCTCCTGATTGCCCGGTGGTTTACTTTTCAAGGGAGCGTTCTTTTACGACCGGCGATCTGCGTCTCCGTGTCGGGCTGAAGGAAAAAGCCGGCCCGATCCCTCTCTGCTACTGCTTCGGCTTTAGCGAGCAAACCATAAGAGAGGAAATCGCAGCCGGAGGGAAAACCACAATTCCTCAACGCATCACGGCCCTCGTCAGGGAACGGATGTGCGCCTGTGAGGAAAGAAACCCGTCGGGCGGTTGTTGTCTTGGTGAAGTAACCAAAGCAGTCAACCGCCTGATGAAGGAGGCGACATGAAACGGAACCAAATGATCATTGGCTGTGTTGCGGTGATTGTCTCAATCGCCTTTTTACTTGTTCCGGGCGAAAGCGGCGTTCGAACGGCGCGGGCGCTTGAACCAGGGCCAACGGAAATGATGGATCTCAACAATCTGGATCAGCTCAAAGAATCGTTCCAGCGTGACCGCGGCGCGGTTCGCCTGGTCACGTTGCTCTCGCCTGTCTGCCCGGCATGTCGTTCGGGGTTTTCCGACATGCAAAAGGTGCTCAAAGCGATACCCGACGAGCGGCTACGAGTTTATATAATCTGGCTGCCGATGTTTCCCGGTGATTCCAGGAAGTGGGCTCAAACCCGTTCCGATGAATTCAGCGACAAACGGGTGAGCTATTATTGGGATGGTGAAAAAATCGCCGGCAAAGCTTGGCAGAAGACGCTCGGCACGAAGAGAGAGGCCTGGGACGTGTATCTTTTGTATGGCGCAGGAAGCCAGTGGGATAAGGAGCCCGCCACACCTGATTTCTGGATGCATCAGCTCAACGGCGTAACAACAGCGCCGCGACTGGATGAAGAGGCGTTTCAGGCCAAAACCAAAGAGTTAGTGAATAAAATAGAGAGGTAGGGCGATGAAACCGTCGAAGGTGGCCGTGACCGCCAGCGGTTCGCTGTTATCGGCGCTGCTGTCTTTTCTGCCGCTAACCTGCTGCATCTTTCCCGTGGCGTTCTCTTTCCTCGGGGCAGGCGGTCTGGCCCTCGCTATGGATATGATGCAATACCGGCCTCACTTCATTGCGCTCACCGTGGGGTTTCTCGCCGCCGGTTTTTATTTCGCTTACAGGCCCGAGAAATTGGAATGCGCGCCTGGCACGGTCTGCGCAACGCCGAAGAGCCGCAAGCTGCAGCGGGTGAGCTTGTGGGTGGTGGCGATATTGACGCTCGCCCTCATTGCGTTCCCGTATATCATCCCTTACCTCCCGATTGGATAGGGGATGTGAGCGCACTGGGCTCAACACACCTTATAAAGAGGAAGCTTCTATGACAAAAAAACTCACCGCGATGCTTCTGATGGCTGTCTTCCTTGCCGGCGCTGTCTTCGCGCAAACGGCTGGTGGAACTAAAGGAGTAAAAGCCGTCACGATCCGCATTGACGGCTTTATGAAGAGTAAGAGCGGCGCCATATGAATGGGCTGACCGGAGACGGTCAAACGGGCTCTGGAAGAGCTCGCAGGAGTTCAGAAAATAGAGATGAGGCTCGACCGCGACGAATTCGTGGCGCCGTATGACTCGGCGCAAGTCGAGCCGGCCAGGCTCATTGCCACGATCAAAGAGACCGGCTACACGGCGCGAGTTGTAAGCGGAAATGGAAAGTCTCCCGCAGGAACGGCGCCGCTGTCCTTGCCGCGCGGGTTTGCGTTGCTCGATGAAGCTCTCGCACAAGCTCAGAAAGAGAGGAAGCCTGTCGTCCTGGATTTCTTTGCCGAGTGGTGCGTTCCGTGTCAAAGAATGGAGAAGACCACGTTCATCGATGAGAGAGTAAAGGCGCTGCTTGGGCGTTGTGTCTTCCTGAGGATTGATACAGATGAGCAGCCGGAGATTTCGCGGCGGATGAATGTTGAAGGACTGCCTGACATCCGCTTTGTCACCCCCGATGGGAAGGTGGTGAAGCAATTGCGGAGCTATCAGGACGCGGAATCATTCGCTGAAGAACTCGGACGCTTCCTTCAGTCACTCGCGCGATGAATAAACGGCATAAAAGGGAAGAGAGTGATGTCAATAGAAAGAAAAGAGCAAGGCGGGAATAATCCAGGGTCAAAGCGCACAATTATCGCCAGCCTTTCTGCGCTGGGCGGGATGGTCCTGGCATCCAGTTGCTGCTTGCCGCTCACCCCTTTTTTGCTTGCTGCCGGAACAGCGGGAAGTTCAGCCTTCTTTCTAAAGCTCCGGCCATTCCTGCTAGCCGGCTCGGTTCTGTCTATCGGATTCGGCTTCTATCAATCCTGGCGAGCCAAGCAGTGCAATTGCCAGACGAGTTTGCCGAGCGCAATTCTTCTCTGGTTTTCAGCGATTGTAGTCCTGCTTTTTATTCTGTTCCCGCAGGCTATCGCAAATCTTCTCGCGAACATATTAGGAGGCTGATATGAAGCGGCGCCATATTGTTCTCTTGGTTCTGGCGGCGGTGGGATTCCTGATCTTATACATCTTCTACTACCTGTACGGAGGAAGCGCCACGCCAAAGGGGCAACAACCACTGGTCAGTCTGAACGGTTCCAATCTTTCATCATTGAAAGACGCGTTCAATGGATCCGCGAATTCTGTGCGGGTTCTCGTCATGCTCTCACCTACCTGACCCGTATGTTTGCAGGGGGCCTCTGCATTCGAAAAACTCTTAAACGAAGAGCGTGGTCAAAACATCCGAGTATTCGTGGTCTGGGAGCCGGTATTGTGGACTGATTTTGGAGCCCCTTCGACTGCCACGCTGAAGCGGGTCTCTGATCCGAGAGCTTCTCAATATTGGGACAAGGGGCATCTCATCTCTGGGCTGCTGGGTGAACGAGACAGTTCCTCCGTCATTTGGGATTATGTCGCCGTGTACGAGCCGGGTAAAGTTTGGGACCAGGCTCCGCCGGAACCTGCTTTTTCGGATGTTCCGGTCGTCCGCTCTATCGACGGAACAAGGGAAGCGGTCCGGAGGTTGTTACAGGCAAATGTGAAATAGCCCTGCCATCAGGCGCCTTATGTCCGACAACATTCTCAAAGATACCGGGGAAAGAGATTCTCTGATTGAGAGGGCAGCGGAGAGTGTTCTCAATACCGCCGTTGTGGGCTCCGCGAGGGTGACGGGAGGAGAGGTAAACGATACCTATAAGATCGAGACGGAAGACCGCGCGTTCGTCGTCAAAGTGTTCAAGCGTGACTGGCCCGAAGAAGGCAAGTTGCCATGGATCGAGCGACATCTGACCCAATATGAAGTCCCGCACGCCAGGCTGGTCTACTACTCAAGAAACGATCTCTATTTTCCTCACGGCTTCTCGATCTCTGAATATATCGAAGGCCAAAATGCTCTGGATGCTATTGCCGGCGGCAGTTTGTCTCTTGAAACCTATTATTCACGAATCGGCGCGCTCTTAAGGCGGGCGCATCAAATACCGGCGCGACAGTACGGGTATATCGGTCATGGGCCAGGCGGGATGTACACGACTTTTACCGAACACAAGTTGATTCATGAGGTTCAGGATCGATTGCGGGAGATAGAAGATATCGATTCTTTTGACAAGAACATTTATCGCGGGATTGAAGAGAAGGTAAGACGGCAATTGGCGCCCTTCGAACATCGCTTCAAACCGGTACTGATCCATGCGGACCCTGTTCCGAAAAACGCCGTCTGGACAACTGACCATCGATTGATCTTGATCGATTGGGATGAGGCGATAGCCGGCGCATGGATTGCGGATTTCGCGCAGCTCAACTATTGGCATAATTATTCAAACCCATTCGGTGGAACAGAAGATTTATCGAATAACAAAGTGAGAGACGCCTTCTTTCGGGGATATGGAACGGTTGAGTTTAGCGTCGGAGAGATCGCGGTTATGGAAAACGCGCTGCACATTATTTATTCAGTCGATCTGCTTCCTTTCTACCAGAGGGAAAAGAATGCGAAGGCTTTCAAGCAAACGAAAGAAAGGCTAATGATTTTACTGGGGCAAAGCTAGGCGCTCACAGTGTGACCACGATGCATTTAACATCCATTCGGCAAGATCTACGTTACAGCCTGCGAATGCTCCTGAAGAGACCAGGCTTCACCATTATTGTGGCGCTGACACTGGCCTTCTCGATCGGCGCCAACACGACGATCTTCACCTGGATCAAGGCTGTGCTCTTGCAACACTTGCCGGGCATCGAGCGCCCGGAGGAACTGGCCGAGATCTGGGGCGCCACGCGCAACAACTCCGCCCTTTCATCGTCCTACCTCGATTACCTGGACTTCCGCGACCGAAACGAAGTCTTCTCCGGCTTGATCGCTCACCAGGTGTTGCCGCTCAATTTAGGACGCGGCGCCAGGCCGGAGCGCGTGTGGGGCGCTATCGTTTCGGGCAATTACTTCGACGCGCTCGGCGTTCGCGTAGCGGTCGGGCGTACCTTTCTCCCGGAAGAAGATCGCACGCCGAACACACAGCCGGTCGTGGTCATCGGCCACGGATTATGGCAGCGACGCTTCGGGGGCGATCCGAACGCCGTCGGACAAACCGTAACATTGAACGAACATGACTTCACCGTTATCGGCGTCGCGCCCAAGGAGTTCGGCAGCACATTCTCCGGCGCCGCGCTCGATGTCTGGACGCCGGTGATGATGAAGGACTATGTGGCGCGACCGCATTTCTCGCTTACCGACCGCGGCAGCCGCTGGCTGATGGTTATGGGAAGACTCAGACCCGGCGCAACGGTGGCGCAGGCCCAAGCGAACGTCGCGACGATTGCCGGTCAGTTGGCCCAAAACTACCCCCAGACCAACGAGCAACTTGGCGTGGAAGTTTACTCGCTCACGCGATCGCCATATGGCCTGAAACGGACCATGCGTCCGGCGCTGGTAATGTTCATGGCGGTGGTGGCCATGGCGCTGCTGATCGCCTGCGCCAACATCGCCAACCTGTTGCTCGCGCGCGCCACTTCACGGCGCAAGGAGATCGCCATTCGCATGGCCCTGGGGGCCAGTCGCAAGCGATTGGTGCGACAGTTATTGACCGAAAGTCTGGCGCTCGCGGCACTGGGCGGTGTGAGCGGGCTGCTGCTGGCGTTCTGGACGGCCAGATTGCTCAAGGCCTTCCTTCCGCCGTTCGGCCTGGCGACCAGCTTCGATACCAGCCCGGACGCGCGCGTGCTCGGCTTCACCCTGGCGGTGACGGTGGTCACGGGCCTGCTCTTCGGCCTGGTTCCGGCGCTCCAGGCATCGAGGCCGGATCTGGTCGCGACGCTCAAGGACGATATAAGCGCAGTCGGGCGCAGTAAGCGCAGGTTTGCCCTGCGCCATCTGCTCGTGGTCGCCCAGGTGGCGTTATCCGTCCTGGCGCTGGTCGGCGCGGGGCTTTTCGTTCGAAGTTTGTGGCTGGCGCAGAGGGCTGATCCGGGGTTCAATCCCGATGGCGTCGTGCTTGCATCGTTCGATCCATTTCTGAACGGCTACGATGAGACGAGGGGGCGCGAGTTCTACCGCCTGCTCGTCGAGCGCGTCGAAGCGCTGCCCGGCATGCAGTCGGTCAGCCTGGCGCGGCGGCTGCCGCTCACTCTCAGCGGGATCGCATTCGCCAACATCACTATCGAAGGCTACACGCCGGGCCGCGACGAGGACATGCGCATCAATTATGAGACCGTCGGCCCGAAATATTTCCAGACGATGAGCATTCGGCTCGCGCGCGGGCGAGATTTCAATGAGCGGGATAATGAACGAGCGCCGGGCGTGGTGATCATCAATGAGACGATGGCGCGTCGCTACTGGCCCGATCAGGACGCGATGGGGCAACGGCTCAAGCTCGGTAAAAATTGGCTCGAGATCGTCGGCATCGCCAGTGAGGTCAAGCAGCGCCGCTTGAATGAGCCACCGCAGCCTTTCCTCTACCTGCCGCTACTGCAAGACTACCGGTCGAACATGATCCTGGTTGCGCGCACGGCCCTGGAGCTGAGGGCGGCGCTCCCGGCCGTCGAAAGCGTGGTCGCAAAGCTTGATCCGAACATGCCGATCTTTGACGTCAAGACCTTGAACGAGCACGTCGGCGTCTCCCTCTTCCTGCCCCGGATGGCGGCGACGCTGCTGAGTCTCTTCGGCCTGCTCGCGTTACTGCTGGCCGCGATCGGGCTCTACGGCGTGATGTCGTACTCGGTCAGCCAGCGCACTCGGGAGATCGGCATCCGCATCTCTCTCGGGGCGATGAGGCGTGATGTCTTGAAACTCATCATGGGGCAAGGACTAATCCTATCCCTGATCGGAATCGGCGCTGGTCTGGTGGCGGCGTCGGCAGTGACCCGCTTGATAGCCCATTTGCTCTATGGAGTGAGCGCGAATGATCCGGCGACGTTTACGCTGATCGCGCTCCTACTTGTGGGCGTGGCGCTCGTGGCTTGCTACCTCCCGGCGCGGCGGGCGACCAAGGTTGATCCGATGATTGCGCTGAGAAATGAAGGGTAAAAGAAATGCAGAAAGTATATCCGACGCTTCGCATCACCGATTATGAAAAGAGTAAGGCTTTCTATGTTGACGGACTCGGATTCCAGATCGAGAGCGAACACCGCTTCGCGCCGCATCTGCCCGTCTTTATGACGATCAGCCGCGATGGGCTCTCGTTGTACCTTTCACAGCACACGGGAGATTGTCAGGCGGGCGGCTTGGTCTTTATCTACGTGCCGGACGTGGACACTATATATGAAGAGATCACAGGCAGGGGGATAAAAGCCCAATCTCCGCCGGAGGACTTCGAGGGGAGAATCAGAGATTTTCGGGTGATTGATCCTGATGGAAATAAACTCGATTTCTGTACGCGGTTGAACTATTGAGCGTCAATAAGTCGAATGTGGAGAGGAGGAGTTACGCGCCAACCGAATGACGCGAATCCGGAGGTGTTGTAGGCTACGATTACCCGGCCGAGTTGGATGCGAGAGTCACGCTGCATCCACCGCAAGAGACGGGATCGGACTGGCGCCCGCCGGGAGGCGGTCTCGAACCGCAGGAGAGCCTGGCGGAGTGCGCCATCCGAGAGGTCTTTGAAGAGACCGGGATTCACATCCACGTCTCCGGCGTCGCCTTTCTACGGGAGTGGGTCGTGCCCAAGTATTGTCCCATGCCGGATGGGAAGGAAGAGGTCGGCTTCGGACTCGAGGTTTACCTCTATGGGCATCCTACCGACGAACCATCAGCGCCGCGAGCGGAACGCGCAGATCTACCGGCGGCCTGTTGGATACGGCTGGAGGAGATCCCGAACTTACCCCTGTGGCCGAAGGAAATGAAAGCATTAGCCTCGACCTTGCTGTCAGGGCCGACTGTGTACGGGGTCCCGTCGTTTGTCTCGCAATTGGTAAGCCCCTGGGAGACACCGAGCGAACCGGTAGTCTTTAACCTCAGGATAAAGACGCGTGGTTGACCCCGGTGGATATGTTCGCGGTTGAACTCTTGGACGACGACGAATCGAATAAGGAAAGATGACAATGTTGGAGTACGCTGTAGCGCGCGACGGCGAAGAGTTCGCGGCTCGCTCCAATGAGGGCGAGTGGTTGATCGCCTGGCGCCCTCCCACTGCAGTTCCGGAGGGCACTGCCCATGGCGCGAATGCTTTCTGTGTGACCGCCGACGATCATGTCGTGCTGATCAGCGGCGATGGCGAGCGATGGGGCTGGCCAGGGGGTCGTCCCGAAGGCGATGAATCCTGGGAGCAGACACTCCGCCGAGAGGTCTTGGAGGAAGCGTGCGCGACCGTGGTGGATGCGCGGTTGCTCGGCTTCACTCGCTCCCTGTGCCTTACAGGGCACGAGCAAGGTCTCACGCTTGTACGCTCCATATGGTTGGCGGAGGTCGAGTTGATGCCGTGGGAGCCCCGCTTCGAAATCGCGCATCGTCGCGTGGTCCCGTCCACTGAGCTTCTGGCGCATCTCTGGATGGAAGAGGGGGTCGAGCCGATCTACTATCGGGCGCTTGTGGAGGCAGGGCTCGTGTAGAGATTGCCCCTAGTCATGGGCGGGCTAACTCACGATGGGAGCCGGCGCTCACTTCAGAATCGGAACCTCAACTAATGCGTCTCCTGTCGTGTGCGCTGCCAATAGATTACTTCCGATGCGCATGAACAAGACGATCACACCAGACCTGGTTCAGAAGGTTCTCGGGATGTGGAACATCGCGCCAGACCACGTCTCTCTCATCAAGGCGAAGGGAAACACTCATTGGCGGGTGCAACGCGGGCGCGAAGCCTTCATTTTGAGGATGTACCGCCGAGGACAAACCGGCTCGTCGATCAGGTACGAACTGAATATCCTCCGGCGCCTCCATGACCGGGGCTGGCCGGTTGCCGCTGACGTTGACGGTGTGGTGTGGCGAGAGGATTCAGCATTCGTATTGTTCCCCCTGCTCCCCGGCCATTCCCATGTGCCTGAGAACGATCAGCGACGGCGACAACGCGGGCGTATCCTGGCAGAGTTGCACTGCGAACTCGGCGCCCTCACCGGCCTCGGCCAGCGGAGCGGCTGGCGCCAGGTTGACGAAGTGGTAATGGAAGGCGAAAGGCGGCCTGATCAGGGGCGTGAGCGCACGCTCAACATGAGGCGCCCGGATTTGTTTCGCAGCGTCGTCCGATACCTGGAAGGCGTCCGCGACCGGCTCTGCGCCGCCGGCGCGTCACACTTGCCGGTGACCGTCGTCCACGGCGATCTGATCGCGCAGAATCTGCTCTTCCGAGACGGGACGCTGTCGGGCGTCCTCGACTTCGATTCCGCGCACCTCGACCTCAGGGCCGCTGATGTCGCCTGCGCCCGCCGGAGCAGAGACGATGAGGTGGCGCGTGGCTACCTGGACGTTATTCCCCTCTCGGACGCCGAGCTCGGATGTCTCGACGATCTTTGGAGAGCGAGTGTCCTGCGGTACGCGTCCCAGCTTCTCGACTGCGAGACAACCACCGATGTGGCGATCTCCGAACTCGAGTGGTGTGTGGCGCAGCTTGAGAAGACGCGGCCGTTCCAGGGCTAGAGAGAGTCTATGTCATACGTTGTGGAGATTGTGCCGTACGACCCGATTTGGCCGGCGCGTTTTGCGCAATTGGGTAGCGAACTTCGCGCCGCCCTGGGGACAACGGCTCTGCGGATTGATCATATCGGATCGACCGCCATTCCGGGCCTGGCGGCCAAACCAATCATTGATATTCAAATCTCGGTCGCCGCCTTTGAGCCGCTCGATGCCTACCGACTCCCCATGGAACGGCTTGGATACGTCTTTCGAGCCGACAACACAGAACGCACGAAGCGCTATTTTCGTGAGGCGCCGGGGACGCCTCGTAGGCATATTCACGTGCGTCGCGCCGGCAGTTGGGCGGAACAATTTGCGCTCTTATTCAGAGACTATATGCGCACACATGCAGAAGAGGCGCGGCGCTATGAGTCCCTTAAATATCAGTTGGCTGCCAAGTATAGAGAGGATCGCCACAGCTATACGGACGCGAAAGCTCCGTTCATCTGGGAGATCATGACGATGGCGGATAGGTGGAGTCAGGAGATTGGTTGGGAACCCGGTTCCACCGATGCCTGAAGCATCAAGAGACGACATGGCAGGACATTGCATCTATGTCCGTTGGCTGGTTATTCATGCGATGCGCACTATAGAGATCAGGCGTCATTCATACACGAAGAAAGGCGAGGCGCGAGGTAAAGGCTCACACCTCTCCGCCGAGGGGGTTGCCTTGGCGCGCGAAATTGGCAGTCACCTTGGGCCTTTCGACCTCGTGCTGACAAGCCACAGCCCACGCACATTGGAGACCGCTATCGCCATGGGGTTCGCCGTCGATGAACAACTCGAAGCGCTCGGCGACATTACTCAGGAAGTGGTTGAAGAGATCGGCCATCATGAGCGATGGGCGTGGGAATACCCTTTCTTGACATTTGCCCGGTTCGTTGACCGTGGCGGCCCGACGGCGAGAATGGGAATGCGTCAGCAGGAGGCATGGATGAATGCGCTGGAATCGACGCCGGCAAACGGAAGCGTGCTAGTAATCTCCCATGGAAGAGTTATCGAATCGGGATTGGTGACGTGTATTCCAAATGGGGACTTTGCCTCATGGGGCGCGCCGTTTCGTCACTGCGAGGGCGTGAAGATGAATTATGTAGAAGGTCGTTTCACGGATGCACAATTCATCCGCAATCCACAGTGAACTGCCCAACCCATTGTTTGCCGTGCTAATCATCAGCGACCATGTGGCGAGCGCCGCGACGAATTCGTGGCGCCGTACGACCCGGAGCAGGTCGAGCCGACCAGGATCCTTGCCACGATCAAAGAGACCAGCTATACGGCGCAAGTGGTAAGCGGAAAGGGAAAGGCGGCCACCGGAACGGCGCCACTGTCCCTGCAGCGCGGGGTTGCGTTACTCGATGAAGCTCTCGCGCAAGCTCAGAAAGAGAGAAAGCCCGTCGTCCTGGATTTCTTTGCCCAGAGGCGCGCTCCGTGTCAAAGAATGGAAAAGACGACCTTAGATTTCAGTCTGCTCTTGAGTCTATCAGATATCGCTATGATTCGTTCACTTCCGCTCCGTATCACGCTGATTAAGCCTCCACCTGGCGTGCCGTTTTGTTTGCAGCAAGGCAAAGCCGACCTTGTTCCGCCTTCTTCCGATTCAGGAGAGAACGTCTCTTTTGACTTCACTGTGAATATTGCCAACGATCAGACTGACGGGCCGCCGAAGTTTCGCGGCCCGTTTGTGCAAGGCCCTCCAGCCGGGAGGTTTATCTACATCAACTCTGGAACTTATGCGGGACAATCGGATTCCTGTTGGTCGAGACGCGCGAAGGTACCGCTTTCGGGCATCACCTGGGAGTTGATCGAGGAGGCGCTGTCAAAATCAAGCGCCATTTTGGAGGCGCTTGGCGCAACGACAACAATTGGCAACCGCCTTGCCTTGGGCGGTACGCGCACTTGAATTGCCGCCGTTGAAGTAATAGCAGGGCGGGGGCGGAATTTTTTTTCAAAAATGAAGATTTATGAGCTTGACCCTGTAGTCAACTACAGGGTATAGAATGCCGGCCGTAATGGAAGGAAGAACGGAATGATCCAGAGTGCGCGAAAAGGTCAAGAGCTTATCGAACAGGCGCCAAACACCGCCACCACGCAGAGGCGGCCATATCTGCTGAGGGTGGGAGAAGTCGCCAGGCGCAGCGGTGTTGGCGTTGAGACGCTGCGTTTTTACGAGCGAAGCGGGTTGCTCGACCGCCCCGCGCGTACCGAAAACGGCTACCGGCTATACGGCGAAGAAGTGCTTGAAAGGCTGGCTTTCATCAAGCGCGCGCAGGCGCTCGGCTTCACACTTGACGAGATTGGGCGCGTGATCGCCGAAAAACGCGCCGGGCAGGCGCCCTGCGCCGAGGTGCGCGAGATCGTCCGCCGCCGTCTGAAAGAACTGGATGAGCGGATGGCCCAGATGCGGCGTTATCGAAGAGAATTAGCCGCCGCGCTGGCCGAGTGGGATAAGATCGGAGAGTCTGAAGGGCACATCTGCGGGTTGATTGAAGGCGCCAAGATCGAGCCGATAGCTCCATCGTCGGATCGCTTGCGGAAAAGAGATAATGAGACGACCTCCGCCTTGCGTTCAACTAACAAACTGAAGGCGTCTTAAACTCTCTACTTGATTGGTATTGTTTATCAGCGCGATGTTCGCGCGTCTATCTCGGGGACATTATGTTGAAACGTGCTGCTGCGCTATTGATGGTTCTGCTCTTCGCCGGTCAGGCTATGGCGGGCGGAATTGTGTGCGGCGTTGAGGCGATCAGCAAGAGTTTCAACCATACGGATGAAGCCGCCTGCCCGACGCAGAGCGAGGGCGAATGCGACGGGATGGCCTGCTGCGCGCAGGGGAAATCTCCGACCGGCGCGCTGGCGGCGATGATCTGCTGCGAGGTTAAATGCGGCGAATCTACCGGCGGCGCTCAATTCAATTTCGTCACCCAGGAGCTCATTCCCGCGCCGCGCGTTGTCACCATCCGAACAGTCTTGCTCGACGCGATGGGCGAGGCTGAAACCGCTGTCGTCTCGATCAAATCGGCGGCTTACAAATTGCTTTGCCACGATCCTCCCGATCTCTACCTTTCCAACTCTACATTTCTGATCTAACTCTGGCCGCAGAGTCTCTTGTTACCGCGCCGGAAGGCTGATGCGCAGCCTCGCCCAGTGTGCGGTCGTGTCTCCCGTAACCAACATAACCAAAGAGGCGCCGGACGAGGACGAACTCGCGGAGCCTGAACTCATCTTTTCATCATAAGGAGAAAAAAATATGCTCGAGATTAACGGTCAGAGGAGTAGCAAAATAACCACGTGGCTTGTTATCAGCGCATTGAGCCTATTGTTGGCCTTCGCATTCCCCATTGTGTCGCGCGCTCAGGAGTCAAAACAGGATCATTTCGGTCACTCCGCGGGACAGGAGATGAAAACTCCACAGACCGTCCAGGATCACCTGAACCTGGCGGAAAGCTACCGGAAGAAAGCAGAGGAGTATCGCCAGGAGATAGATACGCACAAGAAGATGCTGGCTGACTACAGCAAACATGTCGCCAAGAACCCGAAAGACACTGGCGAGAATCCGTACATAAAGAAGATGCGGCTGCACTGCGAAAGGAACATCAGCGACGCGGAGAACCTCGCGCGAGATGCTGGCGAAATGGCCAGGTACCACACCTTTCGGGCAAAGGAGTTGGAAGGCAAATAGGTCATAGCGATTCACGCCTTCAATTAACCGATTGTGGGGTTGGGAATGAAAGAAAAGATGTGGCGCTTATGGAAAACCATCGCGACAGTCTTCGTTCTGGCTGTGGCCGTCAATTACCCGTGGGAGCTTGCGCAGGCGCCGCTCTACGAAGGTATGAGCGATTTCAGCCTCGCGCTGTGGCACTGTCTCGTGGCGAGCCTGGGTGACGGGCTGCTCGTTCTTCTCATCTTTGGCGCCGGCTGGGCGGCGCTCCGCCGAAGTGATTGGTTCGTAAATCCGGGGCGGCGGGGCTATCTCGTGATGCTGGCAGCCGGGCTGGCGATCGCCCTGGTTGTCGAATGGGCAGCGGTTCACGTCGCGGGGCAGTGGACATACGCGCCGCGGATGCTGGTGATTCCCATCTTCAACATCGGGCTTGCGCCCATAGCGCAAATGCTCGCGCTGCCGCCCCTCGTCTTTCGCGCCGTCGCGGTGTCGATTCGCCGTGGTGTGAGGGATGGAGAAGGCGGCGGCGACTCGGGTGAAATTCAATAGTTCAATCATGAATCTGAAATCAATAAGGAGAAACACTATGTACAGGAAAACAATGATCGCATCCATCACGCTGCTCGTCGCGGCCATCGCGCTGTCGGCGGCGGCGTTCGGGGCCGCGCAGAATTGCTGCAAGGCTAACGCGCAGAATTGCTGCGCAGCCGCGAATTGCTGTGGCGCCGCGCAGAGTTGCTGCGTGTCGATGAGGCAGCCGGGCGCCGCGTCGGGAGCGGCTGCCGAGGCCACGCTACAGAACGACACGCAGACCGCGACCGTCGAAGTCACCGACAAAGGCTTCGAGCCGCCCAGCCTCAAACTCAAGGCCGGCGCGCCAGCCAAAGTGACCTTCGTGCGAAAGACCGACGCGACCTGCGCAAAAGAGGTCGTAATTAAAGAGTACAAGATCGAACGCAAGCTTCCGCTCAATGAGCCAGTCACGGTCGAGTTCACGCCGCGCAAGGGCGAGTTCACATTCGCCTGTGGGATGGACATGATCAAAGGCAAGCTTGTCGTTGAGTGAGGAGGGGCCATGCGGTTTCACTTCCATACGCCGCGAGCGGCGGTCATTTACCTGCTGGCCTGCGCGGCCATTCTGGTCGCCTCGCCGCGGTTATCGTCGGCGCAACAGAGGGGTGGCGATTTTGCGCCCGCCCCTCCGCTCAAAGGCGTCGAAGACAAACCCGTCGCCATCAACACCGATCTGGTTTCTTTACGGGTCAGCGTCACTGATAAAGAGGGCCGCTTTGTGTCGGGGCTGAGTCAAGGCGCCTTCGCCGTTTACGAAGACGGCGTGCGGCAGGAGATCAGCTTCTTCAGCGAACAGGACGTGCCGGTAGCCGTCGGCGTCGTGCTCGATGTTTCGGGCTCGATGAACGGTGAAAAGATTATGCGCGCCAGAGAGGCGTTGAGGCATTTCATTCAGACGAGTCACGAAGATGACGAGTATTTCCTGATCGGTTTCAACGACCGCCCGCAACTTCTGCTCGAAGGGGCGCGGGGGAACGATGCGATGCTGGCGCGCATCTCCGGTATAGAACCGCAGGGCGATACCGCGCTCTATGACGCCATTGCCTTCGGCCTTGAGCAGGTCAAACGCAGTCGCCTGAACAAGCGCGCGCTGATCGTCATCAGCGACGGCGAGGATAACCACTCGCGGCTCGACTCCGGAGACGTCAAGCGGATGCTCCGGGAAGCCGACCTCACCGTATACACCATCTTGATCGGCCCGCTCCGGCCGCGCAGCAACGGCGTGGCCGTCATGGACGGGCTGGCCTCCGCGACCGGAGGGAAGTCGTACTTTCCAGGCAACGCCGAAAAGATGAGCGAGGCGTTCGAGCAGGTCGCGCTGGAGTTGCGCCGCCAGTATTCGATCGGCTACACGCCGTCGAACTTCGTGACCGACGGGAAGTGGCGTCACATCGAGGTCAAGGTGACGTCGCCGCCCGGGTTTCCGCGTCTGGTAGTACGCAACCGTAAGGGGTATTACGCCCTCGGCCGTGACCGCCGGGGGCGCGGAAGTGAGACAGCGCTGTCATCGCCTTAGCGCCTGTTTGCCCTGCCTGTCGCCAGCGGTTTACCATGTTTTTTTAATTCCGAATAACCTTCCCGAAAGCTTCTCCCCGCAGCCTCTCCCCTGACTCTCAAACCATACATACCAGATAAGGACGGACTATGAGACTGAAAGGGATCAAGATGACGACCGTCAGGAGCCTCGCATTGGCGTCTGCGCTCGCCGCACTCGTGGTGGCTATGCAACCCGCCAAACCGGGTCAGGAGAAGCATCCCGGCAAGCAGATGATGACGATGGACGGGATGATGCAGGAGTGCCGGAAGCACTGTCAGGAGACGGCCAAGTCCATTGACCAGACGACGAAGATGATAGACGAAGCGGAGCAGTCGAACGACCCCGCCAGGATGCGGGATGCCCTCGGCCAGACACGGAAGTCGCTCGCCGAGATGAAGAATTATATGGACATGTGCATGAACATGATGGACATGATGGAAAAGATGCACGGAAAGGGCCGGAAGAAACAGTAAGCCGACGATCCCCCTGACGGTCGATGGGCTGATCGCGATGGTGCAGTTCCTCGAGGCTAGCGCGCTGGGACAAGCCGTTCTGGCGCACGTTCTGGGCGGCCGACACGATGGAAGGCGGCGGCAAAGATGACCGCACGCCGCGCTATGGCGCGCCTGCGGCACAGATGTTGCGGCCAATGTTTTAGGGGGTGACCGCGCCGTGGAATCTTCTGCTCAGCGCCGCGCTCGGCGTCTAGTTGATGTTCGCGCCCGCCGTGTTCGGGGCGCGGGGCAGTATCGCTGACAGCGGCGCCTTGTCGGCGCGCTCGTTAGCGCTGTCGCTGTTATCGCGCTGGCGGAGGCGCCCGCGCGCGTGGCGCTTCATCAACGTCCTGTTCGGCGCGTGGCTCGTCGCCGCGCCCTGGTTACTCGGTGGCCCTTCCGCAGGCGCGAAGTGGAACTACGAGTCGCAGTAGCCGTCCTGTGCTTCATCGGTCTCCCGCGCGGCAAGATGGGGGAGCGCTACGGGAGCCGGGATCGGCGCATCGTCTGAATATGAATTCCGATTAGGAGGACAATCATGCAAGTGAAAGACATCATGACAAGGGACCCGGCCTGTTGTGCGCCGGACTCAAACCTGCAAGAGGTTGCCAGGCTGATGGTCGAGCACGACTGCGGGGGGATCCCAGTGGTCGATGACAGGCAAAGTATGAAGCCGGTGGGAATCGTGACCGATCGCGACATCTGTTGCCGGACCGTGGCCGAAGGTAAGAACCCGCTGGAGATGACGGCGGGCGATTGCATGTCCAGCCCCTGTGTGACCGTCACGCCGGAAATGAGCGTCGAGGACTGCTGCCGGATGATGGAGGAGAATAAGATTCGGCGCGTCCCCGTGGTCGATGAAAGGGGCGCCTGCTGCGGGATCGTGGCCCAGGCCGACATCGCGCGACACGCCCCGGAGCAGGAGACGGCCGAAGTCGTGAAAGAGGTCTCGCGGGCCGCAGGATCGGGTTCGCGCGCGAGTTAACTGGTGAAAACGAGCTTTTTTTGGGGAGGCGCGGCGATTTCAATCGCGGTGGCGTCATGGATTTTCTACCGCTATGTCGCGCCGAAAAGCTGGCGTGAATGGACGCGGGCGGGGATTGTGCAGGCGTTCATCATCGCCTTTTACGCCGAGATGTACGGTTTCCCCGTCACGATTTATCTGTTGGCTCGCATCTTCAACCTTGATGTCGTGGGAAGCTTCTGGGACGGCAACCTCTGGGTCTACCTGACGGGCGCTCCGGAGGCGATGCTCGTTTCGATGGCCATCGGTTACACGATCGCCTTTTTCGGAGTCATGCTGCTGATCGCCGGCTGGCGTGAGGTCTATCAGGCGAATCGACAAGGACGGCTGGCCACCGGAGGGCCCTACGCCTTGGTGCGCCACCCGCAATACACGGGAATTTTCCTGGCGCTCTTCGGCGAAGGCGTAGTGCATTGGCCGACGGTGTTTTCGCTGACGGCCTTTCCCATAGTCGTCATCGCCTACACACTCCTGGCGCGAAAAGAGGAGCGGCAGATGATGGAAAAATTCGGCGACCAATACCGAGAATACCAACGCCGGACGCCGATGTTCTTACCGCACTGGGGCGACTGGCGAAAGCTTTTCGGCAGTTACCGGCTTTTGGCTAGCAACCGACAACAGCAAAGTGATTCCCCTTAGCGCTTCATCTAGTGACGATCTCCCCTGACAGTGTGATGTGAATTTGGACTGGGAAGGTAGGGATACGATGATCAAAACAGGAGCGCGACGAGTGTTCTTGGGATTGACCTTGACGCTGGTCTCTTTGAATGCGGACTGTACTTCAAAACGTAGCTTACCTGATCAAAACGGAAAGGAAACGGCGCCTCACGGCGGCATGGGGGGCGGTGGAATGATGGACCGGATGCCGGACTGGATGATGAGCGACGGGATGATGGATCCGGGGATGATGCGCGATATGCGAACCATCCATGACCTGCTCGTTCAGCATGAGAAGATTCAGCGCGCCGTCGAAGATATCCCCGACGGCATTCGCGCCGTGACCACCAGCATAGACTCTGAAGTCGCCGGCCGGATTCGCGCGCACGTCTGGCAGATGAAGGAACGTATCGAACAGGGCCGGCCCATCCGCATGATGGATCCGCTGTTCCGCGAAATCTTGCATCACCACGAGCGGATCAAACTGGAGGTTGTGGAAGTTCCGGGCGGGGCGCAGGTGACGGAGACATCTGGCGACCCCCAGGTAGTATTGTTGATCCGGCAGCATGCCAGGAGGGCGGTGTCTGAGTTCGTCGCGGGCGGGATGCAGCGGGCAATGCGATCGACTCCACTGCCGGAAGGGTATGATCCTTCCAAGTAAGCCTGCAGGCGCGTGTCATTTCACCGCTGCAACGGCGAGCGCGGGCGCGTCACGTCGGAGAAAGAGAAGCCGCCTGTCCTTGAAATGATCCGGCGCGGCCGATACGGTCCGGAGGAATCCGCCTAGCGTCGATCCCGACTCGGGCTTTATCGGTCTGCAGACACACACTGGCAACGTGGCCTTCGCGAATGTTCGAATCAAGACGTAGGACTGCCCATCTTAATTACGGATGGACGAATTACCGTGATCGCCATTTGTGCCCGGAGAATGGCGGGGCGTCCGAATCGCCCCGCCATTCCTTCGACTACCGATCAGTAATTGTCAGTAATTGATTGTCATGTTGTTAAGGTAACCAGTGACTCGACATAAGAAAAAAACGCCGGTTTCCACTGGTGGGATTTACGGATGCTTGCCTACTTTTTCAACGCGATGTCTAAAAGCAAATACTTGCGGTCTGTTTTAGACATCTTGAGACCACATGGCAAATGGAGACGGCCATCACGAAAGCCGCACAAACCTCGCAATTGAAGGCACGTTATCGCCATCCACGATGAACGCCATGTAGTAGCCCGGAGGCGCGATGTTACCGTTTGCCGGGGCGCGCAAGGTCAGTCGAGACGCCGTCCGGCTCAAGATCGGAATCTTGATGTAACGCGCGCCGGCGTCAGTGTGGTGTGTGACTGAGGCCGGTCTGAGCAACACAACAGAAGCGATCTGCGACGCGTCCGGCGTGTCAATGTCAAAGCTGGCGCCGTAAGCAACATTCGCGGGCGCGTTGGTGATCGCCGGTCGCGGCCCCATCGATAGGTAGGACGGACTGAAGATTTCCATGTTGCGTTGATCTCGCTGCGGCACACCCGAAGGGTCAACTCCGCCGGCAGACAGCACGCGGCCATCGGGCAGGAGCACGGCGATACTGTGGTATTGCCGCGGGAACATCATCGGCGCGGTCGGCGTCCAGGTGTTGGTCTGCGGGTCGTAGATTTCGGCCTCTAAGACAGCGCCGGGATCCATGTTCCATTTGCCGTTTCTTTGGCCGCCGATCACGAGAATCGTACCGTCAGGCAACGGCACGGCATTGACGTTGGTGCGCGGGAAGTTCATGTCGGCTATCCGCGACCAGGCCGCGCCGACCAGCGTCGTGAGATCAATCACCTCGGCGCTCTGCGGGTTGCGGGTAGTCGCCGGGCCTGAGACGCCGCCGCCGATGATGTAGACCTTTGTCGCAGGCGGGGAGACTGTTGTATCAATCTGCATGACCGCCGTGCCCTCCTGCCGGTCATAAAATTGTTGTTGGCCGAGGTCGCTCCATAGACCAGACAGAGGGCCGGTGAAGCCGAGGCGCGCAGTGCCGGGTTGGGCCAAGTTCGACTGCGCCCATCCGGCTCGTGAATAGAAAACATCGCCCGACGGAAGCAGATTCAGGCTCGGATAGAGTTCCGGGAACGTGCGATCCGCGCCAGTTACAAATTGCCACGTGTTTGTCCCCGCGTCATAAATCTCCTGACGGTTTGCGCCCGATCCGGACACAGCCAGAATTCGACCATCGGGCAAGGTCAAGAGGGTCGGGTACCAGCGCACCAGATTCATATCCGCCACCTGCGTCCAGGGTGTGACTGCCGCCGGATCGAAGATGAATGTTGCGCGCGAATGGCTGAAGGTTCCCGCGACGTAGCCGCCGGCGACGCACAGTCGCCCGTCCGGCAGCCAGGCGTGCCCGCTACAGAAGAGGTCCTGGCTGTAGGTGTGCATGTTGGTCATGTCGGCGGGGTTAGCAGGATCCCACACAAGCGAATTGAGCGGATAACCGACTTCGGCCGCGCCTGACCAGAGAAGCACTTTGCCCGTGCGCAGCATGGCCGCGTGGACAATGAAGATTGGCGAATCAGGCAGCCGTTCCCACGATCCGGCTCCGCCGTGCATGCACGGGTGAACCGGCACATCGGGGCAGGTGTCATTCGTCGCTAGCGGCGGATCGAAGCCGAGCGCGTCCTCGAGCGCCGGAGTCAGCGTAACTTCTTGAATCGAGCGGACGACACAAGCCATGCCTTCCATCATATGCATTTCAACATGGCAGTGGACGAGGAAATCGCCCTGAAGCCTCACTCGCCGCCGCTTCTTTTCCTCTTCTTCGTCAGATTCGTCATGGTGATGTGAATCATCCATGTGCTCAGTGATGATTGGAGCGGCCGTATGCGGCGCGGCGTGCCCTCCGCCCTGCCCATGTCCGATCACAACACCCGTCGCGCCCGTCACTAACACCGGTTTTTGCGCGCGCTTGTGCCCTACGCTCTTCCCGCAGCCACAATTTTTGTCATGGCGATGCTCCTTGTGTGAGTGACAATCTTCGTCGAGCGGGAGCAGGATGACGGGAGGAACGATCGTATCCGCAACGAATGATTCCGCCGGCCCGAGAGAGCGCGTGTCAACCGTTTCGTGACCGACGTCCCATCGTTGGCCGTGTACGTGGAAGTTGTGCCAACCGGCTGAAAGGTCGAGATTGAACACATACCAGCGAATGCGCTTGCCTGTGCGGGCCACGATCGTGGGCGTGTTGCCGACGAAAGTCCGCCCGTTGAACGCGAACGATTCCAGCCCTGCGCCGCCAGTATCTGTGACAGTGTGAGGATCCGCCCCTGCGTGCGTCCAGGTGACCATACCTCCCACGCGGATCGTCACGTCGTCCTGGTCGAAGCGGCCCGGCCCGTCGAGGATGTTCACGCTTTCGGACATGGGGCCGGTAGTCGTCACGCGAACGACTCCGCTCATCGGATGGAAGCGGCAATGGTAATTGAACGTCCCTTCTTCGTTGAAGGTGTGGCTGAATGTGTCGCCAGGGTTAAGGGCGCCGCTGTCGAAGGCGGCTTCTCCCTGCTTCGGCGTCAGGCGGTGAAAGAAGAGCGGGACCTCGTAGTCGGGTTTCGGGCAACGATGGTCGCGGACGACGATTCCGCCGAACAGGCCACGATCCACCGATTCTGTGATGTGCATGTGGTGATCGTGGAACGGCCAAGCGCCGATCGTGTCCTCGGTCACGTCGAAGACGTAACACCAGGTCTGCCCGGGGCAGATTGCATCGCTGCGGCGGCCGTTCGCGTCATGCACGCCGAACGGCCAGGAGCCGTCGGAGTCTATGCCATAAATCAACCCATGCGCGTGGAAGCTGTGCGGTTCATCGTCGCCGTTGCAGACGTGGACAAAGAGGCGCTCGCCCGGCGAAGCATAAATCAGAGTTCCAGGAATGCGGCGCTCAGGACGTGGCTCGTTGACGTCCGCCGAGATCAAGGGGACGTTCTTGGGGATGGTGTAGTTCGGATCTAGGTATTCCCGGTAGACCAGGGCATCAAGTCGCCGCCGCTCCACCTCAGTTTCAGGAATGCGGGTGTCTTCGTGACCCTCGTTTCGCATGCAATCGCGCCGGTATTTGTCATGCTCACCGTCATCGGGAGCGACCGGGCTGTAGGCGGGAAGCTTTTCGATCTTCAAATAGATGTCGCGGCATTTCGTGATGGGCGAGCAATGTCGCGGCTTGTGATGCTCGTGGTCGCAGCATTCCTCCGAATGATGATCGCCGTGCTCATGACTGTGCCCGCCTCCGTGACTGTGTTCGTCTTCTCCGCTCGGCAGGTCGCAGGCGATCGAATGCGGGATCTCGACCACGATGTATTCGAGGTGTTGAGCGTTCCATCGGACCGCATGGGCGGTGTTGAAAACCTCGCGGGGCGCGGCGCCGCCCCGGCCCGGGACCATGATCCGCAGGTAGATGTCAGGACGTTTGTCGAAGAAATCCCTGAAATCTTCCGCGTCGCTGACGATTCGGAAGCCGCCGTCGCACGACGTTCGGTCTTCGCCCATCAGGTCGTCGTAAAGCAGATCCTTGTCGTAAGCGCGAACGATCAGGTCGGGAAGTCCGATCTTGCTCTCTTTTTCGCGCACTACGCCTGTAATTACAAATGTATCTGACATGGAACCGATCTCCTTGTTGGCGGCGACTGCATTGGGAGGCTATGGACGTCGCGTCCGCCAACGCCTACGAAGCCGCGCTGATTTTGAGCGGCGCGATTCAGCCATGACGATCGAGCCGCTTCGTTAGGGATCAATGCGATGGATTTGGGGCGCCCACGTTATTGGCTGACATAACGGAGCTTTGATTAGGGGTCATAACTGAGTCTTTCTATCAAAACTAACACGCTGAAGATGGCTGAACTGCGCGATTGCAGAACGGGGCGAAGTATAAGTCTGCGTTTATGGGGATGCAATAAAAAAATTGTTGTTCGACTTCGAGGCGGCAATTTGCGTTCGGCGAGATTCAACTCTTCGAGACGGAAACGATCTCGCCGGTGAAACGGTCAACGCCGACAATCATCGTTTCGCCCATCGGGTGAACTTTGCTGATCGGTTCGCCGCGAAAAGTCACGCGCCAGAGTTTGCGTTTGTCTTCGATCGCCTTGACCGCCTTGACGCTTTTCGGTTTGAAGTCAACACGCTGGCGGGCGATCTCGATGGCGCGTTCGCGGCTGATCTCCTTCCGCGCAGTTTGTTGGCCCTGCGCGGAAGGAGGGTTTGTTTGAGCGCCGACAATGGCGAGCCCCGACGACAGATTGGCGCCGACCAGAATTGTGGTCAGCAGATTGAGCATACGCTTTCTGTACTTCATAACGACCTCGCCGACCGGCGCCTGATTTTACTTGAGCAACTTCACGCGCTCGCGAATAGTTTCGCCCGCTTCATCAAACTTCACGCGGTGGAATCTCGCGACAACGGAATCCGTCGGATCAACGCCTTCCAGTTCATCGCCACGAACACTGTAACGCGCCTGGTGGTTGATGACGTAGAAAGCGCCCTGCTCGTTGCTGTTGAGGAAGAGCAGGTATCGCCCGCCGATCTCATACGGCCCGCCGTCGTCGATGCTGAAGACCAGCCCGTTGGCCATGACGCCCCCGGTTTGCTCAACGATCAATTCCGAGCCTTCGTAATCGCCCTTCAGAATCTTCTCGACCTTGAAGGTGTTGTTGGTGAACGGCACCGCGTCCTCCCCGTAACCGACGGAGCGCCCCGGCTCAGCCGAGACGTGTTCGGCGAGGACTATCAGGTCAGCGCCCGCCACCAGTCCGCTCTGCGTGCGATAGACGTTCTTCCATTGGGCTTTCGCGGTAATGGTCGCCGGCTTGCTCGTCATAAAATGACCGACGGCGAGGGCCGTCGCCACGCCCATTACCAGGGCTGCGGTTAATACGAGAATCTTTTTCATAACTTGATTCCTCCTGAAGTGTTTGTTGGCGCGTTTACGGGATATTGGCGTAGATCTGAGCGAGCAGGTCCCTGTCGTGCTGGTTGATCTGGTTGCCGGCCGTCAAGATCGTGTCGTTCATGCAAGTCGTGCTTGATGTCCGGTTGTGATTCAAACCGAACGTATGCCCGACTTCCTGGCAGGCGACGTGATTGACGGCGGTTTGTGAGTAGCGCGCCGTGTCCTGCAGATAGGAGTCGTTCAGGCGCGAACTCGCGTTGCCGATCACGCAGTTGCTGATGCCGCCGATTGAGGCGAGACCGAGCCAGCCGTTGCGTCCGTATCTATCGTAAAAGAGTCTCAGCCTGACAGTGCCGCCCTGAACGAGATTCATAACCGTCGGGTTCCAGACGGCGATCGAGCCGTTGAACGCGTTCACATAGCTCTGCGGATTGCGTAGGATATCGCCTGCCGCGGTCTCTTCGACCGGGGCCGCGTAACGGACGGTTCGACTGCCCCAGTGATAGGCCGTCGAGCCGCTGCAAATCCACGGGTGATTGGCCAGGACGATGCCGGTTCCGAGAACGAGACCGAACGCGAACATCGCCATGACGGGTAAGATTCTCTTGCCTTTCATAAGCTGTCCTCCTGATAGTAGGTGGGCGCAAGCCGGCGGCTTGCGCCGGGGGTGGCCGCCGGATAGATCTGTCCCGCGAGTCGCGCAGGCGGCGTGACGACCGCGGCGAAAATTCAGCGCACGGAGTTGGCCGCCCGCTTTACGCATTCGGGGCAGGCGGTCTCGACGACGTCGGCCACCTCTCCCTCATCGAGCGGCTTATTCCACACCGCCCGGACGATGCCTTTCGCATCGACCACCACGGTCAAGGGCACTTCGGTCACTCCGTACCGCTTTTGCATTTCGACCGACGGGAACGCAGCCACGGCGAAAGGCGGTTTCATTCGCCGCGCATATTGGACCGTCGTGTAAGAATCGGCAGTCGAGAGCGCGATCACATGCGCATTCGATTGAAACTCGGCGAGTTTTTTACCGACTTTGATCCAGGCGGGCATCCCGGCTTCACATCGGTCGCAAGTCGGGTTGAAGATGAAAAGCAGGGTGGCGCCGTTACCGCGCGCGGCGATTCGCGCTTCACGGCCTTCAGTATCGCGCGCAGTGAATTCGGGCAATTCACTTCCTTCGCGCAAGCTCTGCACGCCAGTTGATTTGGATTGATGGCCGGGAGATTGTGTGCGGTTGCGTAGCTCGACACTCTGTCGCCAAAAATAGATCGCCGCTCCACAAGCAAGGAGAGTGATGATCGATAATGCTGGTATGAAAAACCGCAGGAAACGTTTCTCTTCCATAAGACTCGGCCCTCCGCACGAAAGCCGCTCTTTCTGACTCATTGCAGAGCCGGAAAGCGGAATAGAAGTTAGTGTCAAACTAGAGAAAAACGCGAATTGCTTATACGTATACCGAAGGACGGTATATGACCGCTTACTACACTGAAGATGGGCGCATCCTACGGGTTCGAAAGATCGGCGTCAAGAAATTTCGCCACAAGCGTTGAATTTTATCTCGTCAGTTGGATAAACCGGCGCTGCGGGATCTGAAAACAAACACAAGGCTGTTTGTTTTGCGGGCGCTATACTGTTTGGCTGGATGAGGACGAAAAAGGGGAAAGGCCAGCCTCTCAGGCTGGCCTTTCCCCGGCCATCCGAAACGGTTTTTCATTCGTCAGTACCGACGACGATAGGAGCGTCGGTCATTGTCGTAATATCTATCACGTGAATTCCGGCCGTTGCGATATTCGTCGTGCCGCTCATCGTGTTGGTGATCCTTTATGTCCTCCCTCTCATCGCGCTGATGTCGCCTCATGTCTTCGCGCTCGTGTCGCTGGTGATGGCGCAACTCGTCGGAATCGCCGTAGCGATAATACTCTTCCTCCTGATGATCTCTGAGGTCTTCTCTCTCATTCCGCTCGTGGCGTTTCTGGCCGCGCTTTTCGCGCCTCTGATGGTCGCGAAGATCATCGTCATAGTATCCGTCACGACCGAAGTCGCGGCCACGGTAATGCCTCTCCTGCGCCGAAGCGACAGAACTGCCGGCGATGGCCGGGAGAACGACGAAAGCTATTGCGAGAGCGGCTGCGCCGATCAATTTGGAAAATCCCGAATATGCCATAAATCCTCCATGTCGTTGGTCTCGTCCGACAGCGCAGATGGGGTGATCCACACTCACGGATCGTCTTCGAAAACTGAAGCTGATTTGGCATGCGGCGTTCCATTTCGACGCCCGTCCATCAAAAAAGTGAAATGGTTAGAAGGAAAGGAGATACGCGTTTAGCAATTGGCCGGCTCGTCAACATTCGGCCGCCGGCTCATACGATGTCGACTAACAATGCAGCAAATGGTGTATTCGATCAGGTAAGCACGCAGTTGGAGTTGATGTGTTTAAAGTGATCTCAACGGCTGCTGCCCAAGTGTTGGCTTTTTGAGGAGGGGACGCATACTGGCGCCAATCGAGAACTCGCCTGCCGCTCGCCGATGAGACTTTGGCGAACGACAAGCGAATTCGATCATGGCTCTATTTGGTGGTTCCCCCGCCTCCACCGCAGTCCTGAGGGCACGTCTGCGCGTTTTCACACGACCGCGCGCAATAGCCGTCGCCGCACCTTTGGCAGGCCGACGCCTGGAATTGCTTGTGGGCGCCGTTTCCGGGTCGGAAGTCGAAACCTGAAATAATGGTGATGGCGATTATCGCCGCAGAGATCAACAACATTCTTCTCAGATTCATTTTGTCCTCCTGTTTGAAGATAGGTTCAAGTGATCAGAGGTAAACTACCACCTCATCGGACGAGCGACATTGGGGCAGTTGGCGAAATGGCGTAGCCTCAATCCGCCGTGATTACGATACATCATAATTCATATGCCATGTCCAAGGAAACTTTTTCTATGAACGGGTGTGCCAGGAGAAAAATCTTCACCAAACGACGAGCTTTGTCTGAAAACAAACACCTGCCTGTCTGTTTTGATGAGCATGGGACAGCCAATCTCATGCCGCCGCTATTCGGCAAAGACACTCATATTCATCCCACGGTTTTCAGCTTAACCGCCGGCAGTGGAAGAACAACGGTTTATGCAGGCGCCGGTCTCAACCTTCATGATCCCCCCGATTCGGCATTTCAATTGCTTTGTTATAGCGGTTGCGACGTTGCGTTCAAGACGTAAGCCAGAATGAAGACACGCGTCCGCGGCAGGCTTACGGTCTTGCGCGGCGCCGCCGGAGGAACGCCGTTCACACGGCGCATTTCAACCATGAGTCTGGCCGGCAAAGGTCAAGAAAGAGGAGTAAACAATGTCAATTAATAGAACGAAGCGGTCAATCTTCACGCTTATCATTGCGCTATTAACAGGCTTGTGGGCCGCAAGCCTTATGCAGAACATCTCCGCACACGAAGGACACCGTCACGCGCACGCTCCCGCAAGCGCCAAAAAGCTGAAGAACCCGTTGAGCGCCACTGGCGAGAATATCGGTAGCGGGAGAACCCTCTTCAACAAACATTGCGCTTCTTGTCACGGAGAAGATGGCAAGGCCAGGACTCAGATCGCCGCGAATATGAAAGTCAAGCCGTCCGATTTGACCAACAAAGCAATGAAGGGCATCACCGATGGCGAGATCTATTGGGTTGTGACCAACGGGATCACAAAGAGCAGAATGCCTGCTTTCAAGACCAAAGCGAATGATCAAGAGCGTTGGCGAATGACGCTCTACGTCAAGCATCTGATGGGTGAGCATCCGCACGCGGGACACTAAGGAGCAGAAAGGTCGAGATGAATTTTGCTCATCCGAACCGCATGGGCCGAAGAATTCCGATCCGATGCTCTACGCGCGAATGAACGATGCGGGCGACGCCTTCGATGCGCAACGCAACTTGATGCGATTCAGCAGCGGACCCGATGGCGGCGGCTCGATTGAGGAGATAAATGATCGCGCCATCGGGCTGCGCATCATTGTTGACCGGCGTCGTCCCCTTCAATCGTTTTGGTTGGCGCCGTGGCTTCCGCCGCGCGCCATGGACATCTCATCGATGAGCTGGAGTATCGCGTTCGTATGCTCCAGCACCCACTTCGGATTCGGGCAGGCCGCGCCGGTCTCGCGTTCCAGTTCGATCAGATGCGCGCTCAGTCGCGCCAGGCAGGCTTCCATCCGCCGCATCATATCAGTCATTTGATCGCCCTGAACCGCCGGCGATGGCGGAGTGAGAGATCCTCGCTCCGCGCCGATCTCACGCAGGGCCAGATACTCACTCGGCGCGCTCGCCGACATGGACGAATGATCTCTCATTGCGCCCATCCGCATCCCGCCTTGCATCATGCTAATTTGCTCCTGCCGGTAGCGATCCAATTGATCGAAGCTGCGCCAAATCTCCGCTGTCACGTCGCGCGCGAAATCGCCGTTGACCGAATTGCACTGCTGAATTTGATCGCGGAGCAGCCTGGTTAATGTGGCTATGTTTTGCAGGTATGCCATCGCCAGCGGATGGTTCAGCGTCACCGTGGACATTTCCATCTGCCCGCACTGATGCCGCGTCTCCGACTGCAGCTGATTCTCCTGCGCCAGCGGTTTTTGCCCCCCGTGGCCTTCGTGCTGGGCTGGCGTCGTCACACTCGCGGCGGCCCAGAAGAGAAGGATTGCGACTGTCGTAACCGCGGAATTGTATTTCTTCATTTCTGTCCTCCCGCGCAGTCCTCATGGCAGTCTGTTCGGCGCGCCGCGCCGGACGGTATCCGCGCGCTTTCAATCCTTACAATGTGGGGAGGTTGATGATCTTTGGGGAGAGGAACATGGAGTCGTCAAAAAGCTAGCATGCTAACAGGGGGTATACAACTTGAGCTTCTGCCGCGTCCGGCAGTTACCCGCCGTGCTTGTGAGCCGGTTGTGATTGCGGCGGCTTCTCCTGCCGCCCCTCCCGCACCTTGGACATCACCTCCTCGTATTTGTCTGACGGCAGCACGCGCACCAGAGTCATCATGCCCACCACAGCGCCCGACCAGCCCGGCGCAAGTCCATATGTTTCCGGCTTGGCGACGGCCTCGTCCATGATCATGTGCATATCCTGCGGATAGCCGGGGACTCGTCGCCTCTCCTCCTCGTCCGCGCTCATCACGCCGTGTTGATGACCGCCCTGGGGTGGAGGGGTTGGCGCGTGGCCGGTGTGCTGCTGGGCACCTTGAGGCGGCTGTTGCTGCCCAACCAGGTTTGAGATTTGCTTTTCGCGTTCCACTGTCGGGCCGAGGCCGCGCCCGAGACCCGGCGCGAGGTCTGAAGACAGGGCGTTACTATCCCGGACAATGCCCATGCCCTCCTCCATCCCCTTGCCGGTTTGCGCCCCATGTCCCGCTGTCGCCACGGGGCCGACCATCGAGACCATCTGGTTCATCATGTGATGAGGCAGGTGGCAGTGCAGCATCCAGTCGCCAGGGTTGACGGCGTCGAATTCGATGTCGCGCGCCTGCGCCACGCCCACCAGCACCGTGTTATTGGGGAACCAGGCCGTATCCGGGACGCGGCCGCCTTCAGTGCCGGTGACGTAGAATTGCGTGCCATGAATGTGCATCGGGTGATGATCCATGCCGAGATTGACCATGCGGATCCGCACGCGCTCGCCGAGCTTGATGATCATCGGCGTGGTGGCCGGCCCAGCCTTGCCGTTGATCGTCAGCCAGTTGAACTCCATCGCCATCGAGTTCGGCACCGAGTTATTTGGCAGAATGGCCCACTCCTGCAAAATCAAGCCGAAATCCTTGTCCACGTGCGGCTCGTGCGGCGTCTTCGGGTGCATGATGAACAGCCCGATCAACCCCATCATCTCCTGCATCGCCATATGCGAATGGTAGAAGAACGTGCCGTTCTGCTTGATTGTGAACTCGTAGGTGAACATCCCACACGGCTCGACGATGGGCTGACTGATGAATGGCATGCCGTCCATCTCGATCGGTACCTCGACGCCATGCCAGTGAATGGTGATGCCCTCCGGCAGATTGTTGTGAAAGATGATGCGCACGCGGTCGCCTTCGTTTACTTCTATGGTGGGGCCGGGCATCGTGCCGTTGAAACCCCAGACATCGGCGACTCTCGCCGACCCCATCGGTGAAGCCGGAAGAAATTCGCGCTTGACCACTTCCGCCGTCAGGTGAAAGACCTTCACGCCGTCCTCCATCGTCCATGGGAGTTTGGGAACGTCGGGCGTCTCGACCGGAACGAAGGCAGGGCCGGAAGACGGCTTCTTCATTACCGGCGGCGACTCTGGTTGAGGCGGGCCCTTATGAGGCGGCGCCTTCGGTTTCTGTGGTTGGCCATGCTGTTGGTGTTGTTCGTGTTGAGCCTGCGCCGCGCGGCTCGCCAGCATCTCCGTTCCGAGGCCGGCCCCGAGCAATGTCGAGCCGCGCAGAAAATTACGCCTATTCAAGTTCATCTCTCTCCTCCTCCCTTTTGCATTGAAAGTAACGCCGAAAGATCGCCTCCCCGAAGGCTACTGGTTGCGCCTCCCGGCAGAGATTGGTTCGCTCACGCCGGCGCCCTGCGCCCCGGCCCTGATTCCAGGCGACTGGCCCGCCTCGATGCCGACCTCGGGCCGCGACAGTTCCGGGCCTCCTTCGGGCCGCGCTCCGGCAGGCGCATCCAGTCCGCCGGTGAGCAGGAAGCATTGAATCTGAATCGCGCTCTGCCGGACCTCCACCAACGCATCAATATAGGTGTCTTGCGCCTGAAAGAGCGTGCGTTGGGCGATGAGCATTTGCGGGTACGCGGCGGCCATCTGCTTGAAGCCGGCAAGGTAGAGTTGATATCCGCGTTTCGCGCGTGGCAGCACCTGCCGCTCGTACTGCGTGACCACACGCAGCGCGTTCTGATAATTGCGGAACACCGCAGCCATCCGCGCTCGCAGTGCGAGTTCGACGCGGCACACTTCGCGCTCGGCGATCTCCAACTCGGCGTAGGCCGTGCTGATGTTGCCCTGGTTGCGGTTGAAGATCGGCAATCGGACCCCAATTTCGAGGAAGCCTTCCGGCCCTGTCTTCCGCCCCGCCAATCGCGGATCGCGCGTCTCCAGAATTTCGGCGCTGTATCCGAATCCGCCGCGCAGGAAAAGATCGGGGACGCGTTCGGCCTTGGCTCGCGCGATGGCCGCGCGCGCGCGTTGGACAGAGGCTTGCGCGCGCTTCAACTCAGGGCTCCCGCCGAGTAGCGTGGCGAGGGCCGTCTCCTGATCGAGCGCCGGGAGACCTTTTTCCAGATCGCCGAGCAGGCATGTCGGCTTGAGAAATGGATCGCCGAGTACCGCGCCCAGTTGCTGCCACACCTGATCCTGGCGGTTCTCGGCCATGATCAAATCAAGTTGCGCCCGCTGCGCCTCGATCTCGATCTCATAGGCGTCCGGGCGGTCAGCCTGTCCGACGTTGAAGAGCTGTTCGGTGACGCCGACGGCTTCGCGCGCGATTCGAACCAGTTCCGCCCGCGTCTCGACGCGCCGCTGCGCTCCAAGCGCCTCGTAAAAGAGCATCCGCACCGTGTTCAGAATTCGATAGCGCTGCGCTACCGCCTCCTGCTCGGCCAGGATTTTCTCCTGGGCGAAGATGCGCCGGCTCTTGCCGAGTTTGCCGCCGAGCAGGATGGTCTGCTCGACAAAAGCGAAGTGTTCGCTCTTCTCGCCGAAAGCGCGCGTGCTGAACTCTTCACCCGTATACCCGACGACCGGGTTCGGCCAGAGACCGGCCTGAACGCGCCGGCCCTCGGCGGCGCGGATCGCGGCTTGAGCCTCGGCCAGCGTCGGATTGGCCTGCAGCGCCATTCGCTCCAGGTCGGCGAGCGTCAGGACACAACCGCTTGTCTGGTTTTGCGCGCTACCACTCGTTGGCGCGTTGCTAGCAATCTGTACTTCTTGCGCTTGGGTTGTTTGCGCCTGCGCCGTTGCGCGGGCCGCATGTTGTGGCGCACAGAAGACTGCGAGCAGCCCGAAGAGCGCGATTGCGACTTTGGTCTGAAGCGCGGCGCTCGAGAGCAAAGGTCGCGATGCGCGCGATCGGAAGTGATTCATATTTTCCTCCTTCTCCATTTGTGACTTCATCCGGACACGTTATCGCTCAATGCCGAATGCGCGTTACTTACGGCGCGCGGCCGGACGGCCACCGAGTCGCGGCTTTCTTTATTTAGGGGAAAAAGGGGGGGACTCGAAGGGAAGACGATGAGATTGTATACCCCTAGTATGTGGGCTCCGCCATCGAGCTGACGACGACCGGCGCGCCGGCAAAGTTACAAACGACGGTATACCCCTGGCATGTATACCTGTTGAAAATCCAAAAGCCAGATATTTTTGCGTCAAAGTCTTTACCTATTAGCATGCTCCCCGAGCCGCGTCGGTACGCTCACGCACTCAAGGCGCGTGAGGCCTCACGCGCTGTGGAGACGCTTGTCTGTGAGCTGCTGCTCATAAACCTCGACGCGGCTTAATGTTGCGGTCTGCGCCGCGAGAGCAAGATGACCGCGACCACAATTACGGCGATCAGCAGAAGCCCGAACAGCCATGCGCCCGCCATACCGCCGTAGCAGTTCATCATTCCACCCATCATTCCGCCCATAGTCACGCTCGTCAGCGCCATTCCGATGAAACCAATGACTGCAATCGCCCCGATTACCGCCAGCGTAATCAACACAGTGTCCCATACATCTCTGTTTGGCATAGTTACTGATTTTATGGACAAATAGTCCACGCGTCAGTTTGGCAGTAAACGGAGACTATAGACTCCCGCCAATCCCAAGTATTCCAGATTCTTCGCAGCGTTGTGATCCGCGTCATCATCGTGCCCACAACTCACGCATCTGAATCTTTCACCCTTGCGATTTCTGATATCAATCTTGCCGCATCTGTGACACCGCTGCGAGGTCTTATAGGGCGACACGAAAATCATGCGGACGCCCAATTCCTCACACCGGCATCTGAGCCAGTTGACAGCCCTGGTTAATGACCAAAAAGATAGCAGCCTGTTCACATGTCGAGAGAACGTCCCTCGTTTACCGTGCTTGATGTACCGCAGGTCTTCAAGCACGATAGTTTTGACACCTTCGAGCCTCAACCCCTTGAGGTGTCGAAACAACTCTGTCTTGATATGGCGCCGTGCAGTCTTCGAGCGTTTGTCTTTGCGCCTGATTTGATCTCTCAACTCGGCGCCGATCTCCTGGCCATCAGATGTGACAAAGGCCTTCCTGAAGCCGCGATCAATCCCGATGACTTTACCTTCCGTCCGCAGTTCGGGGCGTTCTTTCTCGAAGATCAATTCGATCCACACGCCTCGCCCATCCATCCCGAGGCGAATCGTCGAGCCGGTTTGCCAGCCGTGGCCCAGAAAGCGATTCATATGGGCGGTTTGGTTGATCGGGATCGTGATCTTCGGCAATCCCGAGGCGAAGCTGAGAGCTAGGTCAAAAGCCGCCCCTTCGAACTCTTCGATTTTCACGAAGCGATTATCCAAAGTGGCTACTTTGCGGCGCAGCAATGGCATCGTCTTAATCTTTCGCTCTTTCTGCGAGCGAACGATCTCTTTAGCCTGCTTGGAGGCGCACTGAGCTAAACGGGCAGTGATCTTGAAGCGGTTGACGGCGCGAGAGGTGACAACCTTATCAGCCAGCGCGGCGGTGAAATCCTTCATTGACCAGAACCGCTCGATGAAGTAGTTGACCGCATTGACATAGAGCAAAAGAAAAGCCTTTAACGCCGCGACCTTCCCGACGTTGGCCTGAGCCAAGTAAAGGCTGGAGGCGCGCCGCATCGAACCGCTGTTTTTTCTTTTGTGCGCTTTGATCACGGGTTAGTTCCGCAAAGGTCTTTTCGGCTGTTCGCTTCGATCCACGATGTCTCGAAATGCGAGCGCGAGTTGTTTTGCGTAATCGGTCAACTTCAGGCGGATAGGTTACAATACATGTACATGGTTCCCCATAGAATGAAAGTCTAAATATTATACATTGCCTCCTTACTTTGAGACTGGAGAGTATATAAATAAATGATAGGCCCGGCACGATAAGTAGTGTCCACCACGTCACTAAGGCAGACAGCGCTGAAGGATTGCAGGGAGCGTGGGCCGCGATGTTGTTGCGGCGCCCTTTGGATAGTCGTGTCGTGAGAAACGAAGGGCCGGTCCTGGCCGGCCCTTATGGAGATGGGAAAGGAAACCGCTGAATCATTCCACCACGACCTGTAAGGCTGCGGTTGGTGTGATCGGGTTCATGACGAGAGTCGCCTCGACCCAATAGCTGACAGCGGGAATTACGCAGCTAGTATCTACGACGGCGAGATTCGAAGCGTTGATGTCGCCTCAAGTCCTCCCGCTCGTGCTGTTGGTGATGGCGCAACTCGCGGGAATTACCGTTCAAGCGACGCTCCCTTTGCTGATGCCGTCTGAGCGTCTCTCTCTCCCGTCGCTGGTGTTGATTCTGATTATGGTCGTGAAAGCGCCCTTGCGCTTTGGCGACCGACCCGCCGGTGACGCCGGCAAGGGCTACGAAAGCCACGGCGAGAAAGGCGACGATTAACGATTGTGAAAGTCTTCGAACTACCATAAACGCTCCTTTGACGTGATTCTTTCCGACGGATTCAGATCGGCGGATCGCAACCGCCGGAATAGTTCAATATGTGGATGATGTGAATTATGCAGATGGCGTGCCTGACGGCTGTCGGGAAGAGTAAGTGGCTGAATGTAGTCGGGATGTGTGTTTTACGGCGAGCGAGTGGCCGAATGCGACAGCGCCGGGTTCATACGATGTCGGATAGCGTGGGTAGCAAATAGTGTGACGCCGGTCTTGGAAATGAGCGAAGTGAATCAGAGCTTGCGCCTTCGGGCTTAATAATTGCTTGCGGATTTGTTGTGGCTGGCCGGATGGTGAATTGTGCGTGCGGGCGAAAATAAACAGGCGAGAGATCGAAGCGCGGCGTAAACGCTTACGAACTCTCGCCTCTTTTACTTTTGCCTGACTCCCGGAAGCGGCTATCTGGTGGTGATGTTTTTCGTTCCTGCCGCAATTGCCCTCTTAAACACAGGTGTAGCCGAGCGTCGGATGTCCCTGGTGTCAGCCTCGGTGTTCGGCCACGGGTCCATCACCGCCGCAGCGCCGTGCGCATTCGCACGACCAACTTCCTATCATCGAGAGCGGCTGCGCCGACCAATCTAGAAAACCCTGAATGTGAATGCCGTGCGCATTCGCACGACCAGCTTCCTATCATTCAGCGGTCAACAATTTTGAAAGTCTTCGAAATAAATGCCGTGTGCATTCGCACGACCAACTTCCTATCATCGGCAGCGCAGATGGGGTGATCCGCACTCACGGAAATGCCGTGCGCGTTCGCACGACCAACTTCCTATTATGCTCGCGCCATTGGTGGTAGTCTTGCGCGTAAGCATGCCGTGCGCATTCGCACGGCATGCTTCCTATCATTTGCGGATTGCGCTACCAACCGTAACGGCGCCGCATGCCGCATTCGCACGACCAACTTCCTATCATTCGGCGGCGGTTAAAATTATGGGCGTCTTCGAAATGAATGCCGTGCGCATTCCGTAATCTGCGCCTCACTTGCATCCATCAGGCGCAAGTATGGCCGCAGGTGAGGCGGAATATCAAGGGGCGGCGCAGCGATGCTTGTGTAGCCTTCTATACTCCCCAGGAGGTGGAGACTTTGAGAGACATCCTGGTCCCTTTCATGCCCGTTCTCGCAGCGCAGTAAGAGCTTGTGCCCGCGCTTGATTGCGCCGCCGCATTCCGGGCAGGCTTGGGTTGAGTAGGGGGCGTCGCAATTCATCAGTCGGGGGTTGAACGCCTGGCAATCGCAGGCCAGGCATCCGCCCTGGTTATCTTCGTGTTGAAGTAGGTGATCGCCACAAAAGCACCCGACGCCATGTCTCTCTTTCACGAACTGGCGGAGGTTGTGCAGTCCGACGATCTGACGGAACTTCTGTGAGTTTTCGAAGACCCGCTCCTCGGGGGTGCGCTCCTCCCATTGGCCGGTCTCTAGATACTTTTCCTTTCGTCGCTGTTTCCGTTTGCCGGCCGCTTCGGCCATACTCTTCAGGCCGGGCTCGGCACTCCAGGCGACCCTGTCGAAGGCGTCGAGCCAAGCGGCGATTTGCCGGAAGGCGTCCCTCTTGGCCATGGCCGCATGAATTTCGAAGGCGCGGATCATCTTATTCAACTGCGCGGCCTCGGCGTCCCAGTTGTCTATAGTCTCCTTCGCGGCGCTGTCGCTCTCTTCAAGCTTTCGGCGAAGGCGGCGCAGACCGGAGTCTCGCATCTTGGCGAAGCCTCCCATCCTTCTACGCGCCTCGGGTGGCCATTTATCCTTCTCTTCTTCGTAGGTTTTCCGCACCTCGTTCTTGCACGCGTCAAGGGCTTTGCTGTAGCGCGAATCGAGCTCTCGCAGGTCGTCCCAGGTCGTCGGCTTCGTGTACTCCCAGCCCTGCTTTTCGCAGTGGGCCTTCTCGCGCCGTACCCTGCGGCTGAGCTCCCCGATCGCGAGTGGGACCCTGACCTCGTAGAAATGTCCGGCGTTGTCGGCGATCACGCCGATCCTGATGTAACCGTCCATTAAGCGCCAGCCGACGGCGTCCCAGCCGCAGACGCGGCCCGTGAGCGGGCGCGAGGAACCCGGCGGGTGCTCGAGTCTGACCTGGAAAGACCAAGACCATCCGTGGGCGGAATCGCGCTTGCCGCAAAGGGAAACGGCCTTGATCCGACAGCCGGGGGGCAGGAAATATTTCTTCTTGCCGGAGCGCCCGCCGTAAGCGATATGTAGGTCTAATCGCGCGCGGCTGACGCCGACGGAGAAGTGGCCGTTGTTAAGATACGCCAGCAGGTCCTCTTCCGAGAGGAGTGGCGCGCCATTTCCGTCCCTCGGGGCGTTCTTCTTGATGTCGAGTGTGTAGCGTACGCCGGCCGTGCCCTCCCCCTTATTGAGCCATTCAGCCGACTTCCCGTAGTTGTACTCGAGGGGAATGCTGACGGTGTCCATTTCGGCCGCCCTCCGGAAGCGCGGCGGGCCGTTCTCGCGTGAGTTCTTACGCCAGTTATTGACCGTTTTCAGGAAGCGGTTCACAACAGACTCTCTGCAAGCCTGATCGAGCTTTTCTTTCCGCTCCTTGCCCACCTCACGCAAGTTATTCATGTTGATCGGCGCCCAGACCTTGGCCCTATCCTCCTTCGAAAGCGATGGTTTGCCGGCCTCGTCCTTGACGTCAGCTTCGAGCGCGTCCCGAAATAGAGAGGCGAAGGCGTTCCAAAGTCGCCGCATCTCGTGCGCCGTGTCCCACAGCTCCACCGGCGGTTCCCCGATAGGCCAGCACGGGTAAACTAGCACTTTGATCGGCCAGTCCTTATGCAGGCGCTCGCGACGCGGGGTTTTTTTTCGATTATCCTTGACTATCGAGGAGCCCGGCCCCGGGGGGGCCGGCGCGGACCCGCTGGTCGCGGCAGTGGAACGCGGCGGAATGGAGGCGAGGGGCGTTTCTTGCGTCTCGCCTTTAACCCGCATGTTGGACTTTGTATTCATGTGACGACTCCGCGTATTTCCCCTGCTCGTAGTAGAGTCTCGCCAGGTTGTTGAGGCTTTGGGCGGTGTCCAGATGACCTGCACCCAGCGCCTTCTCTCTGATGGCGAGAGCGCGCTTTAAGAGGGGGGCCGCCTCATCATATCTTCCTTGATCCAGGCGCTGTCTCGCCTGTCTATTGAGACTGGTAGCCCGATCTATTTCCGCTTGGCGTTGAGCGCTTCGTTGTCGCAGCGAAGCGCTGTCGCGACTGATCGTGATCATGTCGGCTCGATTATCGGCGGCGTTAATCGGCCATGGGACGAGGATCACGACTTTGAGAGGTATTCCAAAGTGACAGAGACACAAGAACATCAGCCGCGAGCCGGCGCGCATTGTTGTAGTCATGGCATCCACCTTTCAAATGTCATCTTGATTTTACGGCAAGAAGAGATCGTAGGGAACATCGGATACGGTGGCGGGGTATGGCGGTTGACAGCGCGAACCTCGCACGTGTATTTTTCCAGGGCGTTATGCTGAAACATATTACTGCGCTAATTTTAGTTCTGCTCTTCGCCGGCCAAGCGCCGGCGGGCGGAAGCGTGTGCGGCGTTGACGCGATCAGCAAGAGTTTCAGTCACGCGGACGAAGCCGCCTGTCCGATGCAAGGCGCTGCCCGATACGATGAGATGGCCTGCTGCGCGCAGGGGAAATCTCCGACCGGCGCGATGGCGGCGATGATATGCTGCGAAGTGAAATGCTGCTGCGAGGCGCCATACGGCGAATCCACCGGCGGCGAGCAGTTCGATTTCGCTCCGCAAACGCTCATTCCTGCGCCCCGCATTGTCAGAGTTCGCGCAGTCTTGCTCGATGCGATGGGCGAGGCTGAAACCGCCGTCGTTTCGATCAAATCGGCGGCTTACAAACTACTTCATCACGATCCACCCGATTTCTACCTTTCAAACTCCACATTTCTGATCTAACTGGGGCCGCAGGGCGTCTTGTTACCGCGCCGGAAGGCTGATGCCCAGCCTTGTCAAGCGTGCGGTCGTGTTTTCCATTACCAAGATAACCAGGTTCTACACCTTCCGGGCGAGAGAGATGTTTGCCTCCGGGCTGGCGCCGGACGTGGTTGTCGAGTGGGCGGCGATTCACGTCGCGGAGCGGTGGACATATGCTCCGCGGATGCATGTGATTCCCGTCTTCAACATCGATTTACTTCCATAGCGCAAATGCTCGCGCTGCCGCCCCTCATCTTTCGCGCCGTCGCAATGTCGCATCGCAGCGGCGTGAGAGATGGGAAAGGCGTCGGCCCGGGCGAAGTTTGATAGTTCAATCATGAATCTGAAATCAATAAGGAGAAAAACTATGTACAGGAAGACAATCATCACAACCATTATGCTGCTCGTCGCGGCCATCGCGCTGTCGGCAGCAGCATTCGCCAACGCGCAGGAATGCTGCAAAGCGAAGCAGGAATGCTGCAAAGCGGAGCAGGAATGCTGCAAAGCGCGGCCGGAATGCTGCAAAGCGGAGCAGGATTGCTGCAAATCGAAGCAGGAATGCTGCAAAGCGCAGCCGGATTGCTGCAAAGCGAAACAGGATTGCTGCAAAGCGAAGCAGGATTGCTGCAGCGCGATGAAGCAGCCAGGCGCCGCGCAGGAGTCGGCTGCCGAAGCCGGTCTGCAGGACGGCGCTCAGACCGCGACCGTCGGCGCCGGCAATGGCTTCGAGCCTTCCAGCTTCAAACTGAAGGCCGGCGCGCCGGCCAAAGTGACGTCGTGCGAAAGACCGACGAGAATTGCGCGAAGGAGGTCGTGATCAAAGAGTACAAGAGCGACCGCAAACTGCCGCTCAACGAGCCTGTCACGGTAGAGTTCACTCCGCGCAAGGGCGAATTCACATTCGCCTGCGGGATGGACATGATCAAAGGCAAATTGATCGGGTAGTGAGGAGGAGCCCTAGAGATCTTGCCAAATGGCACACCGCTCGTGGTTCTTTGAAATTTTTGTGGTTTTCAATGCTCATGGGTTTATCGCTTTGGGGCAAGACATAACCTTTTTCTGTGGGGGTAGGAGCGCCTTCAATCAAATTGATCAAAGA
>WNGA01005248.1_pt1 | contig 38899 bp, 40 predicted proteins | sample 5400061 | NCBI WGS metagenome assembly WNGA01 (sample SAMN13153366, study PRJNA577476) | soil metagenome | isolation source: 100 cm soil or saprolite under grassland replicate 2 | place: USA:California | collected 2016-06-15
ATGTTCTTGCCCTGGCCGTAGACGTAGAGGTCGCCCGGGATGCCGCGGGCCGCGACCATCAGGTGGCCGCGCACGCCGTCGGTGCAGAAGCAGAAGTCGCGCATCGGGTCGAGCTGGCCCAGCTCGATCGTCTCGCGCGTGAGCGCCTGCGTGATGATCGTGCCCGTGATGTACCGCGGGTTCTGGCGAGGCCCGTAGTTGTTGAACATCCGCGTCACGACGCCCGGCAGGCCGAAGGCGTCGTGATAGTTCATCGTCAGGAAGTCGGCTGCGACCTTCGAGGTCGCGTACACGGACTTCGGGTTGATCGGCGACCGCTCGTGCAGGATCAGGCCGCCTTCCTCGTCGAAGTCGTGGTGGTGGGCGACCGCCTCGCGCACGTTGCCGTACTCCTCCGACGTCCCGGCCGTGTCGAACTTCTCCAGCTCGAGCCTGTGGTCGACGACCGACTGCAGCAGGTTGAGCGTGCCCACTGTGTTCGCCATCATCGTCTCGTACGGCCGGTGCCAGGACTCGCCGACGTGCGCCTGCGCGCCCAGGTGGAAGATGTACGGCTTGTCCGGCGCCTCCAGGAGGTCCTTGACGAGGTAGTCGACCGAGGTCTTGTCGGTGAGGTCCGCGAAGTGCACCTGCACGTGCTCGCGGAGATGCCCGATGTTGTTCAGAGCCCCGCTCGACGTCGCGCGAACGAACGCCTGCACGTTCGCGCCGAGGTGGACGAGCGCCTCCGTCAGGTGCGACCCCATGAACCCGTCTGCCCCCGTGACGAGACAGGTGCGACCGCCGAAGTACTCGCCGAACTCGCGCCGCAGGTCTGCGAGCGCCTCGTCCGTCCAGGTGGGGTCGTGTCGGTCTGATTTCATGCAGCGGTGCCCGCCGACGAGCAGGTCAAGGGTAGCCCGGCGCGCGGCCGGAGCGCGGTTCGAAGCGGAGCCCTGACCGGACTTTCCTATGTGACGCTGAGCCTCGCGGCCGCGCTCGCGGGCGCGTACCTCGCGCACAAGTTCGGCCGGAACCTGAAGACGGACGGCTTCATGGCCGCGTATGGCGTCTACCTCGTGCTCGTCCTGGGTGCGCAGGCCTTCCGGATGGTCGTCGTCCCGGACCTGACCCGGGCCGAGGCGGAGGGCCGGCTCGGCGCGGAGTTCCGCGCCTACTGCATTGCCTTCCTCGCCGTCGCCGTGCCTGCGACCGTGCTGACGGCGGCCTTCGCCGGCTTCTTCGGGGAGCTCGTCACCGGGCGGCTGCCCCATGTCTCCGCGGTGATCGCCGCCGATGCGCTGCCGTGGTTGATTCCCGCCGCCTTCCTGCAGCTCCTCGCCGCGCTGGCGGCAAGCGCGCTCGCCGCGCGTGACAGCTACCAGCCGGCCGCCCTCGGCTTCGCGCTCGGGGGCATCGCCGGGCTCGTGTTCTTCATCCTCGCCGCGGACTCGCACGGCCTCGTGTCCTTGGCGTGGGGCTTGACGCTGAACGGCGCGGTCGCGGTTGCGTTGCCCGCCGTGGTGCTGCTGCTGCGCGGCAGCCGTGTGCGTCGGCATCGCAATGTGCCGCTGCGCGTCGGCCACCGGCTGTGGCAGCTGCTCTACGGCGCGGCCGTTCCGCTGGCGACGCAGGGGCTCTATCTGGTCGCGCTGCGCTTCGCGGCCGGGACCGGGGAGGGCAACGTCACGTCGCTCTCCTATGCCTACCTGCTCGCCGGGATGTTCACGAGCGCGACGGCGTTCTCGCTCTCGTTGATCGCCACCGCGCCGCTGACACGTCGCGGCGTCGACGCGGAGAGCGCCGCCGAGCACGTCGTGCATTCCGCCTGGGTCTCGCTGGCGCTCGTCGGCGCCGCCGCCGGTCTGGTCGCACTCGTGGGCGGCCGCGTCGTGACGGCGCTGCTCGGCCACGCGTACGCGGGCGACGTCGGGGACGAGCTCGGGCGCCTCGTCGTCTACCTCTCCCCGTGGATGGTCGCGAACGCAGCCTTCTCGATCATGTATCCGCTGATGTTCGTGATGCACCGGACGCGCTACCTGATCCCGCTCGCGGCAGCGGGGGTCGCGGCCGACATCCCGATCTCGATCGCGGGCCGCGCGTGGTGGGGCCTGACGGGCGTGACGTTCGCGCTCGGCGTGGCGTCGCTGCTGCTCGTGCTCGGACTGATGGCGGCGCTGTCGCCGCGGGTGCTGACGCTCTCGGTGCGCGGGCTCGCCCGGCTGTCGGTCCTCGTCGGCGCTGCCACCGCGCTCGCGTTCGGCGGCGCCTCGCTCGTACTCAGTGCGGTACCGGCGGCTGCCGCGGGGCTTGCCCTCTATGCGCTGCTGCTCGTTGCGATGCGCGAGCTCGGATTGGCGCAGGCCTGGCAGTACGTGCGCGCCCTCCACTGACGGACGCGGCCCGTACAATCTTTCGGAATGTCCGGGCCGGAAGCGAAAAACCCCGCGCCTGCAGGCATTTCCGCGCCGGACGACCTCGACGTAGCGGATCTCTTCGAGCGTCTCCGCGAAGAGCTCCGCCGTGGGGCGGGCGGCGAGGGGACGGCGGGCGGCGACTTTGCGGCGACGCGTGCGCTCGCGGAGCGCTTCTGGCCGGTCACGGCGGAGCGAGAGGCCGGCAGCGGGCCGAAGGGTCTCGTCAAGCGCTTCCTGCGCAGGCTGATGCGCTGGTACGTCGAGCCGCTCGCAGCCGAGCAGCGCGTCTTCAACAACTCGCTGCTCAAGCTGGTCGACGCATTTTCGGAACGTGCGGATGCAGCGGCCGCGGCCGGTGAGCGGGCAGAGCGGCTGCTGCGTGAGCTCGAGGAACGGCTGACGCGCGTCGAGCGACGCGGCGGCGCGAGCGGCGGGGCCGCACCGGCGCCGGTGACCGTCGCGGCGCAACCGGCCGCGGCGTCCCTTCCCGACTACTTCGCCTTCGAGAGCCGGATGCGCGGCAGCGTCGAGGCGGTGCGCGAACGGCAGCGGGCGTACGTCGACGACTTCCGCGAGGCGTCGCCGGTGCTGGACATCGGCTGCGGCCGCGGCGAGCTGCTGTCGCTCCTACGCGACGCCGGAGTCGAGGCGCGTGGAATCGACGCGGACGCAGACATGGTCGCGTACGCGCGCGGCGAGGAGCTCGACGTCGAGCAGGCCGACCTCGTCGATTACCTCGAGCGTGTCGAGGACGCGTCGCTCGGCGGCATCTTCATGGGCCAGGTCGTCGAGCACCTTCCGCCGGCGGTGCTCGTCCGCTCGCTCGAGCTCGCGGCAGCGAAGCTGCGTCCGGGCGGCGTGCTCGTCGCCGAGACGATCAACCCGCTCTCTCCGCTGGCGCTGCGCCACTACTTCGCCGACCTGACCCATGCGCAGCCGCTGGTGCCCGAGACGCTGCAGCTGCTCGCGCGTCAGTCCGGCTTCGCCGAGACCGAGCTCCGCTTTCTCAACGAGCCCGCCGACCGCCTCACGGAGCCCGACGACCCGGTCATCGCCGCGAACGTCCGCCGCCTGAACGAGCTCCTGTTCGCACCGCTCGACTACGCCCTCGTCGCGCGCACGGCCGCCGATGCGTAGCGGAGCGGTCGTTTCGCTTCGCGCCGGCGAGTATCCAAGGTATGTGGGGAAGCCGCGCAGGCGGCGAAGCTGCCTGTGCTCTGAGCCGGCGCCGCCAAGTCGGCGCCTCGGTTACGAAACGCTTGCGATTGCGTCACAGACACGACACATTTTTCTTTCTAGATTGTCGGTGGGCGGGCGTGGTGGGACCCGGCAACACGCGCGTGTACATCTAAAGGAGAGGCCGTGAGGATCGCCGTGTGTGCGCCGCAAGTGCCGTTCGCGCGCGGCGGGGCCGAGATTTTCGCGGACGACCTCGTCGTCGAGCTGCGCGAGCGCGGGCACGAGACGGATCTGGTGACCGTGCCATACAAGTGGTACCCCGGCGAACGCGTGCTCTCGCAGGCGTTCCTCTGGCGGCTGCTCGACCTGACGGAGTCCGACGGACGTGCCATCGATCTCGTGATCGCGACGAAGTTTCCGTCCTACGCGGTGCGCCATCCGAACAAGGTCGTCTGGCTGTTGCACCAGTTCCGCCAGGCGTACGAGCTCGACCGCACCGACCTGGGCCAGTTCGGCGAGAACACCGAGGACCGCGCGACGCGGCGCGCCGTCCAGCGTCTCGACCGGGTCGCGCTCGGCGAGGCACGCAAGCTGTTCGCGACGTCGCGCAATGTCGCCGAGCGCCTCGAACGCTCGACCGGTCTGCACGCCGAGGTGATGCCCCACCCGCCCCAGGAGCTTCCGTACCGGACGGAGAGCTACGACGACTTCGTTCTCTCCGTCGGCCGGCTCGACCGCGCGAAGCGCCACGATCTGCTGCTCGAGGCCCTTGCCGCCGACTCGACGCTGCAGTGCGTGATCGTCGGCGACGGCCCGGACCGTGAGCGTCTCGAGGGCGTCGCGCAGCAGCACGGCCTCGACGGGCGCGCGCGTTTCGCGGGTCGCGTCGACGAGGACGAGCTCGCCACGCTGTACGCGCGCTGCCTCGCCGTCTACTACGCCCCGGTGGACGAGGACTTCGGGATGGTCCCGTACGAGGCCTTCCTCGCCGAGAAGCCGGTGGTGACGACGACGGACTCGGGCGGACCGCTCGAGGTCGTCACCGACCGCCGCACGGGGCTCGTCTGTGAGCCCCGCGCCGCCGCACTGGCCGAGGCGTGCTCCTGGCTCCGCACCCACGTCGACGACGCGAAGGCCTGGGGCCGGGCGGGCAAGGAGATCGCGCGCCGCGTCTCGTGGGACGAGACCATCGCGCGCCTGCTCGCGTGAGAGTCGCCTACTACTCGCCGCTGCCGCCCGAGCGCTCGGGTATCGCCGACTACTCCGCGCTGCTGCTCCCCGCGCTCGAACGGCTGGTCGAAGTAGACGTTGTCCGCCGCGGACGCACACGACCCGTGCCCGCCGACATCGCCCTGTACCACGTCGGCAACGACCCGGAGGCACACGGCTGGATCGTCGACGCGCTCCGCCGCCGGTCCGGTGTTGTCGTTCTCCACGACTTCGTGCTCCATCACCTCGTCGCCGGGCTGACGATCGGCCGGAAGGACGGTCCTGCGTACCTCGCTGCGATGGAGCGCGACGCAGGCGTGCCCGGGCGCCTGCTCGCGCACGGCGTTCTCGACGGCCGCGTGCCGCCGCCCTGGGAGACGCGCCCGCACGAGTTCCCACTCACGGGTGAGGTGCTCGCCGCCGCGACGGGTCTGGTCGTGCACTCCCACTACGTCGAGGAACAGGCGCGCGAGGGGTCCTTCGACGGCCCGATCTGGCGGATCCCTCATCCCGCCTGGCCGATGCACGAGGTCGAGCCCGCGCCTATCGAGGGCCGCCCGGTCTTCGGCGCCTTCGGACATCTCAACGCGAGCAAGCGCATCCCGCAACTGCTCGAAGCGTTCGCCGCCGTGCGTCGCCGGCACCGCAACGCGAAGCTCTTGCTCGTCGGTTCCGCTTCGCCCCGCTTCGATGCAAAGCGGCTCGTCGGCGAGGGCGTCGAGCGAATCGACTACGTGGACGAGGACCGGCTCTGGTCGCTCATGGCCGCGTGCGACGCGTGCGTCTCCCTCAGAGCGCCGACGATGGGCGAGACGTCCGGGAGCGTCATCCGCGCGCTCTCGCTCGGCCGGCCGCTCGTCGTCAGCGACCTCGGCTGGTTCGCGGAGCTGCCTGACGAGGTCGCACTCAAGGTCCCGGTCGACGAAGACGAGATCCCGGCGCTCGCGGCTGCGCTGGAGCTGCTGGCGTCGAGCGAGCCGACGCAGCTGGCGATGAGCGACGCGGCCCGCGCCTATGTCCGCCGCGAGCACGACCTCGACCGCGTCGCCGAGCAGTACGTCGCGGCGCTCGAGGAGGCCGCGGGCGGGACGATCGTCGCGGACGCCGTCGTCGCCGAGGTTGCGCAGGCTGCGGCGGAGATCGGCATCGAGCCGGGGACGCAGTTCGCGACCGAGCTGGCCGGCCGCCTCGACGAGGTCGGGCTGGCACGCGACGGACGACCGGAGCCGGCTCCGCCCCTTCCGCCTCACCGCCTGGCGCGGCTTCCTCCATGGGCCTGGCTGGCCGCGCTCGTCGTCTTCTCGGCCGTGTTCCGCTACGGCCTCTCCCGCCGCGTCGTCGCGCCTTGGATCATGGTCGACGAGCTGATCTACTCGGAGCTCGCGAAGAGCTTCGCGGCGACGGGCCACTTCCTGATCCGGGACGTGCACCACGGCGCGTACGGCGCCCTCTATCCGCTGCTCATCGCCCCGGCCTGGCGGCTCTTCGCGTCCGTCCCGGACGCTTACGCGGCGGCGAAGACCATCGGCTCGGTGCTGATGTCGCTCACGGCGATTCCCGTGTACTTCCTCGCGCGACGGCTCGTCACGCCGCTCTGGTCCCTGCTCGCCGCGGCGCTTGCGGTGGCCGTGCCGTCGATGATGTACACGGGCACACTGATGACGGAGACGGTCTTCTATCCCGTCTTCGCCTGCGTTGCGCTCACGCTCGTGCTCGCACTGGAACGCCCGACGCTGCAGCGCCAGCTGATCCTGCTCGGCGTCTGCCTGGTCGCGTTCCTGACCCGCTCACAGGCGATCGCGCTCGTCCCCGCAGTCGCGACGGCGCCGCTCGTGCTGGCGTGGCTGGATCGCCGGCGCCTGCTCCGCGTCGCTGCCGAGTTCCGCGCGGTGTACGGCATCCTCTTCGCCGGTGTCGTCGGCGTGCTCGTGGTCGAGCTCGCACGCGGCCACTCGCCGTTCGACGTCCTCGGCAGCTACAGCGTGACGGGCCATGCCGACTACCGGCCCGGGCAGGTGGTCAAGTGGCTGCTCTACCACGTCTCCGAGCTCGACCTCTACCTCGGTATCGTCCCGTTCGCGGCTCTGCTGCTGCTCGTCGCGCTGGGCCGCTCGCTCGACCGGCCGCTCCGCATCTTCCTCGCCGCGACCTTGCCGCTGACCGCATGGCTACTGCTCGAGGTAGCTGCCTTCGCCTCGGCGCTGTCGCCGCGCGTGCAGGAACGGAACCTGTTCTACGTCGCACCGCTGTTCTTGATCGTCCTGCTCGCCTGGATCGAGCGCGGGCTGCCGCGACCCGCGCGAGCGGCAGCCATCGCCGCAGTCGTCGCGGCGGCACTCCCCGGCGCCCTGCCGTACCACCGCCTGATCGACACGTCGGCGGAGTCCGACACGCTCGCGTTGCTGCCGCTCTGGTGGCTGCAGGAGACGGTCGTCAGCCTCGACACGGTCGGGGTCGTCGTGGTCGCGGCCGCGGCGGTGCTCGGCCTCGTCTTCCTGACCGTCTCGCCGCGCTACGCACTCGTCCTGCCCGCCCTCGTCCTCGCCTGGTTCGCGTTCGCCACCGAGCGGATCGAGCGCTTCGACCATGGCTTCCCGAAGGCGTCCGTGGGCGCGCTCTACCAGGGCATCACGGCATCGAAGCGGGACTGGATCGACGCGACGGTCGGGCGCGACGCCAACGTGGCGTTCCTGTACTCGGGGAGGAACCCGCACGACCAGCCTTTGACCCTGTGGGAGAACGAGTTCTACAACCGGAGCATCGGGCCGGTCTACGACTTGCGGCAGCAGTCGATGGGAGACCTCCCCGAGACGCCCGTGCACGAGCGCGCAGACGGCGTGCTGCTTACCCCGGACGGCAGGCCGGTGCGCAGCCGGTACGTGCTCTCCGACGACAGCGTGCCCTTGACGGGGAAGGTCATCGGCCGCGACGAGCTGCGCGGGATGTTGCTGCGACGCACAGACGGCCTCGTCGCGATCGCGTCACACGTGTCGGGGGTCTATCGCGACGGCTGGTCCGGCCCGAAGGCCACCTACACGCGGCTGCGCTGCAGTGGTGGCAGTCTCACCGCAGTCGTCGCGAGCGACACGAACCTCTTCACTCGCCCGCAGACGGTCAAGGCCGAACGGAGAAGCGTCACGTTCGAACCGGGCGACGTCGGCCACCTGACCGTCCCGCTGCAGCCGCAGGGCGGCGTTTGCCGCGTCACGTTCACCGTCAGGCCGACCGCCGTGCCGGCAGTCGTGCGCGGCACAGCCGACTCGCGCGTCCTCGGCGCGCGCTTCGTCGAGTTCAGCTACCGCGCTCCGTGAGGATCGCGTACGACGTCACGCCCCTCTCGCATCCACGGACGGGCGTCGGCAACTACATCCTCGGTGCGCTGCGCGGAATGGTCGAAGCGGGAGGCGGTCACGAGCTGGTCGCATTCGGGCCGGTCAGCATCCGTGGACGCCCCTTGCTCGACCAGGCGCTCGACGGTTTGCCCGTCGAGCGACGGATCGTCACCGTTCCCTTCGCGCACGCGACGCGGCGCGTATGGGGCACGCTGGGTCGACCTCCCGCCGAGCGCTTCCTTCGCTCCTTCGACGTGCTCCACTTCACGGACTGGATGCGTCCGCCGCAGCGCGCGGGCCTGCGCACGACGATGATCCACGACCTCGGGCCGCTGCGCTATCCCGAGCGGCTGCACCCACGCACCGTGCGCATGCACACCGTCAACGCACGCGAGGCGCGCAGCTGCGACCTCGTCTTCGTCAACTCGGAGTTCACGGCGGGAGACGTTGCCGAGCGCCTCGGCGTCGCGCGCGAGCGGATCCGCGTCGCCTATCCGGGCGTTGGCCCCGAGTTCTCGCCGGACGGAACCCGCTTCGACAAGGGCTCCCCGTACGTCTTCACGACGGCGACGGAGGACTGGCGCAAGAACCTCGAGACGCTGCGCGCGGCCGAGACGGTGCATCCGCTCGTCTCGCTCGCCGACCGCGGCCACGTCGACCAGGAGCAGCTCGCCGCTCTCTATCGCGGTGCGGCGGCGTTCGTCTACCCGTCGCGGTTCGAAGGCTTCGGCATTCCGGTCGTCGAGGCGATGGCGTGTGGCGTCCCCTGTGTCGTCTCGTCACATCCCTCTCTGGACGAGGCAGCCGGCGACGCGGCCGTCCGGGTCGACCCCGAGAGCGCCGAGGAGATCGGAGCCGGGATCCGCGAGGCGCTCGAGCGGCGCGACGAGCTCGTTCCCCGCGGCTTCGCGCAGGCCCGCCGCTTCACGTGGCTCGAGACGGGACGCGTTCATCTGCAGAGCTACGCTGACGCGCTGTGATCCGCGCCGCGATCGACGTGTCGCCGCTCGTCCAGACTCGTGCGGGCACAGCGCGCTACCTGAAGGCGCTGCTGCGCGAGCTGCGCGGGCGCGACGACGTCGAGGTCTCGACTCGCTCCTTCGGACGGGGCGACCGGCTCTCGACGCTCGCCCGCGACGCCGCGTGGTACCCGTTCGTGCTCGGCCGGGAGCGCGAAGCCGACGTGCTCCACTGCCCGACTTATCGCGGGCCGCTGCGTCCCGCGCGGCCGCTCGTCGTGACGGTGCACGATCTCGCCGTCTTCCGCCATGCGGACGCCTTCAACCGCTGGACGCGCACGTATAGCCCGCGCGTCGTGCCACGCGTGCTCGCCGCGGCGCGCCGGATCATCGCGGTGTCCGAGTTCACGCGACGCGAGCTGATCGAGCTGCTGCATGTGCCGGAGGAGAAGATCCGCGTCGTTCCCAACGGCGTCGACGACGAATTCACGCGCGACGGCCCGGCCGCGGACGGCGACTACGTCCTCGCGGTCGGGACGCTCGAGCCGCGCAAGAACCTGCCGAGCCTCGTCGAGGCCGCCCGCCGTAGCCAGGTCGAGCTCCGTGTCGTCGGCGCACGTGGCTGGGGCGGCGTCGAGGTCGAGGGCAACGGAGTCCGCTGGCTCGGCGAGGTGAGCGACGCCGAGCTTGCACGGCTCTATCGCGGAGCGCGCTGTGTCGCCTACCCGTCGCTCTACGAGGGCTTCGGGATCCCGGTGCTGGAGGCGATGGCGTGCGGGACGCCTGTCGTCACGTCTCGCGGGACGGCGATGGAGGAAGTCGCCGACGGTGCCGCCGTCCTGGTCGACCCGAACGACTCGGCGGAGCTGGCGGCAGGCATCGAGCGCGCAGCCGCACAGCGCGACGAGCTGGTCGCGCGCGGACTCGAGCGCGCGCGAGCGTTCCGTTGGGATGCGATCGCCGACGCGACCGTCGCCGTCTACCGGGAAGCGATTGCGTGATCCTGATCGACGCTGACGTCCTGGGACGGAACCGCACCGGCGACGAGACGTACGTCCGCGAGCTGCTCCGTGCACTGCCGGAGGTTGCAGGCGGCCTGGAGATCGCGGCGCTGACACGCGATACGTCGCTCATGCCGGCGGGTGTCGAGCCGATCGTTCTCCGTGCCCGCACGCAGGAGCTGCGCATGGCCGTCGGCGTGCCGCGCGTCCTGCGGCGATTGCGGCCGGCGCTGGCGCACTTCGTCCACTCGCTGCCGTTGCACTGTCCGGTTCCCGCGGTGCTGACGGTGCAGGATCTCTCGTGGGAACGCGATCCGAGCGTGTTCGGCTTCTGGGATCTATGGACGTTCAAGATCTTCGTCCGCCGCTCCGTGCGGCGGGCGCGGCACGTGTTCGCCATCTCGGAACGGACGAAGCGCGACCTGATCGAGCTCTACGGCACGCCGGAGCAGAAGATCACCGTCACGCCGCTCGCCCCCGATCCCGACTTTCGGCCGGCCGAGCAGCACGATTCCTTCCTCCTCTTCGTCAGCGCGATTGAGCCGCGCAAGCAGCCGCTTGCGGCGATCGACGCTGCGAATGCCGTCGGCCGGCAGCTCGTCGTCGTCGGGCCGCCGAAGGACGCCGAGCTCGCGGCCGAGCTCGCGCGCCGGGGCGCCGACGTGCGCGGGTACGTGCCGAAGGACGAGCTCGTCCGGCTGTACCAGTCGGCGGCGTGCCTGGTGTTCCCGTCGCGATACGAGGGCTTCGGCCTGCCGGTCGTCGAGGCGATGGCGTGTGGGACTCCGGTCGTCGCTGCGCCCGAGCCCGCGCTGCAGGAAGTCGCGGGCGACGCCGCCGTCTTCACCGACGACCTCGCTGAGGGCGTCCGCCGCGCGCTCGCTGAGCGCGAGCGGCTCTCGGCGGCCGGCCTCGAGCGCGCGAAGGCGTTTTCCTGGCGCGAGACGGCGCGTCTGACTGCGGACGTCTACCGGAGAATGCTCGCCGCATGAAGGCCTCCGGCATCTTCGTCGCCACCGGACCGGGCGAGGCGTCCCTGCTCCGGGACTCGCTACCGGCGCTGCACGCCCAGGTCGACGAGCTCGTCGTCGTCGCCAACGGGCCGGGCAGCCGTCCCGTGTCGCTGCCGCCGGACGTGCGTGTGGTCGAGAACGACCGGCCGCTCGGGTTCTCCGCCAACGTCAACAAGGGGATTGCCGCGACGAGCGGCGAGCACGTCGTGATCTCGAATCCCGACGCCGTTCCCGAGGAGGGCTGCGTCGCAGAGCTCGTGCGCTTCGCGGATGCGCATCCGCGCTGCGGGATCGCGGGGCCGAAGATGCTCAATCCCGACGGCACGCTGCAGGCCTCGCGTCGGAGCTTTCCGACGATCGGCGGCACGATCGTCCGGCGCACGCCGCTGCGCTCGCTGTTCCAGCCGCTCCGCTGGCAGCGCCGGCACTACCTCCTCGACGCGCCGGCGGACGAGCCGCTGCAGGTCGACACGATGCTCGGCGCGTTCCTGCTCATGCGCCGCGCGATGCTGGAGCAGATCGGCGGCTGGGACGCCGGCTACAAGCTCTACGTCGAGGACATCGACCTCAGCTACCGCGCGATGAAGGCCGGCTGGGAACGCTGGTGGGTCCCGAGCGCCGTCGTGCGGCACGAGTACCAGGCCGTGATCGACAAGCACTTCTTCACGCGGCGCAACCTCTGGCACCTGCACGCGATGCTGCGCTTCCTGCGCAAGCACCCCGAGCGCCTGTTCGCGCTGCGGTGAGCTGGACCGAGACGGCGTACGCCGACCCGCACGCGTACCTCGCGCACCGCGCAGATTTGATCCGCTCGCTCGGGCCGCGGCTCGTGAACGGCGACACGCTGCTCGACCTCGCCTGCGGCGACGGCGGTCTCGCCGCACATCTGCCGGACCTTCGCTACCACGGTGTCGACGCGAGCCCGGAGATGATCGAGTCGGCGCGCGCGCACGGACGCGATGTCGTGCTCGGCGACCTGAACGACTACGAACCGCCCGCGCCGGTCGCCGCGACGTCGTGTTTCCGTGCGATCTACTACGCGCGCGACCGCGCGGCTTTCTTCGGGCGAGTCGCCGGGTACACCGAGAAGAAGCTCGTGTTCGACCTCAATCCGCGGCAGTACCGCATCGACGACGTGCGCTCCGACCTCCTCGCCGCGGGCTTCGACCGCCTCGAGCTGCGCCCGTTCTTCTCGCCCCAGCGCTTCTCGCCGCCGGGCGTTGCCGCGCGCATGTTGCACGCCCTCGAGCGGACGCCACTCGCGCGCCTGCTCCTCATGGTTCGCTTCAGCTATCTGTGCGCCGCTTTTCGCGGCAGGAACGCATAGCTGATCTTCGCGCCGAGGTCGCGGTTGTCGCTCGTGGTCTGCGGCGAGAGCTCGCGCGGCCGGAAGGTCGGCGTGATCGTCACCTCGACGCGGAAGCGCGGCCCGGGCACGGGCAGAACGAGCCTGACTTCGCCCTTGCTGTGGATCTCGAAACGCCTGACCAGTGCCGGCTCGCCGACGTGCGGCTGGTTGTCGTCCCCGATCACGATCCGTCCCAGCTTGACCGTCACGTTGCCGAACTTGTCCGGCCCTCCCCACTCACGGCGAGAGACGACCACCCGCATCCGGCCGCCGGCGCTGCCGCTCCCGAAGTGCGTGTACGCGCTCGCCGCGCCGGCCCAGCCGTCCGCGTAGAGCCCGGTGACGAACGAGCGCAGGCGGAGCGGTGGCGCGATCTTGACGAGCCGCCAGCGCTGGAGCGAGCCGCCGGCGACGTGCTCGTGCGTCGCCACGACGTTGCCGACGACATCGATTCCGCGCTCCTCGACGACGTACGGGTAGTGGGGGTCGTGCGAGAGCTCGCCCTCCGGCAGGCTCGGGTCGGGTGTGAGCGTCGGACCGGGGCCCTGCGCCGTTCCGTCCAGGCTCCAGACGCGGCCGATCAGCGAATGCGGGTTCCAGAACTCGAGTAGCCACTCCCCGTTCTGATCCGGGTACATCTGCTGGCCGATGTAGAGCGTCGCGGCGCCGCCGGTCGCGTCGTCCACCCAGGTGAACGGGCGGCGGATGTTGTCGACGAAGCGGTCGGACGAACGGTTCGACGCGGACGCGAACGAGAGCTCGCCGGTGAAGTTCCAGGCGATCACGCCCGCCGCGACCGAGACTCCCAGCGCGGCGAGCCCGCGTGAGGATCACCGAGAAGACGAGCAGTGAGACCAGTCCGATCTTCGCGCCGGTCGGATCGAGCCTCAGGTACCGGTTGGCCTGCTGCAGGATCGCGAGGCCGGGGGCGTTGTACGAGATGTCCTGCCCCATCTCGTACGGCGTCGTCAGCAGCAGGTAGAGCGCGAACGCCGCCGCTACGCAGACGGCGACCGGATGCAGGATCCGCCGCTCGAGCCAGACCGCCGTCCCGGCGAAGAGGAGCGGTGCCAGGTAGATGAGGTTGCGTTCGTACGTGTAGGTGCCGAACGTCGTCGACACGTACGTCGACTTCACCGCCGTGTAGACGCCGAACGAGATCGCCGCAGCAAGGAGGACGCTGCGGAACGCGGTGAGCGTCCGCGTCCGCTGCTCGCCCGGGGCGCGCCAGAGAGCGGCGAGCCCCGCGACGACTGGGAAGACACCGAGGCCGATCGTGAGCGCGCCCGCCGCGTTCAGACCGAGGTCGAAGATGCGGTGCTTGTAGTGATCCGTCGAGATGAACCACTCGTACGACCCCTTGCCGAGCGCGGCGCTGACGATCACGCCGGTGCCGAACAGCAGGACGAGGAAGCCGACCCAGTCCCAAGCCGTCCACGTCGAGCGCCAGCGCTCGACCCGTTCCCAGCGCCACGCCATGAACAGCAGCGAGAACACCAGCACGGCCCAGACGACGACGAGCTCGCCGCGGACGAACGGCGCGACGATCGCAGCCGCGATCGTTCCGGCGATCCACCAGCGCGACGGCCGCACGAGCGTGCGCAGGATCAGGAAGAGACAGAGCGTCGAATAGGGATATGCGAGCGGCTCCTCGACGATCATCGACGAGTACGCGAGCGCGGGGATCACACACGAGGCTGTGGCGACGAACAGCGCGGCGTAGCGTCCGACGATCAGCCGCGCCAGCGCATACGCGGGAAACGCGGTCAGCGTCATGATCATCACCGCCATGTACTTCACCGTCGCGTAGGCGGTGTGGACGTTGTGGATGCGCCACGCGGGCGCCATCACGTACGTCCAGAGCGTGTCGAACGAGTGCGGCTCGCCGCGGCGGGCGGCATGGCCGGTTGCGGCAACCGCGCGGGAAAGCTGGGAGAGCTCCAGCTCGTCCCCGAACAGCCACGGAGTGGAGTGCGCCCACGCCTCGACGGCGTAGACGATGCAGAGCCAGAGGAAGATGCTCAGTAGCGGCACGGCTGCGAGGAGCCGGTCCGCGAAGGTGCGCGCAGCCGGCGCGGGGCGCGCGGTCGCCACGCTCATCCTCAGCTAGTCGACGCTCGCGCCGAGCACTATGCGCGGGTCGAGGTCGGTCTCCCGCCGCACGAACCTGCACGGCACCTCGGCCAGCGCGCAGGCGTCGATCACGAGGCTGAGCCGTTCGTGCGGGGCGTCGGGGATCGTGACCAGCACGGTGTCCGGGCGCGTCTTCGCGAGGATCGCTTCGATCTCCATCAACCCGCCGAGAACGGGGACGCCCTGGAGGCGGCGGCGCACGAGGCGCTGGTCATCGTCCACGAAGCCGATGACCTGCTCGCCGGCGGTTTCGCGCAGCTCGCGCAGCAGGCTGCGACCGCCGCGACCGGCGCCGACGATCAGCGTGCGCCTCCGCGCGCCGCGGCCGGTGAGGGACGACACCGCCCGCACGAACGCGCGCTCCCAGAAGCGCGATGCCCCGACCACCACCGTGCAGACCAGTGCGTCGATGATGAAGATGCTGCGCGGGAACGCTCCCCATACCTGCGTCGCGTCGAGGACCAGGTAGGCGACCACCTCCGAGACGATCACGGCGCCGACGATCGCCGCCGCGTCGCGCGCGCCTGCGTAGCGCCAGACGCCGCGGTAGAGCCCGAACGGGATGAAGGCTGCGTAGCGCACGGCGAGCAGTACGGCGAGCGAGACGAGGAAGATGTGCCGCTCGTAGTCGCTGCCGCCGCCTTGCAGGCGCAGGTAGTACGCAACCGCGAACGACGCCGTGATCAAGGCGAAGTCGACGAGTGACTCGACGAGCCGGCGCGGGTTGGCGACGAACGTCCGGAGCCAGCTGCGTTCTTCCAGCAGGCCTGGTGTCCGCTCGACGTCCGAGAGCACGCTCGCGAACTGGACGAGCAGCGCGAACGTCAGCAGCACCCCGATCAGCGTCACCCACGCGTTGTCGAGCACCGCGTAGAAGAGACTCGTCGCCCCGAGCGCCGCGGAGATCACCGCGAGCAGGACGACGGCGCGCTTCTCCGAGAGCCCGTGGTACACGAGCCGGTGCGATGTGTGGTCGCGTCCGCCCTGGTAGACCGGCCGGCCGTCGAGGAGGCGAACGACCGTGACGAGCGTCGTGTCGAGGATCGGCACGGCCAGCACGAGCACCGGCAGCAGCAGCGTCGCGACCGTCGTGCCGGCCACCTTCCAACTGGCGGTCAGGCCGAGCGCCGCGAGCGCGAACCCGAGCACCTGGCTGCCGGAGTCGCCCATGAAGACAGCGGCCGAGCGCCTCGGGTGCAGGTTGAACGGCAGGAAGCCGGCGCACGCGAGCGCGAGCGCCAGCGACAGGGCGAGCACGGCGTCGTTCTCGTGCACCGTCAGCGCGTCGATGGCGAAGAAGAGCGCGGCGATGCCCGCGAGCGTCGCCGCGAGCCCGTCCATGTTGTCGAGCAGGTTGAAGGCGTTCGTCATGCCGACGAGCCACACCAGCGCGACTGTGCCGGCGAGGAAGTTGTTCGAGATCAGGCCGGAGATCGTCAGCCCGTTGCCGATCACGAGGCCGGCGGCGGCGAGCTGCGCCGCCAGCTTCGGGAGCGGGCCGAGCGAGAACAGGTCGTCGAGCAGGCCCGCGACGAAGAGGATCGCGCAGCCGCCGAGGATGGCGAGCAGCTCGCGGCTCGCCGGGGCCGCGTCGGCGGCGATCGCGACCCAGAAGCCGGTGAGGAGCCCGGCGAAGATCCCGATTCCACCGAGCGTCGGTGTCGTGCGCTGGTGCCAGCGATCCGCTCTCGGAGCGGCCCCGAGCCGGACCGCGAGCGGTGTGCGGAGCAGCACCCAGATGGCCGCAGCCGCGGCGGGAAAGGCAGCAATCGCCGCGAGCGCCCTCACGCGGGCGAAGCGTACTGAAGCCGTGTAAGTGCCATGTGAGGCCTCTCTAGACTAGGCCGCGCCCATGACGACGGTCTACGGAGACCTTGTTCGCTATCGCGAGCTGTTCGGAAACCTGTTCCGGCGGGACGTGCAGGCGAAGTACCGCGGTTCGCTGCTCGGCGTCGCGTGGACGCTCGCGAACCCGGTGCTGCTGATGGCCGTCTACCTGCTCGTCTTCTCCGTCCTCTGGAAGACGCCGTTCGGCAACGAGGGCCACTACGGCCTCTTCCTGCTCGTCGGCCTCTCCGCCTGGATCTTCTTTGCAGCGTCGGTCCAGTCGGCGTCGCGCTCGCTCCTCGACAACGCGAACCTGATCCGCAAGACCCGCTTCCCGCGGCAGCTTGTGCCGCTGTCGGTCGTCGCGACGCATCTGATCAGCTTCGGCGTGATGCTGGTGGCGCTGCTCGCCCTCAACTTTGCGCTGTTGCCACGCGTGCGTGACACGGAGTGGCTCGCGCTGCCGCTCGGCCTCGCGCTGGTCGCTATTACCGGTGGGTTGGCGCTCGCGATCGCATGCCTGAACGTGCTCTTCCGCGACATCGAGTTCCTCGTCGCCGCGTTGCTACTGCCTCTGTTCTTCCTGACACCCGTCCTGTATCCGCTGTCGGATCCGCAGATCGCACGCCGCGACTGGGTCGTCGACGTCATCCACTGGGGCAACCCGCTCTCGCCCGTCGTGGAGGCGTTACGCGATCCCCTCTTCTACGGACGGCTGCCCGGACTCGGCGACACGATCTACACCATCGTCGCCGCAGTGCTTGCGTTGGCTCTCGGCGCGTTCGTCTTCAACCGCGTCGACGATCAGATCGCGGTAGAAGTCTGATCAGGTTCGCTTGGCGTACTCGGCGAACTCGCCGAAGTCCAGGGCCACGCACGCCTCATCGCCGACGACCCACGCATCGTGACCTGGCGGGAGGGCGAAAACGTCGCCTGGGCCGACTTCGGCCTGTGGCATCGGATCCTCCTAGTGACGTAGGCGAGTAAAGAGACGAAATCGACCCTACTAGAGGGTCGGCCGAAGTCTGATCCGAGCGTCGTACAACCACGGCTCGTCGCCTTCGGGACGCCAGGCCGGTAACCCGGCGACTTCGTCGTTCGGCTCGAGTGGCGGCAGCAACGACGGACAGACCAGCGGATGCGCGAACGCGGGGTTGCGTCCGCCGCCGGGTGCGTACGGCTCGAGCTCCGCCGGACGGCGGCGCATGTCAATGGCACCGCCGACCGCTGCGTAACCCTCTGCGTGCGCGGCGCGAATCTGGTCCGTGTCGCCCTCTGCGCCGAACAGCCGCGCGCCACTCGCGTCGCGCGGCGCCACGTCGATCTCGAGCTCCGGTGTGAAGTTGCCGAGCTCCGCGAGCCAGAAGCGATGCTCGTCGACGAGGTCGAGCTCCAGCTTGTAGCGCCCGGGTGGAATCGGCCCGCGCACGTCCAGCTCGCGCTCGATGCGCTCGCCGGGCTCCGCGCTGACCGCATGACGGACGCCGTCCCAGACGATCGGGTTGCCGCGGTCGTCGAGCCAGTGGTACGAGACGTTGAGGTCGCGCCAGGCGGCGGTGCCCGCGTTTTCGAGAACGACGCGCGCGTGCGCGAGCGTGCCCGCCTGCACCGAGTCGAGCTCGTGCGCGAGCCAGCGCACGGCGAGGGGACCGGCAGGAACGGGGTGCTCGCTCGGCACGCGACTAGCCTACGGCCTGTGGATCCGCTCCTTGTCAGGGCGTGCCGGCGTGAGCCCGTCGAGCACACGCCGGTGTGGTTCATGCGCCAGGCCGGCCGCTCGCTGCCCGAATACCGCGAGCTGCGCAAACAGCATGGGCTGTTCGACATCGTCGGACAACCGGAGCTGTGCGCGGAGGTGACACTTCAACCCGTGCGGCGTCACGACGTCGACGCCGCGGTGATGTTCACGGACATCATGTTCCCGGTCCTCGGCATGGGCGTCGACGTCGAGCTCGTGGAGAACGTCGGCCCCGTGATCGAACGGCCGGTGCGGACGCGCGCCGACGTGGAGCGGCTCGTCGTGCCCGACCCGGAGCAATCGGTCCCGACGATCCTCGAAGCGGTTCGCCTCGTCCGCGCGGAGCTGCGCGACGATCAGGCCGTGATCGGCTTCTGCGGCGGCCCGTTCACCGTCGCCGGGTATCTGATCGAGGGCAAACCGAGCCGTGAGTTCGCAACGGTGAAGGCGCTGATGTACCGCGAGCCGTCGACGTGGCACGCATTGATGGAGAAGCTCACGGAGACGTCGGCGCGCTACGTCGCCGCGAAGGCGCGCGCGGGCGCCGACGTGATCCAGATCTTCGACTCCTGGGTCGGCGCGCTCTCGCCGTCGGACTACGAGGAGTTCGTCGCGCCGTATTCCGAGTGCATCCTCGCCGCCGTCGATGTGCCGACGATTCATTTCGGCACCGGCACCGCCACGCTGCTCCAACAGATGGCAGGCGACGTGATCGGCCTCGACTGGCGCATTCCGCTCGACCGCGGCTGGGCCGAGGTCGGCGACGAGCGGGGTGTGCAGGGCAACCTCGACCCCGCCGTTCTGCTCGCGCCCTGGGAGCGGATCGAGACCGAGACGCGCGATATTCTCGACCGTGCCGGAGGGCGGCCGGGTCATGTATTCAACCTTGGGCACGGAGTGCCACCCGAAACAGACCCGGCCGTCCTCCGGCACCTGACGGAGTTCGTGCACGAGGCGACGGTGGAGGCGCGCGTCTGAACGCTGCCGTTGTCCTGATGGCTTACGGGTCGCCTGCTCGACTCGCGGACGTCCCGGCCTACTACGCGGACATCCGCGGCGGCCGGCCGATCAAGCCCGAGCACCTCGACGACCTCGTAGAGCGCTACCGCCGGCTCGGGATCGAGGACGAGTCGCCGCTCAACGCGATCACCGAGCAGACCCGCGCCGTGCTCGAGCAAGAACTGGGTGACGTGCCCGTCTTCACCGGCATGAAGCACTGGACTCCGCGGATCGCCGACGCGGCCGAACGCGCAGTCGGCGGAGGCGCGAACACGGTCGTCGGCCTCGTGCTCGCGCCGCACTACTCGGAGCTGTCGATCGCCGGCTACCGTGAACAGCTCGAGGCCGCCCTCGGAGATCGCGCCGAGCTGGTCTTCGTCGACAGCTGGCATGACGAGGCCGGCTTCGTCGAGCTCCTCGCCGACCGGGTACGCGGAACTGACGCCCACGTGGTCTTCACGGCGCACTCGCTCCCGGCGCGTGCCGCGCCCGTCTACAAGGAGCAGCTGCTCGAGACTTCGGAGCTCGTCGCCGCCCGTGCCGGGCTCGGCGACTGGTCGTTTTCCTTCCAGAGCGAGTCGCCCACCGGGGAGCCCTGGCTCGGGCCGGACATCCTCGACCACCTCGAGGACCTGCACGCGCAGGGGGTCCGCAGCGTCCTGGTCTGCCCCGTCGGCTTCGTCGCCGATCACCTCGAGATCCGCTGGGACCTCGACCACGAGGCCGCCGAAAAGGCGGAGGAGCTCGGCCTGGGGTTCGCTCGCGTCGAGATGCCCAACGCCGACCCTCGCTTCGTCGCGGTACTCGCCGGGCTGGTGCGACGGGCGCTAGCGGTACCCTCGAAGGCGTGATCCAAGCCGGAGAGATCCTTGCCGAACATGCAGCGCGTCGGTTCAAGGTCTACCCGCGCGAGTCCCGACGCCTGAAGGACGTGATCGTCGCGCGCGGGCGCTCTCGGCCGACCGAGGTCGTCGCCCTCCGCGACGTCTCCTTCGGGGTCGAACCGGGCAGCGCCGTCGGCCTCGTCGGCCGCAACGGGTCGGGCAAGACGACGTTGCTGCGGCTGATCTCCGGGATCATCAAGCCGACCAGCGGCCACGTCGAGGTCGGTGGCCGCGTCGGCTCGCTGCTCGAGCTCGGGGCCGGCTTCCACCCGGACCTGAGCGGGCGCGAGAACGTCTTCCTGAACGGCTCGATCCACGGGCTCAAGCGCGCATACGTCCGCGAGCAGCTCGACGAGATCGTCGCCTTCGCAGGCCTCGAGGAGTTCATCGACCTGCCGGTGCGCACGTACTCGTCCGGCATGTACATGCGGCTTGGCTTTGCGATCGCAGCGCACATCGACGCGGACGTGCTGCTGCTCGACGAGGTCTTCGCGGTCGGCGACGAGCAGTTCCAGCGCAAGTGCTTCGGCAAGATCTTCGAGTTCAAGCAGCGCGGTGGGACGATCGTCTTCGTATCGCACGACGCGTCCGCAGTGGAGCGCCTGTGCGACCGCGCAATTCTGCTGAGCGACGGCGCCGTCGCGTTCGATGGCCCCACGCACGACGCAATCGTCCGTTACCGCCAACTGCTTGCCGGCGACCGCGATCCGGCCGAGCGTGGCGCAGGGCTGAAGGAGTGGGGAAGCGGCGAGGCGCGGATCGAGAACGTGGAACTGCTCGGCGCGGAAGGCGAGCCGCGCACCCAATTTCTCGCCGGGGAACCGTTGACGCTTCGCTTCCGCGTGGTGGCCGAGCGACCGCTGCCACCGCTACGCGTCTCGTTCGAATTGCGCGACTCGTCGGGACTGCTCGTCGCCGGTTCAGGCTATTCGCTGGAGGACCCGGGAGGAGTGCGCTTCGACGTCGACAGCCTCCCGCTGGCGGACGGCCGCTTCCACCTGCGGCTCGGGCTGAGCGACGACAGCGGCGAGCAGCTGTACCACTGGCTCGACGACGCGCTCGCGTTCGTGGTCTATCCGGGCGGCGAGGCGCGCGGCGTCGTGCGGCTCGAAGGGCGTTGGAGCGGGGAGGAAATTCAAGCGCGGGCGGAAAGGATCGCAACGTGAGCTCACGCACCTGTCCCGACTGGCCGGAGCTGATGGAGTACGCCCCGAATCTCCAGTTCAAGCACTACACCGTCGCGGAGGCGCGACTCCCCGCCGAGGCACTGATGAACATCCCGGACGTCCCGCTGGGCGCGGTTGCGATCTGCTGCGACCTCGAGCGGCACGTCTTCTACGCGAAGCACACCGATCCCGAGGTCGCCGAGGCGTTGCGCGAGACGCACTGGTACGAGCTCGCCGAGTGGACCTCGAGCGGCCCCGGCAGCGCGGCGTTGCCGACGTCGCCTGCCTGACAACTCGGCGGGCACGGCTCGAACTGCCGCGCCCACAAAACCAGGGTCTGACCCTGGTTGTAACGAAAGCGTGACGATCGACCCACAGGCGTGGTGGCGGGTGGAGACGCGTTCCGAACTTCTGGGTCTGACCCTCGTTGTGACGAAAGCGTGACTTTTCGTGCACAGGTCACGCCGGGATCGGCGTGACCAACGGGTCGCCTCGCTCGAACGCGAGGACGTTGTCGACGACGATTCGCGTCATCGCCTCGCGTGTCTGACGCGTGCCGCTGCCCAGGTGCGGCGTCAGCACGACGTTCGGGAGCGAGAGCAGCGGCCCCGGGACGTTCGGCTCGTGCACGAACACGTCGAGGCCGGCCCGGATCCGGCCGGAGACGAGCTCCGCGATCAGCGCCTCCTCGTCCACGATCTCGCCGCGCGCCGTGTTGACGAGACAGGCACCGTCACGCAGCAGCGCGAGGCGGCGTGCGTCGATCAAGCCGCGGGTCTCGGGCGTGAGAGGAGCATGGATCGTGACGATGTCGGCTTCCGCGAGCAGTTGCTCGATCGGCGTCCCCTCTCGCGAGCGCGTGTAGATGACCCGCAGCTCGAAGCCCTCCGCACGTCGCGCGACGGCGCTTCCGATCCGTCCGAGGCCGACAATCCCGAGCGTCGAGCCGGTCAGTTCCTCCGCGAGGAACCCGTCGGCCCACGAACCGGTCCACTCGCCGGCGCGCACGCGCAGGTCGCCCTCCACGACTCGCCGCCGCACGGCGAGGATCAGTGCCCACGTCAGGTCGGCGGTTGCCGCGTCGAGCACGCCGGGGGTGTTGGTGACCGCCACGCCGCGTCGGCCCAGCTCGTCGACGCCGATCCGGTCGTAGCCGACGCCGAAGTTCGCCACGAGCCGCAAGGACGGGAACAGCTTCGCCTCCACCGGCTCGTTCGCGACGATCAGCGCCTGGACGTCGTCCCGCGCGGAGAGCGACCCCACCTCGACGTCCTCGAGCTCTTCGAACGCCGGGCCCGGATACCGCCGCGTCGCCAGAACCTTCAAGAGCCGAGTCTCCCATGCCGAAACGGATCGTGATGCGAGCGACGCTTGCGGCACTCCTCCTCGCCCTGGTCTTCGTGCCTGCGGCCGGCGCCTACCGCCTCGAAGGCGGTCGCTGGCCGACGACCACGATCCGCTACTACAACGAGGTTCCCGCGTACACGTGGGCCGTCGACACCGCGGCCTTCGCCTGGAACTCCAGCGGTGCGCACATGCAGTTCCTCAAGTCGTCGCGCCAGAACGCGGACGTGCTGATCGGCATCCGCTGGTTCAAGGTCGCCGGAGAGGCCCGCCTGCAGCGGTTCAACGGCCGCATCGTCGGCGCCAAGGTCGGGATCCAGAGCGGACAGGACCGCTACACGATGGCCCTCATCACGGCGCACGAGCTCGGCCACGTGCTCGGGCTCGATCACGAGGACCGCGTCTGCGCGACGATGAACACGTCCATCGCCCAGAACCATCCGAAACACTGCGCCGCGCCCCCGGCCGGCATGTGGGTCTGCCGTCTCCTCCGCGCCGACGACGTACGTGGCGCCATCAGCCTCTACGGCGGCCGCGTGCGCCCGATCCGCAGCCCCGAGTTCTGCTCGCGCTAGCGCCGGCGCGCCAGGACCTCAGCCAGAGGCCGCGTGTTCACGACGTCGGCCGCCGTCGCCCACCCGCGCCGCGCGGTGTGCACCGCGAGCCGCATGTTCCCGAGGCCGCGCACGGAATGCGCGTCGGTGGAGACCACGATCGGGACGCCGGCCTCGATCGCGAGCCGGATCTCGGGCCCGGAGAGGTCGAGCCGGTCCGGCAGCCCGTTCGTCTCGATCGCTACGCCGGTCTCCAGCGCAACCTCGAACGCCCGCTCCAGGTCGAGTGCGTTCGGCGGCCGGTGGTTGATGATCCGACCCTTCGGATGGCTCAACGCGCGCACCGCGGGATGCCGCATCGCCTCGGTCACCTTCCGTGTCAACTCGTCGCCGGGCTCGCGCTGGCCGGCATGCAGGCTGAGCTGCACCCAGTCGAGCTCCGCGAGGACGTCATCCGGCAGGTCGAGCTCCCCGTCGCGGCGGATGTCGACCTCCGTCCCGCGCAGCACCTGGAACGGCGCCACCTCTTCGTTTACGGCGGCGATCTCCTCCGCCTGCCGGCGCAGGTCGTCCGCGTCGAGGCCGGGAACGACGCGCACGTTCGGCGTGTGGTCGCAGATCGCGAGGTACTCGTAGCCGAGCTCACGTGCGGCGACGGCCATCTCCACCACTGACGCTTTTCCGTCCGACCAGGTCGTATGAACGTGCAGGTCGCCGCGGATGTCGCTGCGCTCGAGCAGCGTGGGCGGCTCGCCGCGGAACGGCTGCTCGCGTAGCTCGGGCGGACACCACCGCACGCCCAATGCGGCGTAGACATCGGCTTCGTTGGGAGCGGCCGGCAGCTCGCCGAGCGCCTCGACGTACGCGCGACTCCCGGTCGCGCGCAGCAGCTCCGTTCCGAACTGCGCCGGTTCGGCCGCGATCAGCTCCACTGGAACTCCTTCGACCGTGACGCCGAGTGCCCGTCGCGGCTCGCGCTCGAGCACCGACACGATCGCGGGCAGCGACGCGAACGCGTCGAGCACTCGATCAGGGTCCTCGGCGCAGCAGACAACGGCGAAGTCGAACGACGTGTCTGCCCAGCGGCGCGGATCTCCTGCGACCTCGCCGCCGAGCGCCTCGGCCAGCTCCTCCAGGAGTGCACGCGAGCGGTTGAGCAGCATCCCTTTCCGTTCCCCACGCCCCTCCCGCTCGAGCCGCTCCAGCAACCGCCGCTCCGTCTGCTGTCCGATCCCCGGGACGGACGTCAGCCGTCCTGCCCGCGCCGCCTCGCGAAACTCCTCGGCGGTCGAGATGCCCAACGCACGCCCGATCTCCACCATCCGCTTCGGGCCGACCCCGAGAAACCTCCCCAGTCCCACCAGCTCGGGTTGCACTTCGCGCTCGAGCTCGTCGAGCTCCGCGATCCGTCCCGTCTCGACGAGCTCCTGCAACCGGCCCGCTATGCCGCTGCCGATACCGCGCAGCTCTTGCACGCGGCCGGCGGCAACGAGCTCGGCTATCGGCGCTTTCGTTTCACGGATGGTCTCCGCTGCGCGCCGGTACGCGCGGGACGTGTAGAAACCCGCGCCGGACAGGTCGAGCAAGCTCGCGAACGCGTCGAGCTGCTCGGCGATGAACGCGTTGTCGAGGTGGCCTGTCGTCACCTGGTTAGTCTTGCCGCATGGCGACCTTCGTGATCCCGCACCGCGTCGGCGGGAAGACCCGGCTCGGCGATTCGCAGCTCGCCGCAGCGATGTTGGCGGACGTGCGAGAGGTGGTAGGGGAGGCGCTGGTCGTGCGCGGTTCCGGCGGTCAAGGGAGCGCCCTCGCGGACGCGCTCGCCGATCTGCGCGGGGCGGTGACGATCGTGAACAGCGACCTCCCGTGCATCACGAAGCGCGAGCTGGAGCAGCTCACAGCCGCTGCGCCGGCACTCGTCGCCGCCGACGACGGCACCACGAACGCACTCGCTCTGCGCGACGCCGGAGACTTCGAGGCGCTGTACGGCCCCGGCAGCGCCTCGCGCTTCGAGCAGCAACTCGACGCGAGGCGGCTCGACCTGCCCGGTCTCCGAGACGACGTCGACACGTGGGAGGACCTCGAGCGCGTGCGCAGTCGTGTCGGACGCCATACCGCGGAGTACCTGGCGAAGCTGGCGTGCGTATGAGGGTCGCCGTCCTCAGCGGCGGTGTCGGCGGCGCACGTTTCCTGCGCGGTGTCGTCGACGTGGTCGATCCCGCGGACGTGACGGCTGTCGTGAACGTCGGCGACGACCTCGAGGTGCTCGGGCTCGCCGTCTCGCCCGACCTCGACAGCGTCGTCTACGCGCTTGCGCAGGTGGCGGACGAGGAGCGCGGCTGGGGCAGGGCCGACGAGACGTGGAACGCGCTCGCGACCGTCGAGGCGCTCGGCGGAGAAGCGTGGTTCCGGCTCGGCGACCGCGACCTCGGCCTGCACCTTGTCCGTACGCAGGCGCTGCGCTCCGGCGATCCGCTCTCGACGGTCACGCAGCGACTCGCCACAGCGCTTGGGCTCGAGACGACGGTGCTGCCTGCCACCGACCAGCCGGTGCGCACCTGGCTCGACACGCCGAACGGCAGCTTCGACTTCCAGCACTGGTTCGTCGCGCGCGCGCACCGCGATCCGGTCGACCGCGTTCGCTTTCAAGGAGCGGCGGACGCACGACCCGCGCCCGGTGTGCTCGAAGCGCTGCACGAGGCCGAGTTGATCCTGATCGCGCCGAGCAACCCATTCGTCTCGATCGGACCGATCCTCGCGGTCGAACGGATTCGCTCCGCGCTCGAACGGCGGCGCGTGCCGTGCGTGGCAGTCAGCCCGCTGATCGGCGGCGAGGCGGTCAAGGGCCCCGCGGCGGCGATGCTCGAACGGCTCGAGGGCGGCACGTCCCCGGCGCACGTCGCGCAGTGCTACCCGGGCCTGATCGATGCGCTCGTGCTCGACGAAGCGGACGCGGACGAAGCCGACGCCGTCGCCGAGCTCGGCGTGCGGCCGATCGTGACGCGGACGTTGATGCGTGACGGCCCATCGCGCCGCTCACTGGCGGAGGCGGCCCTGAACGCCGTCGCGCTCGCATGAAAGTCGCCATCGTCGGCGGCACAGGCGCCTTCGGGCGGGCGCTGGCGAAGCGCCTCGCCGAGCTCGGGCAGGACGAGATCGTCGTCGGCTCGCGCGACGCCGAGCGCGCACGCGCGACCGCGGAAGAGCTCGGCGTCGAGGGCGGGCGCAACCAGGACGTCGTCGGCGACGCCGATCTCGTCGTGCTCGCAGTGAAGTCCGACGCCACGTTGACGACTGCGGCCGAGCTGGCCGAGGCGATCGGCAAGACTCCGGTGCTCTGCGTCGCGAGCGACCTTCGCTTCACCCCCGAAGGCGTCTTGCCCGGCCGGCATCAGGGCTCGCTCGCCGAGGAGGTGGCGCGCATCGTGCGCGCGCCTGTTGTGTCGGGCTTTCAGTCGTTCGCCGCCGCGAACGTCATCGACGGCGACCCCGGTGACGCGCTCATCTGCGGCGAGGACTCGGATGCGAAGACGCGCGCGCTCGAGCTTGCGGAGCGCCTCGGCGCCCGGGCGATCGACGCCGGGCCGCTCGCGAACTCCCGCGCGCTCGAAGGCATGACCTCCGTGATCCTGAACGTGAACAGGCGCTACAAGGCGCACGCCGGCATCCGCCTCACAGGGTTGCCCTGAGCGAACTGCGCATCATTCCGGTCGAGGGCCTGCCGGAGATCCGTGAAGGGGACGACCTCGCCGAGCTCGTAACCGCGAAGCTCGAGCTCGAGGACGGCGATGTGGTCGTCTTCGCGCAGAAGGCAGTGTCGAAAGCGGAAGGCCGCGTCGTCCGCCTCGAGGACATCGAACCCTCGGAACAGGCGCGCGAGATCGCCGGCGACGATCAGGACCCGCGCCGCATCGAGGCGATCCTGCGCGAGGCGAAGCGGGTGGTGCGCGTGCGCAAGCCGCTCGTGATCGCCGAAACCAGCCACGGGTTCATCTGCGCCTCCGCGGGCGTCGACTCGTCCAACGCGCCAGCGCCGGGGATGCTCGTGCTCCTCCCGGAGGATCCGGATGCGTCGGCCGATCGAATCCGCACGCGCCTGCGCGAGCTCACAGGTCGCAACGTCGCCGTTCTGATCACCGATTCGTTCGGACGCCCCTGGCGCCAGGGAACGATCGATGTCGCGCTGGGTGCGTCGGGGATGGAGGTGATGCGCGACCTGCGCGGTCAGCACGACCGCGTCGGCTACGAGCTGCACGCGACGATGATCGCCGTCGGTGACGAGATCGCCGGCGCCGCGGAGCTCGTGATGGGAAAGCTCGACGGCATCCCGGCCGCCGTCGTGCGCGGCCTCGAGGTCGCGGGCGACGCACGCGCCCGCGACCTCGTCATCCCTGAAGAGCGCGATCTCTTTCGCTAACTGACGGCTTCCTTCGCGAACAGCTCGAGCAGGCCGCTCCAGCCGCCCTCGCCCGCAACCGGGATGCGGAGCTCGTCGGCGCGGTCGCCGTGCACCTCGAAGCCGCGATGCTCCAGCTCGACACGCGTCTTGCTCGGGCCTTCGGCCACGAACACGACCTCGACCTGCGTCGACATCGCCGGGTCCGGGTCGTATTTCCACTCGGGTCCGAGATGCCAGCCGAACACGACACGCGTGGGCGGCTCCCACTCGAGCACGCGGCCCCACTCGCATTCGCTGCCGTCCGCAGCACGTTCGAACCAGCGGCCGCCGGCTCGGGGCTCGACGACGGCCTCGCTGGGCTCGACGTCGCCGATGTGGTGGGTATTGAACGGCCACCAGCGGCTCATCCCGGTCGTGAACACCTCGAACGCCCGCTCCTGGGGAACGTCGACGGTGATCGACTTCTGCACTACGTCCACTGTCGCCTCTTTCGTGGTCATGCTTCCTCGCTTTCTTCTGCTTCGGCTGCCGCCTTGAAGCTCGCGAGCGCTTCCTCCCAGAAGCCGTCGAGGTACTCGCGCACGTCGGCGAGGCCGTCGGGGTCGACGCGGTAGAGACGCCGCGTCCCGTTCTGTCGCTCCGTCACGAGACCCGCCTCCTTCAGGACTCGGAGGTGCTGGGACACCGCAGGACGGCTGACCGGGAGACGGGCGGCGATCTCGCCGACCGCCTGCGGCCCACCGCGGAGTTGCTCGAGGACCGACCTCCGTGTCGGATCTGCGAGCGCCTGGAGTGCCTCTGCGTAAGCCATGACTTACGGTAAGTATACACTTACGCACCGCCACGTCAATAGGCTGGCGCCGTGGCCGAGCGGACGGGTGTCCTCCTGGAAACCGGCGTCGCTCCCGATCCACTGGAACAATTCCGCCGCTGGTATGCCGAGGCCGAGGCGGCGAAGATCCGGGCCCCGCACGCCATGGCGCTGGCGACTGCCGGCGAGGACGCCGCCCCCTCGGTGCGGATCGTGCTGCTGAAAGGAACGGACGAGGACGGGTTCGTCTTCTTCACCGGGTACGGCAGCCGCAAGGGCGCCGAGTTGGCCGCGAACCCGCGCGCGGCCCTGCTCTTCTACTGGGATCCGCTCGGGCGGCAGGTGCGCGTCGAGGGAAACGTGGAACGGGTGAGCGGCGAGGAGTCCGACGCCTACTTCGCGACCCGGCCCCGCGCCGCACAGCTGGCCGCGGCGGCATCGCGTCAGGGCCGTGTGCTCCGCAGCCGCGAGGAGCTCGACGCGGGTGTCGCGGAGCTCGAACACGCGCACGTCGGCCGCGACGTCCCGCGTCCTGAGCACTGGGGCGGCTACCGCCTACGCCCGGAGACCTATGAGTTCTGGCAGCACCGCGAGGACCGGCTCCACGACCGCCTGCGCTACCGGCGTGAGAACGGGCGCTGGTTGCTCGAACGCTTGTCGCCTTAGAACAGCCGCGCGAGCTCGTCCGCCTCGGCTTCGGACAAGCTCAGGTTCAGTGCTTCCACCGCCGGCGTGAGGTGCTCGACCCGCCGCGGGCCGAGGATGACGGCCGTTACAGGCTTCTGCGCCAGCAGCCATGCGACCGCCAGCGTGGCGGGCGCGGCGCCGCGCGCTTCGGCGACCGCGAGAAACTGATCGAGTCGCGCAAAGGTCTCCTCGGTCAGGAGATGCTCGTACGGGTCCGGCCGCATCGCCAGACGCGAGCCGGGCGGCGCCGCGTCACCGCGCTTGTACTTGCCGGTCAGCAGCCCGCCCGCCAGCGGGCTGAACGCCGTGTAGCTGATGTCGAACTCGGTGCAGAGCGCGAGCAGTTCCTCCTCGTCGCCACGGTCGAGCAGGGAGTACGAGTTCTGCACGACTGCGGGCTTGTCCAGCTCCAGCACCCGGCGTAACTGGGAGGCGTCGAAGTTGCTCACGCCCCACGCCTTGACCAGACCGAGCTGCTGCAAGCCGTTGAACGTACCGATGGTTTCTTCGAGGGGCGTGTCCGGATCGAAGGCGTGGGCGAGGTAGACGTCGACGTGCTCGACGCCGAGCCGGTCGAGGCTCGACTCGAGCTGGCGGCTGACACGCGCGCGCGACAGACCACGATCGGCGCCTTCCTCCATCGGGTTGAACGTCTTCGTCGTGATCTGCGGGTGGAAGCCACGGTTTGCGATCCATTTGCCGATGGACGTCTCGCTGCGGCCGCCGCCGTACGCGTCCGCGGTGTCGAACATCCGGATGCCCAGCCCCCAGGCGCCGTCCATGATCCGGAACGCCTCCTCTTCGCTCTCGCCCTGACCGAAGAACTTCGGCGCCGACCCGATCCCGCCGAAGTTGCCGCAGCCGAGGATGATGCGCGAGACCTCCACCGAGCGATTCTCGCAGGCACCATGCGCCTCTAATGGTCGTGCCGTTCCTCGTTGCAACAACTGTTGCCTGCGCACCTGTGCCGCCGCGCGCGGAGCCGCGACCCGATCGGCCGCAGTACGTCGTCGACGTTCGCGTCACGCGTCCGTTCCGCGTCGTCACCGGCGACCTGACCGTCACGTTCATTCCCAACCGGCCGACCGACCGGCTCGTCTTCCGGCTCTGGCCGAACGGGCCGACGCAGCTGCGCGCCGGCTCGCGCCTCGACGTCCGAACATCGTTGCGTACCTCGCGGCCCGATCCCACCACACTCGTGGTTCACCCGGGCAGGACGCTGGCCGCCGGATCGCGCATCCGTGTTCACATGTCGTGGCGGCTGCGCATGCCCTCCACGCACGACGATCGCATCGCGCACTTCCGCGACGGCCTGCGCCTCGGCACGTTCTTTCCGTTGCTTGCGTGGGATCCACGGCGCGGCTGGCTAACCGATCCGCCGGCGCACATTCCCGGCGAGACCGCGGCGACGCCCGCCGCCGACTTCGACCTCCGGGTGCACGCGCCGCGCGGGCTGCGCATCGTCGCGACCGGGGCCGAGCTGGGGGCCGGTCACTTCCGCGCACGCGCGGTGCGAGACGTCGGGGTCGCCGCCGGTCGGTTCCACGTCGAGTCGGTCACTGCCGACGGGGTGACCCTCCGTGCGGCCGCGACAAAAGACTTCCGTCAAGCCGACATCGCCCTGGCGTTCGCCCGACACGCGCTACGCCTCCTCGCCGAGCGTTACGGACGTTATCCGTGGCGCGCGTACACGCTCGTGCTCGCGCCGGACCAGCCGCCCTCGGGGATCGAATACCCGATGCTGTCGTTCATCGGCCGAAACAGCTCGTTCGCGCGGCTGATCGTCGATCACGAGACGGCGCACCAGTGGTTCTACTCGCTCGTCGGAAACGACCAGGCACGCGACCCGTGGCTCGACGAGACGTTGGCGACCTGGGCGCAGACGCGGCTCGGCACACCGGAGTTCCCGCCTGCGCGGCGCGTGCCGCCCCGCGTCGCGAAGCATGTCGGCGCGCCGATGTCGTATTGGGACAAACGAGGGAGCTGGTACTTCTACGGCGTCTACGGCGAGGGTGTGAGAGCGCTGCACTCCCTCGGCCGCGATGCCGCCGTCGACTGCGCGCTCCGCCGCTACGTCGCTCGGCGGGCCTACTCGATCGCGCAGCCGGGAGATCTGCTGGACGAGCTGAACCGCGTCATCCCCGGCGCCGAGCGCCGCCTTCGCGCCTGGGGGATCCGCCGGTGAGATGTTGCCGTAGTGCGGCGAGCCGTGAATCCCATTCCGCGCCGACGCTCGCCATCCAGTCCATCGCCGCCGCGAGCGGCCCCGGCGTCAGCTCGTAGCGCGTCTCGCGGCCCTCGCGCCGGCTCTCGACGAGGCCCGCTTCGTTGAGCGCCGCCAGGTGCTTCGCCACCGCCTGCCGCGTCACCGGGAGCTCGGCGGCGAGCTCGGTCGCGGTCGCCGTCTCGCGCTCGGCGAGCGCCTCGACGACATAGCGTCGGTTCGGATCGGCGAGCGCGTCGAACACGCGGCCCGTCGGGTCGGTCACACGCGGACCAGGCGCCGCCTTGGCGGCGCCGCATAAAGGGCGCGCGGGCTTTGCCCGTGCGGCCGTCTAACCCCGCTCGTTGGATCGCAGCCGCTCATCCGATCAACACCGCAGTTGGATCATTGCCATCGCCCGCAGCTCGAGCGCGGTCGAGAACTCCGGCGTGGACTCCCGCACGAGCAGCCGCGTGCCTTCCTCGACCTCCTCGAGCGTCAACTCGACCGTTCCCTCGTCGTCCCAGTCGAGCACCAGCCGCTCCCCGGGCGCAGCTTCGACGACCGTGGCGTGCCGCTCCTCACCGTCGTCCCAGCGAAACGTCCCCTCGCCGCCCTCGTGCGGGTCGAGCTCGACGTCGTTCGCGAACCACTCCTCGAGCTGATCCGGATCCGTCAGCGCCTCCCAGACCTCGTCCGGCGGGACGGGGAAGACGATCTCGCGGGTCACTTCCACGACTCCTCCAATCCGCAACCTATGGGTTGCGTATACTAGGCGCAACCGAACGGTTGCACTTTACCAGGAGGTCTCCAAGTGCCCTTGATACCGATGGTCGTTACGAACGCTCCTTCGACATCTACTCGCGGCTGCTGCGTGAGCGCATCGTCTTCCTCGGCCAAGAGGTCGAGGACGGCATCGCGAACGTCATCACAGCCCAGCTGCTCTTCCTCGAGGCCGAGGATCCCGACAAGGACATCTCGCTCTACATCAACTCGCCCGGCGGCTCCTCGTACGCGGGGATGGCGATCTACGACGCGATGCAGTACGTGCGGCCGGACGTGAGCACGATCTGCACCGGCATGGGCATGTCGGCGGCGGCGATGATTCTCTCCGGCGGCACGCGGGGCAAGCGGTTCGTCCTCCCGAACGCGAAAGTGATGATCCACCAGGGCTCCGGCGGCTTCCGCGGCTCGCCCGCCGACATCCAGATCGCCGCGAAGGAGATCCTCGAGATGACGCGGCGGATGGCGGAGATCATCTCGCGCCACTCCGGCCAGCCGCTCGAGCAGGTCATGAAGGACATCGACCGCGACCGCTTCATGGCGCCCGACGAGGCGGTTGCGTACGGCCTCGTCGACGAAGTGATCCAGCCGGCCGACGTGCGACGTGCGAAGGCACGCTGATGGAGCTGGGACGGACACTTCGCGAGCTCAGCCGGCCGGTGACTGGGTGGCGGGCGTGGACGGTCGTGGAGACGACGGACGGCCTTCGCCTCGGCTCGGTCCTGCACGACCTCGTCTGGCCGCTCGGGCACCCGGTCGTCGCCGAGTGCCGGCTCCACGAGGATCCGTTCGCGACGCCGGTGGCGCCGCATCCGGTGCCGGGAGGCGGCTGCAACTGTGGCTTCCACGCAGCGCGGGACGTCGCCGACGCCCTCTCCTACGCACGCGGCCGTGACGAGCCGGGGATCGTGTGCCGCATCCTCGGCGAGGTCACGCTGTGGGGCCACGTGCTCGAGACCGAGGGCGGTTGGCGTGCCTCGCATGCGTACCCGTCGCGCCTGTACGTCCCCGACGACGGGCTCGCGCAGGCCCTCGCTGCGTACGGCATCCCCCTAAGCTGCTCCGAATGCGAATCGCCCTGCTCGCCGACATGCACGGCAATGCCGTTGGCTTCCGCGCTGTCCTCGCCGATCTGGAGGCCGATCAGCCGGATCTGATCGTCTCGCTCGGCGACGTCGCGCAGGGCGGGCCGCAGCCACGCGTGTGCGTCGACTTGCTGCAGGGGCTCGGGTGCCCGTGCGTCTACGGCAACTCCGACCACTTCCTCGTCACCCTCGACTTCGGCAACGAGGAGGTGACCGAGCAACAGCTGGCCACCGCGCACTGGTCGCGCGAGCAGCTCGGCGAGGACGGCCTCGGGTTCCTGAGCAGCTTCGAGCCGACCGTGGACGCCGGGCCGCTGCTCTGCTGTCACGCAACCCCACGCTCGAACGAAGAGCTAGTCCTTCCGCAAACGCCGCACGAGGAAGTCGAGGCCGTGCTTGCGGACGTCTCCGCGCGGGCGGTTGCGACCGGGCACGTGCACCTGCAGTGGCTGCGTCGCTTCGGACAGACGCTCTGGCTCTCCGCCGGGAGCATCGGACTCGTGTGGGAGCACAGGGAGCCGCTCGACGAGGTGCCGTTCCACCCCGTTAGTGAGTACGCGTTGGTGGACGGCGACACGCTTGCCGTCGAGTTCCGGCGCATCCCGTTCGACGTCGAGGAGCTGATCGCGGCCGCGCGCGCGAATGACTTCCCGAACTTCGAGCGCTGGGCAGCGCAATGGCGAAGGTAGAGGAATGGGTCGAAGACGAGTTCCTGGAGCGGTGCTCGCATGCGCTTGTTGCGAACGGCCGGACCTGGCTCGTCGATCCGGTCGACAATCCTCGCGTGGACGAGCTCGAGAACATTGTCGGCGTCATCCAGTTGCTCGACCGGCACAAGCGAGACTGCGTCGCTGTGGCGAACAGGCTCGGGGTAGCCCACCACGTCGTGCCGCAGGAGCCGGTCGGGCCGTTCGAGTTCCTGACGATCCGCATGAGTCGCGGCTGGCGCGAGGTCGCCCTCTGGTGGCCGGCCGAACGCGTTCTCGTCTGCGCCGATGCGCTCGGCACGGCCCGTTACTTCCGCGCCGGCCGCGAGCGGCTCGGCGTTCACCCGCTGCTCCGGCTACGGCCGCCGGCGATCCCGGTTCAGCCGGAGGTAATCGTCTGCGGGCACGGGCCCGGGATCTTCGGCGACGCGGATGCGGCGCTGCGCGAGGCGCTCAGCACGTCGCGGCGGCGGATCCCGAACCAGATCGCCACTGCCGCTCGCGCCTGGGCCCGTCGAGGGCGCTAGCGAGCAGGTAACCGGCGCCGATCGCGAGCGCGCCCGCTGCCGCGTCGAAGAAGAAGTGGTTTCCCGTCGCGACGATGATGATCATCATCAGGGCCGGGTAGCTCCAGCCGATCACACGGTGGCCGAGCGCGGCGAGCGTCAGGCCGACGAGCAGCGCGTACCCGAAGTGCAAGCTCGGCACCGCGGCGAACGGGTTGTAGAGGCTGCCGAGCAGGTCCGAGCTGAGGTTGACCTTCGCCTTCGCGGAGACGGTGTCCACAAAGCCGAGGCCGGCAAGGCGCGGGGGTGCGACCGGGAAGAGGATGTAGAACGTCAGCGCGATGCCCGTGGCGGCGATCATCGTGTTGCGTACGCGCGGGAAGCGCTCCGGGTGGCGCCGGTACAGCCAGACGAGGAAGGCTGCGGTCCCGACGAAGTGCAGCGCGATGTAGGCGATGCCGAGGAGCGTCGGGACGCCGGGGAGCCAGTCGGCCGCACGCTGCACGGCGCCCTCGCCAAAGACGTGGAGCCGGCGCTCGAGGCCGACGATCCAGTCCGTGTGGGCGCGGGCGGCGGAGAGCGTCGCGTGGCCCTGGCCGCGGACGACCTCGTAAAGGCCGTAGAGCGCAATGAGCGTGGCGACCTCGGCCAGTCCGCGGTGGGGGGAGGATGCAAGCCGGCGTACGGTCGCCACACTCATAAGAACGAGGCTACGCCCGCGAATCGTCCTGGGCAGTGCGGTTTTCCCTACTCCTGGAGGTGGCTCTCCGGCGTCTTACGGCCAGCGGTGGACGAGCTGCCAGCTGTGCCCGAAGTTACGAGTCACAAAGAGCCGCTCGGAGCGGTTTCCACGCCACAGCAGGACGAAGCCTCGCCCGCCCGGGAATGCAACCCCGCCCGCGCCGAAGTCGACCTCCGGCTCGGCGAGCGTAGGCTTCGAATATGTGCTTCGAGCTTGACTCGTCGCCGCCCATCCCCGGCATTCGAGGCGCCGCGATTGCCAATCGGGATCTCGTGCTGGAGGCTCGAGACGGGAACCGGTTTGCGGCGTTTACCGCCGAGCCGGACGAGCCGTCCAGGGTCGGCGTCGTCGTCCTGCCCGACGTCCGCGGTCTCTACCGCTTCTACGAGGAGCTGGCGCTGCGGGTCGCCGAGCGCGGCATGGCCGCGGTCGCGTTCGACTACTTTGGACGCACAGCTGGAACGGCCAAGCGGGACGACGACTTCGAATACATGCCGCACGTCGACCAGACGACCGCGGCGGGAGTACAGGCGGACGTCGCGGCCTGCATCGCGTACCTGCGAGACCACGGTTGCAGTTCGATCTTCACCGTCGGGTTCTGCTTCGGCGGCCGCAACTCGTGGCTGTCGGCGGCCGCCGGGCACGGGCTGGCCGGCGCGATTGGGTTCTACGGGCGTCCGGGCGAAGGGCGTGACGGCACCGCCGGGCCGGCGCAGCGCGCGGCGGAGCTCCAGGCGCCGATCCTCGCTCTTCAGGCCGGAGCCGACGCGAACATCACGGCCGCCGACAACGCTGCCTTTGAGCAGGCGCTGCGGGTAGCCGGCGCCGAGTACGAGTTGGTCACGTATGACGGCGCGCCACACAGCTTTTTCGACCGGAAGCAGGAAGAGTTTGCCGCAGCGTCCGAAGATGCGTGGGCGCGCGTGCTGGCTTTCATCGAGACTCACAGCTGATTCTTAGGAACGGCTGGTTTCCTGGTGGACATGTTCGACCGCCCGCTCACCCGCCGCGCCTGGCTCGGCAGCGCAGTCGTGACCGCACTGGGGCTCGCCGGGCTCGAGGCGCGTGAGTCCGACGCCGCGTCGGTGTCGTGCATCCTCACGCCGGAGCAGACCGAAGGGCCGTACTACATCGCCGGCGAGAAGCTGAGGCGGAACATCACCGAGGGCCGTCCCGGCACGTCGCTCCTGCTGCGGACGTTCGTCGTCGACGCCTCGACGTGCCGCCCGATCCGGAACGCCGCGGTCGACATCTGGCATGCCGACGCGGGGGGTGTCTATTCCGGCTTCGGCGACGGCGCGTCGAGTCGAACGTTCATGCGCGGCATTCAGCGCACGAACGCGAAAGGGCTCGCCCTGTTCCGGACGGTCTATCCGGGCTGGTACCAGGGGCGCACCGTGCACATCCATGTGAAGGTGCACGTCGGCGGCAACGTCCTGCATACCGGGCAGCTGTACTTTCCCGACTCGGTCACCGATGCGGCCTACAGGCGGGCGCCGTACAGCTCGCGGCCCGCTCGGAACGTACGCAACTCGACGGACTCCATCTACCGAAGCGGCGGAAGCAAGTCGTTGCTCCGAGTGAAGAAGACGAGCGCCGGCGTCTACGTCGCGACGATCACGATGGGCGTCCAAAGGTCTTAACAGGCTGCGGCTACGTTTGACGCGTGGACGGTTTCACGCGTCGCGAGCTGCTGCTGCGTGGCACCGCCCTCGCGCTCGGCGCCGTCCCGTTCGCGGACGCGCTCGCCTCTGCCGCGCCGCCGAGCGGCATCTTCCTGGAGCTCGACCGTTCGCTTCGCGGGGACGTCGTCCAGCGCGGCGCGGCCGGCTACAACGCGGCGCACGTCCTCTACAACACGAGGTTCGACGGCGTGAAGCCGCAGGCGATCGCCTACTGCGAGTCGCTTTCCGACGTGCAGAAGACGGTGCGGTGGGCGCTCAAGCACGGCATCCGCATCGTTCCGCGCTCCGGCGGACACAGCTACGGTGGCTACTCGACGACGTCCGGCGTCATCGTCGACGTCTCGCGCCTGAACGTGATCACTCTCACGGCCGATAACCGCGCCGCGATCGGCGCCGGCAGCCGGCTGATCGACGTCTATACGGCGCTCGCCCCGCGCGGCCGGACGGTGCCCGGGGGCACGTGCCCGACCGTGGGCATTGCCGGGCTCACGCAGGGCGGCGGACTCGGCATGTCGGCACGCAAGTTCGGGCTGACGTGCGACAACCTGCTCGAGGCGACCGTAGTGCTCGCGGACGGCCGTGCAGTCGTCGCGAGCGCCCACAAGCACGCAGACTTGTACTGGGCCCTACGCGGCGGTGGAGGCGGCAACTTCGGAATCGTGACGCGGCTCGTCTTCACGACGCATCCGGTCGGCGACGTCGTCACCTACTCGCTCGAGTGGCCGTGGGGCGACGCCAAGCGCGTCGTCCAGGCGTGGCAGAAGCTCGCGCCGCACGCGCCGGACGGTCTCTTCTCGGTGCTGAACGTGAATGCCGCCGCAGGCTCGAGCGCGGCGCCGCGCATCACGTCCGCGGGACAGTTCTACGGCGCCGAAGACCGGCTCCGCGCGCTGCTGCAGCCACTCGCGGCGGCCGGCACGCCGACGCGCTTCACGACGGTGAAGCGCACCTATCTGAGCGCGACGCTGATGTGGGCCGGCTGTTCCGGAGATCTCGCAGCCTGCCACCTGCCGCCGCAGGGAACCGCGGGCAGAGCCACGTTTGCGGCCAAGTCCAGCATCTCCAATGCGCCGCTGAGCTCGGCGGGGATCGACGCGCTGCTCCACCAGATCGAGCTACGCCGCGCGACCGGCTCGGGCTCGGGAATCGTGCTGCTCGATTCGTGGGGCGGCGCGATCAACCGCGTGCCGAAGGCCAGGACCGCGTTTGTCCACCGTGACGCGCTGTTCTCGATGCAATACCTCGCCTACTGGGAGGCCGGTGTGGCCGCGGCGCCGAACGTCGCGTGGCTGCGTCGCTGCTACGCAGCGCTGCGTCCTCATGTGTCCCCGTTCGCGTACCAGAACTACATCGACCCGGACCTGAGCAGCTGGCAGCACGCGTACTACGGCTCGAACCTGCTGCGACTGCAACGCATCAAGCGCACGTACGACCCGCACAACGTCTTTCGGTCGCGGCAGAGCATCCGGCCCTAGACTCAGCGCGCGACGGGAGCGCGTCGCGAAGACGTGGGCTCGGGCCTCTAGTTCGTCCGATCGAGGAAGCGCTCGAACCGAGTTGCGAGTCGCGCTCGGTCGGGCTTCCATTGTGTTCGGCGGGGAAGGTGGATCGGCTGCCGGTCGAACGTCTTGAGGACGTCGAGCATCGGGCCATCCTCGTCATCTAGGAGCCTTCGCGAGATGCGCACCTCGTAATCCGGTGAGACACCGACGAGGTTGTGGTCGAATGCTCGATGATGAATCGAGCAAAGCGCGAGGCCGTTACTGATCACCGGCTCCCCCGAGCTCTCGGCATCACCGACGATGTGCGCGGCGTCGAGGAGGCGGATCTCCCTTAACCGGCAGATCGCGCACTGGTCCTGGTACGCCGGCACAACCTGTCCTCTGAACCTCGCCTGATGAATCCGAACGCGCGTTTGACGTACTGCGTACCGGCGCTCGATCGGATCATCCGGAAGGATCGGCTCCTGCTCGTCAAGAGGACCGACCATCGCGCCTGGCGCGACGAGAACGCGTCTTGAGGCGCCGTCGTCTTGGATCACATAGAACGGAACATTCGCGCGATACCAGCCAGGTCTCGTCGCGACGAAGTAGACGATGGGCACCAGGAGCTCGTACGCCGAGCGGAGAGCCCGGTTGTCAGGCTGGTCGATCGCTCCGGCCCTGTAGTCGTACAGAAACCCATCGGGTGTCTCGACGTCGGCATACGG
>WNGA01001291.1_pt1 | contig 38895 bp, 37 predicted proteins | sample 5400061 | NCBI WGS metagenome assembly WNGA01 (sample SAMN13153366, study PRJNA577476) | soil metagenome | isolation source: 100 cm soil or saprolite under grassland replicate 2 | place: USA:California | collected 2016-06-15
CATCCGGCGAGAGAGGTCATCCAGGCGCTCGTCGGTCCAGGCGGCACGCTCCATCCAGCCAAGGGTAGCCCCCAGGACCGCGCGAAGGGCACCCATTTGCGCCGCTTCCGTGCAGGGAAGCGAACGGAAGGGCGGCGCGGCGCGGGCTTATGTCCTCGGCTCGACCGCGAAGCGCAGCGAGAAGAAGTCGAGCATGTGGGGCAGGGCCTTGTGGGGGTCGAGCTTCGGCTCGAGCAGGCGGATCCGTCGCTGCGAGAGCAGGTTCGCCAGCACGCCTTTGCCGATGAAGAGGGCGAGGTCGGCGCCCGGGCAGCCCTGCGGGCCGTGGCTGAAGTGGTTGAAGGTCCAGTCCTCCGCGTCACCCTCCGTCCAGGCCTCGGGCGCGAAGCGGTTCGCGAACTCGTGGCGCTCCGGGTCGCGGTGGTTGAACGTGTTCGAGATCAGCACCTGCGCCCCGGCGGGAGCCGTCCCCGCTCCCCACTCGACCTCCTCCACCGTCTCGCGGGAGAGGAACGGCGTCGTCGGCCACAACCGCATCGCCTCCTGGAGGCAGGGCCAGTGCCCGAAACGCATTCGTCGACAGCGTGTCCCCCATCGCGAACAGCCAGTGCGTTACCTGCCCCTCCGGCCGCGTCTCCTCGTCCGAAGGCGCCTCGTCGAACAGCCCGACGAGGCTGCCGGCCTCCGCCGCGGCCACGTACTCGCCGATCCGCGTCATGTAGGGATCGAAGTGCTCCGAGCGCTCCTTCGGAAGCCCGTTCGCCTCGTCCATGAGCTTGGCGAGGAGCTCGGTGACCTCCACGTCGTCGCGCGCCGCATCCCCCAGCACGACGCGCCGCGTGATCCGCCACAGCGTCGCCTGAAACGCATCCCAGCGGAGCTCTCCATCGCCGCCTCCCGCGCCCTCGTCGAGCTCCCTGGCGGCGTCCACCTCCTGGAGCATGGCCGCCGTCTCCTCGGCGACGACGGCCGCGAACCGGGCCGCGAGCCGGTGAACCGGCTCCCCGGTGTCCAGCACCGACTCGGTGAAGCGGCGCCGGTTCTCCCAGAGCGTGCCGCGCGAGATCGTCAGCGCGTCGGGCTGGAAGTGGAACATCCCCCGCCGCTTCGCATCCGGGTCGGGCGCGAAGGGATGCGGCGAGCCTCCGAGCACGCGCCTCACGTCCTCGGTCGTCAGCACCAGGAGCATCTTGTCCGTTCCCACCCGCACCCAGACCGGTCCCGGCCCATGGCCGCGACGGATGCCGTCGATCAGCCCCACGGCCTGACCGTCGACATTCAGCTTCGTCGCCGCGGCGACGGCCCGGCGGCGGCGGCGAAACAGGCCCTGGACGACATTGGGCACCATCGCCTGGACCGTGAACCGCACGCCCTCGACGAGCGAGGCGCCCGGAAGCTCCTTGGCCACCGCCGCGTGCCCCCTAGTCGTTCCCGCCGGGCCCTCGGCCGCTCAGCCGAGCTTCCGCCACGGCGCGAACGCGTTCTTGGCCCCGTCGAGCGCCGGCGCCAGCTCAGGGTGGTGGCGAAGCAGCACGTCCACCATCGTGTTGCCCTCCACCCACTCGATGCCCTCGGGCGTGTAGACCTCCGGCGTGTAGTCGTTGGTGAAGAACCGATCGCTCTTCAGCCGCCGCGACGCCATCAGGATGAAGATCCGGAACGCGGTGTCGCTGAACCCGAATCCAGGCGGCAGCGGCTCGCCGAGCAGCCCCACCTGGAGATCCACCCGGTCGATGTCGCCGTCGTAGACCTCCCGAATCTCCTGGTTCCACTGCGGGTTGGGCGTCAGCTCCTCGAACCGCTCGACGCGTTCCTTGCGCAGCTTCTCGCGGAAGTCGTTGTAGCGGCGGACGCCGCGCTCGCGGTCGCGAAGGATGTCGATCGTCCCCAGGTCCACCCGGTCGCCGTTCAGCCGCACGTGGTTCTGGAGCGCTCGCGGATGGTTGTGCAGCGTGATGGCTCCCGGATTGGCGACGCCGAACGAATACAGCAGGTTCGACATCCCGTAGCCGTCGATCGACGGGCGCGTGCCGTGGCCCTGTAGAGGCTCAAAGTCCGTCGTCTCGATCAACTGGCCGTTGCGGTGGTCGCGCACCTCGTAGTCGTCCGGGAGCAGCGGATGCAGCCGGTACACCGACACGAACTCCTCGGTGATCGAGTACGGCGCCGCGTGATGCGCCTGCGGCGACCCGACGATCCCCGTCAGCCCCTCCGTGAGCGGGCGCCCGCCGACCACGCGCTTCGCCCACTGCGGCAGCGCGCCGTACCAGTTCGCGTTCATGGCAGTCTCGAGCACCGGGTTGGCGAGGATCCCCGGCGTCCATTCGACCGTGTGGATCTTCGCCATCAGCGCCGAGGTGACCAGCCGCGCCGTGAGGAACAGTCGCTCGTCGTCCCAACTCGGATATGCGGCCTTGAGGTGGTCGCACACCGAGTTGTGCTCCCTCGCGAACAGGGTGTGGAGAAGCGAGAGGCCGATCCAGTAGTTGTCGCTGAACCCGGTCAGGTCCACGCCGTCGAGATCGGGGTCGATCTCGTTCGGCAGCCTGCCGTCCTCCATCGCCAGCTTGCCGTCCTCCCCAGCCCGCAGCATCCGGTTGCGACCCTCGGTGGACCCGTAGATCTGCGACGCGTCCCACCAGTGGGTGACGGTGTTGACGTACGTGGGCGGCAGGCCGCTGCGGTTCGTCCGGGTGCGGTCCGGGCTCGTCCGCTTCACCTTCATCGGACTGCCGTCGGGCCACCCGTCGCCCTCGTCGAGAGGCACGTCGACGAACTCGTCCGGCGAGTTCTCTCCATGGCCGAACCAATCGTGATTCTCCATCTGGATCCAGCACGCCGCGAGCACGTTCAGCGTCGTCGCGGGCTTGAATGTGTCCCGGTTCAGCAGCTTCAGGCTCACCTCTCGCGGGCTCGGCTCCATCTGCTGGGACACAGGCTCCGGCGCGGTCGCGTCGGTTGGCGCGTTGCGCCCGAACCGCGTGCCGACCATGCCCATCTCCGGATCCACTGGGTCCTGGTAGGAGCCATCGTAGGTGCGGTGCTTCGGCAGCTCCTGCACGGGGACCGCGCCGCCGTTGCCGGAGGGAGCGCGCGTGTCGTAGAGGTTGTACTCCCGCAGCTCGTCCCGGAGGGCCCTGAGATTGAGGAGCGCCAGCGGCCTCGGGAACTCCCACCAGTCCCGGGACCGGTTGATCCGAGACCACAGTGCGGCGTTGGCGCGAGCAAGCGGATTGGGCATCGTTCGCTCCCTCCTCCTCGGAGCGCGACGCTACCACAGGGAAGCGGGCCCTCCCGCCGCTTGCTCCGGGCGGCGACTCGCTAACCGAGCAATAGCTCGAGCAGGGCTTTTTGGGCGTGGAGGCGGTTCTCCGCCTGGTCCCAGACAGCCGAGCGCTCGCCGTACAGGACGTCCTCGGTGATTTCCTCGCCCGGATGGGCCGGGAGGCAGTGCAGGACGATCGCCCTGTCGGCCGCGTCTGCCAGGAGCTCGGCGTTCACCTGATAGGGCCCGAGGTCTGCGCGCCGGCGCTCGGCATCGGCCTCGTCGCCCATGCTCACCCACACGTCGGTGTAGATCGCGTCGGCGCCGGCGACCGCCTCGTTGGGGTCCGTGGTGTCGAGCGATGCCACGCCGGGCTCGAGCCCGTAGCCCTGCGGCGACGCAACGTGAACCTCGACTCCCGCCGCCTGACCGAGGATCGCCAGCGAGCGCGCGACGTTGTTGCCGTCGCCGACGTAGGCGACGCGGAGCCCGATCAGCTCGCCGAAGCGCTCCTGCAGCGTCAGCAGGTCGGCGAGCGCCTGGCAGGGGTGGTGTGCAGGCGTCAGCCCGTTGATCACCGGAACCTCGGCGGCGCCGGCCAGCTCCTCGACGACCTCGTGCGATCCCGCGCGCACGACGATCGCCTGCACGTAGCGCGAGAGCACCCGCCCCGTGTCCCCGATCGACTCCCCACGGGTCAGCTGAAGCTCGTCCCCGCGGAGGATCACGGCGGTGCCTCCAAGCTCCGCGATCCCGACCTCGAACGAGACCCGCGTCCGGGTCGACGGCCTCTCGAGCAGAAGCGCCACCGACTTGCCGGCGAGTGCCTGATGCGTCTGACGCGCAGCCCGCCCGCGCTTCAACTCCAAGGCATCGTCGAGCAGGGCGGCCAGCTCGCGGGCGGCGAGCTCCTTTCCGGTGAGGAAGTGGCGAGGCATAGGAAGCGGGAGATGGTACGCCCCGCGTGTGCCCGCGGTGCTGGACTCGGGACGGGCGACGATACTTCGCTCGGTGGAGATAGCCGCGATCACCTGGAACCTCTTCCACGGTCGCGACTTCCCTCCCGACCCGGAGCTGTTCACCTGGCGCTCGCGGCTCCTGCGCAGAGTCGAGCGAAACGCGACGCACATGCAGCTGAACCGCGACCTGTTAGACGAGTTTGCGCGCACCCTCGCCGGAGCCCCGTGGGATGTCGCCCTGTTGCAGGAGGCCCCGCCGCGCTGGGCGGCTCCGCTGGCGAGGGCTTGCGACGCCGTTGCCCAGCGTTCGCTCACCTCCCGCAACTGGCTCGCGTCCCGGCGCACCCCACTGGCGCGTCGCAACCCAGACCTCCTCGGCTCGTGGGAGGGCGGCTCGAACGTGACGCTCGCGAGAGGCTCGCTGGAACTCGAGCCGACCCACCAGAGGGAGTTGTTGCTTCGCCGCCTTCCGGAGCGCCGCACGATGGCGTTCGCACGCCACGGCGCCGCGCTGTGCGTCGCCAACCTGCACGCCAGCGCCAGCGCGCGGCTGGCCGAGCAGGACGTGCTCGCCGCCGCCGAGGCGGCCATTCGGTGGGCCGGCGACCTCCCGCTCCTCTTCGGCGGCGACTTCAACGTTCGACCAGGCCGCAGCGGGTTGTTCGACGAGCTCGCGCGACGCTTCGACCTTCGCCCTCCGACGGCCGACGATGCAATCGACCACATCCTCGTGCGCGGGCTCGAGGTCGTCGCTCGCCCGACAGCGTGGCCGCCGGAAGCGCGCGAGGTCGCATGCGACGGCCTTGCCGTTCGCCTCTCCGATCACGCGCCCGTCGGGGCGCGCTTCAGGACCGGCGAGGCCTCTTGATCCTGGCGCCCAGTCGCCAAGGATGAGATAGTCATTCGCGACAACCGCGAGGGGACACGAGGAGGAATTGATGGCGACGAGTTCGGGCGGATCGAAATCGGGCGGGTCGAGGTCGAGCAGTGGCCGCTCGCAACCCCGGCGCGGCGGCGCAGCCCGCCGAAGCGCCGGCGCGAAGCGCGGCGCGGGCGCGAGCGCGAGTCGCACGGACAAGAGCGTCGAGGCGTTCCGCGATGCGCTGGAGCGCAGCGTCACCCTTTCGCGGGGCCGGCTTCAGGAGGCCGTGGACGACGCTGTGCGGCGAGGCCGGATGACGCGCGACGACGCCAACGAGCTGATCAGCAGCCTGATCACCAGAAGCCGCCAGTACACCGACGACCTGGTGAAGCAGCTCGAACGGCTGCTCGAGCAGGCGCAGCGCGAGCTCGAGACCCGGGCAGGCCCGGCACGGCGGCGCGCCACCACCGCAGCCGGGCGAGCGGCGCGCGCAGCGCGGGACGCAGCCGACGCGCCGCTGGCTAGAGCCGACCAGCTGCGCCGGCGCGCGGGGATGTCGGCCGGTGTGCCGATCACCGCCTACGACCAGCTCACCGCGAGCCAGATCAAGGCAAGGCTGGGTGACCTGAGCCCCGCCGATCTGCGCCAGGTGCGGTCGAGGGAGAGGCGTGGCAAGGCGCGCAAAGGCGTGCTCGACGAGATCGAGCGGCGGCTGAAGTAAGCGCTGCCTCGTCGGCGGACGAACGGCGCGGCGCCTAGAAGGCTCCCGCGAGTGCGGCGAAGTCGAGCTCCGCGCCGCTCGTCTCGGCCAGGAGATCGGCGCCGTCCAGGCTCTGTCCTCTCCTCCAGATCGACCTGAGCCACTCCCCCGCGCCCGGCGAGGAGAACCAGCGCTCTCCGAAACGCTCGCGGAGCTCCGCGCGCCACCGGGTCTCCAGGGCCCACGCCCGCAGATAGCACGCGGCGTAGAAGCCGCCGTCCACGTCCGCGAGCCAGCTCTCGTGCGGCCAGGCGACGCGAAGGGCGCCGGTCAGCAAGCTCGAGTAGCGCTCGCGCATCGCGTCCAGGCTCGGCGGCGCGCCGTGGAGCTCCAGCTCGTACGCGAGCTTTGCGCTGTAGCGACGCAGCATCACGAGCCGCACCGCACGTGCGTGGGCGACCGCGGCCTCCGGATCCTCGATCGCGAGCCGGTCGTGGAGCCACTCGGGGACCGAGACGAGGTGCTCCAGCAGGAACGCGAACGACTCGGTGACCGTGTTGTCGCCGAGGTGGCGGAACTCGAAGGCAAGTTCCGGTGCGGTGTGCGCGTAGTGCTCCGTGTGGCCGCCCTCGTGGAAGAGCGCCGCGTAGTCGTCACGGCCGCCGGTCGGCGCGATCACCAGGTACACCTCCTCGGGGACCCGTGGAGTAGAGCAGAAGGCGCGCGGGGACTTGGTCGGTCGAGGCTCCGTGTCGAGCTGAACGTTCGTCTGCTTGGAGAGATCCATGCCCATGCCGGCCAGCGTGGTCGAGAAGGTTTCGACCAGGCGCTCGGCCGGATAGCGCCGATCCAGGTCGGCGGCACGAAAGAAGCGGGGCAGGTCCGAGCGGCGAAGCTCACCGAGTGGCGGCACTCCGGCGCTCGCGAGCCGCGGGTCGACGACGGGCGAATACGCGTCCTCGGTCGCAGCGAGAAACCGCTCCGTCTGCCGGGCGAGCGATTCCAGGTCGAAGCCGCGAAGGTCGGCATAAGCGGCGGCGTAGCTGGGCCAACCGAACTCCTCGCACAGCCGGTGGGCGCGCTCCAGCATCGCGCGATGAAGCGGATTCAGACGCTCGTCGAGCAGCGCATTTCGCGCCTCCTCCAGAGCCGCGCGCCGCTCGCCGTCGGGCTCGTTGGCCTGCTCGATGGACACCGCCCGGTACGGAACGGGACCATCGCCCGGATCCACCTCCAGTGATGCCTCGAGGCCCGCCAGCTCGGCCGACTCGGACTTCGTCTCGGCACCGACGAGGCCGTCGAAGGCGAAATGGAGGAGGTATCGACGGCGGCGACCCTCATCGTCCCCGTTCGCCGAATCGCTCAGCTCGCGCAGCGTCCCGACCGCCTCGCCCGTGAAGAGGCCGGCGTACTCCGCGTAGATCGGCTCGATCTCGAGCTCCGGCTTTTGGCCAGCCAAGTGCAGGTAGTACTCACGGCTCAGCTCCTCCGCGAAGCGCTCCGCCCGCCGCCGGTATCGATCGAGGTCGAACGCCAAGGGAATGCAACGATAGGGCGATGGCAAGCCAGGCCGCAGAGCATGCGCCTCGCCCGCGGCAGGGCGCGGAGCTGGACCTGCGCATCGAGTCCCTGGCGCAGGGCGGGCGCGGCGTGGCGCGGTCGAACGGCTACGTGGTGTTCGTGTCCGGCGGGCTCCCCGGCGATCGCATCCGCGCCCGGCTGACCAAGGCGAAGCGCCACTTCGCCGAGGCACAGGCGCTCGAGCTCCTGGAGCCGGGCGCCGAGCGGATCCCCGACCGCTGCCTGCACGACGGGAGCGCCTGCCCGGGCGCACTCTGGCAGGGGCTTCCATACGAGCGCCAGCTCGAGGAGAAGTCCCGCCAGGTCGACGAGGCGCTGCACCGCCTCGGCGGGCTCGACGACTTCGAGCTCGAGCCGATCGAGCCCGCCACCGAGCTCTGGCGTTACCGCAACAAGCTGGAGTACTCGTTCGGCGACCGGGACGGCGAGCTGCTGCTCGGGTTTCACCGGCGAGGAAGCTGGGCGGACGTCGTCGACGTGGACGATTGCCTGCTCGCCTCCGAGGCCAACAACTCAGCGCGCAACGACGTTCGCGAGTGGGCTCGCCGGGAGGCCATCCCCGCGTACGACCGTCGGGAGCAGGCCGGCGTGTTGCGCAACCTCGTCGTGCGTGAAGGTAGGCGCACCGGGCAGCTCCAGACCCGGCTTGTCACTTCACCCGCGAGCTTCACGAAGCCCCCCGTGGACCTGCACACGGTCGTCGAGGGGACCGGGGGCGGCACCGACGGGGCGACGGGTGTGATCGGCGAGGAGTTTCTCGAGGAGGAGCTGGGCGGCCTTCGCCTTCGGGTCTCGCACTCCGCCTTCTTCCAGACCAACACCGAGATGGCCGAGCGTCTGTACGCAGTCGCCGCGGAGTACGCCGGACTCACGGGGACCGAGCGCGTGTTCGACCTCTTCTGTGGCATCGGGACGATCGGCCTCGCCCTCGCGCGCGACGCGGGCGAGCTCTGGGGCATCGAGGGCGTGCCGGAGGCGGTGGCCGACGCGGAGGAGAACTCCAGGCGAAACGGAATCGCCAACGCGCGGTTTATGACCTCAGATGTCCGGCTGGGCGTTCGCCCGCTGGTCGAGGAGGCGGGAAAGCCCGACGTGCTGGTCGTCGACCCTCCGCGCGCCGGGCTGTCGAAGAAGGTCGTACGCCGCGTGATCGAGTGCGACGCGTCGCGCATCGTGTACGTGTCCTGCAATCCCACGACGCTGGCGCCAAACGCCGCCGAGCTGGTGGCGGCCGGCTATAGGCTGCGGCGCGTGAGGCCGGTGGACATGTTTCCGCAGACCCCGCACATCGAGTGCGTGGCATTGCTCGCGAAGCCCTAGCGGCATCGAATCGAGGCGACGGCATGAGTAAGCGTGGGTTCGGAGTGGCGGCTGGCCTCGACCCGGAGGTGGCCCGTGTGCTCGCCGAGCGCTGCGAGGAGCTGGGCTATTCGTCGATCTGGTCGAACGACCATCCCGGCGCCAACGGGCTCGACACGCTGGCCGCGTTCGCGGAAGGCTCAGCCGGACTTGAGCTCGGCGTCGCGGTACAGGCCCTCGACCGTCACGACCCAGCCGAGATCGACCAGCGAATCGATCGGCTGGGGCTCGACCGGGAGCGCCTGTGGCTTGGGCTCGGCGCGGGCTTCTCGGAGAAGCCGCTCACGACCATGCGCGAGGCACTGCCGGCCCTGCGCGAGTCGGTTCCCGGCGTTCGGCTGGTGCTCGCGGCGATGGGGCCGAAGATGTGCGCACTCGCCGGAAGCAGCTTCGACGGCGCCTTCTTCAACTGGATGACGCCGGAGTTCGCCGCCAGCGCCAGGCAGCACGTCGAGGCGGGTGCTCGGGACGCCCAACGTTCCGGCCTGCGGCCGGAACGTGAGCCGCCGCCCGTGTTCGGCTACGTCCGCACCGCGGTCGGATCGGACGCCGCCGAGCGGCTCGCCAAGGAGGAGTCCTTCTATCGTGACCTCCACCCGGGCTATCGCAACCACTTCGCGCGCCTGGGCGAGCCCGAGGGAACCGTGGGCGTGGCGGCTGCCAGCCGCGATCAGGTCGAAGCGGAGCTCTCGCGCTACAACGCACTCGACGTCATCGTCGTCCGCGGCCTGGCGAGCGCCACAACCGAGGCGATGACGGCCGTCGCGGCGGCGGCGGCGCCCGTCTGATCGGCGAATTCGAAGCTAGCGAGCCGTGATTTCTTACGAGCTGGCGTGTTTCTGTCGATAGAGGAATGAGGCAAATGCCCCGACGGGGCGAAGAAGGGAACTCATGAAGCTCAAGCGACACCTGATCCTGCTGGGGATGCTGGTCACGATCGGCGTCTTCTTCGCGGGGCTGACGATCGCCCGGGCCGATGGTGGGGGCGACGATCCCACGCCGACGTGCCAGCTCGATCAGAACGATCAGGGCGAGGACGGCAACGACCAGGGCGAGGACAACAACGACCAGGGCGAGGACGTCCAGGGCGACGACCAAGGCGACGACATCGAGGGCACCGGTTCCGACGACCAGCTCGACGGCAACCAGGGCGACGACGAGATCGACGGCGACCAGGGCGAGGACGACATCTGCGGTGACCAGGGCGACGACGTTCTCAACGGCGGCCCCGGCGACGACGCGATCGTGGGCGGCCCCGGCGACGACGTCGAGAACGGCCAGGCCGGCGACGACGACGTGATCGGTAACGCCGACGACGACGACCTCACCGGCGGGAACGGTGCGGACGTCATGAGCGGCAAGGGTGGCAACGACAAGATCAACGTCCGCCACCACGGGCGCGACAAGGTCCGATGCGGCCGCGGCCACGACGTGGTCAAGGCCAGCCACAACGACCGCGTTGGCTCGAGCTGCGAGGTCGTGAAGCACTAGCTGAATAGGGCGCCCAGTGGCCGCCGGCGCGGCCCCCGGATTGCAGCCACACATGTGCGGCCACAATCCGGGAGGCCGACGCCGCCGGCCACGCGGGCACCCGTTCCTACGCCGCCACGCAAGCGGCGCACGGCCGTCCGGCAATGAATACTTTCGACACGTGCGCAGGGTGCTCGCCATCGCCGTGCTCGCTCTGATGGCGGCCGGGCCGGCCGCTGCGGCCGGCCCGACCCCGCCGCTCACCCATGAGGGCCGCTGGATCACCGACGCTCGCGGCCGCGTCGTGATCCTGCACGGGGTGAACATGGTCTACAAGGTGCCGCCCTACTACCCAAAGGCGGGCGGCTTCGGGGTCGACGACGCCCGCTTCCTGCACCGCCACGGCCTCGACACGGTCCGGCTCGGCGTGATCTACAAGGGGGTCGAGCCGAAGCCACCCGCAAACGGCGATCCGCGCTATGACGACGGCTACCTCCGCAAGCTCGCCAAGACGGAAAGGCTCCTCGGCAAGCACGGAATCTTCAGCCTCGTCGACTTCCATCAGGACCTCTACAACGAGCGCTTCCAGGGCGAGGGCTGGCCGGACTGGCAGGTCGAGGACGACGGAGCCCCCAACCCGCAGAACGGCTTCCCGGCCAACTACCTGACGAACGAAGCGCTGAACCGCGCCTACGACCACTTCTGGAACAACGACGTGGTTGGTGGGGTGAAGCTCCAGAACGAGTACGCGCGAGCCTGGAAGCACGTCGCCGCGCGCTTCGGCCGCAGGCCGCACGTCCTCGGTTACGACCTCCTCAACGAGCCGTGGCCGGGTTCGGTCTTCCCGACCTGCGTCGACCCGGCGGGCTGCCCCGCCTTCGACGCAACGACGCTCACCGACTTCACCAAGCGGACCATCGCCGCCATCCGCAAGGTCGACTCCAGCACGCTCGCCTTCTACGAGCCTCTCCTGACGTTCGACTTCGGCGCCCAGACGAGCATGGGAGACACCGGCGACGCGAACGCGGGCTTCAGCTTCCACGACTACTGCCTGCCGGGCGCCTTGGGCGGACCTGGCCCGGGAGATGGATGCGCTCCCCCCGAGGACCTCGTGTTCCAGAACGCCGACGCGCGGGCCGACCAGGTCGGCGATGCGCTGCTACTCACCGAGTTCGGTGCCAGCAACGACCTCGACGACATCGGGCGGATCGTCCAGCTGGCCGACGAGCACATGGCCTCCTGGCAGTACTGGCACTACTGCGCCTGCGACGACCCCACGACAAGCGGGCCCGGTGTCCAAGCCGTGGTCATCGACGCCGCGAAGCCGCCGCGCAAGAAGAACGTCAAGTGGCGAAAGCTGAAGGTGCTCGACCGGCCTTACCCCCAGGCCGTCGCCGGCACCCCCAAGAGCTACTCGTTCGACCCGAACACTGCCCAGTTCGAGCTCGCGTACTCAACCAAGTCAGCGGGTGGAGAACAGCTGCCGCGCGGACTCGCGACGATCGTCTACATCCCGCGCAGCCATTACCCCGATGGGTACGACGTGCAGGCGGACGGCGCCCGGGTGATCTCGGCGCCGGACGCGCGCTATCTGAAGCTACGCCGCCGTTCGGGCTCTCAGCAGGTGACCGTCGCGGTCACTCCTGCAGGGCCCTAGTACGCGGCGTCCGCCTCGCCCTCCTCCTCGGCTAGCGGAACCTGCTCGGCGGCGCAGGTGGTACAGAGAGCGGCGCTCGCTCCGTCGTCCAGAATGCGCTGCTTCTCGGCCGCGGTCAGCGTCGCACCGCAGTTCTCGCACCGCTCCGGCAGCGTCTCGATCGTGCGCTCCTCAAGCTCCATGCAATTGAGACTAGTACGGCGGGAGATCCGAGTACCACTCGCCCAGCGCCCGGAAGGCGGCCCAGAACTCGCGCTTGGACTCCTCGGAGTCGAGCGACTCGTCGATGTCCGGCGTGTACAGCACCGCGATCGTCGGCGTGAGGTCCTGAATCTCGCCGAGCTTCGGCTCGACCGGATGCGAGAGCGGGACATCCACCTCGTTCAAGGTCTCGAGCGCCCGCTCACCCATCACCACGACCATCCGGGGCTGAACGATCGCGAGCTCCTCGACGATTCGCTCGATGCACTCTCCGCCCGCGAGCGAGGGATCGGCAACGGGACATTTGACGCACAGCGTCCCGTAGACCACAAGCGGATCGACGTTTAGCCGCTTGAAGCTCTTTCGGAGCGCGTTGCCGGCGCGGCCATAGAACGCCACTCCCTCCTCGACCTCCGCTGCCGTGGGGGCGAACTTGAGCAGGAAGATGTCAGCCTGGGGATGGCCTGAGCCCAGCACCGGCATCAGGTTCCCGCGCGGGCAGTGCGAGCACTCCTGCAAGCGATGCGTGAGCTCGTTGAGCTCGCGAATCGCCCGCTCTAGGTACTTCTCTTGGATCTCGTCGTCTGTAGTTGGCAAGTCAGCTCTCCGCCCGGCTTCCTTTCCGGGAGCTCGGGCCGCTGCCTTCTTTGACGGGCCAGGCGCCGCTCCTTCCACGTGCATCAGCGCTTGCCTTTCGCGCTGCGACGTCCAGCCCGGCCGCCGGACGTCTGCAGGAGCTTCAGCGCTTGGACGTAGACGAGGTTCTTGTGCTTGCGGACGATGTCGGCGTCGCGCATGGACTCGAGAAATTCCTCCGGGCCGTCGAAGTCGTGCACCCGGATCATGACGCTGCCCAGCGCCTGCGCGACGTGGCTATCGGACCCGGCGCCCGGGACGATCCGATACTTGGCCGCGAAACGCTCCGCCTCTTCGTTGAACGCCGTCAGCGCGACCCGGGGGTTGAAGACCTCGAGGATGTCGATCTCCTCCACGATGTCCAGCAGGTGCTCGTAGTCCGGTACCGAGTGGAGGCGGTCGAACGGATGGGGCACGTACACGAGCCCGCCCTGCCGGCGAATCTCCGCGATCGTCTCCGCCATCGTCATGCCCCTCGGGATCCGCTCCTCGAGGAAGAGCCCGATGACCTCTCCCTGCTCCGCGGTCTTGACCTCCTCGGCGACGATCACCTCGATGCCTCCCATCTCCCCGGCGACCTCGCGTGCGGCGAGGGCTCCCGAGATCTCGTTGTGGTCGGTGACCGCGATCGCACCAAGCCCGCGCTCCCGAGCCGTCGCCAGCAGGACGTCGACCGGGGTGGCGCAATCCGGCGAGTGATCCGTGTGCATGTGGAGATCGACGAAGATCGAGCTCCGCCGCGACAGCCGGCTCCGAACCGCTTGGTTCCCACGCGGGTCGTGGCGGCGATCGCATAGGCGCCGATAGATCTCCTCCACCTGGTCGGTGACCGCCTCCCAGTCGCGGACGGCCCCGCGCGCGCCGCGTAGGAGCTCGGCGCGCAGCCCGGGCTTGGCGATCAGGCGCTCGAGTTGGCCCGCGAGGGTCACGGGATCCCCGGGCGGGAACAGAAGGCCGCGCTCGCCATCCCCCGTCAGCTCCTGGTACACGGCCAGATGCGAGGCAACAGGGATCGTGCCCGATGCGATCGCCTCGCGAAGGATCCCGGGGGCCACCCGCGGCCCGCCCGAGGCCACGCAGACCAAGTCCGCGGCCGCGATCAGCTGCTCCGGCGATGCCTCGGCCGGGCCCAGGACGCTCACGCGATCCCGCAGGCGCCGTGCGATCCGAACCTCGCCCCGATCGGGGAGCCAGATCGCCGCCTCCCACGCGCGATCCGGGGAGAGCCGGCGCAGCGCGCGCAGGAACAGTCGCAGCGCTCCGCGCTCCTCTTCCAGGCAGAACGCGATGCGCACCCGGCGATCCCGACCCGCCTCGTCGCCGTTCGATCCCTGGGGCCAGAACGGCTCGACGTCGGAGTCGGCTCCTGGCGTCACGAGCTCGTAGGTGCCGGGAAAGAACCGTTCCATCAGTGCCGTGGTCGTCTGGCCGCTGGTGAGGCGCGCGTCGAGGCGCCCGAAGAAGATCTCCACCAGCGGGCGCGCAACCTGCGTCGACAGGATGCGCTCGGTGGGCTCGTGGAAGCTGCCGACGTTCAGGGAGCGCGAATGACGGAGCGCGACCGAGGCCGCGCTGGGCGCAAACGGATCGTGGACGTGGACGATGTCCAGCTCGACGCTGCCCAGGAGCTCCTCCAGCGGACGACTGAGGTCGATGGGGACCGGCGCAGCACGAGGGCGCGGCCCACGGGGCATCGCGAGGCTCGATCCCACCGCCAGCACCGGGGGACCCGAGCCGCCGAGCGCCCTCGGCCCCTTCCATGAGCCGTCGAAGAGCGCCGCCGGCCGCTCGCCGGCTGCGCGGATGACCTGCCGCGACTCGCGGATCTCGCGACGGGAGCTCGAGGGCGCCGCGACGGACACGCGGTGCCCGCGCTCCGCGAGACCCGCCGAGACCCGCGCCACGAACTCGTTCACCTCGTGCGGAGGCCCCCAAGGATGGGGGCTGACCTGAACGATCGAGAGGCGCTGCAGGGGCACGCGCGGAGGATAGATGCGGCGGTGCGTTGAGCTAGAGCGCTATGCGCCGACCGGCTTGCCCTCGCCGGCCTGCTCCGCGGCCCGCTCGGCCGCGACAGCAGCCCGCTTGGAGCGGGCGTGCTCTGCGATGAACTCCTCGGTTAGCTGGCGCGCGTCGTCGTCGGGCCGCTGGGTGTGCGGCGACTTCATCAGGTAACTGGACGGCCCGTCGAGCTCGCCGGCCACCCCGTCGTTCAGGGCGAGCTTGATGATGCGCACCGCGTCGATGACGATTCCCGCAGAGTTGGGAGAGTCCCAGACCTCGAGCTTGAGCTCGACGTTCAGGGGGACGTCGCCGAACGAGCGTCCCTCGAGCCTGATGTGCGCCCACTTGCGATCGGTGAGCCACGCCACGTAGTCGGACGGGCCGACGTGGACGTCGTCGTCGGGCAGCTCGTGGCCCATGATCGAGGTCACGGCGTTCGTCTTCGACTCCTTCTTGGAGGCCAGGCGCTCGCGCTCGAGCATGTTGTAGAAGTCCATGTTGCCCCCCACGTTGAGCTGCGAGGTCCGCTCGAGGCGCACGCCCCGGTCGTGGAACAGCCGGGCGAGCTGGCGGTGGACGATCGTGGCGCCCACCTGGGACTTGATGTCGTCGCCGACGATCGGCAGACCTGCCTCCGTGAAGCGCCGATCCCAGTAGTCCTCGCGGGCGATGAACACCGGCAGGCAGTTGACGAAGCCCACGCCTGCCTTGATCGCCATCTCCACGTACCACTTCGTCGCCTGCTCTGAGCCGACCGGCAGATAGCAGACCATGACGTCGGCCTTGGTGTCCTGGAGGATCCCGACGACATCGTCAGTCGGCCCCGGTGCCTTCGTGATCTTCTCCTTGAGGTACTTCCCGAGGCCGTCATGGGTCATGCCCCTGTGCACCGGCACGCCGAGCTCGGGGACGTCAGCGAACTTGATCGTGTCGTTCTGTCCCGCCCAGATGGCCTCGGAGAGGTCCTTGCCCACCTTCTCGGAGTCGATGTCGAATGCGGCGACGAACTCGACGTCGCGGATGTGGTAGCCACCCAGGTCGACGTGCATGAGCCCCGGTACCCGCTCGGCCGGATCAGCTTCGCGGTAGTAGGTCGCGCCCTGGACGAAGGCGTTCGCGCAGTTCCCGACTCCGACGATGGCGACGCGGACCTTGCCGTCGTCGACCAGGTGCCCGTTGCTGCGGGCGCCGCCCTGCGCAGGTCCGTTATCCGTGCTCATCGCGTACGATGTCCTCCTCGCGGCGGGTTGGGGGCTCCTACTACGCCGCACTCGCGTCCCGGTTACACCTCCGGGATCTCCAGCGTCCTCAACTCGCGCCGCACATGCAAGACACGCTGGACGACCGTCAGCGCCGTGAGCGCCGCCATAGCGTAGATGGCCGGCGCGAGAAGCTCAACGTCCAGGATTCCAGCGCCCTTGGCGAACACGAGGCCGATCGAGAGCAGGACTACCCGAACCGGCCTCGTGGCAATCCCCACCTTGCACTCCACGCCCAGCGCTTCGGCGCGCGCCCTCGTATAGGAGACCATCAGCGAGCCGAGCACCGTCACCACGCACGCGGCGGCGGCGATCGCATCCCCGCGGTCAGCGAAGTACCAGGCCACGGCGGTGAGCACCGCGCCCTCCTCGACCCGATCGAGCGTGGAATCCAGGAAGGCGCCGAACATCGTCCCTTTGCCGGACATGCGCGAGTAGCGGCCGTCGAGCGTATCCATCACCGACCCGACGATGAACGCCAGGCCTGCGCAGAAGAAGAGGCGCTGGGTAACGAGCACGGCGGCCGCAAGATTGAGGAGCAGGCCGGTGAGCGAGATCGCGTTGGGGGTGAGGCGCGACTCGATCAGGCGACCGCGCGCGTAGCCGCGAAACTCCTCCGCGGTACGGACGTCCCTCAGTTGACGCGCCGGCCGAGCGGCGGGCCCATCGGTCATTCGCGTGTGAAGCTAACCGAACCGGCGTTTACGCCGGAGCTTCATCCGGCGCCTCGCGCCATGACCACGAGTCTGGGCGCACCCGGGACAGCTGGTGCGCCGTGACCGCGGCCAGGCACGCGACCATCGCGCCCGCCGCCGCGTCGAACCAGAAGTGGTTCGCGGTGACGACGATGACGAAGAAGACGACCATCGGGTACGCCGACCACAGGCCGCGAGCCCAGCCGCTGCGAACGAGGGTCATGGCGGGCACGGCGATCATCAGCGAGAAGGCGATGTGCATGCTCGGCACGGCGGCATAGGGATTGACCAAGACGCTCGTGAACGACGCATCCTGATTCGTGTTGGTGAAGGAGCTGATCGTGTCGGTGAACCCGGCGGCCGGGAACATGCGCGGCGGCGCGGTCGGGAACAGAGCGTAGCCCACCAGGGCGAGGCCCATCGCGACCAGGAACATGTTGCGCACGAAGTTGAAGTTCTCGTTTCGGAACAGGTAGAGCCAGACGAGGAACGCGGTCGTGATCACGAAGTGGCTGTTGAAGTACATCCAGTTCGCGACATCGATCAGCCACTGATGCGTCAGGAACGCCTGCTGGAAGGCGGGCTCGAAGAAGGTCCCCAGCGAGCGTTCGAGGTGCATGACGTGGGTGCCGTTCGCGATCGCCACCGCCTCACGGCCGTCGGCGACCCCGCGCACGACCTGATAGCCGTTGTACGCGACGAAGAACAGGGCGGCCTGGCGCAGCAGGTCACCCCACCCATGCGGAAGTCGTTGGCCGAAATTGTGGACGAGGCGCGGCACGGCGGTGGCGAGATTGTAATGGGGCCCCCGCCGCTCGCCGGGCGGCGCCCGTCATATCCTCGGACGATGAGCTGGAAGCGTCCCCCGAAGCGTCGCGTGCGGGCGATCCGCGACCGGCTCCGCGAACTCTACGGGCGCCCGGTGAACCGCCCCCACGGACATCCGATCGCGGAGCTGGTCCGCACGGTCCTCTCGCAGAACACCTCGGACACGAACCGCGACGTCGCCTACGCTCGCATGCGCGAGCGGTTTCCGACGTGGGAGGAGGTGCGCGACGCCCCCACGGACGAACTGATTGAGGCGATCCGCCCGGGCGGGCTCGCCAACACCAAGGGCCCGCGCATCCAGGCGATCCTCTCCACCCTCGGCGAGCATCCCGACCTGGACTGGCTGGGGGACGCCCCGCGCGACGAGGCAATCGACTTCCTGGTCTCGCTCCCCGGGGTGGGTCGCAAGACGGCGGCCTGTGTCCAGATCTTCTCCTTCGATCGGCCCGAGATACCCGTGGACACCCACGTGTATCGCGTGGGCGGGCGGCTCGGCCTGATTCCGGAACGCGCCTCCTTCGCCGACGCCCATGACGAGATGCTGCGCGTCGTTCCGCCCGAGGACGCCTACGAGCTGCACATCAACCTGATCAATCACGGGCGCGCGATCTGCCGCCCCAGGCCCCGCTGCGATGAATGCGCGCTTCGCCGCATGTGCCCCTACTGGCGCCGGTTACGTGCTGCCTCGGGCTAAAGGAGCATCGGCCCGCAGCCGATGGAACTACATTGAGAGGTGCTGGCTTCGCCCTGGCGATTTCTTCGGGCGGCCCGCAGGCAGAGTCGACAGAGGAGGCAAGTTGAGTTCCAGGTCCAGGCGCCCCGCCCTTCGCCGTCGTCGCCGCGCGCGCAGCATCGCCGTTCTTTGCGCAGCCGCGGTCGCACTTTTCGCTCTCCCGGCAGCGGCCAACGCGACCAAGGCAAAGGTGATGACTCGCAACGTCTATCTCGGCGCCGATCTGACACCCGGCGTCGAGGCCAAGAGCGTCCAGGAACTCGTCAATGCTGCGGGCACCATCCTCAACCAAGTCGACGCGAACAACTTCCCGGTTCGGTCGAAGGGTCTCGCAGCCGAGATCCTGAAGAAGGGGCCGAACCTGGTGGGCCTCCAGGAGGCGGCGCTATGGCGCGACGCTCCGTGCAGCGATAACCCAATCCCGCCGAGTGCGACGCATGTCCATCCCGGCGGCGAGTTCGTGAAGCTGCTCCTGAAGCGACTCAACAAGACAGACAAGCTCTACAGGGTGGTGATCTCGGAACCTGAGTTCGATTTCCAGATCTGGGCTAACACCGACGGAGATGAGTCGACGGGAACGCCATTCGGCTGTGAGACCGAGGCGCGCCTGACTATGCGTGACGTGATCCTCGCCCGCCGGGGTGTGCAGACGAAGGCGCCAAAGGGTGGTCACTTCGAGACGCTGCTCCGCGTGCAACCGGCTGGCGTTGACGTCGACGTCACGAGGGGCTGGACGCAGGTCAACGCAAGGGTGGGCGACGGTCACTGGTTCCGGTTCGTGAACACCCACCTCGAGGCGTTCGACAGCCAGGGCAGCAACCACACGAATCAGGGGACCGATGTCGGCAAGGGCGAGGTTCGCGAAGCCCAGGCGAAGGAGCTGGTCGCCCCCGGCGGCCCCGCGACCGGCAAGCTGCCGGTGGTCCTGGTCGGGGATTTGAACTCCGACGACGACACGGTCCAAGATGGCGATCAACTCGCCTACAACGCACTCGTCGCCGCAGGCCTTCAGGAGCGCAGTACCGACAATCCTCTCGGCTGCTGCCTGGAGACCAATGGGCTGATCACCGCCGACCAGGGCAGCGTGGCCGACTTCGATCACCAGGTCGACCACGTGATGACGGACACCAAGAAGGTCAGGCTCCTCAATTCGTCGGTGACCGGTCGCCAGCCCGTCAACGGGTTCTGGGACTCCGACCACGCCGGGCTCTTCAGCACCCTGAGCGTTCCGTGACGATCCGCCGGTGCGGGCTCCGCGCCGAGCGTCGCTGGGGCTGACGGACGCCTCCTCCAGCCTCAGCGCCTCGGCGCGGAGCTCGGCCGGTCGGCTGGCGATAGTTAGTATCTCCGCGCCGCCTAGGTGAGCGGCGAGCGGCGGAAGCGAATGAGCAAGCGGCCCATCGTCATCTTCGTGATCTTCGCGGCCATCTGCCTCGTCGTCCTCCCCTACTGGGCGCTTTCGACGAAGGGTTCCGAGAGCGCCTCGCCCGAGGCCTCGGTGCCGGCCGCAGACCAGCAGGGCCTCGAGCTCTTCCAGATCAACTGCGGCGCGTGCCACACGCTCGCCGCCGCCGGCACGCACGGCATCGTCGGCCCCAATCTCGACCAGCTCCTCGGGACGGGGGCGAAGAGCGCCGATACCGTGAAGGCCAACCGCACACTGGTGTTCACCACGATTAGGGACGGCCTCAACGGCCGGATGCCGAAGGGGATCGTCCAAGGCGCGCAGGCAAAGACCGTCGCACAGTTCGTGGCCGGCAACCTCGCCTACATCGGCGGTCCCTGAATAACTCCGGCGACTTCTGCGCGCGACCGGCATCCGGCCTGCGCTTGAAGTCGCCGGGTGATGCCGCTACGGGCGCCCGTCGGCGCGACGCGGCAGCCCTCTTGAATCGCCGTATACATCTGCTACGCTCAGACTTAGATTTTTTAGGCGACTGACTTAGAAGGAGACAGGCATGGGCAAGACGATCGGAATCGACCTCGGAACGACCAACTCCTGCGTGGCCGTGCTCGAGGGCGGGGAGGCGACGGTGCTCGAGAACGCCGAGGGCGGCCGCACGACCCCCTCCGTGGTGGCGTTCACGGACTCCGACGATCGCCTCGTCGGCACGGTCGCCAAGCGCCAGGCGGTGATGAACCCCGAGAACACGGTGTTCTCGATCAAGCGCTTCATGGGCCGCAAGGAGGCCGAGGTCAAGGAAGAGGAGACGATCGTCCCGTACAAGGTCGTCGCTGGGCCGAACGGCGACGTCCGCATCGACGTGCGGAGCAAGCAGTACTCCCCGCCGGAGATCTCGGCGATGATCCTCCAGAAGCTGAAGGCCGACGCCGAGGCGAAGCTCGGGGAGACCGTCGATTCGGCGGTGATCACGGTTCCCGCCTATTTCAACGACGACCAGCGCCAGGCGACCAAGGACGCCGGCAAGATCGCCGGACTTGATGTGAAGCGGATCATCAACGAGCCGACCGCCGCGTCGCTCGCCTACGGCCTCGACAAGGAGGCAGACCAGACGATCCTCGTCTTCGACCTCGGAGGCGGGACGTTCGACGTCTCCGTCCTCGAGATCGGCGAGGGCGTGTTCGAGGTCAAGGCGACCGCCGGCGACAACCACCTCGGCGGCGACAACTGGGACAAGGCGATCGTCGAGTGGATGGTCGCGGAGTACAAGAGGGACCAGGGCATCGACCTGTCCGCGGACAAGAACTCCCTCCAGCGCCTCTACGAGGCAGCCGAGAAGGCGAAGATCGAGCTCTCCACGACGCAGGAGACTCAGATCAACCTGCCCTTCATCACGGCCGATGCGAGCGGCCCTAAGCATCTCGAGATGAAGCTCAGCCGAGCGAAGCTCAACGAGCTGACCTCGGACCTGCTCGAGCGCGTCGTGTCGCCGGTGAAGCAGGCGCTGTCCGACGCGGCGGCTCCCAAGATCGACCACGTCGTCCTGGTGGGCGGCATGACCCGCATGCCCGCCGTGCAGGAGAAGGTCAAGGAGCTGGTGGGCAAGGATCCGCACCGGGGCGTCAACCCGGATGAGGTCGTCGCCATCGGCGCCGCGATCCAGGCCGGCGTGCTGGCCGGCGACGTCAAGGACGTGCTGCTCCTCGACGTCACTCCGCTGTCGCTTGGGATCGAGACGAAGGGCGGCGTATTCACCAAGCTGATCGAGCGCAACACGACGATCCCGACCCGCAAGTCGGAGATCTTCTCCACCGCCGAGGACAATCAGCCCTCCGTTGAGGTCCACGTCCTCCAGGGCGAGCGTGAGATGGCCGCCTACAACAAGTCGCTGGGCAAGTTCCAGCTCACCGGCATCCCGCCGGCCCCGCGCGGCGTGCCGCAGATCGAGGTCACGTTCGACATCGACGCCGACGGCATCTTGAGCGTCTCGGCCAAGGACCTCGGGACCGGCAAGGAACAGAAGATCGAGATCAAGGGCGGCTCCGGCCTCTCCGAGCAGGAGGTCGAGCAGATGGTCAGCGACGCTGCGTCCCACGCCGACGAGGACCGCCGTCAGCGCGAGCTGGCGGAGGCGCGCAACGTCGCCGAGAACGCCGCCTACCAGGCGGAGAAGCAGCTCGCCGAGATGGGCGACCAGGTGGATTCCTCGGCCAAGGAGGAGATAGAGAGGGCCATCGCCGACGTCAAGGGCGTGCTCGAGTCCGACGATGCCGAGGAGATCAAGGCCAAGACCGACGCCCTCCAGGCGGCCTTCCACAAGGTTTCCGAGCAGATCTACCAGGCGGCCGCCGAGCAGCAGGCAGCCGGACAGCCGGCAGGTGCCGACGGGACCTCGACCGACGGCGCGTCGGCAGAGGCCGACGAGGAGGTCGTGGACGCCGAGGTGGTCGACGAGGACCGTTCCTAGTCCGGTTGCCGTTCCTCGAGAGGAGACCTAGGTGACCGGTACAGACGATCAGCGCAAACGACCCGCTGGGGCTCCAGCTGCGGAGCCCCAGCCTGCGGGCGCGCCAGAGAACTGGAAGCGCGAGCCCGCCGGAGCGCCGGATAGGCAAGTAGAGGACCGGCCCGAGGAGCCCGAAACGTCCGGGCATGGCGCGAAAGTGGCGGATAGCGCCACAAACGCGCCAATCGAGGCCGAGGGCGCCGCGCTCGAGAGTGACCTCGATGCTCTCCTCGCCGACGTGAAGCGTGAACGCGACGAGTACCTCGAGCTCGCGAAGCGTGCCCGGGCGGACTTCGAGAACTACCGGAAGCGGGCCGCCCGCGAGGCTGAGGAGGCCGAGCGCCGGGGCAAGGCCACGCTGGCCCGCGAGCTGGTGCCGGCGCTCGACAACCTGGAGCGCGCGCTGCGCTCCGCCGGCGTCGACCCCGAGGCGGACAGGCTCACCGGCGACGGCGACGAGCCGGCGAGCGAGGAGGTCTCCGCCCACGAGGCGCTTGCGCGGGGCGTGGCACTCGTCTACGGAGAGCTTCGGGCAGCCCTCGAGCGAGCCGGGGTCGAGAGCTATGACCCGACCGGCGAGAAGTTCGATCCGGCCGTGTGCGAGGCCCTTGCCACGCGCCCTGGGGAGGACGGCGTCGAGCCGGGGACGGTTGTCGAGACGCTCGAGAAGGGGTATCGCCTCGACGGCCAGGTGCTCAGGGCGGCGCGAGTCGTCGTGAGCGAGTAGGAGGTCTACGGTGGCATCCCGAGACTTCTACTCGGTGCTGGGAGTCCAGCGGAAGGCGAGCGCCGAGGAGATCAAGAAGGCCTACCGGAAGCTTGCCCGCCAGTACCACCCGGATCGCAATCCGGGTGACGAGCAGGCCGAGGAGCGCTTCAAGGAGGCCCAGCAGGCATACGACACGCTGTCCGATCCCGAGAAGCGCCGGCAGTACGACGCGGGCGGGATGTTCTCCGGCTTCGGAGGCCGAGCGCCCGCCGGCGGCTTCACCTCCGACCTCGGCGACATCTTCTCGACCTTCTTCGGGCGCCGCGGCGGCGAGCGGCAGGCTTCGGCGCGCGGACGGGATCTGGAGACCGAGGTGCGGCTCTCGTTCGAGCAGGCGATGGAGGGCGCCGAGATCTCGGTCACCGTCCCGAAGCAGGCGACCTGCGCCACCTGCCACGGAACGGGCGCGAAGCCCGGCACCTCGCCGACGGTTTGCCCGCGCTGCGGAGGCAGGGGAATCGACTCCGAGAGCCAGGGCTTCTTCTCGATCAGCCAGCCCTGCCCGCGCTGTGGCGGCAGCGGCCAGGTGATCGAGGATCCCTGCGAGACCTGTGGGGGCTCGGGCCTGACGATGCAGCGCAAGCGCTACCGGGTCAAGGTCCCGCCCGGGGTCCGGGATGGCACTCGGATCCGGGTCGCGGGCAAGGGAGAGGATGGGCCGCGCGGAGGACCGCCGGGCGATCTGTACGTAGTCACGCGGGTTACGCCGTCACCCGTCTTCAAGCAGCGCGCCGACGGCAACCTCGAGGTGGTGGTCCCGATCACGATCTCCGAGGCGATCCAGGGTGGCACGGTCGAGGTGCCCACGCTGAAGGGCACGAAGCGGATCCGCATCCCCGCCGGGACCAAGCACGGCACCGTGCAGCGGTTGCGCGGCGAGGGACCGCCGAAGGCCCCAGGACGAGGCCGCGGCGACATCCTCTACCGCCTCGAGATCGAGATCCCGCGCGACCTCACGCGCGATCAGAAGGCAGCTCTGGGCGATTTTGCGAACGCGTTGAACGACCACGACCCGCGCGAACGGCTGCTGCGTGAGGCACGACGCGACTCCGGACGCGCAGGGTCGAAGGCAAGTTAGGTCGGTCCGGCACTCGGGCCAAGGTAGGTATCGGATGAAACGGCGAAAGAACAAAAAGAAGAAGGGCGAGGTGCCCGCGGCACAGGTCGACGAGCAGCGAGGCGTGTTCATGATCTCGGTCGCCGCCGAGCTGGCGGAGATGCATCCGCAGACGCTGCGCATGTATGAGGCTCGAGGGTTGATCACGCCGAAGCGCTCGCCGAAGAACACTCGCCTCTACTCCGTAGAGGACGTGGAGCGCCTGCGTCGCATCCAGCAGATGACCGCCGAAGAGGGCCTGAACCTGGCCGGAGTGGAGACCGTGCTGGACCTCGAGCGGCAGCTCGAGCGCGCCCGCGGCGAGCTCGGGAGAATGCGGGAGCGGGCCTTGAAGCTCGAGCGCCAGATGCTGGACGAGATCGAGCGCGTGAGGCGCTCCTTCCGGGCGGAGATCGTTCCCTACGGCGCCTACGACGCCCCAGGAATCCCGCCGGCCAAGGGCCAGGCCCAGCCGATCAAGATCCGCGTCGAGAGGCCAACCGACGGCCGCGCGAGCCGGAGGCGTCCCAACGGATAGGGGGTCCTAGGAGTGCAGCCGGATCGGTTCACCACGAAGGCGCAGGAGGCAGTCGCCACCGCGCAGCGACTCGCGGCCGAGCGTCGCAACTCCGAGGTCGCTCCGGCGCATCTGCTGCTCGCGCTGCTCGACCAGGAGGACGGGCTGGTCGTCCCGGTGCTGCAGAAGGTCGGAGCCGAAGTGGAGTCGATCCGGCGCCGGGCGCTCGACGCCGTCGAGCAGCTGCCTCGGGTGAGCGGCGACACGGAGCCGGAGATCCGCCCCTCGCAGGCCTTCGTGCGTGCGCTTCAGCGCGCCGAGCGGGAGTCGGCGGGGCTCGGCGACTCCTACATCTCCACCGAGCACGTCCTCCTCGCCCTCACAGACAAGTCGTCGCCCCTCGCCGGGGTGCTTCCCGCTCGGGCGTCGCTGCTCGACGCGATCAAGGAGGTGCGCCCGAGCCCGGTGACGAGCCCCAACCCCGAGGACACGGCTCAAGCCCTGGAGAAGTTCGGCCGCGATCTGACCGCCGAGGCTGAGCAGGGCAAGCTCGATCCGGTGATCGGCCGCGACGAGGAGATCCGGCGCGTGATCCAGGTCCTTTCACGGCGGACCAAGAACAACCCCGTGCTGATTGGCGATCCCGGCGTGGGCAAGACGGCGATCGTCGAGGGCCTGGCGCAGCGGATCGTGGACGGAGACGTTCCCGAGAGCCTTCGCGACCGGCGCGTGATCGCGCTGGACATCGGTGCGCTGCTCGCCGGCTCCAAGTACCGAGGGGAGTTCGAGGAGCGACTGAAGGCGGTGCTCAACGAGATCAAGTCGGCCGAGGGCCAGATCGTCCTGTTCATGGACGAGCTGCACACGATCGTCGGCGCCGGCGCAGCCGAGGGTGCCGTCGACGCCGCCAACCTGCTGAAGCCGATGCTCGCGCGCGGCGAGCTGCGCGCGGTGGGCGCGACGACGCTGGACGAGTACCGCAAGCACATCGAGAAGGACGCCGCTCTGGAGCGCCGCTTCCAGCCGGTGATGGTCGACGAGCCCGACGTCGCCGACACGATCGCGATCCTGCGCGGCCTCAAGGAGCGCTACGAGGTCCATCACGGAGTGCGGATCTCCGACGCGGCGATCGTCGCGGCGGCCACCCTGTCGGATCGCTATATCGCGGACCGGTTCCTCCCGGACAAGGCGATCGACCTGATCGACGAGTCCGCATCGCGGCTGAAGATCGAAATCGACTCGATGCCCACCGAGATCGACGAGGTCGAGCGCCGCATCCAGCAGCTCGAGATCGAACGCGAGGCGCTAAAGAAGGAGAAGGACGACGTCTCCGTCGCTCGCCGCGAGGCGATCGAGGCGGAGCTCGCCGAGCTGCGCGAGCGCTCGAACGAGATGAAGGCGCGCTGGCAGAACGAGAAGGGTGCGATCGAGGCGATCAAGGAGGCGAAGGCCCGGCTCGAGGAGGCCCACCGCGAGGCCGAGCGGGCCGAGCGCGACGCCGACCTGGAGCGAGCCGCGCAGCTTCGCTACGGCGAGATCCCGGAGCTCGAGAAGACGGTCGCCGACCACGAGGCACGGCTGGCGGAGCTGCATCGCGACGGCGGCTCGATGCTCACCGAGGAGGTCACCGAGGAGGATGTCGCGCAGGTGGTCGCCAAGTGGACCGGGATTCCCGTCTCGCGCCTGATGGAGGGCGAGGTCCAGAAGCTGATTCACATGGAGGAGCGCCTCCACGAGCGGGTGATCGGCCAGGACGAGGCGGTGGAGGCCGTGTCGAACGCGCTGCGCCGCTCCCGCGCGGGCCTCGCGGACCCGAATCGCCCGATCGGCGTCTTCCTCTTCCTCGGCCCGACGGGCGTGGGCAAGACCGAGCTTGCCCGGGCGCTCGCCGAGTTCATGTTCGACTCCGAGCAGGCGATCGTGCGCCTCGACATGTCCGAGTACATGGAGAAGCACACCGTCGCCCGCTTGATCGGCGCGCCACCGGGCTACGTCGGCTACGAGGAGGGTGGCCAGCTCACCGAGGCCGTCCGCCGCCGGCCCTACGCGGTCGTGCTCCTGGACGAGATCGAGAAGGCCCACCCCGACGTCTTCAACGTCCTGCTTCAGATCATGGACGACGGGCGACTCACCGACGGCCAGGGTCGCACGGTCGACTTCAAGAACTCGATCCTGATCATGACCTCCAACGTCGGCTCGCAGGAGATCGCCGGCGAGGCGATCGACGAGCGACTGCGGGAGCGAATCGAGGAGATCCTCGTGACGACGTTCAAGCCCGAGTTCCTGAACCGCGTCGACGACACCGTGATCTTCCACCGCCTGAGCCGCGACGATCTGGCACGGATCGTGGAGCTTCAGGTCGATCAGCTCGCGGGCCGGGTCCGGGAGAAGGGCATCGAGATCGAGCTCACCGACGACGCCCGCACGCTGCTCGGCAATCTCGGCTACGACCCCACCTACGGCGCGCGCCCCCTGAAGCGCGTGATCCAGAAGCAGCTCATCGACAGGTTGGCTCTGAAGCTGCTCGAGGGCGAGTTCCGCGAGGGCGACACCGTCCGCGTCGACGCCGAGGGGGGCGAGCTCACCTTCACGAAGGCGCCGGCGAAGGTGGCCGCGGCGGCCTGATCCGACCCGCCCGCTGTCCGTCCGCAGGTTTTGGGGATTGAAGCCGGCTATTGCCGGCTCGAATCCCCAAACGCGTGGCCGGAGCGACGCTCCACCCCAGGGACGGATGGCTCGGAGAGCATCCGAACGGGACGGTCGAGGCGCCGGCGGATCTCCTCGACCTCATCACGCCGATCCGCGTCCGTAACGAAGACGACCTCCTGGGCGGGAAACGACCGCAGGAGATCCTCGACGGCCTGAACCGGATCCGAGTCCCCCACCTGCCCGCGAGCGTCCACCTCCGCCGCCGCAAGCGTCGCCAGCGAGAGGGTGAGCCTGCGCTGGGCCTCGAAGCGCGCCTGCCGGAGATCGGAGAGCCAGTGCGCGACCGGCTTGTTCAAAGCGGGGGCGAGGACCACCACGTCCGCATCGGAGTCGGAATCGGCGCGGGTCGCTCGTCCTCCGGCGCTCGCGATCTCGGCGATCGTGGCCGCCAGACGCGGGCTGTCGATCGGTTGCGTGACCACCACCAGCAGCATGTAGCGGTCCCCGGGGGAGGCGCCCACCTCGATCGGCTCGTCGAAGCGTGCCCGCGCTGCGACCACGAGGAGCGCTGCGACGGCGATCGCACCCATGGCGAGCCCCGCCGGCGGGCCGGCCAGCACGAACGCTGCGGTGATCGGCACCGCCAGCCCGGCGACGATCAGCGGCAGGGTCCACGCCTTCAATCTGATGGGCTCGAGCTTCCTCACGAAACCCCCCTACCCGGCGGCTCAGCGCGAGTGCGACGCGACGCCGCGCACCAGCGGCCGCACGATAGGCGGCGCGTTCGGCATCCGATCGCGCTTCAGATCCCCGGTGCCCAGTCCGGCCGCCGCGAGCTGCCCCTCCGTGTCGCGGTTCGGATGGCATCCGGCCCCGAGCCATCCCCAGGGCCGCTCGAGGCGGTCCTGCCAGCGGGCGAGCCCGTCGTCCTCGCTGCGGACATGCTCCAGGCACAGGAACCGGCCATCGGGCTTCAGCACGCGCGCGATCTCGTGGGCCGCTCCAGCGGGGTCCGCGACCGAGCAGAGAACGAGCGTCGAGACCACGGAGTCGAAGCTCTCATCGTCGAATGGGAGGCGCTCGGCGGGCGTCTCGACGACCTCGACCGAGGCCACCGCGGGCCGGTCCGCGGCGAGCCTCTTGCGGAGCCGGCGCGCCATGTGAGGGTCCGGCTCCGTGAGCACGAGCTGTGTGACCGCTTCCGTGTAATGAGGGGCGTTGAGGCCGGTTCCGGCGCCCAGCTCCAACGTGCGCCCTCGAGCTTGAGCCAGGAGCTCGGCTCGCATCTCGCGTAGGCCCCCGCGCTCGGTGCCTCGCAGCATCAGGTCGTAGAGGGCAGCGAAGATGCGATGGCCTCGCAAGGTACGCTCAGGCTATCCGAGCAGCGGCGAGCGTTCCACGGGTCGAGTCACGTGCCTGGGGAGGCGCGAGCCGGATCGAAGAGGAGGAGAAATGGCCGTCTTCATCATGCTGACCCAGCTGACTTCGAACGGAGTCAAGACGCTGAAGGACAACCCCAGTCGGGTTCAGGAGGTGAACCGCGAGGTCGAGCAGCTTGGCGTCAAGGTCCTGAACCAGTGGGCGACGCTGGGCGCGTACGACTTCGTGAGCGTCGTCGAGGCGCCGGATGAGACGACGATGGCGAAGGTGTCCGTCGAGCTGGGATCCCGGGGCACGACCTCAAACCACACCATGGCCGCCATCCCGGCCGAGGACTTCGTCAAGGCGCTTTGACCGGAAGCCCCCGGATCGCGTGCCGCTAGCGCGCGGGAGTCGCCGATGAGGGTCCTCGTCGTCGGCGGAGGCGGCCGCGAGCACGCGATCGTGCGAGCGATGGCCCGCTCGGACGCTGCGCCTGAGCTGCTGTGCGCGCCCGGAAACGCCGGCATCGCAGCCGACGCGCGCTGCCTGGACGTCGGCGCCGAGGACGTCCCGGGAATCGTCTCCCTCGCGCTGGCCGAGAGGGTCGACCTGGTGGTCGTCGGGCCCGAAGCTCCCCTCGTGGCCGGGCTTGTGGACGCGCTCGAGGAGAACGGGATCGCGGCCTTCGGCCCTCGATCCGAGGCGGCGAGGATCGAGGGATCCAAGGTCCACGCGAAGGAGTTGATGGCCGGGGCGGGGGTGCCCACCGCCTCGCACGTGGTGCTGAGGTCGGAAGAGGAGGCGCGCGAACATCTCGCCTGCGCCTCCTATCCGGCGGTGCTGAAGGCAGACGGCCTGGCCGCGGGAAAGGGGGTCATCATCGCTGCGACCGAGGCGCAGGCGCGCGAGGCCGCCGACGTCTTCTTCGTCGAGCGACGCTTCGGGCAGACCGAGGTGGTCCTGGAGGAGCACTTGGAGGGCGAAGAGCTCTCCCTGCTCGCGCTGTGCGACGGCGAGAACGTGGTGCCGCTTGCCCCCGCCCGGGACTACAAGCGCATATTCGACGGCGATGACGGGCCGAACACGGGCGGCATGGGCAGCTACTCCCCCGTGCCGGAGTTCGATCCCGAACGGACCGAGGAGCTGGCCGACGCCGTGCACAGACCGGTCGTCGAGCTCCTTCGCCGGCGCGGAACTCCATATCACGGGGTGCTGTACGCCGGCCTGATGATGACCGCGGAGGGCCCGAAGGTGCTCGAGTTCAACTGCCGCTTCGGCGATCCCGAGACCCAGGCCGTGCTGCCCCGGCTGCGCTCGGACCTCGTCGAGCTGTGCCGGGCATCGCGAGAGCCCGGCGGCCTGGCCGGCGTCGGGGCCGAATTCGCCGACGATTGGGCGGTGACGGTCGTGCTCGCCTCCGCGGGGTATCCGGCCACCTCGTCGAAGGGGGACGTGATCGGCGGGCTGGCCGAGGCGGCCGCGATCGAGGGCGTGGAGGTGACGCACGCCGGGACGGCGGAGCGCGATGGCGAGATCGTCACGGCAGGCGGCAGGGTCCTGAACGTGACGGGGCTCGGCTCGACGCCGGGCAAAGCGCGCGACCGCGCCTACGAGGCGGCTCGCCTGATCTCCTTCGAGGGCATGCAGCTGCGGACCGACATCGCGGCCAGTGCTGTCGAGACGACGGCACGTTGACGCAAATGGCCGCTCCTAACGCCAAAATCCCACCGGAAAGGAGAGAAGGGGATCGATGGAGATAGCTGAACCCGAGGGAACGCAACGCGCCACCGAGACCGCCACCGAGGAGCCCATGCCCGAGGTGGAGGCGGCGTTCGAGGAGATCGAGGTCGATGCGCCCCTGGTGGGGATCATCATGGGCTCGCCGAACGACAAGCCGAAGATGCAGCCGGCCGGGCAGGCTCTCCACGAGCACGGGATCCGCTACGAGGTCAGGGTGATGAGCGCCCACCGCGATCCCGAGAAGGTCCGCGAGTACTGCCACGCGGCACGGATGCGGGGGCTGAGGGTGATCATCGCCGGGGCGGGGATGTCGGCGGCGCTCCCCGGAGTCGCGGCGGGCCACACCGATCTGCCGGTGATCGGCGTCCCCGTATCCGGGCGCCACCTCGGTGGCCTCGATGCGTTGCTCTCGGCCGTTCAGATGCCCCCGGGAGTGCCTGTGGGCTGCGTTGCAATCGACGGGGCCAGGAACGCCGGCTTGCTGGCCGCCCGGATAATCAAGGCGTGATCGCCCGCTACACCCGCCCCGAGATCGGGGCAGTATGGACCGCGGAGCGGCGCCTGCAGGGCTGGCTCAAGGTAGAGCTGGCCGCGACGGACGCATGGGCTGCGGAGGGCCTGGTTCCGGCCGAGGCCGCCGCTGCGTGCCGCGAGCGCGCCTTCTTCAGCGTCGAGGCCGTGGACGAGCGCGAGCGTACGACGGGTCACGACGTCGCCGCCTTCGTCGACGTGGTAGCCGGCTCGATCGGGCCGGAGGGTCGCTGGATCCACTACGGGCTGACGTCGTCCGACGTCCTCGACACCGCCCTCGCGCTCCAGCTGCGTGCCGCGGGCGAGATCGTGGTCGCCGGCGCCCGCGAGTACCGGGACGCGCTGGTCGAGCGCGCGTTCGAGCATCGCGACACGGTGACCGCCGGTCGCACCCACGGCGTGCACGCCGAGCCGACCACGTTCGGGCTCCGCCTTGCCGGCTTCGCGTTCGAGGCCGAGCGCAACCTCCGCAGGCTGGAGCGTGCTTTCGAAGGGGTCCGCGTCGGGAAGCTCTCCGGGGCGGTCGGCACCTACGCGTCGGTGCCCCCCGGGGTGGAGCGCCGCGTCATGGAGGCGCTCGGGCTCCACGCCGAGGACGTCTCCACGCAGGTCGTACCCAGGGACCGTCACGCCGAGCTGATCGGCGCCGTCGCGCTCGCCGGCGCCGGCCTGGAGCGCTTCGCGACCGAGATCCGCAACCTCCAGCGCACCGAGGTGCGCGAGGTCGAGGAGCCGTTCGGCGCGGGCCAGAAGGGCTCCTCGGCGATGCCGCACAAGCGAAACCCGATCCTCACCGAGCGCCTCTGCGGGCTCGCGCGGGTGTTGCGCGGTTACGCGCAGGCCGCCTACGAGAACGTCGCCCTCTGGCACGAGCGCGACATCTCTCACTCGGGCGCCGAGCGGGTCATCCTGCCGGACGCCACCATCCTGCTCGACTACATGCACCACGTGGGAGCCCGCGTGGCGCGCGAGATGACGGTCCACGCCGAGCGTATGCTCGCGAACCTCGAGCTCACGCATGGCGCCATCCACAGCCAGAGGGCGCTGAGCGCCCTGGTCGAGGCGGGGATGGAGCGCGACGCGGCCTACCGGATCGTTCAGGAGGCCGCGCAGCGGGCGTGGGACGAGGGGACGAGCTTCCGAGATCTGCTCGCTGAGCGACTTGCCCACCCCGCGGCGACAGGAGCCGCAGATGAGGCGCCGTCCGTTGACCTTGACGCCATCTTCGACCCGAGCGCCTATCTCGAGCACCTGCCCGAGATCTACGATCGCCTCGAGGCGCTGCGCTCCTGATAGAGAGGACGAAGGCTCAGGGGCCGTAACCCAGGGCGCGCCCAACCAGGCCCAGGACCGGCTGGCCAAGGCGTTGCAGGAAGGGTGGCGGCGTGGGCGCCGCGATCACCCCCGGGCAATCGCCCAGGATCACCGCAACGTCGAGTACTCGCGGCGCTCCGTCCCGCTTGAGCTTGCCGGCGCCGGCAAGCTCGCCGTAGGCCACGAAGAAGTCCTCGATGCGCAGAGCGGGCTCGAACTCCATGATCGCCTTCGCGCGATCCTCACCCGCGTTCCAGACGCGGTGCACCGCGCCCCGCGGGATGACGATCAGCTCACCGGGCTGCGCGGCGCCCTCGCGACCGTCGATGTACCAGCCGATCGTCCCGCCGCGAACGGCGAGCCGCTCCTCCTGGCGTGGATGAACGTGCAGGGTGGGGTCGGCCCCGCCGGGCTCCAGCACGAACTCCATCCGCAGAAGCTCCCCGCTCGTCTCGTTCGCCGTGGCGAGAAACGTGAAGCGCTCGCCACTCTGTCGCACGTCCACGGTCTGCCCGGCTTCGGCCATCCGGGCGCAGAGTAGCGGCGCTCCCCGCCGAAAAACGAGGGATCTCAGCGTCGCCCGACCAGAACGGCGGGGCTGCCGTTGCGCGGGGAGAGGGTCACGTTTCGCCGCACGACCGGCTCGGGGCGATCGCTCGCCGGGCGCAGCTCCGTGCGGCTCAAGACGGTGCGCAGTACGACCGCCATCTCGAACTGCGCGAACGCCCCGCCGATGCAGCGGCGAGTGCCGCCGCCGAAGGGTATCCAGCTGTAGGTATCGGGGCCGTCGTCGAGGAAGCGCTCGGGACGAAACTCATACGGAGCCGGATAGACGTCCGGACGCGTGTGGGCAAGGTAGATCGCGGGCATGACCACGGTTCCGGCGGGCAGCTCGTAGCCGGCGAGCTCGGACGGGACCTTGAGCTGGCGACCCACGAAGGGCACGACAGGCCGCACGCGTAGCGTCTCCTCGATCACCGCGTCGAGATAGGCATGGTCGCCTTCGGCGATCTCCTCCTGGAGCCGCTCGAGCTTCTCCGGGGCGCGGAAGAGCAGGTCGAAGGCCCATGCCAGCGCGGTGGCGGTCGTCTCGTGACCCGCCATCAGCAGCGTCATCAGCTGGTCCCGCAGCTCGCCGTCGCTCATCCCGGAGCCATCTTCGAAGCGCGCGGCGACCAGCAGGGAGAGGATGTCCTCGCGCGAGTCGAGCCGCGAATCGGAGCGCCGTTCCGAGATCTCTTCGAGCAGGATCTGGTCGGCGTCGGCAAGCATCTGCGCGACGCGCCGATATCTCGGCAGCCGCCGAGCCCAGTCGACGGTCATCCCGATCGCAAGCGGGGAGCGCGTGGCGCCGAGGATCCCGATCAGGTTGCGCCGGAGCTCCTGGCGTCGCTTGTCGTCCTCGACCCCGAAGACGGCCCGCAGGATGACCTCCAGGGTGATGGCCTGCATGCTCCAGTGGAGCCGGAAGCTTCGCCCCAGTGGCCACGAGGCCACCTCTCGTTCGGCGGCCTCGATCATCACGTCCTCGTAGGCGCGCATCCGCTCGCCGTGGAACGGGGGCAGCATCAGCTTGCGTCGCCGCAGGTGCTCGTCGCCCTCCAGCAGGAGCAGGGACCGCCCTCCGAGGACGGGCGCCAGGACGACGTTTCGCCCCGGCGCGATCGTGTTCTCGCGATCGGCGCCGAACAGACGCTTGAGCGACGGCGGATCGGAGATGAAGACCATCTCGCCGGCCCGCAGGACGCGCAGGGTGAAAGTCTCGCCGAACCGCTGCCGGCAGCCCTCGAAGAGGGAGACCGGCCTGGCGATGAGCTTGGCGGTCTGAACGGCCGCCGGCGCCCGTGGGCCCGGTGGGAGGGCATGCCCGTGCACGGACTCGGTTGTGGCGGGCGCGGGGGAAACGCTTGTGGCCGCCGCCGGTCCGGCCACGTTCACCGCGTTCGCGCGAAGCGCTCGACCGCGGCCATCAGCTCGTCCACCTTCTCGTCGGCATCGGCGCCGCCCTCCTCCACGGCGTCACGGACGCAGTGGTTGGTGTGATCGGAGAGCAGCTTCAGGGCGACGCCGTCGAGGGCGCGCTCGACGGCCGCGATCTGGGTGAGCACGTCGATGCAGTATGCCTCCTCGCCGACCATCCGCCCCAGGCCGCGAACCTGGCCCTCGATCCGTGAGAGGCGACGCAGGAGCGCCTCCTTGTCCTCGACGTAACCGGGGGACGTCTCTTGCCTCGCCATACCGGAAAAGTATATACCGGGAGGGGGTATAGGGCGGATCAGGTCAGACGATGCATCCAGCAGCTTTGGCGCTTTATGGACGGTATGCGTCCCAAAAGCGCCACTACCCCGCGTCTGGCGTCAGGCTTCGATGAAATTGCGGAGTGCCTCTTTGCCGCCGCCGAGGAGCGGCTCGCCGTGGGCGAACAGGAGGCTGTCGAAGTCGCGGTCCAGCAACCGAGCGAGCGACTCGCGCAGACCCCGCTTCACCTCCTCGGCGTCTTCGCCCAGCAACCGGTCCGAGACGAAGCCGAGCTCTCCGTAGCGGATGACGCCGTCCGCGAAGGCGAGCATTCCCTCGTGGAGCTCGATGTGCAGCGCCGTCTCCTCGGGGCAGATCGCCCCCACCTCCAGCGCGGTGATCCCCGCGGCCAGCTCATCCCCGAAGCGGAATCCCTCCACTTTCGGACCGCCCTCGAACTCGTGCAGGCCCGCTTCGTGGCAGAGCACCGGACAGTCGAACTCGTTGCGGAGCTCGTCGCTCTGCCGGTAGTGGTGGCGGTTGGTGAGCACGATGCGCCTGGGAGCTCCGGCGCCTTCGAACCAATCCGTGCCCTCCGGCGGAATCATCGGGTCGATCAGCGTCCCCGAATCGGCGACGTAATAGGAGCTGACCTCCACCTGGATCCTCGGGTGAGTCGCCTGCCAGTGGTACAGGCCGGGCCTGATCTCGTTCACCGAAACGCCTCCTCTCGCTGCCGGGACGGTTGTTAGCATCGGCCGTCCGTGACGACCGCTCTCGCCGATCTTCGCCTGCATTCCACCGGCAAGGTCCGCGAGATGTACGAGCTCGACGGCGACCTCCTGATGGTGGCCTCGGACCGGATCTCGGCCTACGACGTGATCATGCCGAATCCCATACCCGACAAGGGTCGGGTACTCACCCAGATGTCGCTGTTCTGGTTCGAGAGCATGAGCCGCATCTGCCCGAACCACTTCCTCTCAGATGACGTGCCCGAGGAGGTCACCGGACGCGCGATTCGCGTGCGCCGGCTCGACATGTACCCGGTGGAGTGCGTCGTGCGCGGCTACCTCTCGGGGTCGGGATGGCGCGAGTACCGCGAGTCGGGGTCCGTCTGCGGCATCGAGCTGCCGAAGGACCTGCGCGAGTCCGACCGCCTCCCGGAGCCGATCTTCACCCCGGCGACCAAGGCCGAGGTGGGCGACCACGACGAGAACGTCGATTTCGAGCGCGCCGCCGAGATCATCGGCGACCGCCCGTTGATGGAGGAGCTGCGGCGGATCTCGATCGAGCTGTACTCCCACGCCGCCGCCCACGCGGAGGGGCGCGGCATCATCCTCGCCGACACCAAGTTCGAGTTCGGGGCCTCTCCGGGGGCGGAGGTCGTGCTGGGGGACGAGGTCTTCACTCCCGACTCGTCGCGCTTCTGGCCCGCGGACGAGTACGAGCCGGGGCGTCCGCAGCGCTCCTTCGACAAGCAGTACCTGCGCGACTGGCTCGACGAGATCGGCTGGGACCACAGCCCACCGGCGCCCGAGCTGCCGGAGGAGGTCGTCGCCAACACGCGGGCGAAGTACCTCGAGGCCTACGAGCGGATCACCGGGCGCTCGCTCGATTGACGGGCGCGCCGCGCCGCGCACTAACGTTGGGGGCGTGAAGGCGAAGGTCCTGATTCGCCCCAAGGAGGGCATCCTCGACCCGCAGGGGAAGGCGATCGAGCGTGCCCTGCCGGCGCTCGGGTTCGAGGGAGTCTCCGGGGTGCGCGTCGGGCGCCTGGTCGAGCTCGAGACGGACGAACCCGATCGCCTCGCCGACCTGTGCGAGAAGCTCCTCGCGAACACCCTGATCGAGGACTACGAGATCGAGCTGGACAGCGGAGGGGACTGATGTTCGGCGTCCTCCAGTTCCCAGGCTCGTGCGACGATCGCGACGCGCTCCTTGCCTGTGGCAAGGTTGGAGAGGCGCGGCTCGTCTGGCACGAGGAGACCGACCTGGATGACATCAATGTGGTCGTCGTCCCGGGCGGCTTCTCCTACGGCGACTACCTGCGCGCGGGCGCGATCGCACGATTCGCCCCGGCGATGGGCGCCGTTGCCGAGTTCGCGGCGGCCGGCGGGCCCGTGCTAGGGATCTGCAACGGATTCCAGGTGCTGTGCGAGGCGGGGCTCCTGCCGGGCGCCCTACTCGCGAACGAATCGCTGCGCTTCGTCTGCCGCCAGGTCGAGATCGCGGTGGAGAACGACGAAACCGCCTTCACGCGCGAGTGCCGCCAGGAGGATCGACTTTCGGTCCCCGTGAAGCACACCTCGGGTCGCTACTTCGCCCCGCACGAGCTCCTCGACCAGATCGAGCAGCGGGGACAGGTCGTCTTCCGCTACGCGGCCGGCCACAACCCGAACGGCTCGGCCCGCGACATCGCGGGCGTTTCGAACGAGGGCGGCAACGTGGTGGGCCTGATGCCCCATCCCGAGCACGCCGTGGACCTGCTGACCGGCTCGGGCGACGGGCTGTGCCTCTTCGAGTCGGTTCTCTCGGGCGTCCCTGCGGCGGTCTCAGCCGGATCGCGATGAATGTCTCCGGGGTCAGTCGCTCGCACCATCGCGAGCTCGGGCTGACCGATTCGGAATACGAACGGATCGTCGAGCTGCTTGGCCGGGAGCCGAACGGCGTGGAGCTGGCGATGTTCTCGCTCCTGTGGTCGGAGCACTGCGCCTACAAGCACTCGCGCAAGCTGCTGCGCCGCCTGCCCACCGAGGGCGCGCGGGTGCTGATGGGGCCGGGCGAGAACGCGGGCGCCGTCGCGGTCGGCAATGGCTGGGCGGTGGCGTTCAAGGTCGAGTCCCACAACCACCCCAGCGCCGTGGAGCCCTTCCAGGGAGCCGCGACTGGAGTCGGCGGGATCCTGCGCGACGTCTTCGCACTCGGGGCGCGGCCGATCGCGGTGCTGGACTCGCTGCGCTTCGGGGAGCTCGCCTCCGAGCGCTCCCGCTACCTGTTCGAGCGGGTGGTCGCGGGCATCGGCCACTACGGCAACTCGATCGGCGTACCGACGGTCGGCGGGGAGGCCTACTTCGAGGCGCCCTACGAGCACAACTGCCTCGTGAACGCGATGTGCGTGGGCCTCGCGCGAGGCGACCGCATGCTCCGCTCGGCCGCGGCAGGAGTCGGCAACGCGATCGTCCTGATGGGCGCCTCGACGGGACGCGACGGGATCGGCGGGGCCTCAGTGCTCGCCTCGGCGGAGCTGGAGGCAGGCGAGGGGCTGGAGAAGCGGACCAGTGTCCAGATCGGGGACCCGTTCGAGGAGAAGAAGCTGATGGAGTGCTGCCTCGAGCTCCTCGAGCGCGGGCTCCTCGTCTCCCTTCAGGACCTCGGCGCGGCGGGCCTCAGCTCCTCGGCCGGAGAGATGGCATCGAAGGGCGGCGTCGGGATCGACATCGACGTCTCCCGCGTTCCGCTTCGCAACCCCGACCTGGAGCCGTTCGAGGTGATGGTCTCCGAGTCCCAGGAGCGGATGCTCGCCGTGGTCGAGCCGCAGCGGCTGGACCAGGTGCTCGCCGTGTGCGAGCGCTGGCAGACGGGCGCCGCCGCGATCGGGGAGGTCACGGAGGGTGGACGGATCCGCGTGCTGGACGGCGCCGAGGTGATCGGCGACGTCCCGGTCGAAGCGCTCGTAGATGGATGCCCCCTCTATGGCCTGGATCCAAATGAGCCGGCGGGCTGGATGTATGGCAACGAGGCGACGCTCGACCCCAGCGCGGATCCCGGCGAGACCCTCCTCGCGCTCCTTGCCTCGCCATCGGTCGCGTCGAAGCGGTGGGCGTTCGAGCAGTACGACTCGGTCGTGCTCTCACACACCGTGCGGCGTCCGGAGAGCGCCGATGCGGCGGTCCTGAAGCTCGACGAGACCGGGGGCGCGATCGCCGTCGCGATCGACGGCAACGGGCGCCGGGTCGCCTGCGACCCCTACCGCGGGACAGTGGAGGCGGTGCTCGAGTGCGCCGCCAACCTCGCCTGCGTCGGCGCGGAGCCGCTCGGCCTCACCAACTGCCTCAACTTCGGCAATCCCGAGAAGCCGCAGGTCGCCTGGCAGCTCGACCGCTCCGTTCAGGGCCTTGCAAACGCCTGCAGCGCGCTTGGCGTGCCGGTGGTGGGCGGAAACGTCTCCCTTTACAACGAGACGGACGAGGGTCCGATCTACCCCACCCCGGTCGTCGGCATGGTGGGTGAGCTGCCCGACCCGGAGCGGGCGGGCGGCATCGCCCTGCGCGATGGCGACGCGATCGCGATCGCAGGGCCGTTCGCGCCCTCGCTCGCCGGCTCCGAGCTGGCAAAGCTCCGCGGCGATCTCGACGCAGGGCTACCGGAGACGCCGGCCACAGCCGTCCAGATTGCGATCACGTTCGTCCGTGACGCGGTTCGAGCCGGGAGAGTCACCGCCGCCCACGACGTCAGCGACGGCGGCATCGCCTGCGCCCTCGCCGAGATGGCGATCGCCAGCGGCGTCGGCGCGCGGGTCGATCTCGACGAGCTCGTGGAGCTGCGCGGCGCATCGGGCGAGA